>Ga0187820_1000204_pt1 | contig 12807 bp, 11 predicted proteins | sample NC_wetland_sal_i_19_FD_132409 | JGI IMG/M metagenome (GOLD analysis project Ga0187820, IMG submission 132409) | Wetland sediment microbial communities from Neuse River Estuary, North Carolina, USA - SO4_5 | ecosystem: Environmental > Aquatic > Freshwater > Wetlands > Sediment | place: USA: North... | reverse complement strand
CCGCACCCTTGCTATGCGCAAGCTCAAGGGCCGTGAGCAAAGCTTTCGCTTTGTTAACCGACTCCTGGTATTCGCCCTCGGGCGTGGAATCGGCGACGATTCCGCCGCCAGCTTGCACATGGGCCACACCATTTTTGATGACCATGGTGCGCAAGGCGATGCATGAGTCGAGATTGCCCGCGAAATCCAAGTATAAAACGCCGCCCGAATAAATGCCGCGGCGGGTGCGTTCCAACTCCTCGATAATTTCCATGGCGCGTACTTTTGGAGCGCCGCTGACAGTTCCCGCGGGGAAACAAGCCATCAGCGCGTCAAAGCAATCGACATCCTCGCGCAGGCGTCCGCGCAGGCTCGAAACGAGATGCATGACGTGCGAGTAGCGCTCGACGGTCATCAGCTTTTCGGGTTTCACCGTTCCATATTCGCAGACGCGGCCCAAATCGTTGCGACCCAAGTCGACAAGCATGATGTGCTCGGCGCGCTCTTTTTCGCTCGCGAGCATCTCTTTTTCGAGGCGCTGATCTTCCGCTTCGTCCCTGCCGCGCCAGCGTGTCCCGGCAATCGGACGGTAGAAAACATCGCGGCCCTGGACCTTGACGAGCATTTCCGGCGAGCTGCCGACAACGGCGATGTCGTTCATTTGCAAGAAGAAAAGATAGGGGGAGGGGTTGAGCGCGCGGAGCTCTCGATAAACCTGGAATGGGTCGGCCTGCGTCTTGGCGGAAAATCGCTGGCTGATCACCACCTGAAAAATGTCGCCGGCGCGAATGTAGTTTTTCGCCTTACGAACCGCCGCAAGGAATTCCTCGCGGCGAAAATTTGAGGTTACGCGAAGCGGCGCGTGGCGTTTACTAGTTTTCCTTTTCTGCTGCTCGGCAGGAGAAACCTGATCAAGCAGCTCGCGCGTTTTGCGAATCTCACGCACCGCGGCGTTGTATTTTGTGCGCAGGCTACCTTCGCCATCGGTGTGGACATTGCGAACGATCCACAAGCGGTGCTGCAGGTGATCGAAGGCGATGATGCCGCGATAGAACATCAGTTGCGCGTCGTAGAGACCGATGTCGTCACGGAGACGCTTCGGCAGCCGTTCGATCAGACGAACCATGTCATAAGAAAAATAGCCGATCGCACCGGCAACGAGCGGAGGAAGGCCCGGCAAGCGCACGGGGCGGAAACGATCCATGCGGGCACGAAGAAACGTGACGGGGTCGCGCTCTTCCCACAAAATGCGATTGGGGCTCTCGAGAACGCACGCGCCGCCGGCGTAACGAAAAACTTCTTCGGGATTCGCGCCCGCAAAGGTGTAGCGGGCGATCTTTTCGCCGCCTTCGACGCTTTCAAGCAAGAAAGAATAGCGAGCGCCCTGCGCAATGCGCAGATAGGCGCTGACGGGCGTGAGCAGGTCGGCGGGAAAAACGTCGTAAACGGGAATGAGGTTTCCCTGTTTGGCGAGGCGCTGGAATTCGCGGAAGCTGGGCTGGATCATGGGCTCAAGTCACGGCGACAGTTTATTTTCCGTGGTCGGCATTATCGCATTTCTGGATTAACCGTGCTGGCGCGAGTTTTCGTCGACGCGTAAAGCTCGCAGAACCGCCTTGCGCATGGCGGATTCCGGCGCGCGTTGTCCGGTCCAGAGTTCCCATTGAGCGACTCCCTGAGGAACGAACATTTCGACGCCGGAAACCGTGGTAATGCCTTTGCGGGCCGCCAGTTTCAGCAGTTGCGTCCTTTGCGGGCGTGTAATGAGGTCCATGACGAGCTGGCAGTTTAGCTCGCGGGGAGATAAGGGCGAGATTCCGTTGTAGGGATGCATTCCGATGGGAGTCGCGTTCAGGATCACACCAAAAGATTCGCTTTTCAGGGCGCGCCGAGGGACGATGCCGCCTCCCACGGCTCTGGCCAATTCGCGAGCAGCCCGTTCCCTCCGGGCGCAGATTTCAACGTGTGCGCCGGCGTTCGCGAGAGCGAAAGCCGCGGCTCTGGCGGCACCGCCTGCGCCGAAGATCAAAACGCGGCTGTCAGCCAGGTGAAGTTTCTTTTCGAGAGCGCGCAGAATCCCCACGTAATCTGTATTGCAGCCGAAGAGCGAGCCATCGCGGCGGACGACGACGGTATTGACGGCGCCAATCCGGGCGGCAAGCGGGTCGCAGTACTTCAGAAACTTCAAGATGGATTCTTTGTGCGGAATGGTCACGCTGAAACCGCGCACCCCAAATTCCGGCACAGCCTTCAAAAAGTCGCGCAAATCTTTTACCAGGAAGGGCAAGTAAACGGCGTCCATTTTGCGCACGATGAAGCCGGTGTTGTGAAGAAGCGGCGAAAGAGAGTGTCCCACGGGATCGCCGATAACGCCATAAACGTGAGTGCGATTCGTCAACTTGTGAGCGCGGTAGAGGTGTCTTAAGTCGTACAGGGAGACTTGCCCCGGAGCAGTCGCCTCTCCGATGGGGGCGTAGGCCAGCGCGCTTCCCTCTCGCAGGGCGAGGACTCGCGCGGGCAGACCGGTTTCGCCCATCGGCACAGCGACGATATTCTTGGTGCGGCGAGCAAGATTCAATAGGCGCAGGCTATCGCCGATGGTGACCGCGTGTGCAGCAATCTTTAATGCATCCACTCCCGGCTGCGCGGCAAAAGGAGCGGGATCGAAGCGGGGGGGCATGCGCTGGAAGTCGTGCAAAGACACCAGAATGTGCGGCGGCAAGCCGAGCTCACCTACGGGTTTTCCACCCAATTCCCGCAAGGTTTCGATTTCCAGATCACACCAGGAGCACCCCGCCTCACGAGCGTTGGCGAGCCAACAGAGCTGGGCTGGGATGCCTCCAGTGAATCGGCCCCCCCCGATACGACGGCGGCAAGTGGCGAGAAAGGTGCCGCCGCGCGGCCTTCGTTTCATCAGCCAGGAAAGGAAGCGGGAGCGCTCGGAATCGCTGCGCAGCCAGTCCAACCGCAATTCGATCGTCGGGGTTTCCCGGAGCCCCGCGCTAACCAGATTGGCCATCTCGGCAGCCGTGGAAGCCGCGGCGACGGCGCAGATGCGCCTCTCCCCCGATCCAAACAACGTTGACCTCTGCGCGGTTCTTCCCATGTTATTGAGAATACGGGTTCTAGCATGCCCGTAGCAAAAGTGTAAAGCGCTGCAAGCCTATTTGTTGACGCATTGGGGCGGCGCCTGTTAATTTCGCAAGGAAACGTCCCCGCACGGCCCATAGGGCGTGTTTTGAAGGAGCCTTGGAATGCGCGCTAAATTAGCTTCTCTAAGCATTTTCGTCCTTGCCGGCGCCGGAATTTGCTCGGCGCAGACGGGCCCCGCCCCGTCACAGGTGGGTTTTTCGACCGCCTATTGTTCGGGTTTTGTAACCGACCAAAAAGTTCCCGATGCGACTCGCGTGGTCTCCGGCGAGCAGTCGAACGCCAAGCTGACATTTGCTCGCGGGGACTATGTATACATCAATCGCGGCCAGGACAAGGGAGTCCGCGTCGGCGACCGGTATACCGTCGTCCGAGCGGAAGGAGATCCCGCGGACGTCGACTGGTTCAAGTGGCAAACCAAACTGATGAAGGCCATGGGCACGCACTACATAGATGAGGGCCAGCTTCGAGTTGTCAATGTTGGACCGAAAATCGCCACCGCAGAAGTGACCGTTTCTTGCGATTACATGCAGCGAGGCGACGTCGTCCTTCCGTTCCAGGAGCGGCCGGAACCCGCGCTAAAGGACTCCGCCAACTTCGACCATTTCGCGCCCGTGAGCGGCAAGCCCGTTGCGATGATCGTGCAGTCGAAGGATTACCAGCAATCCACCGGGCAAGGCAGCACCGTCTACGTGAACCTCGGAACCGAAAAAGGGGTAAAGGTCGGCGACTATTTCCGCGTATTTCGTTATCAGGGCTCGTTGGCGGAGTTCGCTCCTCAGACGAAGGATTATCAGGACCGTATCTACGGTTTTGGCAGTTCGCCCGGGCGCTATCGCTGGAACGATTTGCCGCGTGAAGTGCTGGGGGAAGGCATCGTCCTCAACGTGAGCCGCAATTCCTCTACCGTTCTGATCACTTTCAGCAGCATCGACATGTACACAGGCGATTACGTCGAACTCGAATAGCCTATCGCCGGCAAGATGGAAACTTCAGGCCCGCGGGGGGATGTTCCTCTCGCGGGCTTTTTCTTGCGCACACCGAGCTTCTCAAGAACAATGCTGCGTTAGCGATTGGAGACTCGCCCGGAGCTACGTTTCAACTTCCTCTTCTTCCGAGAAAACCTCGCAAAAAAATCCTAGAATTTGTGTTTCTGGCTCCTGCCATGCATTTGCAGGCAAGCCCGCTTTTCGACAGGTCTCCCCAAGAAACTGTTCGCGGCCAAGGTGGTGCTCGACCGCAACCTGCGGAAGCAAGAGACCGCGCTTGACGCCTTGAGAAATCAGCAATCCATGCTTGCCCATCTCGATGTTTTCGGGAAGAACCGGCTCTGGCGGCGAGAGGAGTGAGAGTTCAATTTGCAGGCTGGGAATCTCCTCCTCGCGGACGGGCGAGAATCGGGGATCGTGCAGTGCCGCGCTGGCCGCGCACCTCGCGACGGCCGGCCCCAGTGACTCGAACGCGTCGACAACGCCGATGCATCCGCGCAAACGGCCTCGAACATGGAGCGTGACAAAGACTCCGCGCTTTTCGGCAAACACCCCGTCTCGCGGAATGCCTCCCGGAGGATTCTGGGGCGATACGGCTTCGGCAACCGCCCGGCGCGCCAATCCGAGCAGGGACTGGCGATCGGCTTCAGAGAGGAACGGCATCCTCGGACTTTTTGTGACTCTCCATCATGCGCAGCTTGCGGCGCTGCTTGATCTGGCCGTCAACCTGGCCCCAGAAACGCAAGAAATATTGCGCGGCAGAAACCAAAGCGCTGATCACCACCAACCAAAGAAGAAACAGCCCCAGGCGGTTCAGCAAGGGGTGATGGACTTGTCGCGCTCCGGCAATCAGGACAGCTACCGCACACACTTGCAGCACCATTTTCGTCTTGCCCAACAAAGAAGCCGCGATCGTAAATCCTTCGGCTGACGCGATATTCCGCAGACCGAGCACGGTGAACTCACGCCCGATGATGATCACAACCATCCAGGCAGGAACCAAGTGCATATCCACGAGAGAAATAAAGGCCGCGGAGATGAGCAATTTATCGGCTATTGGATCCAAGAGAATCCCAAGGGTCGTAACCTGGAACCGGCGCCGCGCAAAAAAGCCGTCCGCCCAATCTGTTGCCGCCGCCACAAGCAGGATCAAAACTCCCCAAAACTCGAAATGCATGGGAAAACCACGGAAGTCGACGTTTGGACTCTTGGTAAGCAAGACGGCAATCAGCAGGGGGACGAAAAAGATCCGAAGAAGCGTCAGTGAGTTGGGGAGATTCATAGCTACATGGCGCCGGAGAGGCCGCCCCTTAAGCTTCAGCCACCGCTCGCCTGACTATAGCCCCCTGCTCCGCAGGCGTCAACGCCTCCTAGAGAAACCCTCTGCGTGGCCGCGGGTACTCTAACGTCAACAACTAAAATGAGTTGCGGGGAGAAAGATGCTGTACTGATTCGTAAGCCCCATGCTGCAAACCTGTGCAAATTTCCCATAGCGGGTCCATCGGTTTCAGTGTGCCACGCAGACCCACCTGGTTGTTCGACCACTCAATAAATCATTTATAATCAATAGTTTGTAAGCTATTCCTGCGCGACGACAAGATAATTCCAAGCTCGAAAACGCGGATCAATTTCTTTTGCTCAAAACGGTTTCCACAAGGTTTCCACAGCGGAGCCTTCTTTCCCAGAGCCTGCAAATCCTTCAAGAAAGACCCATTTAGCCATCAAAGAGCCCGGTTTTCAGAAGTGTGTTCCAAGGTTACTCTGACGCAAATAGGGTAGGTCCACTCAAATCGCTCGAGGTCCTCGCAAGACGCGCGCAGGGAGGAAAAAGATCGCTCGCAAAAACGATAGGACACCTTCCACAGCGATGCCAAGGATGCGAAATGGCAACAAGATGAGCCAAACAAAGGGATAGGCGATCAACGCGAGCAGCGCAAGAGGCCAGCAGAAGAAAAGCAAGATGCACCACAAGAAGAATGCAGCCATGGCAACCTCCTCAACTCCTACTACTATTACGCACGGGCACGGCTGGAAGTTCCATCCTTGGCAAAAGTGGCGAGCTTGAGCCGGCGCGCAATCGACACGGGAACTTCGGCTTCCAGCAGCATGTGAGAATCCTCAACCTCGGAATGCAGTACGCGGCCAAGGGCATGAACCAGCGCCAGCGTGCGGCCTTCCGCGAGCGGCATCCGGAGCGAAAGCGTCAGCACGGGATCGACCGGAAGCGCAGCGTCCATGCGCTTCAACAACTCCTCGACGCCTTCTCCTGTAAGGCCCGAGACTAGCACAGGTCCGCCCTCTGTGCCTGCGCCCATCCCACGTGGATGGGTGAGCGAGGCACACTGTTCCTTTGTGAGCCGGTCCACTTTATTGAGGATGTGAAGCCGCGGCCGGTCTGCAACGTCAAGATCACGCAAAATCTTGTCCACTTCTTCGTCCAGCTCGGCGTGATGAGGATTAGAGACGTCGCTCACTTGCAAAATAAGCGCGGCTTCCTGTACTTCCTCAAGGGTGGCGCGGAACGCCGTCAGCAAGCCCTTCGGCAAGTCGCGAATGAATCCGACGGTATCCGATACGAGGACGCGGCGGTTGGACGGCAGGCGAATCGCTCGGATGGTCGGGTCCAGCGTGGCGAACATGCGCGAAGAGACCAGCACTTCCGCGCGGCTCAGCGCATTGAACAGAGTCGACTTGCCCGCGTTGGTGTAACCCACGAGCGCGATCGTCCCCAGCGGCACGGCGTTACGGGCTTCGCGCCGCAACGCGCGCTGTTTGCGAATATCTTCGATGCTGTTTTGAATTTTTCCGACGCGGTCGCGAATCCGGCGGCGATCCGTCTCGAGTTTCTTTTCGCCTGGTCCGCGTACGCCAATGCGCCCCGCTCCACCGCCCGCTCCGCCGGAGCCACCGCCGCCGCTCTTGCCGCCGAGACGAGACATCGAAGTGCCCTTGCCCGTAAGCCGCGGCAGCATGTAGTTCAACTGCGCGAGTTCGACCTGCAACTGTCCTTCGCGGCTGCGCGCGTGTTTCGCAAAAATATCTAGAATGAGCTGCGTGCGGTCGATCACACGGCGTTCCGTGGCAGCTTCGATGTTGCGCTGCTGCATGGGTGATAAGTTGCTGTCGAAAATAATCAGCGGTGCTTTGTGCGCGGTGGCTTCGGCGCGAATTTCGTCGAGCTTGCCGCGTCCGACGAGCGTTGCCGGGTCCGCCGATTCGCGCACCTGAAAAACTGTGCCCGCGATTTCCGCACCGGCGCTGCGCGCCAGTTCGACAAGCTCCAAAAGCGATTCGCGCCCCTGCTCGCCCGCAGGCATGCCGGGAAAGCGCGGCGCGCGCTTCCAGCCCAAACCAACGAGCAAAGCACGGTCAGCCGTGGACACAGTTTGTGAAGTTTTCGTCACGAAGTTAGTCCTGAAGCCATTGTGAGGAGGACGCCATGAGGGAGCAGGTCTTTCTTCACCTGCCCCATTATACGCGCTCACGTAGTGCGCTGCGACCCTATCAGGCCTTCCTGCTGATGGAGCCATTCGAGCGCCTCGTGCTGCACATCTGCATGATCACCAAAACCGGCGAGCCAGTGAACAGCGGGATCCTTGCGGAACCATGTCAGCTGTCGTTTTGCATAGCGCCGCGTGGTTTGCTGAATCGCCGAGCGCGCCTCTTCGAGCTTTTTCTCTCCGCGCACAACTTGGCGCAGTTCGCGATAGCCGATAAAATCGAACGGTTTGGCGTTTTCTGGCAACCCAGTGGTCATCAGACTTCGTACTTCTTCCATCCAGCCTTCCGCCAGCATTGCATCCATACGTGCTCTGATGCGTTCGTAAAGCGCCTCGCGCGGCGGCATCAATCCAATCTTCAGCGCGCGCCAGCCCACAAGCGGCGTACGTCCCGTTCGATGCACTTCGGAAATCGGCCGCCGCGCCAACACGCACACTTCCACGGCGCGAATCAATTTTTGTTCATCCGCCGCAGCGATTTTCCCCGCGGTCTCGGGATCCAACCGCTTCAGCAAGCGGTGCAAATAACCCGGCCCATGCTCTTCAGCGCTCGCATGCAGCCTTTCTCGCAATTCTTCGGAGCGCTGCGGCACATCCGCCAAACCTTCGAGCAGCGCGCGCAAATACAATCCCGTGCCAACGGTCAGAATCGGCAGCCGCCCGCGAGTCCGCAAGTTTTCCAGCACAGACACCGCCATTTCGCGGTACCCGCCGGCGGTTGCTTCTTCCATGGGCGACAGAACGTCGATGAGATGATGAGGAACGCCGTGGCGCTCCGCTGGCCGCGGTTTGGCGGTGCCGATGTCGAAGCCGCGGTAGAGCTGGGTGGAATCGCAGGCCAGTATTTCTCCGCCGAATTTCGCCGCGAGCCACACGCCGAGCGTGGACTTTCCGGAGGCCGTGGGTCCGACGATGACGACCAGCGGTTGTTCAGATGTGCGCGGATTCATCGAAACAGAATATGCCAAGCGCGAAACAGCAGCACAAGAAGCACGAGCAAGGCGAGCAGGAGACTGCCGAGAACCTGTTGGCGCGGAATCTTCACCTTTGCTGATTATAACTATCAATCGAGATGTTATAGAGGTATGTGAAACGCAATTCGATGTAGGGTCCGGTGAATTGCGAAGGCAACGGCTCGAATGGATTGGAGGCGCGCACGGACGAGAAGGCGGCGCGGTCGAGGGCTTCTTTTCCTGAGTTACGATTAATGACCGGTTCAGTGCCTGGCACGCTGCCATCCCTCATAATCCTGAAGGTTAGGACGACAACTCCTTTCTCGCCAAGCTCGACGGACTCAGGCATCACGGCAAACCAGTTGCCTTTTACGGTCACGTAAACGCGCTGGAGATAGCTGCTCCAGTCCAAGCCCTGAGTGGGCGTGAGCATTTCGAGTCCGCCGTAGGCCGTTCCGCCACCGCTGCCTCCACGAGGACTGCCGCGGCCCGAAATGCGACCGCCTCCCGCAATAGTAGGCGAGCCTGAACTCGGCGCCCTGAGCCCGTCGCGGATGGAATCCTCGAGGGTGGGAGCTTTCGGCAACACCAGCCCGTGCTGCGGCTTGGGCATATCCGGTGTCTCGAGCTTTAAGGGAGCTTTCGGAGCATCCGGCTTCGGCGCGGGCGGCTGGACTTCAGTCGGCGTCACCGGTGTTTTTGGTGTGGGCGCATCCGGCAGCTCTGCTTTGGGACGCTCCGGCTCGGGCCGTGGCGGCTGAGGAACAGGAGGAGCCACATTGCGCAGGATGCGCGGATCGACGTGTACCACCGGCGGTTGAACCGGGCGCGGCGCTGGCCTGGGCTTGGGACTGTAGGAGCTCTCCGGGGGAATCCAGGTCAATTGCCTATTCGCGAGATCCAATTGCTGCTGCGTCGGCGGATGCGGCGGAAAAAGCTTGGCCTGCAGCAGAATCGCAGCGAACAATAAGATGTGGAAGGCCACCGACGAAACGCGCGTGATCAGATCCCACTTGGCTTTTTCTTCCGTTTGTGGCTTGGTGAGCAGATTGACTTCGCCGGTCATGAAAACGTCGAGGTCCACGAGATCGGCCGGAGGAACCAATGGCGCTTCGATCTTTTCTGGCGGCGCTGCTCCCTTCGGGATGGCGATGCGCTCGTCCATGTCCGTCGGCTGGACGGGCGTCGAAGTGTCTTCCACGACTTGATAAGCTTCCTGATTTATGTCGCGCGGCACCACAACGCGCGCGGCAATCGATTCAAGCGGAAGTGACCTGGGGATATTCGATTTCCCGTCCAACTGGACGATCGGCAGCATTGACGGCACGAGCGTGCGCTCGTCCAGCGTCGTCGGGCGACGGCGCTGCGTCGCGGTAGCATCCGCGTCGGGCAGACGCGAGCCAAGCGGAACAAGGGTCCGGGGGATCATTTTCCTGCTTTCTCTCTCGAGGCGAATGCTGCTACTTGGACGCGTTCCCCATGTTCCTGGATGCTTACCATCACCCGGGCCGCCAGTTCCAACGCGGCCCGCCCGGCCGCTCCATTGGTCGGCGGCTCGCGGCGCGTGCGCACCGCCTCGAGGAAGGCCTCGAGTTCCGCATGAAGAGGTTCCACGTTAGGCGCGGGCAATTTTTCAAAGGAAAACTCGGGTTGTGGTCCGGGACGCTTCACACCCACGCGCAGCGCGTCGCGCCGCGCGTAATCGAGCGAGATGTACTCGTGTTGTTGGAAAAATCTCATTTTTCGCACGCGCTCCGTGGACACCCGGCTGGCGGTCACATTAGCGACGGCCCCGCCTGCAAACTCCAGCCGAACGTGAGCGATGTCCACCTTATCCGTCAGCACGGGAATGCCCACCGCCTTCAATTCCGTTACCGGTTCCTTCACCAGCGCCAGCAAAATATCCAGATCGTGGATCATCACGTCGTAAATCACTTCCACATCTAGACTGCGCGGAGTAAACACGCCCAGGCGGTGAACTTCAAAGAAAAGCGGCCGATGGACGATTGGCTCAACCGCTACAACGGCGGGGTTGAAACGTTCGACGTGGCCCACCTGTAAAATCCGATTGTGCCGCCGCGCAGCATCGAGAAGCGCATCCGCCTCCGCGAGATTCACGGCCATCGGCTTTTCAACCAGTACGTCCAGCCCGCTTTCCAGCAGCCGGCACCCGACCTCGGCGTGCGAAACAGTCGGTACGGCTACGCTGGCAGCTTCCGCAAGCTCGCAAACCTCGTCCAGGCTACGCAGTGCTTTGGCCTGAAACTCCGCAGCGATTGCTTCCGCGCGCGCCTCATCTCGATCGTAAACGCCGACAAGTTCGGCGCCCTCCAGCTCGCGATACACACGCGCATGGTTGCGCCCAAACTCCCCTGTTCCAACGACGGCGGTGCGAACTCTTCTCGATTCTCCCTTCGCCCCGCTCATTTTTTGTTTATTCCCCCTGAAGCGCTCTTCGGTTCCACATGCGTGACAGGCGCAAACGCCTGAATAGCGATATCCGCCGCGTCGGCCAACTCAATCAGTTTTTGTCGGTCAAATAGCAAGGTGCGCCCCGCGTCCACCGCCAGAGCGGTAGCCCGGGAGCTCTTCATCTGTTCGATGGTCGCCAAACCAACCACGGGTACATCGAAGCGCATGTCCTGTTCCGGCTTGCTAACCTTTACCACCACGAGAGGCTTTCCCGCCGCAATTCGCCCCGCCCGAGTGATGGTTTCGTCCGTTCCTTCCATCGCTTCCACTGCAACGCAGGCCTGGTCCGAAATCACGACCGTTTGCCCGATGTCCAGTCTCGCAATTTGCCGTGCAAGGCCGTGCCCGTAAGCGATATCCGCGCTTTCTTGTTCGCTGAGCGCGCGGCGAGTCAGCACTCCCGGTTCAGGCAGCAGCGGCTTCAGAAAGATCGTCGAATCCACCAGCTGAATCCCTTCATCCTGCAACACTCGCGCGACGCCGCCGATCAACGCGTCCGTGCTTTTCCGCGGCAGCGAAAATAGCAATTTCGCCAGCTTCCAGTCCGGACGAATGGCGCTGAAAATCTTATTGTGCTTCACCTGCCCCGCCATCACGGCTTGCGTCACGCCTTCCTGGTGCATCAGGTCGATGGCCTTGCTCAATTCGCCCAGGCTCACCCAGTGGAGTCGCTTGGCGCTCTTTTCCAATTCGGGCGAGGCTTCCTCTTTAAGCGCGATGACCGCCATCTCGATCCCCTGGCTGCGCGCGCCTTCCAGCACTAGAAAAGGAAAGCGCCCGTTTCCGGCGATAAGTCCCCATCCCTTCGGGTTTGCGGTGGTATCCGGCATGGAGTGAATAGTGGGCGGCGATGCTTACTTCACGATTCCGCGTTCGGCGCTCTCGATGAAGCGGATGAGTTCCTGTACGTCCGCGCAACCAGCCAATTTTGCGCGCATTTCCGCGAGGGCTTGCGTGGTATTCATTTTCGAGCGGCTCAATAAACGAAAGGCTTTGCTCAACGCCTGTAAACGGTCCTTCGAAAAACCTTTGCGCTCAAGCCCAATAGTGTTGACGCCGTAACTCTTCGTCTCGCGTTCCGTGACGACACGCGAGAACGGCGGCACGTCCTGCACGATCACCGTGCAAGCCCCGACATATGCGTACCGTCCCACGCGGCAGAACTGGTGCACAACCGAAAAGGAACCGATGGTCGCGAAGTCGGCTACCGCAACATGTCCTGCCAGCGTCGCGCCGTTCACGAACAGCGTCTGATTACCAATCTGGTCGTCATGACCCACGTGTGAGTACGCCAGGAAGAAATTCTCATTTCCGACCTTCGTAACACCGCCGCCCTTCACTGTGCCCCGGCTGACGGTGACGTACTCCCGAAATATATTTCCGTCCCCCACGATCAGTTCGGTCCGCTCGTCGCGATAGGTGTAATCCTGTGGGTCGCCGCCGATCGCGCAAAACGAATAGAAAACATTGTTTCGTCCGTACTTGGCAGGCCCGCCCACGGAAGCATGGGCGTGAACAACGCACCCCTCGCCAAGCTCCGCTTCTTCGCCCACAATCGCGTAAGCGCCGATTTTTACGCCCGATCCCAGCTTCGCGCTTGCAGCAACGACGGCTTGCGGATGAATCTCCGGCTGGCTCATTTCGCGGGTTCTTCCGCCTTCGCGCTCTTTTCGCCCATGTCGCGATCCACCATCTTGCACATCAGCGTCGCTTCCGCCGCCAATTGCCCGTTCACCGTGGCCTTGCCTTCGAGCTTGCAGAAGT
>Ga0187820_1000203_pt1 | contig 12914 bp, 12 predicted proteins | sample NC_wetland_sal_i_19_FD_132409 | JGI IMG/M metagenome (GOLD analysis project Ga0187820, IMG submission 132409) | Wetland sediment microbial communities from Neuse River Estuary, North Carolina, USA - SO4_5 | ecosystem: Environmental > Aquatic > Freshwater > Wetlands > Sediment | place: USA: North... | reverse complement strand
GAGGCCTATCAAAAGTTTCTTGAGCTTGACCAGGACAAGAACCCCGACCAGGTTTGGCAGGCACAGCAGCGCAGCAAAGTGTTGAAACGGATGTTGGGTCAGGATAGGTGAAACATGGGCTCCCGCGTGACGCGACGCCTTGCCATTCCGGTTCTGGCGTTCGCTTTATGCGGCTCGGCCGGAGCCTCCGAGAGCTTGAACGAGCTTCAAGCCAAGTTCGATGGCGAAACGAATCCCGTGCACAAAGCAAAAATGATGCAGAAGCTCGGCGACGCCGAATTTGAGGAAGCCGGCCGCGCCGAGCGAGCCGGCGACTTCGGCAAAATGGGACTGCTTCTTGAAAAATACCGCGACAATGTCCGCGCCGCTTCGGAAGCGCTGCTCAAAGCCAATCCCGATGGCGAGCACCATCCCAATGGGTACAAGCAGCTCGAAATGCACTTGCAGAAAGGCCTGCGCGAAATGGACGAATTCCTTCTCGAAGCGCCGGAGCCCTACAAGCCTCCGCTTCAACTTGTCCGCCAGGATCTTCTCAATATGGACGACAAACTGCTCCGTTGTTTATTCCCCGAGCATCCTGCCGTCAAGCCGCCCGCTCCTGCGCCCCCGACGGCTGTTCTTTTCGAATCAAAGATGCGAAAGGTGCGTAGATGAAATTTCGTTTTTGTATTTTATTTCTTGCCGCGAGCGGCCTGTGCGGCGCTCTCGCGTCCCACGCGGCCGCGGCGCGCCAGAAAGACTATCTCTCCGCCATCGAGGCCGACAAAATTCGCGACGCGGAGACGCCCAACGAGCGCATCACGCTTTTCCTCTCATTCGCGGACGACCGCCTCAAAAAACTCCAGTACGAATTGGACCACCCCTCGCAGGTCAACCACAACGAAATGATCAACTCGCTTCTCAATGCTTACGTAGGTTGCGTGGATGACGCTGCGGACCTCATTCAGCTCGGCATCGAAAAACAGCAAAACATCCGCAAAGCGATCAACCTTATGGCTTCCAAGACGAAGGAATACATTCTCGTGCTCCAGAAAATACCCACCACCTCGCCCGACGCTGATATGTATAAGGAGAATCTCGAAGACGCTATCGAAGGCACGCAGGACGCCTCACGCGAAGCCGAAGCCGCCAAGAAGAACGTAGCGCCGCCCCCCGTCCGGAGAAAGAATTGACACGGCGAATGAAATGAACCAGGCCAAGCAAATGACGCGGGCGAGCGAGCTGCCACGAGCTGAGCAGTTGAGCTTGGCGATGGATCTTGCCCCTCCGATCGAACTGAACCGCGTGAAGGCGTCTAGTCCAACGAAGAAGCGCATGGCGCAGCGCCTCGCAAGTTTGGCGATCCCCGGGGGCGCGCCGCTTTTTCAGCGCGTTTTCACCCGGCTCGCCTGCGACGGCCGTCCGCCGCGCTTCCGCGTTGAGTTTTATCCCTACGCCAGTTTGGTACTCACGATTCGCCGCCGCGAAGACGTCGTGTTCGTCCGCTTTTCGGATTTGTTGCGCCGCGCACCGCTCGCGGTCCTTGAAGGCGCGGCCGCTTTACTACTCTCGCGAGTCTATCGCCGCAAAGCGCCCCGCGCGCTGGTCGAGCCGTATCTCAACTACGCGCGTTCGCATCGCACGCGCAACCGCATCAGCCAAATGCGCCGCGGCCGGATTCGACTCGCCTCCACGGGTCCGCAGGGCCGTCATTTCGATCTCGAAAAAATGTTCGAACAGCTAAACGCAAAATATTTTTCCGGCTCTTTGCGTCGCCCGCACATCGGCTGGAGCATGAGAAGCTGGCGCCGCCAATTCGGCTGTTACGACCCCGGCCCCAATCAAATTCTGTTAAATCGCCGCATGGACCATCCCGCCGTCCCGCAAGTCGCCGTCGAATATGTCCTTTATCACGAAATGCTCCACGTCAAGCACCCCACGCGCCGCTCCGGCTGCAGCCTCCTCTCCCATTCCCCCGAATTCCGCGCCGAAGAAAAACTCTTCGCCGATTTCGCCCGCGCCCGCCGCATCCTCGACCACCTAGCCCGCTGACTTCGAGCGTCGCCATCCGCCTTCTTCGCCCTTTGCGACGTTCTAGAGCGCGCCTTCTGTAGCGGACCGTTCTTCGCGGGAAGGGAACCACCGTGTTCCTACATCGACTTCTTTTCTTTCCCCACTTCCTTATACAGCTTGTCGATCTTCTTCTGAATTTTATCTTTGTCTTCCGCGTGCGGATACAAATCCAGATAGCGCGTATAGGATTTAATCGCCTGCCTCTTCAGCCCCTTTTTCTCCTGCGCTTCGCCCAAGCGCAAGAAGGGAAGCGCGTACCCCGGTTTCGCGGTGGTGGCGTCCTGGAAGCGATCGATTGCCGCGTCAAGGTCGCCTTTGTGCATGTAGTACGTGCCCACCTGCATGTCTTTTTCCGCTCGCAGCGGGTCCCACGTCGGCTGATCCGGCGCATTTTGCGTCGCACTGTCGCTATTCGGTTTTGCGGGCTTGGCGTCCTGCTTTTTTGGGGGTGCCGCAGGCGGGTCCGCTGGACTTGGCGGCGGAGGATTCTGCGCGCAGTCAAGCGCCGGCACGGCGACCAACACGAACCCGATCAACGCGACGCGGAATGCAACTGGGAAGCCTCTTTTCATACTGTCCTTTGGATGCTCTCTTTCACTCCGCACGTTGCAAACTCCCTTCGTCCACCCACCGATTCATATTCCTCACGGGGCACGGAACAGGAGCCGTGGAACTGGGGCCACGGATCACGCCTCAACGGCCCTTCTTTACAATTCTAGTATGATGGAAGTTGGCGCTTAAGCATAAATTCCGCGCCGTACTTCCATGGAACCCCGAGAAATCGCGGCGCTGCTTCCCGAGAGTCCCGGCGTCTATATTTTCAAAGACGCTGCAGGCGCCGTTCTCTACGTGGGCAAGGCGGCATCGCTTCGCAGCCGCGTGCGCTCTTATTTTCTCGAATCAAGCTGGGTCAACGCCAAAACCGGCTCGCTCGCCCGTGAAATCGCCGACCTCGAAACCATCCTCGTCGGCAACGAGCGCGAAGCCCTCGCTCTCGAACACAACCTCATCAAGCAGTATCGCCCCAAATTCAATGTCGTGCTGCGCGACGACAAAACCTACCCGTACATCAAATTTACCGCCGCGGAAAAGTATCCTCGCGTTTATTTCACCCGCCGCATCAAAAAAGACGGGTCGCTCTATTTCGGCCCGTATTTTCCCGCCGGGCTCGCCCGCCGCATTCTCCATTTCGTGCATAAACGCTTCCTCGTTCCGAGTTGCACTGTCGATTTAACGCGCAGCCATCCGCGCCCATGTTTGCAGTATTACATTCATCGCTGTCTCGGCCCTTGCGTGACCGGCCTCACCACCGACGAGCGCTACGGCGAAGCCGCTCGCGATGTTCGCCTATTTCTCGAAGGCCGCCGCCACGATCTCATCAAAAGCCTCGAAGCGCGCATGATGGCCGCTTCGGAAAAGGAACAATTCGAACAAGCCGCCGCCTATCGCGACCTGCTCCGCACGCTCGAAGATATCGAAGAACGCCAGCGCATCGCTGCCGCGCAGGGCGACGACACCGATGTCCTCGCCTATTACGCCGAACCGCCTCTCGTCGCCGCCAATCTATTCCATTTGCGCGGTGGACGCGTCGTCGATCGCCGCGAATTCTATTGGGAAGATCTCGACGAGTTCGATCCCCACGAATTTGTCCCATCGCTCCTGAAGCAGCTCTATCTCGAAGCCGAATATCTTCCGAAGGCAATTCATGTCCCTATCGATTTCGAAGATCGCGAACTGCTCGAAGAAACGCTAGCCGAGCGCGCCGGACACAAAGTGGAAATCTTCACTCCCCAGCGCGGCAATAAACGTTCTTTCCTCGATCTCGTTGAAAGCAACGCCAAACATTCTTTCGAGCAGCGCTTCCGCGTCCTGAAACCCAGCTCGAAAGCCATCGGCGAAGCCCTGCAAAACGCCTTGAATCTTGCCGAAGAACCAAAACGCATCGAAAGTTTCGACATCTCCCACATCCAAGGAACAGACACGGTCGCCTCGATGGTCGTCTGGGAAAATGGCCGCATGAAAAAATCCGACTACCGAAAATTCATCATTCGCGGCGAAGAAGCGCGTGTCGAAGAGGCGCGCGGCAAAGATTCGAAGAATCCATTTCCAATCGTCCCATCGCCCATCTCGAAAAACGACGACTTCGCCAGCATGCGCGAAGCCGTTACGCGCCGTTATCGCCGCTTGCAGGAAGAAAAAAAACCGATGCCGAGCTTCATTTTAATCGACGGCGGCATCGGCCAACTTCACGCCGCCGCGCAAGCCCTCGATTCGCTGCAAATCATCAATCAGCCGATGGCCAGCATCGCCAAAAAAGAAGAAGTTCTGTATGTTCTCGGCCAGGAAGATGAACCCATCGTTCTCGAACATCATTCGCCAGTTCTCCATCTCATCCAGCAAATCCGCGACGAAACGCATCGCTTCGCCGTCACATTTCATCGCCAGCGCCGCGCCGCGCGCCAGACCAAATCCGCTCTCGATGGCATCCCCGGCATCGGCCCTCGCACCGCTCAACAACTCCTCCGCGAATTTGGCAGCGTTTCAAATGTTCGCCGCGCCAGCCTCGAAAAATTGAGCGAGATCATCCCGCGAAAAACCGCCGAAAAACTTTTCGAGCAGCTTGGCGCGCCGCATTCCGCCGACGCTCAGGGCGATGGCCACCCCGAAAGCCGCAATCACCCCGATAACCACAATAACTAGCCCACAGCGGTTAGCCCATATTGCGCGTGTACTGCCGCTATGTTACGGTTTTTATGGAGGTTCTCATGGCGGACAATGTAGGTTCCAAGGTCACATATTTCCTCGTGGGACTCGGCGTCGGCGCACTAGTGGGCATTTTGTTTGCCCCGAAATCCGGAGAGGACACCCGCGAGTTTCTTTCCAAGAAGGCCGACGAGGGCCGCGATTTTGCGCAACGCAAAGCGAAGGAACTCCGTGAGCGCGCGGACGAGCTGATCGAGCGCAGCCGGGACGTTGCTACCAAGGGGAAGGATTCCATCTCCGCGGCGGTCGAAGGCGCGCGCGAAGCGTATCGCCGCGAAGCTTCGAAATCCTAAGTCAGCGAAGTGTGGAATCGCTGAGTCCCTGAGGCGGCTACGAATCATGGCGGCGAATTTGTGAAGCGGAGCTGTTGCGGAACGGCAAAGATTTCAAGGCGCAAGGTCCGGCAGGGTACGATTTAGTCCTCGGGAGAGGATGTGTGGGGCGCGTATGCAAACCTGGCTCATGATTTTCAGCATTGTCGCGGCGATCGCGTTGGTTGTTCAGGGCGCGATGTTGATCGCTCTGTTTTTTGAGCTGCGCCAGACGAATAGAAAAGTCAACGGGCTCGTCACCGATTTGCACGCTCGCATTGGGCCGATTCTAACGCGGGCACAAATTCTTCTCGACGATACACAGCCGAAAATTTCCAACATGGTCGCAGACGCGGCGCACATCGTGTATCTGACGCGCGGCCAGGCGCAGAAAATGGACCGCGTCATCACCGACGCGACAGACCGGCTGCGCGGGCAGTTGAACCACGCGGATAGAATTTTGACTGGCGCCCTCGAAGCGGTGGAAGATGCCGGTTCGCAATTCCGGAGTACCGTTTGGCGCCCGATGCAGAAAGCTTCCGCGCTGGTTCAGGGAATTAAGGTTGGGCTTGATCTTTTGCGCTCGCGCCGCGAACGTCGACGTCCTGACGAACCGCTCGAACGAGAAGAGGAGCTTTTTATTTGAGGAGCTGACAGCCGACAGTTCACAGTCAAGAGTTGAAACTCGCCGGGTTCATGTGGTTTGTTTTTCGTTTTTTTTCCTTTGCCTCATTGCTTTTGCATTTCCCGATGTTTTCCAAACTAGCGCTAATTATTCAATTTTGATTCTTAGCGAATCCAAGAGCCACCGAGGACTCGGTCGCCATCATAGAAGACAGCGCCTTGGCCTGGCGTGATGGCGCGTTGAGGTGCGTCGAAAATAATTCGCGCGCATGAGTCGCTAACGGCTTCGACCAGCGCGGGCGCGGGCTCATGCTTGTGACGGATTTTCACCGTTGCACGAATGGGCCGTGCAGGCTGTTCGATGGAAACCCAATTTACGTCACTCACTTCAAACGAGGTGATACGCAGCGCGTCGTCAGCGCCGACAATTACGCGATTTTTCCCCGGGTCGATTGAAAGCACGTAGAGGGGCTTGCCAGCGGCAAAGCCCAGGCCTTTGCGCTGGCCGATGGTGAAATTGTGAACGCCGTTGTGGTGGCCGATGACGGCGCCATCTTCGGTAAGGATTTCGCCTTCGGCTTGCGGCAAAGAAATTCCGGCGTCTTTTGAATAAGCCTGAATGAACTGCACGTAATTGCCGGTTGGGACGAAGCACAACTCCATGCTCTCGGGCTTTTCCGCCACGGGTAGATTGGTGCGGCGAGCGAGCGCGCGAACTTCTTCCTTGGTCAACTCGCCGAGCGGAAATTCGCTGCGCGAAAGCTGCTCCTGCGAGAGGCCCCAGAGAAAATAGGATTGATCTTTGCTGTCATCGCGGGCGCGCAGCAGTTCCCAGCGATTGACTTGCTCGTTCTTGCGGATGCGGGCGTAGTGGCCGGTGGCGAGACGCTCGGCGCCGATTTGGCGCGCCATGCGCAGCAGCGGCTCGAACTTTACGTCCGTGTTGCAGTTGGTGCAGGCGATGGGCGTGCGGCCGGCGAGATACTGATCGACGAAGGGGCGGACGACGCGCTGCTCGAACTGCTCCTCGAAATTCACAACATAATGCGGGAAATTCAAATGTTGTGCCACGCGCTTGGCGTCGTAGACGTCGTCGAGCGAGCAGCAGCGATGCTGCTTGGGGCCGTCGCCCTGCAGTTCGGGCAGGCGGCGCTGGTTCCAGAGCTGCATGGTTAGGCCGACGATGGGATGGCCTTGTTCCTGGAGAACGGCGGCTACCGTGGAAGAATCTACGCCGCCGGACATGGCAATGGCGATCAGGCCGCGCTGAGTTTCTTCCCGTGTTGGGAGCGTATCGAATTGGGTTGCGCTGGTCATGGCTACAATTTCATTCTAGCGGATTCCGCCCCGGGAAGAAAAAGATCGGAGTTTACACAGAGCTCGCGGAGGACACAGAGTGCCCAGAGTAGAGTCGCGTGGTTAGACATGGGAGGCGGCCTTTTGGTAGGTGGGCGAGAGGGCTCGGAGCTGCGCGACGGCCGCGGGGATGATTTCGAGCGCGAAATTGATTTCGGATTCGGTGGTGTGGCGGCCGAGGCTGAAACGGAGGCTGGACTTGGCTTCTTCTGGAGAGAGGCCGATGGCGGTAAGAACGTGCGATGGTTCTATGGCACCGGAGGAACAGGCTGCGCCGACGGAGCAGGATAAACCCTTCAGGTCTAGAGCGATGACCAGGGCTTCGCCTTCGATGCCCGCGAACATGATGTTGGTGGTGTTGGGAGTGCGGGGAGCTTGGGCACCATTCATGCGAACTTGCGGGACACGTTCGAGCAAGCCGCGCTCGAGTTTGTCGCGAAGTGCGGATACTCGCTGCGCGTCGTTCGCCAGGGAATTGCGCGCGAGTTCGGCGGCTTTTCCGAGGCCAACGATTCCGGCTACGTTTTCTGTCCCGGGGCGAAAGCCGCGCTGGTGATGGCCGCCGTAGAGAAGCTGTTGGAGGCGAGTGCCGCTGCGGACGTAGAGAGCGCCAACGCCCTTTGGCCCGTAGAGCTTGTGGCCAGAGAGAGACAGTAGATCGATGTTAAGCGCATTCACGTCGATGGGAATCTTTCCGGCGGATTGGACGGCGTCTGTGTGGAAATAAAGATTGTGTTGTTTAGCGATGCGGCCGATTTCTTCGAGCGGGTGGACAGTGCCGAGTTCGTTGTTAGCGTGCATCACCGTGATCAGGGCCGTTTCGGGACGGATGGCTCGAAAAACGGCGTTTGGATCGACTCGGCCTTCGCAATCGACCGGAAGATACGTGACGCTTACGCCTTGCTTTTCTGCGGCTTGGCAGGCGTTTAGGACGGCTTCGTGTTCGATGGTGGTGGTGATTAGGTGACCTGGCGGAGGCTGCTGAGATACAGAGTGCACAGCCAGGATTGGCTGTGCCACAAAAGAGTTGAGGACGCCGAAGATGGCGTGATTGTCGGATTCGGTGCCGCCGCTGGTGAAGATGATCTCTTGGGGCTTGGCGCCAATTAGGGCGGCGACTTGTTCGCGGGCGGTCTCGACGGCGGCGCGAGCGCGCTGGCCGGGCGTGTGGATGGAGGAGGCGTTTGCGAAATCGGCGGAGAAATAGGGGAGCATGGCGCCGAGGACTTGGGGATCGACGGGCGTCGTGGCGTTGAAATCGAGGTAGACGCGGTTCATAAGGCAGTTCTCAGAATACTACGAGTGGCCAGAAGATGAACGGCGGAGGACCAGAAGAAAGAGGCAGGCGACAACCGCCCCCCACCCCCTTTTTTCGTAACTGCGGATTCTAAAGGGCTTTAAGTCCTGTGTTTTGGAAGTGCGGATTCTGCAGGAGTTATCTGCCAGTTTTCCGCAAGTGCTCATACCAAAGGAAGAGGCAGGAGGCGTGAGGGGAAAAAGAAAAATACAACCACGATAGATGTATATACATCTATATTGGCATGAGCCGATCACGATTGCCGGAACTGCCGTGCATGTGCGCGAACTTTCGCCGGACGGCGCGGGCGCTTACCCAGTTTTATGAGGAGGCGCTGCGTCCGTTGGGGCTGCGGGCCACACAGTTCACGATTCTGCAAGCGCTGTCGTTTGCGGGAGAAGTGTCGCAGGGACGGTTGGGCGCGATGTTGGCGATGGATAGCACGAGCCTGACTCGGACGCTGGCGATCATGCGGCGGGAGGGTTGGATTGCGGAACATCCCGGAACTGATCGACGAGAGCGACGGCTGAAGCTATCCGGCACGGGAGCGAGGAAGTTGCGGGGTGGGTTGGCGGTTTGGCAGGGGGTGCAATCCCGGCTGCGACGGAGATTAGGGGAGCAGTCCTGGAACAGCCTTTTGCAACTCACGCATCAAGTAACAGATTTAGTTCGGAGGGAAGGAGACTCGCTATGAGCAACTATGGAAAGACCATCACTGGGCTCGTCGTTCTGTGGTTCGTGGCAGTTCTAAGCGCTTCGGCTTCGCATTTGTTTGAGAATGGCGCGGGCCGATTCGGTGCTACGGTGGCGTTGGCAGCGTTGACGCCGCTGGTGGTGTTTTCGGTTTGGTTCGCAGCGTCGGAGGGATTTAGGAGGTTTGCGTTTTCTTTGAACCCGAGAGTACTGACTTCGGTGCACGTTTGGAGGACTGTGGGCTTCACATTCCTTTTGCTGGAGGCGCGAAATGTGCTACCGGGCATCTTTGCTTTTCCGGCGGGATATGGGGACATGTTCATCGGAGCGACGGCGGGGTTCGCGGCATGGAAACTTGCGGAGCCAGCGCATCGCGGGAGTTTTATTTTTTGGCAGGCGCTCGGGATCTTGGACCTGATTACGGCGGTGAGCCTGGGCACGACGGCCGGTTTGATTGATCCGAGTGGCCCTTCGATGGGGGCGATGACGGTGCTGCCATTGAGCCTGATTCCTACTTTCCTTGTGCCTGTTTTTCTCATGCTGCACGTAATTTGCATCGCGCAAGCGAGGGCGTGGAGGGCGGATGCAAAGGCGGCCCAGCAAACGGCAAAAGCGGCGATGCACCCTGCAATTTAAATCCGACATTCGTAATATCCGCAACGAAGGGCACGCACAATTAGTGCCCACTGCTGCTCTTCGTAATCGCCATGGCTCGGAATCGGCCACGCAGAGGTCTGGCTCAGTCGCTCTGTGAAGAAGTACGGCTGAAATCGATCGAAGAGTTTACAGCCTAGGCGAAGGCAAGCTTGCCGCGCGGGACGGGGATGGGACGGCCGAGATCTTTGGCGGTTTCGAGCCATTCCTGGATGATGATTTCGACGTTGGCTAAGGCTTCTTTGTGAGTCTTGCCGTCAGCGGCGCAACCAGGAAGTTCGGGGACCTCGGCGATGAAGGCTTCGTCGGCCTGGCTCCAGTAGATGATGATCTCGTACTTAGACATCCGCTCCTCCCGCCAACTGATAATTGATTATAACATTGCGGACCTGCTTGACCTGGTAGGCTTTGCATTTGTTGCCGGCAGGCTGCAAGTTCAAGATTTCTGCCACGCCATCGCGGACCAAAATGTGGTGGCTTCCTTTAACGCGTTCCTGAAAGCCCAGACGTTTCAAGAGTGCGATCATTCCAGTAAACGGGATGTCCGCATCCGCGCCGCCTCTAAGAATCTGGTCGAGAAGCTTTTGGCTGCTGGTTATAGTGCTTTAAACGGGGCGCAAGCGTAACGCAGAGTGACGCTGCCAGCAAGGCTGCCAGCTCCAATTGGAATGCCATCTGGTCCGAGTTATTCGGCGCGGAGGGCCTCGACCGGGTCGACGGTCGCGGCGCGGCGCGAGGGCAGATAGCTGGCGATGAAGGCGGTGGCAATTAGGCCGAGAGTGACCGCGACATAGGTCATCGGGTCGACGGGGTTGACATGGAAGAGCAGCGAGGACATAAGGCGCATGACAATTGCGGCGGCGATCAGGCCGAAGGCTGCGCCGATGCCGGTGAGAATAAGACCGTGGCGAACAAACATGTTGGTAAGAGATTGCGTTTGCGCGCCGAGAGCCATTCGGATGCCGATTTCGCGGACGCGCTGAGAGACGGAGCAGGCGATGACGCCGTAGATGCCAACGACGCCGAGGAGAAGGGCCATGCCGCCGGCTACGGCGAGCATGATTAAAGTGAAAGAAGTGCGAGCCATGGAGCGGGTGTAGAAAAAGCCGAGAGTGTGGACATCGGCGAGGGGCAAGTTTGGATTCACGGACCAAACGGTTTCGCGAATTTCCTTGAGGAATGCTTCCGAGCCGGCGCGTGGACTGCGAACCATAAAGCCGACGTAACGGTTCACGTCTTCTTTACTTCCTTCGAAATTGATTCGTTCAATCGGCCAATAGACGACAGTTGGCGGCTTTTGGGTTACCCCGTCGTTATACACATTGGCGACGACGCCGACGATTTCGCGCCAGTCGTCTGTGGAAGCGACGCGGATGCGCTTGCCGAGGGCGTTGTCTGGCGACTTCCAGTATTCACGGGCGAAATTTTCGGAAATCACGGCAACAGGAATATGCTCGTAAATATCTGTCCAAGTGATGTCCCGGCCAGCGATGAAGGATGTGCCGAGCGTGGAAAAAGAGCCAGGAGTGACGTCAGAAAAGCGGCGAATCGGCGGGATCTCGCCCTCGTGGTAGGTGTGATCCTGGGCGTACAGAAGATCGTTGCTGGAATTTCCGCCCATGGGAACGGCTGTGGTGATGCTGGCGGAAGTGACACCCGGAAGGGCGGAGATTTTGCGGAGCATTTCCTGATAGATGCGGACGACTTGTTCGTTCTCCTTGACTTGCGACTCGGGAACATAAATGTGGAAAGTTTGAACCTGATCGGGCTGGCGGAAGCCGGGGTCGACGTGCGTGAGGGCGCGGAAGGTGCGAATCATGAGGCCGGAACAGATGAGGAGAACGAGAGCGAGAGCGACTTGAACAACGACGAGCACGCTGCGGGCACGATGCTGCTCACGGCTTTGGCTGTTGGCGCGGCCACCCTGGCGAATGCCGGTGCTGAGACGGACGCCTGCATATTTGAAAATCGGGATGGAGCCGAAAAGGATGCTGGCGAGAATGGCAACAGCGAAAGTGAAGAGGAGAACGGGGCCGTCGATGCCGATTTCGTTGATGCGCGGGATGCCTGAAGGGGCCATGGCGACGAGCGCGCGCAAGGCGGCGAAGGCCAAGCCCAAACCGATGGCGCTTCCGAGCAAGCCGAGGATGAAGCTTTCGAGAAAAAGTTCACCGGCGATGCGATAAGGACTGGCACCAAGAGCGGAGCGGACGGCGAGTTCCTGGCTGCGGCCTTCGATGCGGACGAGGAGGAGGTTGGCGACGTTGGCGCAAGCAATCAGCAAGACCATGCCGATGGAAGCCATGAGAACCCAGAGAGTGCTGCCAACATCGCCGACGACATCTTGCTTTAGCGGACGGAGGTTTGGGGCAATGTGAGCATCTTCGAAAATTTTTGCGCTAAAGCCCGGAGGCGCTGGGAAGGAGCGAGCAACGATAGGCGTCATTTGAGCTATGTCGGAACTGGCTTGCGCGAGGGTGACGCCGGGTTTGAGTCGGGCGAGAGCTTCGTAGCTGAAGTTGCCTAAGAACATTTTGTTGCGATCCCACTTAAAGGGCAGGAAGAGAGAGGATTCGCGCCAGTCGAGGAAATGGAAGCGCGGTGGGAGGACACCGATGATTTCGCGAGGTTTGCCATCGACGTTAAGGGATTGGCCCAAGACGGAAGGCGAGCCACCAAACCTTTTTTGCCAATAACCGTAGCTGAGGATGACGGTGTCGGGAGAGCCGGGAGAATCGTCCTGACGGGTGAACAGTCGGCCGAGGACGGGGGAAACGCCGAGAAGAGGGAGAGTGCCGTCGGTGACGTCAAGGGCGTCGACTTGCTCAGGCTCGGCGCGGCCAGTGACGCTCACGGAATCGCCATTGTAAACACCGATGTCTTGAAAGGAGCGATTCTGTTCGCGATAGATGAAGTAATTGGAAGGAGCGATGTTGAGATTCTGGATGTTGACGCCCGGGGCGGTGAGCCAGACGCCGATAAGCTCGTCAGGACGAGGATAGGGAAGAGGCTTGAGGAGAACGCTTTCGAGAACGCTGAAGACGATGGTGTTGCCACCTATGCCGGCGGCGAGCGTGACGAGAGTAATGATGGTGAAAAGCGGGGCACGCCCGAGACGGCGAAAGACTTGTTTCAGGTGGAGCAGGAACGTTCTCATTTGCGCG
>Ga0187820_1000202_pt1 | contig 12915 bp, 13 predicted proteins | sample NC_wetland_sal_i_19_FD_132409 | JGI IMG/M metagenome (GOLD analysis project Ga0187820, IMG submission 132409) | Wetland sediment microbial communities from Neuse River Estuary, North Carolina, USA - SO4_5 | ecosystem: Environmental > Aquatic > Freshwater > Wetlands > Sediment | place: USA: North... | reverse complement strand
GCTCTCGAGCGCGCGAAATCACGCCTCGGTCAGAAGATGCCGCCGGCCCCGGAGCTCGCTGCCGCGGCCCGCACTCCAAAACAGTTCCTGGATCGCATCGTCGTGCGGGACGGCACGCGCGTCACGCTTATCCCCGTTAGCAAACTAGACTACGCGGAAGCCCAGGACGACTACGTGGCACTAGCCAGCGAAGGCAAAAAGCACCTCAAGCAGCAAACGATCGTCAGCCTCGAAGCGTGCCTCGATCCCGAGCGCTTCGTCCGCGTCCATCGCTCCTACGTCGTCAATTTCGAGCGCGTCGTGCGCATCGAGCCCTACGGAAAAGACAGCCGTCTCGCCATCCTCGCGGATGGTACGCGCCTTCCCGTCAGCCGAGCAGGCTATGCCCGCCTAAAATCTCTTCTCGACCAACGCTCCTAACCGCCGCCCTATAATTCCTAATCTCTCTGGCCGAGCAAGGTTCCGCTTGGACGCCTATGTGCGTGCAACAAACTACAGCAACGGCTTCCAAAGCGTTTTTGGCGGGGCATGCAGAAAATCAAAAGCCCAATCCGATCTAGGAATCACATCCCGTCCCAGCGCAAAAGTTTCACTACCCACTTTCCCGGTTACCGCTGCGAGTTCAACTGGTCGACGCGGTTAGCTCACTTTTCCTGTATCGATTCCACAAAGGAACTCAGATTGTGGACTCTCAGCTCCGCCACGGCCGGATCTTGCGACCTGAACAGCGGTCCCCATATTGGCATATCGCTGGTGCCATGCGGATGTGCGCTCGTCCCTAAGCGTAGTACCGAAGCGAAGTGCTCTGCAGGAAACTTCCCATTGTTCTGCTTGGCCAGCATCGTTAGATCTGCTGGTGGCTCCTTTAGGAATTCCGCGGCGGGTCCATTGCCCTTTCCGTCTATCCCATGGCAAGCCGCACAATAATCCCTGTACATCTGCTTACCCGACGCTGGATTGCTGTGGGTAATCGGAACCTTCTTGACAGTCTTTTCTTGAGTTTCTTGAGAGGTTGCGGTCCCTTGGAAAACCAAGATCCCACTTCCGACCAAGATGATCGATCCCGCCAAAAGGAGGCCCGTAGCATTCTTGATTAACATAAAACACCTCCCTGCCAAAAGTTTCAGAAGGAATAGAAGCTGTCTGTGATCTATGTCACTTGACGCAAAGATTTTCAGCAAGCTGACAGCAGGCGAATTTGAAAATCAACATCTGGATCGTAGAGACTGCTGCTGAACCCAGCTTCGGCCCTCTGAAATATTGGCCTCATCATGGCGCGCTTAGGCCAACCCGTTCGGTCGAGTGCGTTCGAGAAGACTCCGAGCAAACGCCTTGAAAAACAGCGTTGTGTCTGTCGACGGTGGCCGCTTTGTTCGCAAAGTCCCGGGAAGTCGGGTAACCGGAAAAATCCGTACGAAAACCAGTATTTCTTTGGACCTTATTCGTACGCACCTACGGCGGACAATTTGAGGAGAAACCGCGAACAACATCCTCTATCGCAGTTGACGAATCACGCTACTCGCTTCACCCAAATCCGCGACGTGGCCGGTTTTCCCAGGTGCATTGTCCGGCCGTCCGCTCGCAGCGTCATCGTCTCGTCATACTCTTTCTTCTGCACGCGCACCGTTTCCCCCGGCCGCAGATGCAGTCCATCCAGAAATTGCAGAAACTGTTCGTCTTTCTCGTAAACGCACAGGATCTCCGCCTCGTCGCTGGCGGATAAATCCGAAAGCAGAACTGCTCCCTCCTTCCGAAGCTGTGCCACTCCTCCGCGAATCGGTACTCCGTGCGGGCAGCTCTTCTTCCCGCTGAATCGCTTCAGCAGCAGCGCTTCGACTTCCGGCGAAATGGCATGTTCCAGCCGCTCCGCTTCCGCGTGCGCCTTGGCCCAGGGCAGTCCAATCACGTCCGTGAGCAGCATCTCTGCCAACTGGTGTCGCAGCGCCATCCGCTCCGCCACCTGCCTTCCCTTCCGCGTCAGATCAATCCCGCCGTTCCGGTCAACCCGCACGAGTTCGTCCCTCGTCATCCGCTTCAACGCCGCCGTCACCGCCGGAGGGGTGACGCTCAATTCCTCCGCGAGCCGCGCGCTGATCGGCGTCTGGTCCTCCTCAAGCATCTCCCAAATAGCCTTGAGGTAGTCCTCCTGCGAAACGCTCGTTTTTTCTCGCCGCAATCCAACTTCTCCTCGCTCGCCTCTTAGCGCGCGCCGCTTCCCGAACTCGCCAGAGCTCTACCGTTTGATATGCCCGGATTTCCTTTCACTTTGCTCGGGCTTTCGCAGCCTGTCCGCCAGCTTCGCCACGCGCCTCTCAATGTCCTCGAAGATTCTCTGATAAAGCTCGGCATCCGCGCCATAAGGATCTTCGACGAGCCAGTCTTCTACCCTGCCCGGATCGTCAAATGCCACATCCTTCGGCCGTCCGCTCATATTGATTATCATGTCCGCCGTCCTCAACGCCCCGAACTGGATCGGTTTCGATTCCAGCCCTGCTGGCGGATATCCATTTCTGGCCAGAGTCTCGGCTGTCAGCGGCTCGATCCGCCCAAGCGGCGTCAATCCACCGCTCGACGCGTCCATCACGTCCGCGGCCAGCCGCGACGCTATGGCCTCCGCCATCGGGCTGCGGCATGCATTCCCAAGGCACACGAACAATACCTTCGTTCTGTATTTCTTCTTCACCAATTTCATCGATCCCGCTTCTCCAAACTCTAATATTATTCCGTTGTTTTGGCCACAGAAGTACTTTGCGGCGTCCGGTCCTGTCCTCACGCCAGTCTTTTCAATGATTTGCGGATTTATTCAATGTTGCTATTGACTTTCTGAGACTAATTGTGGTATCCTTACTCCTAGAGAATTCCATTTTGGGCCCGTGGAAGACCATCTGCCGCTTTTTTATGCCCCACCCCACGAATCGGGCCAACGCGATGTTTCGCAGATCCCCTTTAGAATCAACATTTGCAGAAGTGCCTCAAAACAAATGGGTTTAACTATCTTTAGAATGAACATTTACATAAAACCCCAGGGGGGTGGTCCAGCTAACTAAGGTCGGACAGCCAATCCTGGCTGCCCCTTCCTCCCACAGCGAGCCTATCCCAGGACGGGGGTTGGCCGCCTAGGACTAACCGCGACAAGATCAAGGAAGTGTCTGTGCACTGCTGTATCGTTCGTAAGCTCCGGGTGAAACGTCGCGGCCATCAGGTTGCCCTTTTGCACCAGAACCGGCTTGCCTTCGTGCTCGGCGAGAATTTCAATACCTGGGCCGACCCGGTCAATGATCGGCGCTCGGATGAAGACCATCTCCAGGGGCAAATCCGTCAGCTTGCTCGAACCAAAAAAGACGTCGCTGGCGAGCTGGCGGCCATAGGCGTTGCGCAGAACAGTCATGTCCAGCAGACCCAGCGAGGCTTGCCCGGGATTTTTGACTTCTCCGGCGAGCAGAATCGCGCCGGCGCATGTTCCGAAGACGGCTCGGCCTTCCGCAGCAAACTGTTTTACCGCGTCAAAAAGTCCTTCCTCCTGCAAAAACTGGAGCTGCGTGGTGCTCTCGCCACCGGGCAAAATGAGCCCGTCGCAACCCTCGAGGTCTTCCACCGTGCGCACCTCCACGGTTTCTGCGCCCAACTGGGCAAGCATCCCCGCGTGCGCCTCAAAGTCCCCCTGTACCGCAAGAATCCCAATCTTCACTTCGTGCACTCCATTCCTCTCGTACGGGCACGGCATGCCGTGCCCGTCTTTGTAGTGGCGCAGGATGCTGCGTCACTACAAACCTGGATCAATAGTCCCCCAAAATGCCTTCACCAGCCGCGCGTCGAGAGCATGTCCTTCTCTTCAAGCTGCCGCACATCGATCCCGCGCATCGCTTCGCCAAGTTCTTCGTGCGCTTCAAGCACTACCTTAGGATCATCGAAGTGAGTCGTGGCTTTCACGACCGCCTTGGCGCGCGCTTCCGGATCACTCGACTTGAATATCCCCGACCCAACGAACACCGCCTCCGCTCCAAGTCTCCGCACCAGCGCCGCATCCGCCGGCGTAGCAATGCCGCCCGCTGAAAAATTCGGCACAGGCAACTTGCCCGTTTTTGCGATCTGGCGAATCAGTTCAATCGGCGCGCCGAGTTCCTTTGCTTCGTGCATCAGTTCGTCGTCGCGCAGAGTCGCCAGCTTCTTCATCTGGCTAACGATCGTGCGCATGTGGCGAACGGCTTCGACAACGTTGCCGGAACCCGCCTCGCCTTTCGTGCGTATCATCGCCGCGCCCTCCGCGATGCGTCGCAGCGCTTCGCCCAAATTGCGGGCGCCGCAAACGAACGGAATGCGGAAATCATGCTTCCACACGTGGTTTTCTTCGTCGGCTGGCGTCAGCACTTCGCTCTCGTCGATAAAATCCACTTCGAGCGCCTGAAGCACTTCCGCTTCGGCAAAATGGCCGATGCGCACCTTGGCCATCACGGGAATGGTCACGGTCTGCATGATTTCGCGAATGATCTTGATCGAGGCCATCCGCGCCACGCCGCCTTCTTTGCGAATGTCCGACGGCACGCGCTCCAGCGCCATCACCGCGCAGGCGCCGGCCTTCTCAGCAATCTTGGCTTGCTCGGCATTCGTCACATCCATGATGACGCCGCCTTTGAGCATCTCCGCCAAGCCGACCTTCACGCGCCACTCGTTCGTGGCACTTCCTGAATTCCCGCCCGCGTTGCCGCTGCCGTTTACTTTTTTCGCTTCCATGTCACTTCTCCTCTCGCTCCGAATCTCTCAAACTGATTTTCACTGCCAAAGTCTTACGCGGTGCGCGCTTCTGGCGCAGCCGCTTGTTTCTGCCCGATCACCACAAATCTTCCCGTGCCCCGAGCCAGCAATTCACCGGCGCTGTTGCGAATCTCGCCCGTAAGAAACAAATTTCGCCCTTTCACATCCGTCTCGAATCCTTCGACAATAATTTCTTCATCCACTTTCACTGGCTTCAAATATTGCACCGTCAGTTCCGCCGTAACCGCTCGAACTTCCCGGAACCGGCAGACTTTGCCCATGGCTTCGTCAAGCAACGTGGCAATGATTCCGCCATGCCCCATCCCGCCGCCGCCCTGATATCTTTCTCCCAGGATAAATCGTCCGACGATTTTGCGGTTGACGTTGTCTTGCACAAAAGTGAGTTTCATTCCCGCGTCATTCGCTCCGCCGCAGCCAAAGCATTTATTCCCCGGATTCGGCGCCAACGTAATCGTATCCGTCAATTTCAGCCAGCCTCTCTGTCTTCCTTTTTTTCCTTACTTCTTTACTTCATTACTTCCTTACTTCTTTTATTCAGACCAGCGCAACGCGGCTGCGCTCTGCGCGACGAACTCCACGCTGCCGTTTGCGCATCTCGATACGCAGAATATCCGCAAGCGTCGCAACGCCACGAGCGATCTGCTTTTCATCGAGTCCCGCATAGCCAAGACGCAGCGTATTCGGCAGCGGATTCTGCACATAGAAATATCGTCCCGGCGCAAAAAGTACGCCGCGCTCTTTCGCGTGAATCAAGAGCTCGCTGGCATCAAAGCCCGGCGGCAACTCCACCCACAAACACATTCCGCCATCCGGCCGCGTCCAGCGCGTGCCTTCGGGCATGTGCTTGCGCAGAGCTTCGTCCGCAGCCACAAGGCGCGAAGCATAGACCTTGCGCATTTTCGCGACGTGTTTCGTGAACAACCCTCGCCGCAAGAATTCCGCCAGCGTGGCTTGCGCGAGCTGGTCCGTGTGCAGATCGGTGGCCTGCTTGACGGTGCGCAGGCGTTCGATGGCTGTCGCGGGCGCAACGATCCAACCCACACGCAGTCCCGGAAAGGCCACCTTCGAGAAGCTATCGATATGAATCACGATATTCGCGCGGTCGAGCTGTTTTAGAGAGGGCACCCGTTCCTCGCGTGCATGGAGCCGCGCGTAAATATGATCTTCCACCACGGGTACTTGATGACGGCCAGCGAGTTCCAGCACTTTGCGCCGCGACGCGAGCGGCATGGATAAGCCCGTGGGATTCTGAAAATCGGGCGTGAGCACAATGAGCTTCACGCGATTCGCGGCAAGCGTGGCTTCGAGCGCTTCCAGATCGGTGCCGAGCGTGGCACCCGGTTCGGGGCGAGTTTGCACCGGGACGCCAAGACAGCGAGCGCGGGCTCCATGGAAAATCGCCATCACGCCGGGGTACGTGGGATTTTCGAGAATCACTGAATCGCCCGGCCGCACAAAAGCTTTGCTGATGATGTCCAGCGATTGCTGGCAACCGTCCGTGACCAAAAGATTTTCGTCCTTGGCGGGGATTCCGTCGTTGCGGAGAAGCTCAAGGAGGGCTTCTTTCAGCGGGCCATAGCCGTCCGAGGGCCCGAGGTTGAGAACATCCGTGGCTTCCCGGCGCAGGACGGCGTTGACGCAAGTCTGCAGCTCGTCGACAGGAAAGTATTCCTCGGCGGGGCGGGCCATCACAAAGGACAGCGAGTTTTCCGGCGCGCTGGCGGTCAGACGGCTGAGCGCCTCTTCGCCGCGTTCATCCGCAAACAGCAGCTCCCAACGAATGCCCTCGCCTCCGTTTAGAACGGGCGGAGGTGGCGGGGTGAGTTTCAGGCCGTTACCATTGCCTTTGATGAATGTACCGCGGCCGACGTGGCCCTGAATGAGGCCTTCGGATTCCAGCTCGGCGTAGGCGTTCGCAACGGTGGTGCGATGGACTCCGAGCAGGGTGGCGAGCTCGCGGCTGGCCGGAATGCGGTCGCCGGGGCGCAAATCGCCCGCGTGCACGAGCGAGCGCAATTGGTCGCGAAGCTGGATGTACAGCGGGACGTGGCTCTCAGGCTGGAGATGCAGTGGCAACATTGTCTCTCACCTTGAGCCAATTCTACACGATATTGGACTGCTGCAAGAGCCAATTTGTCTCCCGCCATTTTGGCGGGTACCGGCCTAAAAGCAGCGATTGGCGAGCCTCGGCAAATAGAGAGACGCGGGGGGCGCTGAGTAAGCGGCAGCAAGGCTGCCGCACTCCAAATCGGTAGATTGCAATATTCTGCGGGACCCGGTAGTCGCGGAACGGCCGCCCGTTAATCGGGGTTGGGCTCGTAGCCCAAGCGGCCATTTTTTTCGACTGCGGCCAAGCTGCGGATGCAGAGTTTGGTTAGATCTTTCTCGTCGCATTGATAGATCTCCATCATCGGCAGGTCCTCATCCTGGACTTCATACTCCCCTGCCTGCATGTCCTCGGAGTCGTCGTCCGAAGCGACGGCGACGGGACTACCGGGCTGCACGCGAATACGAAATTGGCCGGAGGAAGGCTCATAATTTGCATAGCTAAAGCAATGGCCGATGCAGGCGCGATCGACGAAATGGCCGACGAAGGACACGCGCGAATCGAGCGGCGCCCAAATCGTGGACAGCACCTTCGCCCCGAAGGGCAAAGGTGCGACGAGACGCTCGACTTCAGATTCCATGCGATTCAATCTCGCGGTGTCCTGGTACAGGAAGGTAAAGAAAACGATTGCACACGCTCCGAAGCCTGCCAGGTGCCATTTTCGCGGCTTGAGGCAGCCCATGAAGCAGAGCCCAAGAACGGCAGTAATGGCGGTGAGGCGAGAGGCGAGCAGGCCAATCCATCCGCCGGTAATGGAGGGTCGCAAATTTTCGGGCAACAGGGCCACTGCAACAATCGCAACAAAATACAACTCGATTGGAAGGCGTAGCGATTGCCAAAAGGATTTGTCGCGCCTTCGGGAGATCCCCTCCATGAGAACGCAGAGCACGCCGAAGTTTAGCGCGACCGAGCCAAGCATCGCATAGCGCCGACCGTAGAGGGTCAGCTGGTCGGCGCCGTTCATTAGATAGAAGGGATCGTGCACCCAATCAACGGGAAAGCGAGTCTGATGCGCCAGATATGTATGAACCGCATAGACCGTGGCGACGGCAGCCGCGGGCACCGCTAACTTCCACCAACTGGGCAGCTTCGGCCAAAGGAACAGATAGAGGGCAGTCCCGAAAAGCCAAATGAGTCCGAGCGGATGCGCAAGCAAAATGAAAGGCACCATGCACAAGCCGAAGAAACGCTCGCCTCCCCTTCCCCGCCAGAAGAGAGCCAAGCTGAAAGCCGCGAGCCCAAGCGACAAATAATAGTTTAGGAATCCCATATTGAAGGAATATCCGTAAGACAACATGGCGATGCATGGTGCGAGGAACCACGGTGGCTGGCCGCTTGTGGCCGCAACAAGCGCAAACACTCCCCAGAAAAAGATCAGAACACAGAGCGCAGCGACAATTTTTTCGGCAGCAGCAAATCCCAGAAGATTCGCGGCATGCAGCAGCATCCAGTCCACCAGGACGTTGTCCCACTGTCGCACAAAATAGAGGCCGGGAGCCTGGCCCTTCTCGATCAACTGGGCTAGCCAGGCGTTATAAACATGGCTTGCGAGATCGCCGGCTTCGATGTGCTTGTGCCAGAGACAAGGGACGATCATCGCGATCGATAGGACGAGGATGATCCATTTCTTCTCGCGTAGGAATTGCCATCCTAGCGCAACTCGCGTCGGCTCGCCGGTCATCTTCTGTCTCGCTCGCGGCTTCGCAATGCACACTCCTCTTCATGGGAATAGAGTCGCGCCATTCTACTATTTTCGACGTAGGGGCCGGATGTGGATAAGGCCAGAGGGTGTCGGACGAAGGAATGTTGAACGGAGGTGGCGGGTCAGTTTCCGGTTACGTTTTACAGGAGTTGAGGCTCGCTCAGAATTGAGGTGTGCAGGTTGTTCGGAAGTTGAGGTGAACCTGAAGATCATTAGGCTGCTCGCCGGGATTTCCGTCGACCAGCTTGAATTTCCATGTGCGGATCGTCTTAACCGCAGCTTCGTCGAGGTGGCGCGAAAGTGATTTGACAACGTGAATCTCCTTCACATTACCTCTGTTGTCGAGAGCGACGGAAAGTACCATTTTCCCTGAGACGCCAGCTTTTCTGTCTTCGACGGGGTATGGTGGAGAAGCAAGGTCATCGTATTCCGACACGCCGACAACTTTGCCGTCTTCGTTTAGGAGTCGTCCTGAAAACTCTACCTCACCATGGTCGGAAACCGGGCCGGGACATTCTTTGGGGAAGCCGTAGCTGACTTCCACCGGGAATGTTATCGGCGCGTGGCTGGGCGGCTCGAATTGCCACAGCTTGACACTGTCGATGGCAGCCTGGAAAAGCTCTGGGAGGCCATTTAGTGGTGTGGCGTCGGAAACTCGTCCGTTCGCCCCCACCACGATGCTCAACCTGACTTTCCCCTCGATGTCTTTCTTCCGCGCTTCCTCCGGGTATGGAGCAAATGGCGAATTAATTAGCTTAGGCAGAGTTCTTTGCTGGCCGCCAGCTTGTTTCTGAGGTGCGATTTCATTCTGCCCACGCGCTATAGGCTGGCCATTGGCAGCAAGCAGTACCACTGCGAGGAATAAGAACAGACGGCAAAACAGCATGCTTGTCCCCATACTGCCTCCGCTATTGCGTCTCAACCGTCGGCGAAAACATCTTACAGCTGTGATGCCCAATCCTCAATGCTCAAACCATCTGGACGGCCTAACTCCTGCGTAGTCGCGTAATCAGAAACTGACCCTACAGGTTTTCTATCGTGGGTAGCTAGCGGGAGAGCTGATTTTCGCCGAGTTTTTTCAGGCGGTCGCGGAGGCGGCGCTGCAGCGGAGTGGGCGTATTGGGATTGAAGGCGACGAGATACCATAGCGGCTGGCTGCGATCCTTGCTGAGCCAGGTGAGCGTGCCGGCATCGGCGTTTGGATGGCGGGCGACATTTTCGCGAATCGCGCCGTAGGGATGCTTGGCGAGTTTGTTCAGAGTTTTTGCGTTCGCGCGCGGGTGTTCGCTGATCAGGCGGAGCAGATAGAAATCCTCTTCGGGGGCTTGCTTGACGAGCTTTTCGAGCATTTCGGGCTTGGCGTCGGCGCTCAGAACCAGGCCAATCTTTTCATCCCACGCGGTGTTGATTTGATTGAGCTCGCGCGTGCGTGCATGGATCAGATCTTCAAGAATGCGGCGCTCCATCTGCAAGCGCGCAATCGGCAGGTCGGTGCCTTCGAGCGAATCGAGAACGCGCAGCAGATGCTGCCGCTCGCCGAAGACGATTTGGGAAGTGCGCGTAATCGCGCCCTTGTCCTTTTCCTTGTGCTGCACCAGATCGGATCGTCGCATTGTCAGATGGCTCCAGCCGAATCTTTTCCCAAGCTCGCCGCGGGACCGGACTACTTGCCGCTATACCCCGGATTGCGCCACAAGGAGTGAGTTAACGCCCTCGTGGTGGCTTCTGCGGATTATGTTCCGAGCACCGCATGGGGTAAAGTTTGGTGCGTGTTGCATGTGCCCGATGTGCAACCGTCTGCCGCAGCCGTGGGAACTCCATCAACCAAGAAGGACTGCGAAATATGAATGCATTTGATGAGCACAAAGATGAGCTGGAGCACTACGAGCAGATGTACGGGCGGGAGCGCGGTCGCCTGGCAGTATCGCTGGATCGGATGACGAACGCGCTCGTGTTAGTGGGCCAGCACGGCGTTTATTGCACGAGCCAGCGAAACCCGACGGTGCCGGCGATGGATTTGCGGATGATTGCGCAGGAATTGGAGCACGCGAAACAGCTTGTGCAATCCGTCATGGAGGAACTGAAGCGTGCGAGAGCCGGACGTGAAGTGACCGGTGACTCGTGACTGCTGCAACGCGCGGAAAAGACGATTATTGAGCCACGCCAAATATAGAATCGTACGAGCCATGGAGAAAAGCGGCAGCAGGGCTGCCGCACTCCAAACAGCTTGTTCGCAATATTATGCGGGACTTAGCAGGTTTTGACGCAGCGGCTTCTGCTAGCGCAGGAATGAACAGCTAACTTGGAGTGCATTTAGGTGTTGATCAGGAAAGGATTTGTGTCGCGTTCCTGGCCGATGCTGGTCATGGGGCCGTGACCGGGATAGACAATGGTTTCATCGGGCAGCTTCATGACCTTGCCGCGGATCGATTCCGTGATTTGATCCATCGAGCCGCCCCAAAGATCGGTGCGGCCGATACTGCCTGCGAAGAGCGTGTCTCCGGCAAAAAGCCGCGGAGCAGGCATAAAGATGGCTCCGGCATCCTTGGGCAAGTACAAACAAACACTGCCCGGCGTGTGCCCGGGCGTGTGGATGACATTGGCCTGGAATGAGCCCCAACGGAGGGCGTCGCCCTCTTTCAAAAGCTGGTCCACGTCGGTAATTTCCGGTGTTGGAACACCGAGGAACGCGGCCTGCACGTCCATGCCCTGATAAAGGGGCAGATCGTCGCGATGCATTAAGATGGGAGCGCCGGTGTATTTGTGCAGTTTGCTGAGGCCGCCCACGTGGTCGATGTGAGCGTGCGTGCTGACAATGGCTTTGACGGTCAGCTTATGCCGGCCGAGCAACTCGAGGATGCGCGTAACTTCGTCGCCGGGGTCAATGACCAGCGCTTCGCGGGTCTCAGGATCGCCGATGATCGAGCAATTGCACTGCAACATCCCTACAGGAATGGTGATGTGGATAAGTCCTTGCGAGACGGCATCGAAAGCTGGAACTGCGTCACCCATATCCTCAGAGTATATCATCCACGCAAGCCGGAATAGGCGAGCGCTCGGACGAAGAGCTACTCAATTTGCTAAGCTGATCGAGGAAGGGATAGGAATGGAGACAGAAGAAACACGCGGAGCAATCGAAACGCCGCTCGCGGAGCTACACAAGAGAGAGGGCGCAACGATGGGGACGTGGTTTGGCTGCGAATTGCCGGATCACTGGATTGACCTGCGAGCGGAGCAGGAATATGCGCGCAAGTCGGTTGCTCTGGCGGACAAAAACTATCGCGCCTATCTGTCTTTCACCGGGCCGGACAGGGTGCGGTATCTGAATGCCATCCTGACAAATAACATCAAGGATTTGCGCGCGGGGCAAGGCACTGTTTCGCTGCTGCTGAACCCTCAGGGGCACATTCTTGCGGAAATCGAGACTTACGCGCAGCCCGATCGCCTCTTCTGTATTTCTCACGCGATGATTCGGGAGCGGCTGATCGAGTGGCTAGACAAATACATCATCATGGACGACGTTACCCTGTCCGATGAGTCGCAAAGTTACGGAACCTTGGCGCTTGAAGGACCAAAGGCGGCCGTTATCGCGCGGGAGCTTACTGGCGTCGATCTTTCGACGGTCGCGGAGCTCGGCCGGAAGGAAGCCAGCGTTGCGTCAATTCCATGCTGGATTACTAAGCGTTCTCCAGGTGGAGTCGCAGGGTGCGAATTTCTGGCCGAAAGGGAAAAGCTGCCGGGACTGTGGCAGATACTTTTGGAAAATGTGAAGCAACATGGCGGCGGGCCGATGGGCTATGCGGCGCTGAGCGCGCAACGGCTTGCGCACGGCGTGCCGTGGTTTGGATACGATTTCGGCGAGAAGCAAATTCCGCACGAAGCTGGCTTGGAATCAAGCCACATCAGCTACACAAAGGGCTGCTACACCGGGCAGGAAATTGTTGAACGCGTGAGATCGCGTGGCCAAGTAAACCGGCGAAGGGTCGATCTTATTTTTGAGGGCGCCGGGGTTCCTGCCGCGGGCGAGACGCTGACCGCCGACGGAAAAGAGGTGGGATTTGTTACCCGCGCGGCGATTCCGTCGTTTTTGTCGCACGCGATAGGAATGGGTTATGTGCGCAAGGACCACAACACTGCTGGGAGCCGTCTGGGTTGGTCTGGGGGCACAGCTGTCGTTTCCAAGTTTCCCGAAGCACTTGATGAAGCCGCGGCTGGACGGTGAAAGCTGTGCACAAACCGACGGTTGCGCAGTGTGCGATCTTCCCATGTGTCAGTCGAACTCGTGACGCGAGGCAGCCTGCTCAGTTCCGACGCGGCCAGCAGTAATTTCGGC
>Ga0187820_1000201_pt1 | contig 12996 bp, 7 predicted proteins | sample NC_wetland_sal_i_19_FD_132409 | JGI IMG/M metagenome (GOLD analysis project Ga0187820, IMG submission 132409) | Wetland sediment microbial communities from Neuse River Estuary, North Carolina, USA - SO4_5 | ecosystem: Environmental > Aquatic > Freshwater > Wetlands > Sediment | place: USA: North... | reverse complement strand
GGTCAGGATGGGAAGAAACGCGGCGTCATAGCCGGCATGGCCATTGAAGAAGGCGGGGATTCGCGCGGGGACAGTGGAATAAGCCATTACGAAGGTGTGGTATTGATGCGGGGTCAGGGTCAGTTGAAAGAGGAAGACGACGATGTTCGCCAAAATGAGGAGAGTATTGACGACGGGATAGGTCTTGTGAGGGTTCAGGTCTTTGAGAGGGATGAACATGCGTTAGTGTGGGGCTCCAGGATCAGCCCGGGGATTCGATTTCGCGGCTGTTTGATTTAGCCCCGCCTCTTCAAAAGTGCGGACGTGGCTGCGCGCTCGAGCTCGGATGCCGAAAAGTACGAGCGGTTCCTGCGGTCCTTGCGCTGCAAGTCCTTCACTTTTGACAATGCGCAAATCCCTCCGCGGGCGCCCAATGCTTCACAGTTCAGACCGGCGGCCGCGCAGGAGAAGTCCAGTATTCGCTGCAGATCCCATCCATGCAAAATTCCGTAGGAAAATGCGGCATGGAAGAGATCACCCGCCCCGGTCGTGTCCACTACCCGGACCTTATAAGAGGGAGCATACCAGAAGCGGCGGCCATCCCAAGCGAGAGCGCCGCGCTCGCCGAGCGTCGCGCAGAAGGCCCGAAAGCCGTACTTGCGCTGGAGCGCAGGGAGCGATTTGAGGAGATTGCTCTCGCCAGTAGCGTCGGCGGGGAATTCTTTGGATGTTACGGGATAATCGACAAAGGGAAGAAGGCGCAAGAGCCGGGGATTCATGTGATCTAAGTCGGCAACGACCGGAATTCCGGAGGCCCGGGCCCAGGAAGCGGCGAGGCTGGTGGTTGCGGGGTCGTGCCCATCCAGATGCAAGAGGCGAGCAGAGGTTACCCAACTCCGTTTTAGGAAAGAGGGTGGAACCGTTAAGCGCGGGTCGCGGATCCAGGCGATGGTGCGTTCGCCGGAGCTTGTATCGACGAAGATAAAGGAAAGCTGGCTGAGGCTGCGAGGGATGTGGACTAACTCGGCGCGAACCCCTGCGCGGCGAAGTTCGCGGCGGTGAATCCCGGCGGCGTGGTCATCACCTACGACTCCGACGTAATGAGTTCGCAATCCCCAGCGTTGGCAGGCGATAAGAGAAGTAGCCACCTGTCCGCCAGGCATGATGCGCGCGCCGAGCATTTCTACTTTGGTGCCCAGGGCGGGGAATTGGGCGAGGCGGAGTACGGTGTCCGTGGCGTTTTCGCCGATACCCAGGATGTCGAATCGTGGCGCGCGCATAAGGTAGTGGTGCAGGGTATCGAAAGAGCGGGAAAATGCAAGCGGCATCCGAGCGATCGGTGCGTCCGATAATGCCAGTCGCGGCGGGGCGCTAGTTAACAGAATCTGGAAAGGCGAATCTGCGTAGTTGGGAGCGCATTGGAGATGGGTTTGGCGCAGGTTGCGGCGATGGTGTTTTGCGGGGTTCCGTGACTGTGCGCTGCAAAGATTTTTTCGAATCGAGATTACGTAAACATTGCGCGGGGCGGGAGTGTGTGATAATTAAATTAGTCCTGCGTGTGCGCGAATCGGACGTAACTCTGCACAGTGTCCGCCGAAGCGTCGGCGCGCCGACTGCTCATGCCTGCCAGGGAAACGGAAGCGATCATCTTGAAGACCTTTTCGCTGGGGGAGGCGGACCGCCTGGTGAGTTTTTTCGGGCGAACCTCGGGACGTATGCGCGGTGTTGCGGCCGGGGCGCGGCGAATCAAGAACCGTTACGGGTCGACGCTGGAGATTCTTTCGCATGTCCAGCTCTGGTATATCGAAAAAGAGACGCGGGACCTGGTGCGAATTCAGCAATGCGAACTGCTGGAATCGTTTCACAAATCGCAAAGCAACTATGAGCTGAGTACGGGACTGGCGGTGGTCAGCGAAGTTTCCGAGCAGGTTTTGCCAGAGCACGAAACGGCAGAGGCCATGTTCCGGCTGCTCCTGCTCACGGTTCGGGAAATTGAACGAACGGGCGCGTGGCAGCTGCCGCTAAGCTATTTCGCGTTTTGGACGGTGCGGCTGGGCGGGTACTTGCCGCAGTTTGATCGTTGCGCTACTTGCGGCGCGGCGTTTGGTTCGCACGCGGCGTTTCACGCGCCATGGGAAGCGGGACTTTTTTGCGAGAAGTGCCGGCGCAGCGGAATGAAGGCGCTGCACCTCGAGGGAAGGCAACTGGCGGAACGGTTCGCGGGCGAGAAACTCGACAAGATCGCATTCTCTCCGGCACTGCATCAGGCTGCGGCGGAACTGCGAGAAGCATCTTTGAATTGGATCGAGCACCACACGGAGAAACCGCTGACGACGCGTAGACTTTTGGAGACGACTTGACTGCTAAAGTAAAACTTGAGAAAAGACCGGTTGGCCTCACCTTTCAAGATTTAGTTTTAAAACTCTCTCATTTTTGGGTGAAGCAGGGATGCGTGTTGCAGCAGCCCTACGACGTTGAAGTGGGCGCTGGCACGATGCACCCGGAAACATTTTTGCGTGTGCTCGGACCCGCGGCGTATCGCGTTGCTTATGTGCAGCCCAGCCGTCGGCCCGCCGACGGAAGGTATGGCGAGAATCCCAACCGGCTGTACAAGCACACACAGTTTCAAGTCATTCTGAAGCCATCGCCTGCGAACGTGCAGGATATTTACCTCCAGAGCTTGGCAGCACTGGGGATCAGCTTGAAGGAGCACGATATCCGGTTCGAGGAAGACAACTGGGAATCGCCGACGCTGGGCGCGTGGGGGATTGGGTGGCAAGTGTTGCTGGATGGGTTGGAGATTACCCAGTTCACTTACTTCCAGCAGAGCGGGGGCATTGACCTGGATCCGATCTCGGTGGAGCTGACGTATGGATTGGAGCGTATCTGCGCTTTTCTGCAAGACGTCGAGAGCGTTTACGATCTGCGGTGGTCGGAGGACAAAACGTACGGCGATATCCGCCTAGCAGAGGAGCAACAGTTCTCCGAATACAGTTTCAATAGAAGCGACGCGAAAGCGACTCGCGCCGAATTTGAGCTGCACGAGAAGCAAGCCAAGGAGCTTCTCGATGGTTTTGCCGGGACGGAAGGGAATGAGCGGCAGCGGTATCCGATTCTTTCGGCGTACGACCATTGTTTGAAGTGTTCGCACCTGTTTAATTTGATGGACGCGCGGGGTGTTATCTCGACCACGGAACGCGCGGCGCTGATGGCGCGCGTTCGTACGGTGGCATGCCGTGCGGCTGCTGCGTATCTCGATCAGATTGGCGGAGCTGCTGTGCGACGCGAGGTGCGCGGATGAATCGCGGGAAAGAAAAACCGGTCGAGAAGCGAGTTGAAGTATTGCTTGAAGTGGGTAGCGAAGAGATTCCGGCGGGGATGCTGCCCAAGGCGGAAGAAGATTTGCGAGCGAATTTTCAGAAACTTTTAACGGCTGAGAATCTTTCGGATGGGGTAACCGTGGAGACGTTCAGCACCCCACGCCGGCTGGTCGCACATGTCCGCGGATTGGCGGAGAAGCAGGCGGATGTGATGAATGAGGTGACCGGCCCACCGAAGTCGGTGGCTTACGACGCGGTCGGCGAGCCGACACGCGCGGCGCACAGTTTCGCGGAAAAGCAGGGCCTGCCTCTGAAGGAACTTTATTTCGTGAAGACGGCGAAGGGCGAATACCTGGCCGCGAGGCAAGTGAAACGCGGCCGCACGGCCGAGCAGATTTTGACGGAGATGCTGCCTCGCGTCATTCATGATTTGTCCTGGCCGCGTTCGATGACTTGGACGGGAATTGACGGCGCGAGGTTCATCCGGCCTATCCGGTGGATCGTGGCAGTCGTGAACGGCAAGCCGCTGAAGTTTTCCTTCGCGGGAGTTGCCGCGGGAGACACAACACGCGGTCATCGTTTCCTGGGCAAGGGGCTCCTTCGCGTAAGTGGCTTCGCGGACTATGAAAAAAAATTGCGAGGAAACGGAGTGATCGTTCGTCCTGCGGAGCGCCAGGAGAAGATATCGAAGGAGCTGGCGGCGCACGCGAAGAGAGCTGGATACCGAATCCACGACGACGCGGAACTGCTTCGGCTCGTCACCTACCTGAACGAATACCCAAGCGTGCTTGAGGGCGAGTTTGACCCGGCGTTCCTGGCATTGCCGGATGAAATTCTGATCACCGTGATGCGCGGCCATCAAAAATATTTCGCGGTCGAAAAGCGGAGCGGGGAAGTGGCGCCGCATTTTCTGGCGGTGATAAATCTGCCGAAGGATCCGAAAGGGCTAGTGCGCGCCGGGCATGAGCGGGTGTTGCGAGCGCGGCTGGCGGATGCGCAATTTTTCTGGGAGGCGGATCAGAAATGTCGGCTCGCCGACTACTTGCCGAAACTGGAGCGCGTCACGTACGAATCCCGGCTAGGCAGCTATCGCGACAAGGTGGAACGCGCGCGCGCGATTGCTCGCTGGCTTGCGGAGCAATGGTTTAGCAGCGGACTCGTACAAGCGCACGTTGCTGAAGCGGACCGGGCTGCAGAGCTTTCGAAGTGCGACCTCGCCACGGAAATGGTCCGCGAGTTTACCGAATTGCAGGGAATCGTGGGAGGGCTTTACGCGCGCGCACAGGGCGAATCGGACGATGTCGCCGATGCAATTTACGATCACTATCGTCCCGTGGGACTAGAAGACCCTATCCCGAGAAACCTTACCGGGTGTGCCGTCGCTTTGGGCGACAAGTTCGATTCCATCGTGGGCTGCTTCGCGGTAGGTTTGGTGCCAACTGGTTCGAGCGATCCGTATGCGTTGCGGCGGGCAGCATTGGGGATCGTGAAAATCATTCTCGAACGCAGGCTGCCGGTCTCCGTGTCGTTGGCGGTTGGCGCGGCAGCCAAGGCGCTTGTTACCAATCCCCCGAAGCGGGGAGTCACACCTGAACAAGAGGCGCAGGTTCTTGATTTTCTTCTGGATCGCGCAAAGTTCGTTTTTCGCGAGAGGGAGAAATTCAGCTATGACGAAGTGAACGCGGTGTTCCGCGCAGGGGTCGACGATCTGGTGGACGCACATAAGCGGCTTATCGCCCTGAAGGCGATCCGCAAGTCCAAGAATTTTGAACCGCTGGCTGTATCCTTCAAGCGCATCCGGAATATTCTGGAGAAGTCCAATTTCAAGAGAGAAGAGGCGCCTGGCATTATGGCTGATCTGTTCGAGAGCGCTGCGGAGCGGGAATTATTCTCCGCGATGCGATCGGCAGCGTCTAAAGTACAGGCAGAGAAGCGTGCGGGAAAATATCAAGAAGCACTTGAAGTTATAGCAGGGCTGCGAAAATCAGTGGACGACTTCTTTGAGAAGGTCATGGTGATGGCGGAGAACGAAGCGGTGCGGAAAAACCGCCTCGCGCTGTTGTCGGAAATTCTACGGGAGTTCACGACGATCGCAGACTTCTCGGAGTTAGGCGGAGAAGAACGCGGGTAAAGAATATAAGGTTTTGCTTTAAGTTGTGAAGGCGTGATTTGGGTCGGCGTGCCGACAAGTTTTCCCGGCCGCCGTACAGATAGGCAGTCGCTAGACGGTGTTCAAAATTCAAAAAACAACAAGCGAGGAGCACAGTGACTAAATGGGTCTATTTTTTCGGCGCGGGAAAAGCGGAAGGTGAAGGGAGCCAGCGAGCCCTTCTGGGTGGAAAAGGAGCCGGCCTTGCCGAGATGAGCCGGATCGGTTTGCCGGTGCCTCCCGGCTTTACGATTACAACAGAGGTTTGCACGTACTACTACGGGAACAAGAAGACCTACCCGAAGGTTCTCGACGCAGAAGTTCGGAAAGCCGTCGCGCGCGTGGAAAAAATAATGGGCACGAAGTTTGGCGACAATGTGGCCATGCCGATGCTGGTATCGGTGCGCTCCGGCGCTCGCGATTCGATGCCTGGAATGATGGACACGATCTTGAACCTTGGGCTGAACGACGAGACCGTGCTGACGCTGGCCAAGGCCACGAAAAACGAACGTTTTGCCTGGGACTGCTATCGCCGGTTCATTCAGATGTATGGCGACGTCGTCATGGGAGTGCAGAAGCGTGCGGACGAGGACCATGAACCGTTCGAGGTGGTCATTCACGGGCTGAAGCACGAACGATATCATGCGGATGTCGATGACCCGAAACTCGCAGTAAGCGATCTTCAGGAGCTCGTCGTTCGCTTCAAGAAACTGATCAAGGAACGTACCGGGAAGGAATTTCCGCAGGACGCCTGGAAACAACTGTGGGGCGCGGTGGGCGCCGTGTTTGGTTCCTGGATGAATGATCGCGCCGTTGTATATCGCCGCAAGTACAACATCCCGTCTGAATGGGGCACCGCCGTAAATGTCCAGGCGATGGTCTATGGCAATACGGGTGACAAATCCGGGTCGGGTGTGGCGTTTACGCGGGATCCGGCAACCGGAGAAAAGATGTTTTACGGGGAGTTCCTGATCAATGCGCAAGGGGAAGATGTGGTAGCGGGCGTCCGCACTCCTGAGCCGGTTGTGCAGCTAAAGAATTACATGCCAAAGGCATTTCACGAATTAGAGAAAATCCGCCAAACCTTAGAGAAACACTTTAAGGATGTTCAGGACTTCGAGTTCACCATTCAGGATGGCAAGGTCTTCATGCTCCAGACCCGCAATGGCAAACGAACCGGGCTGGCGGCTGTGCGCTTCGCCATTGAAATGGAGAAGGAGAAGTTGATCGACTGGAAGACTGCCATCCGTCGAGTCCCCGCGGACCAACTGGACCAGGTACTGGCGCCGATCTTTGATCGCAAGGCGGTGCAAGCCGCCAAGGTGATTGCGAAGGGGCTGCCCGCCGGGCCGGGGGCGGCTGCCGGGAGGATGTATCTGAATGCGGATCGTGCGGCTGCGGCTGCCGAGCGAGGAGAGAAGGTGCTGCTCGTTCGCAACGAAACTTCTCCCGAGGATTTGCGCGGCATGATCGCGGCCGAAGGCATCCTCACGGCAAAGGGCGGCGTCAGTTCGCACGCAGCTCTCGTCGCCCGGCAAATGGGCAAGGTGTGTGTGTGCGGCGCAGCGGCGCTACAGATTGATTATGCTGCCAAGACCATGACCGTCGATGGCGTGGCTTACAAAGAAGGGGATTTTCTTTCCATCAACGGCACCGCAGGCGAAGTCTATCCCGGCCAGATCCCGACCGCCGCGTCGGAGATTGTTCAAGTACTAATTGAGGAGTCTCTTGAGGCGAACAAGAGCCAGACTTATCAAAACTTCAAAAAACTTATGGACTGGTGTGCCAAGGTCACTCGCCTCGCGGTCCGTACAAATGCGGACACTCCTGAACAGACAGCTCATGCTCTCGCATTTGGCGCTGTTGGCATCGGGCTTTGCCGCACGGAGCACATGTTCTTTGAAGGCAATCGCATTGACGCCATGCGCGAGATGATTCTGGCCGATACCAAGGAGCACCGGAAAGAGGCGCTCGCCAAGATTCTTCCCTACCAACGAGATGATTTCGCCGGGATGTTCAGAGAATTGAAGGGATATCCGGCGACGATCCGATTCCTCGACCCGCCATTGCATGAATTTCTCCCGCACGATGGCTCCGCGCAGAGCGACCTGGCCAAGAAAATGGGAGTGCCAGTTGAAAAAATCAAACAGAGAGTTAAAGAATTACATGAATTCAACCCCATGCTTGGGTTTCGTGGTTGCCGCTTGGGAATTGTCTATCCGGAGATTTCCGAGATGCAGTCACGCGCCATTTTCGAAGCGGCGGCTGACGTCCAGAAGTCCGGGATCAAGGTGCACCCCGAAGTCATGATTCCGCTTGTCGGCTTCAAAAAAGAACTGGACCTGCAAGTTGAGGTCGTTCATCACGTCGCCAGCGAAGTGATGAAGGAGAAGGGTGTGAAGCTGAATTATCTAGTCGGCACGATGATCGAGGTTCCGCGGGGAGCACTCACAGCCGATGAGATTGCGCATACGGCAGAGTTCTTCAGTTTTGGCACCAATGACCTGACGCAGACTTGCCTGGGAATGAGTCGCGACGATTCGGGTTCCTTCCTCGGACCGTATCAGGAGTTGGAGATCATCAAGAAGAATCCATTCGCTACGATCGACCAGGCCGGAGTCGGACAGTTGATCGAGATGGCTGTCGCGAAGGGGAACAAGACTCGCCCGGGCATCAAGCTTGGCATCTGCGGCGAACACGGCGGCGACCCAGATAGCGTCAAGTTCTGCCATCGTGCCGGTTTGACCTACGTGAGCTGTTCGCCATTCCGAGTGCCAGTGGCGCGGCTTGCAGCTGCTCAAGCAGTAGTTGAAGAAGAGCAAGCGAAGAAAACGAAGAAGAGGTAGCAGAAAAATCGCTCGGCACGCATTTAAAGCGATACTTCAAGCCGTCGGCGGGCAGACATCTCTTGCGATGGTTGCGCTTCGGCGGCTTCTCGTTTTCTCAAGTGGGCATTTTAAAGAAAAAGTAAAGCCCCAGAAAAAAGAAGGTGATGTCCGTGGACCACGCCGCGAGAAACGGCGGCAATTGTCCGACCCCGCCCATGGCTTCGAGCAGGCGTGCAGCCATCCAATATACGATTCCGATTGCGACACCGAGCGTCACCCCGCCGAGTGCGCCGCGTGTCCCGACCAGCAGGGCAAAAGGAATCGCAAGCAGTATGCTAATGGGAGCAATCATGGGGAACGCAAGTTTGACGTGCCACTGCACCGTCAAGTTGGAGACGTCAAAACCCGCTTTGTGCAGATCGTCAATGTAGCGCCGCAAGGCCCGCCAGTTCATTTGGGAGGCTTGCCGCACTTCACGGTTGAAGTAACTCGGGGGCTCTGAGAGCTCGGCAAGGGAGGTGACGGTGAAGCGGTCGTAGCGGGTGACCGTGCCGCCAGAGAAATCACGTAGCCACCCTCCTTCAAGAACCCACACTTTTTCGGAATTGGACCACTGTGCGCGCGTGGCGAATATTCGTCGCTTCATCTGGAAGGTGGCAGGATCAAGCTCGACGACGCTCAAGCCCCCAAAGAAGTTTTGTGTGGGATTGAATAAGTCGTAGTTGTAGATCTTCTCGTTGTATCCAAAAATCCAGCGCTCGGGATGTGTATAGGTTTGCGGAGGGCGGCCCTTGATCTGGTTGCGCAGAGCGTCCTGTCGCTGGTTGGCATAAGGGAGGTAGGTTTCGTCCAACATGATCATGCTGGCGGCCAGTGCCAATCCCGCGAAGAGGAGTGGTAAAGCCAGCCGGTAGAGGCTGATGCCGCTGGCTTTGCAGGCCACGATTTCGTTGTTCTTGCTCATGACTCCAACAGTTACAAGCACAGCGACCAGGGCGCCAAGCGGCGCAAGGTTGTAGAGCAGATAGGGAGTGAGGTATCGGAAATAATCGATAACGATGAGGAAAGGGACGCGGTGACGGGCAATGTCGTCGAGCAGCTCGAAAAAAGTGAAGGCCTCAAAGAGGAAGATGAAAACGGCCATGAGCAGGGTGAAATAGAAAAGGAAGCGGCGCAGGAGATATAAGTCCATTAAACGAGGGAAACTGCCGCTGGATTGAACGCCATTCTCCTGGGGGTCCAACTGTCCGTTGGGAATGTGGGCCACCACCGCCGCGCGAGCACGCGACTTTCTGCGGCGAAGGAACCGTGCCCAAGCTCGGAACCGGACCGTGGGCTTAAACCATGGGTTTTCACCGCGGAATTGTTCCATACGTGGGAGCAGCGCCAGCCCGAGAATTACAAGCAAAATATTCGCTCCCCAGATCCCGACAGAGGGCGTCACAACGCCCTGACGGGCCAAACCTGCGCCAATCACGGTGAGCAGGTAGTAGCAGGCAATGAGAATGACGGCAAGAAGCGAGCCGGCTGCGCGTCCGCCGCGGCGAGGTTGGGCGCCGAGAGGAACGGCGACGAGAGCAAAGACGAGACAGGCCGCGGGAAATGCGAGGCGCCGGTGCAGTTCAACCCGCGCTTCGCGCCAGCCGGCATCATTCGTCGTGGCCAACGCTCGAAGAGAACGTTCGGCATTGCTCATCTGCCGCGGCTGAGCAGGAACGAGTCCGTTGGCTTCGATCGGCCAGTCGCTCTGGCCGAAGGATGTTACGGAGTAGCGGTCGGGGTCTTCGCGGGAATATTCATGCGTGGTGCCTCCCTGGAGGTGAAGCTCCAGCTTGCCCTCTTTGGGTTCGGCAATTACAATCGCATTCTCCGCCAGGGTGAGTTGAGAGCCGTTCTCCCCACCGGTTTCAGCGAGAAACACGCCGTGCCAATGGGTGCCGCTGGCGGAAACGTCGTTAACGTAGAGAACAAACTTGGGGAAGCGTTCGTCGAAGACGCGGGGCTGCACGGCGTAGGAGATTTGGGAAGTGAGAAGATCGGTCTCGAGTGTCCGGGATGTGCGCACGGCAATGGGACCGAGCCAAAGGGTCATGAACAGCGTTACGATGGCGCCCGCCGCGGCCAGAACACCCACGGGCAGGAGAATGCGCCGGCGGCCAATGCCCAAAGCAGTCAGGGCAATGATCTCGCTGTCCGCGGACATCCGGCCCAGGCCCAGTAGCACGCCGATCAGCACGGCCATCGGCAGAGTAAACGTGAAGACGGCGGGGAAAATGCACAGGAACAGTTCAAGGATTTGCGAACCCGAGCCTGTGTGACGGACAAACAGTTCCATCAATCGAACAAGCTGAGGCACGAAGAAGACGAACGTGAATACGGCAAGCCCAAGGAGTGCGTGACGAAAAACTTCGCGGACAATATAGCGGTCCAGGATGCGCATGACGCGAACCGTGAGTGTAGCACGGCATCGCAGCAGAGACGGGAAAGAGAGTGGCGATGAATCGCGTGCATCTCTCAGTCTTGTGGCACATGCACCAGCCGCAGTACCGGGATCCGGAGACCGGCCGTTATGTATTGGCGTGGACGAGGCTCCATGCCCTGAAGGACTATTGGGGCATGGTGGCTATGCTCAAGGAATTTCCGCAGTTTCACGCTACTTTCAATGTGGTGCCTTCGCTCGGAATGCAACTCGAGGAGTACGCTAGCGGAGAGTTTAACGAGCCCTGGTTTTCCTTGGCTTTCAAGCCTGCCGAGGATCTGACGCGAGAAGACAAAGCCGAGATCCTGGCACGTGCGTTTCAAGTGAATCATGAGCGCTTGATGTCGCGATGGCCGCGTTTTGTGGAGCTGCATGAGTGGGCGCAGCCCGCGGGCGGGGCGCAGGCGGTGGTCTCTTTTACGCCGCGCGATTGGCGAGACCTTCAGCTGCTCTCACAATTGGTCTGGATGGAAGAATCCTGGTTCGAGAAAGACTCGGTCGTCAGCCGAATTGCAAACAAAGGAAAAGAATTCACGGAAAATGACAAGGCCGCTCTGAAGGCGAAGCAATTGGAATTGCTTGGCTTGGTTTTGCCAGAGTATCGGGCTGCGGCACAGACGGGCCAAGTTGAGCTCAGCACCACGCCCTTCTACCATCCGATCCTTCCTTTGATCTGTGATTCCGATATCGCGAGAGTGGCGAATCCCGGCACACCGCTGCCTCGCCGAGCCTACCGCCATCCCGAGGATGCCCGCGAGCAGTTGAAGCGCGCCCGGGATTACCACGAGCGCGTGTTCGGCGCCAAGCCGGCGGGACTCTGGCCATCGGAAGGTTCTGTTTCCGATCAGGCATTGACCATCGCGGCAGAGGAGGGATTCCAGTGGTTCGGCACGGATGAAGGCGTCCTCGGCCGAACCTTGAACGCAGGATTTTTTCGCGATGCGAAAGGCGTTCCCGCGAACGCGGAACGTCTGTACAAGCCCTTGCGAGTTCAACTTGGAGGAAAGCCCATCACAGGTCTCTTCCGCGATCATCACCTCTCTGATCTCATCGGATTCGTATATAGCCGAATGAATGGCAAGGATGCCGCCGCGGACTTGCACGGAAGATTGCGCGAACTGGGAGAGCGTGTGCAGACCGGCCAGCCTCTCACGGTTTGCTTGTTTCTCGATGGCGAAAACGCTTGGGAATACTATCCGGGCAACGGCCGTGAATTCTTACGCGAATTCTACGGGCGTATTCAAGGAGATCAGGATTTTCGAGCGCTCACGGCGAGCGAAGCGATTGCCGCCGCCGGCGTGATTCCGTCCAATGCTGGCATTTTTCCGGCTTCATGGATCAATGCGAATTTCGATGTGTGGATTGGCCACAGTGAAGATGTCGCCGCCTGGGAAGTGCTATGGGACGCCAGAGAAGCCTACGGGCGGGCCCTTCAGGCACATCAACAGGGCCGCGATGGTGCGCCGGATGAAGCCGGTTTGAAAGAGGCGCAAGAGTCCCTGCTGGCTGCGGAGGGGAGTGACTGGTGCTGGTGGTTTGGCCCGGAGCACAGCACCGCAAACGATGCGGAGTTCGACGCGCTCTATCGAAAGCATCTGACGGCTATCTACCTTGCGCTCGGCCAAGTGGCTCCGCAAGAATTGGCAAAGCCCATCAAGCGCAAGCCGGAACACGCCTTGCAACTAGCGCCCACCGGATATTTGAAAATCTCAGTGGACGGACGGGACAGTTCCTATTTCGAATGGCTGGGCGCCGGTCTATACTCGCCCGAACGGCGCGGCGGCGCGATGCATGGCCGCACATTCTACCTTCATGAACTTCGTTATGGTTTCGAGGAGGGACGATTCTGCGTTCGGGTGGATCCCTTTCTGGACCTTCTAGGAGAACTTGAAGATTCGGAATTCCGGATTACCCTCGGCGGGGCCGAAGAATTAGCCATTGTGGTAAAGCTTGAACGCGGACACTTGCAAGAGTTTGCGGTAGAAAAGGGGCAGTTGTGTTTGCTGAATCCCAAAAGTGTCGCCGAAGCCGCCTTCGAGCGGATCCTCGAAGTAGCGATCGATCGCAGTGAGATCAATTTGAAAGGTCAAACAAAACTGAAGCTGGGCGTCGCACTGTGGCACGGGGGCTTGCCCGTCGACGTCCTGCCCGCCGAAGGTTTCCTGGAGGTGAATTTGGGCGAGGATAATTTCGCCTGGCCGGTCGAGTCTGAGCAAACCCCCTGACTCGTTCTGTGTTCGT
>Ga0187820_1000199_pt1 | contig 13044 bp, 13 predicted proteins | sample NC_wetland_sal_i_19_FD_132409 | JGI IMG/M metagenome (GOLD analysis project Ga0187820, IMG submission 132409) | Wetland sediment microbial communities from Neuse River Estuary, North Carolina, USA - SO4_5 | ecosystem: Environmental > Aquatic > Freshwater > Wetlands > Sediment | place: USA: North... | reverse complement strand
GCAAGCCGAACCTGCAGCAGCCCTTTTGCCCCAGTGGCTCTCAGGATATGCTTTCCTCTTCAACGTGGACACCAACCTCGAACGCGCCAAGGATTTACGCCGCGCACTGCCTGCCGGCGAGGCCGCGGTTCCGCTACGCTTGCATGTCGATCCGCTGGGAGACTTGGCGAAGCTACTCGGCGAGCGCGTGGCCGTGAACGCGCGCCAGGCGGGCATTCTCGTGCAAGTCCTCAACCGCCCCGCCGCGCGCGCGAGCGCAGCGCCACCGGCGCCTTCCGAGCCGCGATCGGGAGTGCATTTGTTTGCCTGGCGCTACTCCTCTCTTTCTTCGCGCGCGGAACTCGATTCCATGATTGCAGCATATAATCTGAACGATAGTTCGGAGGCGAATCCTACGAGTACGGATTACGAACAACTCTATATCCGCGAACGGCGGATTGTGGAGGAATGGCGAGTTCTGCCGCTTGTCACGGAAGCGGAGTCCGCCGGACTCGGTCAAAGAGTTCGCGATTGGATGCCTGAGCGCTGGGGCGAATGGCATCTCGCCGATGTTTGGCTCGACCTTACTGAGCCTCCGGGGGCGGACTCCTCGAACAGCGCGAACAAAGCACCACAATCTCCCTCACAAGCGCGCGCGAATGTCCTTGGAGCCAAACCATGAGCTTTCGCACAAAACTATTCTTGGTTTTTCTGATTACCGTGCTGGCCTCGGTTTCACTCGTCGCTTTTGGCGTAACGCATTACACGCAAGCCGCGTTTGAAGAGACAGACGCCCAACGCAGCGAGGCGCTCGTCTCGCAATTCAACAAAGAATATGAGCAGCGCGGCGAAGAGGTTGTCCGGCAGGTGAAGGACATCACCGACGCTCAGATCACCCTGAATGTGGCTATTGATCTGGCGCGACCCGCGCCGGACTTCTCGCTGTTCGTTCATGATGCTGCCGGGGCGGCGCAAGATCACGGGCTGGACTTTATGGAATTCGTGAGTTGGGATGGTACCCTGGTTTCTTCCGCGCAATATCCCGCGCGCGTCGGCTACAAAGACGAATGGGTGACCGCAAACAAGAATTGGAATGACTCTGCATTTTTCTTGAAGAAAGAAGAATTGCCAGATGGAGAGGCACTTTCGCTGACCGTGGTTCGCATGCTCTCCGGCGGAAACGATAAGAACTTATACATCATCGGCGGGCGACGGCTTGACCAGAATTTCCTGGCCTCGCTGGTTCCTCCGGCTGGGATGCGCGCGCTGCTGTACCGAAATCTGGAACCCGGCTTTGTGCCGACTGCGCTGTCCGACGTAAACGGGCCGTTCGATCAAGCCGACCGTTTGCAGTCGCTCATCGAACGGATTCAAAAGCAGCCCAAGCCGATGGTCGGCACCATCGATTGGACGCAGAACGCCGCCGACGCGGAAACCTTTCACGCAATCCCGTTGATGGGCCGGAACAATGAACTTCTCGCCGTGCTGCTGCTAGGCAGCTCGCGCAAAGATCTTGTGCTGTTGACGCGCCATATTCTGCAGATCGCCGGCGCGGTTGCGGGCGCGGCGATCTTGATTGGGTTGCTGCTCAGTTTTTGGGTCTCGTCAAGAATTACGCGGCCCCTTGAAACGCTGGCCGAAGGCGCGCGCGAAGTAGCTTCCGGCCGTTGGGACACCGTCATCGATCTGCGCGGAGGTGACGAAATTGGGCAGCTTGCTTTCGCCTTCAATGAGATGACTCAGACGCTTACGGCGCAACGTGAACAGCTTGTCCAGACGGAGCGGGTCGCGGCATGGCGCGAGCTGGCTCGCCGTCTGGCCCACGAACTGCGCAATCCCCTGTTTCCGCTGCAAATCACCGTCGAGAACTTGCAGAAAGCGCGCCAACTGGATGCGAAACAGTTCCTTGAAGTTTTCAACGAATCCACGGCCACGCTGAAAGCCGAGCTTGCAAACCTCAATACCATCGTCGGCCGCTTCAGTGATTTTTCGAAAATGCCAACGCCGCATTTTGCTCGCGTCAATGTGAATGAAGCTTTGCGCAACGCCGTGCGCTTGTTCGAACCGCAATTCAATGTTGTTGGCAAGCCACCCGTTATTCCCGAATATTTTCTAACCGATCCGTTGCCGGAAATCGACGCGGACGCCGACCTGCTCCACCGCGCCTTTCAAAATCTCGTGCTGAACGCGATGGACGCCATGCCCGCGGGCGGCACACTGACCCTGCGCACTTCGGAACACGAAGGCAGCGTTCGAATCGAAGTCTCGGACACGGGCAAAGGCCTCACCCCGGAAGAATGTTCGCGGCTCTTTACGCCGTATTACACCACCAAGGTGCAGGGAACAGGTCTGGGCCTGGCGATCATTCAATCCGTAATTAGCGATCATCATGGAACTATTTCCGTTTCGAGCGACGAGGGGCATGGCACGACCTTTCGCATCGAACTGCCGCAGCACCAGCCTGCGCGGCCGGCAGCTCCGCCGGATGAGCCAACTGAGGACAAAAAGCCGTCGCAGAGCTTCACCGCAGCGGCTTCCGACTGACACGCTTCCGCAAAGGACATTCATTTGCCACGCAAAGCTCACTTGCTGCTCGTCGATGACGACCCCAACACGCTGGCTTCGCTCTCGCGGGCCTTTCGGCTGGCCGGCCATGATGCCACCGTTTGCGATAACGCATCACGCGCTCTCGATCTTTTGCGCACCGAAACCTTTGACCTGATTCTTTCCGATGTGGTCATGCCCGGGAAAAGCGGTATCGAGCTGCTCGAGGATCTGAAGCAAGCCGGCGTGAAAACACCAGTTGTTCTTATCTCCGGCCAGGCCAATGTCGAAATGGCCGTCAAAGCCACAAAGCTCGGCGCCCTGGACTTTCTCGAAAAGCCGCTTTCGACGGACAAGCTGCTCGTCACTGTCGACAACGCTCTACGCCTCTCGCGCCTCGAAGACGAAAACCGCGAACTGCGCCACCGCCTGGGCAAGCACGAATTAGTAGGCTCGGGTCCGGCCCTAAAGAAATTACTCGCGCAAATAGAACGTGTCGCAGCCAGCGAAACGCGCGTGTGCATTCTCGGCGAAACGGGCACTGGCAAGGAACTTGTCGCAAGGGCGATTCACGAGAAGTCTCAGCGCCACGAGAACGCTTTCATCACCCTGAACTGCGCCGCCGTTCCCGCGGAGCTCATCGAATCGGAACTCTTCGGCCATGAAAAAGGCGCCTTCACGGGTGCCGCTGCAAAGCATGTCGGTAAATTCGAACAGGCCGAAGGCGGCACGCTCTTTCTCGACGAAATCGGCGATATGCCCGTCTCCATGCAGGCGAAATTGCTGCGCGTGCTTGAGGAAGGTGAAGTCGAACGCGTCGGCGGCGATAAGCCCATCCGCGTAAACGTGCGAGTTCTTGTCGCCACGCATCGAAACCTCGAAGAACTGGTGAAACAAAATGCCTTTCGGCGCGATCTTTTTCACCGCGTCTATGTTTTTCCCTTGATGCTTCCGCCGCTCCGCGATCGCCCGGAGGATTTTCCGGAGCTTGCCGCGCATTTTGCCAGGCAAGTCGCCGCTCAAAATGGCTGGAAAGAAAAGGCATTCGCCGCGGACGCAATTGCAGAACTCCGCCGCTACGCCTGGCCGGGAAACGTCCGAGAGCTGCGCAATGTTGTCGAGCGGCTTGTGTTGCTTTCCGCCGAAGCTGCCATCACTGCCGCCGATGTGCGGCTAGTGCTTCCGGTAGAAGACTTTGGCGGAATCTCTGCTGTTTCCACCGCGTCCGGTGCCCAAGCGACGGGAACACTTGCGGAGCGCACCGAAACTTTCGAAAAAGAAGTGCTGCTCGCGGAAATCAAGCGGCACAATTTTCACATGACTAACGTGGCCCGCGCGCTGGGATTGGAGCGCAGCCATCTCTATAAAAAGTGCCAGCAACTAGGGATTGATCTCCAATCCCTCCGCAAGCCAGACTGATCGTTCTGCCGTACCCCAATTCGCTCGCATTTGTCCCCCTAACAACCGCCGGCAGTCGACGAACTCGTTGTAGGACCGAAGCATCCTAACCCGTTGCTCTTCCAGAATATCTATTCAAGATAAGTCCCGTAAATTACAGAAAACAGGATAAATATAGTTCTTGACAGAAATAGCGAAAAGTAATATGCTCTTTGCAGATTGCAATATTTAGGTCCTTCGATGACTCTCGGTAACAAACTCCGTTCTCTTCGCGCCGTGGAAGGCTCCTTGCGCGGCCTCGGGCGTCCTATGACGCAGCAGGAGTTGACCAAAGCCATGAAGCGTGAAGTAGGCCGCGGCCTGAGCCAGGCCTACCTCTCGCAAATCGAGAGTGGCGCCCGGCCGCACCTCACGCACGGCACCCGCACCCTGCTAGCGCGCTTCTTCCGCGTCTATCCCGGTTTTCTGGTGGACGATCCGGAAGGCTATACGCCGGAGCTGCAGTCTTCGCTGCGAGTCGTTGACGCCAAGATTGACTCTTGGCTTTACGCTGCCGCGGAACAGTTTGCCGCCGATCCAGAGCTTCACCGCGGCCTATTGGCCGTGGCGGAGCACGAAGATTCGCGCAAAGCATTATTGCTTCTTGCGGAGATTCTTCGTACGCCGGGTCTGGCCGACCGTCTCGGAGAGGTATTGCATTCCGGCAAGCCGCAAGGCAGCGGACATCCACCGCCCGCGAATTCACGGAATAACTGACCCGGGGGTCCGTCCGCGTCTCGAACTTCGGGCCGCGCAGTCGTTTTGCGTTTCGAGGTGTTCTATGACCTGGTCTTACTTCTATTTGCTGTGCTTCCTGGTGGGCTTCTCGCTAAGCGTTCTTTCCTTCCTGGCTGGCGCAGTCCATCTCCACCTGCCGTTCAAAATGCACTTGCCGTTCCATGGCGCACACCACGCAGGAACTGGCGGTTCTCACGGCGGACTTCGAGGCGGTTCGCAGATCTCTTGGTTCAACGCTTCGTCGGCGATGGCATTCCTGGCGTGGTTTGGCGGCACAGGCTATTTGCTCTCCCGGCATTCGCACCTCCTTGCGGTGGTCAGCCTGCTGATCGCCACCTTCGCCGGCCTGGTGGCTGGCTGGGTGGTTTTCCGCTTCATGGTGAAGCTCGTTAGTTCGACCGACTCGCCCATGAGGAGCGAAGACTATCGCATGGAGGGCTCGCTCGGGACCCTAAGCTTGCCCATTCGGGAGAATGGCACGGGCGAAATCATTTTCTCGCTGGCGGGGGTGCGGCGTTGCGCCGGCGCGCGAACCGATGACGGCAAAACTATCGAGAGGGGTGCCGAAGTCGTGATCGAGCGCTATGAAAAGGGCATTGCTTACGTAAAGAAGTGGGAAGAATTCTCGAAGTAAAAATTCTCTCGGGCTGGCGTTCGAAAAGAACAGTTCGGAACGGTCGAAAAGGAGGCTTTATGTTCGGGTTGCCAAACGAAGTGGTCATCATCGCCGGGCTCCTCGTTCTTGGACTTTTGATGATCATGATTGTGGTCGCTAAAATGTACCGAAAAGTCGGGCCAAATGAGGCTTTGATTCGCTACGGCATGGGAGGCACGGAAGTCTACTGCGGAAAAGGCGCCTTAATTTTTCCGATGGTGCAGACCTGCCGGGATCTCTCGCTGGAGTTGATGTCCTTCGATGTCGCCCCGCAACAGAGTCTGTATACCAAGCAGGGCGTTGCCGTAACCGTCGAAGCCGTCGCGCAGATCAAGGTGAAGAACGACAAGGAGTCCATCCTCACGGCTGCCGAGCAGTTCCTTACCAAGCGGCCCGAACAACGCGAAGCACTGATTCGCCTGGTGATGGAAGGTCATCTCCGCGGAATCATTGGCCAGCTCACCGTCGAGCAAATCGTTAAAGAGCCGGAAATGGTCGGTGACCGCATGCGCTCCACGTGCGCCGACGACATGAGCAAAATGGGGCTGGAAGTCATCAGCTTCACCATCAAGGAAGTCCGGGATAAGAACGACTACATCACCAACATGGGACGGCCCGATGTCGCGCGCATCAAGAGGGACGCAGAAGTAGCCGCCGCCGAAGCCGACCGCGACATCGCCATCAAGCGCGCCGAAGCGACACGCGCCGCTGCTGTTGCGAAAGCACAAGCCGATCAGGAACGCGTCGCCGCCGAAACCGCCTCAATGGCCAAACAAGCTGAAGCTCAGCGCGACCTTGACATCAAGAAAGCCAACTACCTCGAAATGTCAAAGAAGGCGCAAGCCACTGCCGACAAGGCCTATGAAATCGAAACCAACGTCATGCAGCAGAAGGTGGTGGAAGAATCCGTGCGCGTCCAGCAAGTCGAACGCGAAGCGCAAGTGAAAGTGCAAGACGCGGAAATCGCGCGCCGCGAACGCGAATTGATCGCCACCGTGCTGAAACAAGCGGAGATCGAGCGCCAGCGCATCGAGACGCTTGCAAACGCGGAGCGCCAGCGACTGATGAGTGAAGCCGAGGGCCGCGCCTCCGCCATTCGCGCGCAGGGCGAAGCCGAAGCAGAAATCATTTTCAAGAAGGGCGAAGCCGAAGCTAAGGCCATGAACATCAAGGCCGAAGCTTTCCAGGAATACAACCAGGCCGCGGTGGTGGACAAGCTGATCGCCAGCTTGCCGGAAGTCGTGCGAGCGCTCTCTGAGCCTCTCAGCAAAGTCGACAAAGTCACCATCGTCTCCACGGGAAATGGCGACGCGGCCGGCGCCTACAAACTCACCGGCGACATCACGAAGATTGCCGCGCAAGTCCCGGCGCTCTTCGAAGCGCTCTCCGGCATGCAAGTGTCGGAGCTGCTTGGCAAAGTGCGCATGATCGGCGATAAGGCGCCGAAGCCGGAGAAGCCGGCTGCACCTGCGAAGTCATAACGTTCGCTTCCGTCGCGGTGGGCGCTCAAAAGCGCCCACCAGGACGTTTAGAGGGAGGCCAGGGGGTTGGCCATGACGTTGAAAGAAGAATTCCTGATTCTGTGGATCGTCTGCCTGGTGGTGATTACCTTCGCCACCCGGCACTTTTTCGGAGGCCTCGTTTTCTTGGTCGAAAAGCTGGCTGCATTCAGCATCGTTTGCATGCCGGGCCTCCTGCATTTGCTCATCGGCCATTTGCGTTAGCCGGTTTTCGCTTTGGCTGCGGCGCGGCATTGACGCTCGCGAATTTTGGGTCGGCCGCCGCGCAAGAGTTTTTTCGGATGTTTGAAAGGAGAAATGTCATGGGACTTTTAGAGAGAGTAGGCACTTTAATCCGGGCCAATCTGAACGACATGATCGATCGCGCGGAAGACCCGGAGAAAATGATCAAGCAGGTGATGATGGACATGGAGAATCAATATCTCCAGGTTAAAACGCAGGTGGCGGTTTCCATCGCCGATCAACACATGCTCGAAAAGAAGCTTCGTGAAAACGAAGATTCGGGGAAGGACTGGATGCGCAAAGCGGAGATTGCAGTGGATAAAGCGCAAGACGATCTGGCTCGCGCCGCGCTGGACCGTTTTCACACGTCGCAGCGGCTGGCGTTGAGTTACAAGGAGCAGGTAGACGACCAGAAGGCACAGGTCGACGCGCTGAAAAGCGCTTTGCTGAAACTCGAGCAGAAACTCGACGAAGCCAAGTCCAAGCGCGATCTGCTTCTGGCACGGCACCGCCGCAGCGTGGCGCTCGGCAAAGCCGCGCACGCGCAAACGGCGCTCGGCGACAACTCGAAGAGCGCCTCGTTCGATCGCTTGAAGGATCGCGTGCACCACACCGAAGCCGTGGCCACCGCGGAGGTCGAGCTGTTGACCGACGATGTGAGCGAAAAGCTCTCGAGGCTGGACCGGGACAACGAGGTCGAGCGGCTCCTGAATGACCTGAAGTCACGCCGCCAACTGCCCGGCTGACCCTCAGAGCGGCTTCGTATTTAGCCAGTAGGCTTAATAAATAGCTAGCGACATTGGACCGAATGTGAAGATTCGCTCTCCTGCCGGATTAAGGCGCTCGATCACCTTGAAAATGAAGAGGTTAGGAGGCCATGCGACCTCTGGAAGATAGCCCAGGAGCTAGTTGCCGGCCAGAATAGTTCGCCACGCGAGGGGAAACGCCGTGATTCGCACGTGTATTACGGCGGCCGGACCCGCCGGAAGGCCGCCGCATCTCCGCCGCGGAGGGCTCGCAGACGCTACCGCTCCGCCCGCGTCTAAGTAGTCGGGGCCGCCCTTTCCGCGTAGTGGTTATAAGACACGTCGTGCGAGAATGGTCACAATGAATCACTGGCTGATTGCCGCGCCACCCGCTGTCGCAGCTGCAGCCGCGGGAGTTGCCGCGTACGGTGCGGCCTATCCTCGCTCGCAACTTTTTGGTGCCACTGTTTCCCGCACAAACTCGCCGCGCAAGCTGGCTCTTACTTTCGATGATGGTCCGAATCCCGCTATCACGCCGAAGCTGCTCGATCTCCTCGATCGCTTCCAAGCGCGCGCGACTTTTTTTGTGATCGGGAAACATGCGCGCGAATGCCCGGAGCTTCTGAAGGAGACTGCCGCGCGCGGCCACGTCATCGGCAATCACACGGATGCGCATCCCAATCTTTTCTGGCTAAAGCCGGATGGCATCACGATCGAACTTCGCTGCTGCAATTTTTCTATCAAGGCTGCCACGGGCGCTCTGCCGCGCTGGTTCCGGCCGCCGTATGGATTTCGCAACCCCTGGGTAGTACCGGCCGCGCGCGAACTCGGCCAGCGCGTCGTCATGTGGACGCTGATTCCCGGCGATTGGCGTGCTACCTCCTCGGAGTGGCTCATTCCGCGCTTGGCTCCAATCGCAGCGCGCGCAAAACGCAATTTGACTGCGGGTGGTTCAGCAAGTACGTCTTCCACAGGCGACATTCTTTGTCTCCACGATGGTTCTCCCCGCCAATTGAACGCCGACCGGCTGCCGACGGTCGCGGCGTTGGAATATTGGCTCCCACGATGGCGTGACCTCGGCCTGGAATTTGTTACAATCGAGGATGCGGTGAGTACGCCCGCGACTTAGCCATGGACGAACGCGCGTTTTACACCGAAAGAGAAGAAACCAGAAAGATCAAGCTCGTCTGCCCGAGCTGCCGCGGCGAATTCGAATTTCCCGTACGCTGGAAAGTGTCGCGGAAGAAGAGGGAACTGCCGCGCGGCGCCGGCGAAGAAGATCGAAGAAAATTCGCTAAAGCCACGTCCTACATGGTGCGGCTCGATGATCTGGTGGCGTGTTTCAAATGCCGCAAACGGTTTGAGCTTACCGGACAATCCACCGTGCTGATCAACGACAATCTGGGCGATCCCAACGCCGACCCGGAGAATTTCGGAAACCGGTGAAGCTTTTTCGATCTTCCGGTCGCGCATACCGCATTTCTGAGCGCTAAATTTCCGGATAGAGTTCAAAGAAGGCAGCCACCGACTCGTGAAATGTGGCTTCAATTTCTTCTTTGCTGCCTTCGATTAAATGCATGGTAATGCGCGCCGTCCGGCCATTTTTCAGCACCACCGTGGCGTCCCTCACCTCGCCCAACTCCTCTTCCGGCAGCAACCGCATTCCATAGATCAGCGCCAGTTTCGCCATGCTTAGCTCCTTCTCGTTTGCATTGTTACAAGAGCGTATCCACTCCCATGTGGCGCGTCAAACTCGTCGGCGCTTCCTATCAAGTGGCGCCCCAACTTTGCGACATTCCTTCTCGCCGCTTCTGCAAGGGGATATGCTGGTGCGCACGCTTGGCGATCAAACTTACTAATCCCTTTGGAATCTGAGGCTTGCTGCGCAACTCACGTTCTCCTTCTTTCGGATACATTGGCCGCCCGTTTGCCCTAACATCTCGCGAAGGAATTGCAACCGCAGTTCCGGGAGCTGGCCATGAATCGCAAATCTTTTGCTTCTGCCACCTGCGCCTTTGCTTTTGTCGCAATGGCTTTGGCAGTCGTTCCGATGACGAGCCGCGCCGAACAATCCCCAGATTCGGCCATTTCGTCGGTCAGCTCGAGAAATAAGGATGATTCGCCATCGCTTTCGCTCGGCTCACTTCGCGACCTCGTTTCGCTCACGCCCGCAATCCAGCGGCAGGCCTCGTCCAGCGGAGGTTCTCCTGCGCAGCCCCGCGATTGTGAACAATTGCAGAAAAGCAGAGTGGAGGCAAGGCGGACCCATCAGCTCCGGGAAACACTGCTCAGCCTCCAGAAGGACAAGAAGCACGGCGTTCATCTTTATATGCTGAACCAATCACAAAGGCGAGGCCGTATCGTTTCCGTTGGGGAAGATTCGTTTCTCTTGAAAGCTTCAAAGGACAAGGCCGCAGTCAGCATCCCGTACAAGGATGTTTCTTGGGTGCGCAAAGAGCCGACCGGTACGGAGAAATTCGGTCGCGACTTCGGGCTCGGCGTGGCGCTTGTTCTGTTGGCCCCGTTCTGGATTCCGTTGGCGCTTCTCTGGGCAGCCTCCGGAGGGGACTGAAGTTCCAATTGGGGCTTCTCCCGCAACACAAATCCGCACTTACGGAGGTCGAGAGCGATATACTCAGGCATCCAGTGCTACCCCGGAGCATCGGACGAAACATAACGGAGGGATATCATGAGTCTGCCGCCCCGCCGAATTCTTTTTTTCAACTGCGCGTTAGCTGCCTGCCTGTGTGTTTTTCCGCAAGCTTGGCGTGCGCAGGAAACCGCGGGTCCGCAGACGGACGCGCCACCTCCGGTAGCCCCTCCGCAGCCTGCTGTCGCGGCAAAACCCGCTGCACGGGAATTGATCAGGATTCCCGCGGGCACGCGCGTCGCCGTGGTCCTCGAAAACGGCATCTCCACCCGTAGTGCGAAGCCCGGCGATTCCGTCTATTTCCATACTTCCTTTCCCATCACGCAGAACAATCACATCGTCATCCCCGTAGGTTCGTATCTGAAGGGCGAACTGATCGAATCGAAACGGCCGGGGCGCATCAAGGGCCGGGGCGAATTTCGCATGCGGTTGGACACGCTGATTTTTCCGAATGGCTACACGGTGGATCTGAATGCCGCTCCTCGCAGCGCGGATTCGGGCGGAAAAGAGACGATGGATTCCGAAGGAAAAGTGATCGGCGCGGGCGGCAAGGGCAAGGACGTGCAAACTGTTGCGGAAACAACCGCAACGGGCGCGGGGATTGGCGCCATTGCCGACGGTCCCAAAGGCCTCGGAATCGGCGCGGGCATCGGCGCTGCCGCCGGACTCGGCGCAATTCTTCTGACGCGCGGTCCGGAAGCTCAACTACCGCGTGGTTCCACGCTGGATGTCGTGTTCGAACACGAACTGGCTCTGGATCGCAGCGAAATCCAGTTCAACAACACGGGCATAGCTCTTCCCATCACGCCGCCTCTGGCTCCGCAGCAGTAACGCCTCTGAATGCCAGACCTGGCCCAGCAATCGTTCGAGGACGTCAGAAGACGAGCGCCGGCTTATCCGAATCATTCTTTCCGCGAAATTTTAGGCGGGCGCGCCGTGGCTGGAGGAGGACAGAAACCTCATGGGGCTGAAGCGTTCCCAATCCGTGCTGACCCTTTGTTGCGTCACCCACTCGCGCACTAGCCGCGCGGTAATGGGCGTGAGGAGGATGCCGCTGCGGAAGTGTCCAGTCGCGATCAGCAATCCATCGATGTCGGTCGGTCCGAGGATGGGCAGATGATCCGGTGAGTCTGGGCGAAGTCCCGCCCAGGTTTCTTCGACGCGCGCCGCGGCGAGGCCGGGCGATAATTCGATCGCCGCAGCGAGAATCTGTTCGACGCCGCCTGCAGTCACCGCTTTATCGAAACCCGCATACTCAACGGTCGCGCCGGCAAGAATTCTTCCATCGTTTCGAGGCACGAGATAAATTTTCTCCGACCACAAGACACGCTCGATTTTCAACTTATCCGCTCGCAGTGCCACCACTTGGCCTTTTGCTGGCCGCACCGGCGCGAAGACCGAGACGCCTTCGATATTTGCGGAAAAGCACCCCGCCGCGATCACAGTCCACTGCGCCTCGATCTTTGCATTTTTCAACTGCAAGCCCATGCACCGGCCGCCTTCGCGCCAGATTGCTTCTGCGCCTCTCGAAGGGAAAAATTGCACGCCGCTTCGGCGCGCGGCTTCGAGCACACCGCCCGTCAAGGCGCGATTGTCGACGGACGCTTCCTCCGGCCGGAGCACGGCAGCTTCGAGCTCTTCACTGAGAGAAGGCTCCAGCGCTCGAGCGTCAGCCGCGCGGAGCGGCTCGGCCTTTAGTCCCAGCCCGTGGTGCAGCGCAATCACGGTGCTAAGTTCCTCTCGCGCATCGCCGGTGAAAAGCGCTTGCAGGGTACCCTTTGGACGGTAGCCGGCGCTTTGTCCCGAGATCTCTTCGATCACGCGCACGAATTCCGGATACAGCGCCATACTCGCCTTGCCCACCGGCACAAGCGGAATCGTGGCCGCATTCTCCGGAGCGGGAGAGAGAATCCCCGCCCCCGCCCAGGAGGCTTCCAGTCCGGGCTCCTGGCGGTCGAAGACTCCGACACTCAGGCCAGCGCGCGCAAGTTCAAGCGCGATGGATGCGCCAATCAAGCCGCCGCCCGCAACAGCAACGTCAAACTTATTCATGCGCTCATCTTAACGCATCCGGACGCACGGTTCATGCCGCGAGAAAGATGCAAACATGGGATCAGGCAGGGTCGCCGGGTGACCGGCTGCATCGCGGCTTGAGCAGCGGGAAACTGTGCAACTAACAAATTTCGGGAGCGGATTGGATCTAAAGCGATCCGGCTAGCTGTTCCGACAAGACCTGAGCCTTCTGCGCCAGATCGCTAGCCCGCGCCCAATCGCCCGCGCGCCCCGCTTCCCGAGCGTCAGAAATAAAGCTGCGCACTTTGGAGGCGAGGTCCGATTGCGCCGGATTCAACGATTTTCCGGAGGCCGAGGCAAGATTGCGTTCGGCCACTTTCAAGCTTTCGTCAGTCTGCCGTTGCAGCGAAGCGGATTGTTGCAACGTTAAGTCGGGAACGATCTGTGGAGTTTCAGGCTTTCCGGGCCGGGCGTTTTCGCTTTGCGCGGGCGCCACGCTGCGGGGCCTCGCGGGAACGGTTCGCGGAGCGAGAGGCGCAG
>Ga0187820_1000198_pt1 | contig 13045 bp, 10 predicted proteins | sample NC_wetland_sal_i_19_FD_132409 | JGI IMG/M metagenome (GOLD analysis project Ga0187820, IMG submission 132409) | Wetland sediment microbial communities from Neuse River Estuary, North Carolina, USA - SO4_5 | ecosystem: Environmental > Aquatic > Freshwater > Wetlands > Sediment | place: USA: North... | reverse complement strand
CGGAGAGGAACCGGGAAGTAAAAAGACTTCGCGAGTCAGCCTAGAGGTCGCAAGAGCTGAAAGGCGATTGCGACGCGAGGCTGGCTCGCGGGGCTCGGAGATATAGCGGTTCGGCACAGAGGTTGCGCTGGCTGAAAGGCAAGGGCAACGCTGGACCGAATAACAGGTCTCCGAGGCTTGGCGGTTCGGTTCGGATGTCGCGAGAGCTTAACGGCTATTGCGGCATCTGGCTGGATCGAGAAGCTCGTAGGCTGTACGACTCAGTTTGGAAGACGCGGCACGCCGCAAGGCTGTTGAGTCGCCGGATTGACCCGGAAGCCTGAACTTTACGGCTCGATTTAGAGGGCGCAATGTGCTGAAAGGCACATTGCGCCCTCAACTTTTTTGCCCCGCATCTCTTTTCGCCAGCGACTGCCCCTCCGCGATCGCTATACCTTTGAAGCGGCCTCGTCCGCACGCAGAGTCCACTCCGCGCGAGGGATGCGGTCCATTTTGAAGAGGTCTGACGTGCGCGCGTACCAGCCGGTGCCGTGCATGCGGCCGATAAGCTTCAATTTCGGTGTGTCGATGTAATTCTTTGCGGGATCCAAGACCATGTCATCGCGAACGTGCATTGCAACGACACGGCCGAGGACGAGACCGTTGTCCGGTCCCAGATCGACGATCTGCATCAGCGCGCATTCCATTGAGACAGGGCTTATCGCGATGCGCGGCGGCTTAACGCGGAGCGACGGTAGGGTCTTCAGCTGGGCCTCCGCGAGCTCGTTGACGCTAGCTTCAAACTCGATGGCGGTAATGTTCATCGCGTCGGCCACTTCTTCGGACACGAGATTGACGACGAACTCTCGAGTTTCGCGAATATTGCGCCGCGTATCTTTCGCGCGGCCGGGCTCGTGGCTGCCGATGCCGACACCCACCACGGGAGGATCGCCCGAAAAGGCATTGAAAAACGAGAAGGGCGCGGCGTTCAGTTGACCCTTCAAATTCTGGCTGACGATCCAAGCAATCGGCCGCGGAGTGACAGTCGAAACCAGAAGCTTGTAGCACTCTCGCGGAGGGATTGCGGCGAAATCAAAGAGCATGAAGCCTCCTCTTGTGGGCGTTTCTATTCTGGCATGACGACGACTTCGTCGCGAGGGATTGTGTCGAGCGTCGCGCGGTCGATGTTGAGGTGTGCCATGACCAGCTCCGGCGGCGTGTGGGTGAGCCATTCGGAGAGCGATAGGTCCTGGTAGAAACTGCTTTTGAACATCTCAAGAAACTTCAAGTCGGTGTTGCCCGTGTTCTCGATGTAATGCGGCAGGGTTTGCTGGACGTAGCCAACATCTCCGGCTTGAAAATCCATGGTTCGCGCGCGTCCGCCGGTGGCGAAGACCGTCATTCGGCCTTTTCCGCCGAAGTAGTATTGCCACTCGTCCGCGTTCTGATGCCAATGTAATTCGCGGATTCCTCCCGGATGAACGGTAACGATCGCGGCGGCGATGTTTTTCGAAACTTTGAACTGATTCGAGTCTACGATGCGCACCTCGCCGCCCTTTGTGCGCTTGGTGAGCGGCATTTGGAGCGTGCGAAACGCAAATTCTTGCGAAGAAAGTCCCCGGGTTCCAGCGGCGGCTTTCTGATCGGACTCGAGGGGACCAGGAACTTCGGCCTGAAAGATGAACAGCTCTTTTGAGGGCAGCCTGTCGAACGCGTTCTGCGAAACGCCGAAGTTCTTGGCCAGTACGTCCTTGGGCGTGTGCGCCATCCAGTCCGAAAGCAGGACAGTCGCAAATTCGGAAAAGTTGCCGTCGTCAAAAACGAGCAGGAACTCAGCGCCATCGGGGTTCAATCCCTTAATCGAGTGAGGAATTCCGGTCGGGAAATACCAGAGGTCGTTTTCTGCGACATCTGCGACGAAGCTTTTTCCATCGGCATCAATCGCAGTGATGCGCGCGCTTCCATAGAGCATGAAGGCCCACTCGGCGGCGGTGTGCCAGTGGAGTTCGCGGACGCCTCCGGCGGTGAGGCGCATGTTGACGCCTGCGATCGCCTTGGAGACTTCGAGCTCGCGCACGGTTACCTCGCGCGACCATCCGCCTTCATGGAGCCGCTTGTGGCCGAGGGCGAAGGGATATTTGAACGGTGGCACTCCGCCCGCATCGGTGGGAGGGGGATTGCCAGAAGCGGGATTCTGGGAATCGAGCGATTGGTTCGCCGGTCCTGGATCGCTTGTGCTGCGGTCGCTCACCGGCTTCGCCGATTGATCCTGGCCCGCGATTTTCGCGACGGAGGTTGCGCCGGCAGCTGCCAGGGCACCGGAGCTGACTTCCAAGAAATTTCGTCGCGAGACTTTGGCGTCGATCGGGTCCTGAGCCATGGCTTCGCCTCCTGGCGGGCGATTCTACGCCAAGACAGAACGAATGAGCAGCAAGCGAATTCGCATGGCAGGAAAGTCGTTGTGTCCGGGGCAGCGGAAGAATAGGATGCGCGGGAGAGAATCGAACAGCGAGATTCGAGATGGGAAGTCGAAATTTGAAAATCGAGAACCGAAGCGCGATTTGAATTAGCGGGGTGGGGAATGGGCATGAATGCGTCGAGAAGAAAATTGATTTCGGGTGCCAGTTCGTTCGCGGTTGCGACGGTATTGGCGGTGGCGCTGGCATCGGGCGCGACGGGGCAGCAGGCGGCCGCATAGCCGCCGCCATCGCGCGAGGGCTTTTCAGCGGGGCCGCACGCGCAAATTCTGAGCTTCACGGCAAGCCCCAACTCAATTCAACCGGGGCAGTCCGTGACTCTGCAATGGGCGGTGATCAATGCGGACCGGATCCTGCTTGACCGAGGTATCGGAATCGTGGCCGCGCGCGATAGCCGCACGGTCACACCGAGCGTAACGACCACGTACACGCTAACAGCGGCTCCGTATAGAGGCGCGACCGGAGATACGAAGTCGGTGACGGTGACTGTCGCGGGAACCACTCCTGCGCCGGACGACAGCGCGGCGGCGAGCGCCGCTCTGGAGAGCAAACCTGTGCCGCGCATGCCGGACGGCAAACCCGATCTGAATGGAGTCTACATCGCGCCGTTCCATTCGGTTCGACCGATCGATAAGATCACGCTGAAACCCGGCGCGGAAAAATATCACGTGGGGCCCGAGTACACGTTCTCACTCGGTGAGCAATGCCTTCCGCGCGGAGTGCCGGACACGATCAACGAGCCATACCCGATACAAATCGTGCAAAACTCATTTGAAGTCGTGATCCTTTACGAAGCGGGCGAATATTTTCGCGTGATTCCGACGGACGGACGCCCGCACCCGAAGGACCTCGACCCAACGTGGATGGGAAATTCCGTGGGGCACTGGGAAGGCGACACGCTGGTGGTGGATGTGACCGGCGTGAACGACAAGGTATCCGTCGGCGAATACCGGCACACCACGGCGTACCATGTGGTCGAACGATTTCAGCGCGTTTCATACGACACGCTGAAATATTCGGCGACGATCGACGATCCGAATGTGTTCGCAGCACCGTGGACGGAAGCGGGCACGTTCACGCACCATCCCGAATGGGACATTCAGGAGTACATCTGCAACGAGAACAATCACGACTACAAGAAATTGTTCGAGCAGTACAAGCAATAGGCTCTGAATAAACCATTCCCTCAGGCACTAAAGCTCCGACGCCCTAGCGACAGATGCTTCGCTATGAAAAGCCTGACGCCGGCTGTGTGTGCGACGCAGCCGGCGTCAACCTCGTTGGAACTGCTTCCGCCAAGATGCGGCTCGGCCTCGGCGCTCCTGGCGAAGACTCAGTTATCGGTGCCCGAAGTTGAACAAGTCAAACAAATCGCTGAGCGCCGGGCTGTTGAGCGGAACATACGGATCGAACGGAGCAGAGACAGGGTTCGGAAAATTGTCGCGGCTGCCGTTCGTCAGCGGCTTCAGATTCCAGTTCCGCTCGATGAACTTCAGGATGGAAACGTGATCCGCGTATGTGTGGCTGACGTGCCCGCCTGTGGCGTACGGCGAAACCACGATCAGGGGAATGCGCGGCCCATCGCCGAAGAAGTCCAGCGGCTGGATGTAACCGGAATCGTAAAAACCGCCGCCTTCGTCCGTAGTGATAAATAGAGCCGTTGAGGCGAACAACTCCGGCTGCGCGGTAAGGTGAGCCATGATGTTCTTCACCATCGCCTCGAACAGGTCGAATTTGGAGCTGGCCGGATGGCCGTCGAGCAATCCATCGGGCTTTACGAACGACACGGCGGGAAGTGTGTTGCTGTCGATCGCGGCGAAGAAATCCGTCGCGTCCTTGATGTGCTGTGACCGCTGCGTTGGGTTTCCCATGATCGAATTGGCATACGACTCGAAGTTGCAGATGTTGCAGTAAGCCGCTCCGATCTGCACCGCGGGATTCGAGCTGGTGGGATCGTGCTCAAGGGCCACCGCCGCGTTGTACGCTCCGCCGTAATACGCCCAGGAGATGCCCTTTTCGTTGAGCTCGTCGCCAATCGTGCGCACGTTGGACGGCGGAATCGAAGCGCCCTTGGCGATGCCTGCGGTGTCCACGGTGCCATCCGGCAGGAAACCGGGATTCTCATTGTTGATCAGGTAGTAGTGATTCGGCTGGCAGTTCGGTTTGGGACGGTACGGCAAAGATTCGAGGTAATCGACGATCGGCTTGATTCCGGGCTGGGTCGTGTCTGCGCACTCGGTGAAATCGCCGTTGTAGCCAACGTCCACCGTGTAGACGTCGTCCGTACCTGGGAGGGGATTCGGATTGGCGATCACTCCCGCCGGCGGCACGGTCGGATTGCCATTGCCATCGGACCAGAAGTCGGCGTCGCCGGTGCCCAGCATGATGTGGTTGGCTCCTGTGCCGCCCATCACCGCCTGGTGGTAGTTGTCGCTCATCGAGTATTGATCGGCCAGGCTCTTCAGCACCGGTACGTCGCCCTCCTGCATGTTGTAAAACGCCATCGAATTGCTTCCGCCGGCGTCATCGAATGCGGGAGGAGTGTCGAACTGAGTGTCGAGGATGTTGACGTAGTTCGTGATCACGAAGGGATAGAGGTCGCTCAGGCAGCCGGAGGGATTGCGCGGCGTCGCGTTCCAGATACTGCAATCCGACTGCTGCCACATTTCGAAAAGCCGATGCGTCGTGTCGCCGGTATAGGAGTCATACGGAAGCTGAGCGCCCTTCAGTGGGAAAGATCCATTCGGCAAATCGTTGTAATTCTGGATGCGCGTGTCCGGATCCGGCACAAAGAAGGTCTGTGTGAATTCGCTCGCCGTTCCAGTGAACAACAGACCGAGGTCGCCCGGCTCCAAAGATGGCTCGACGAGTTCCAGAAGCGGCGTCGGAATGATGGGAGGAACGATGGGCTTGACCGGCGCGGAGTTCAGCGTCGGCACGGGCAGCGTTTGATAGGGAGCCTTCTCGAAGTCGTTCAAGCTGATGAAGTATTGGGCGCGGTAAGGCGGCGTCGCCTGAAATTGCCGCGACTTGGAGAAGCGCGGGCCCGGCGTGCCGTTGGCATTGATGATTCCTTCGGAGAGCAGGTTTCGAACGGAATCTCCGCTCGGTGAGACGTATGTCGCGAACAAGTGGTCGAATGTACGGTTCTCTCCAATCAGAACGATTACGTGCTGGATTGGAGTTTCGGTTCGCTGACCGTGACCATTGTCGTCGCCGGCCTTGCCCGTGTTTGCCGACACAGGCGTGGTGAACGATGTAAGCGTGACGAAGAGTACGGCGGCCGTTGCGCGCTCCCGCCAATTCCTTCGATGGGACCTGGATTCCATGCTGCCTCCGGTTTGATCGACGGTGTGACCGTCTTCAGATAGCTGGGGAGGCAAGGCTGACTGGCCGGTGTTGCACGTTCATTACGAGACGGTGGATTCTGGGTGAAGCTTCACGTGGGATGAATCGTGAATCGCAGATTACTCGAAAGTGACTTCTGATTTAGTTCCAACTCAGGGGGTTCGGCGGAGGCGGTCGAGAAGCGCGAAGAAAGCGACGCCGAAGGCAGCAGTCGCGAGCGAATTCAGCAGCAGCGGAAACGTGAAATACGGCGCCGATCGATCCAGCAGAACGCGCTCCGTGGTGGCGAGCACGATCTGATGAAAGTGGAAGAAGACGAAGATCAAGGCGATGCGGATCGCGGGGTTTTCCGTGTCAATGCGCGCACCGACCGATGATGCGAGGTAGCCGACCAGCGTTTTCGCAATGCCGAAAAGGCCGATCGGATTATCGTGGCTAAGGCCGTCCTGCAAGATGCCGACCGCCGCGCCGAGCAGCAAGCCGCTCGTCGGATTGCGGCGGCTCACGCCGAAATAAACCGTCACAAGCAGCGGCAAATCGACTAGCTCGGCCCAGTGGCCGAACTTGTGAAGAAACGCCTGCAGAACAAGGGCGAGAAAACAGACCAGAACGATCGCACCGCCATAATACTTATGAACCTCGATGTTCGGTTCAGACTGCGCGCCCGGATTGAGCATGTAGGCCATGTCAGTTTTGCGGAGCCTCGGAGGCAGGCGCTGGAGCCGGTAGAGCTTTTGGCGATGGCGCCTTCACCAGCTGAGATTGTACAGATGCCTTGGCTACTGGAGCGCTTGCGGCGGGCTTCGTTGATGTCGTTGGCGCGGCGTTTTGGTTCTGGCTTGCAGAAAGTGCGTCGGTTTGCACAACGCCGGACGGATTCGGAGAGGAAGCGCTTGCATCGGCCGATTCCTGGCCTTTTTTCGCGGCGAGCTCCTGTTGCGAAAGCAAAATGATGACATCCTCGAGGCGGTCGAGGTGAGCCGAAGGCTCAATTCGGATCACTTGAAACGGCTGACCGTCCGTGGCGCCGGAGACGGTCCCGACAAGCAGACCCTTTGGAAATATGCGATCTTCGCCGGAGGTGACGACCATTTCACCGACATGGACCTTTTCGTCGTTCACGACGTAGTCCAGGCGCGGGACCGGATCGCCATTGCCTTTCACGACGCCGTGCGTGCGCGTGTCGGCAAGCAGCGCGCCGACACCGCTGTCTCTGTCACTGATCAGCAAGACTTGCGACGTGGTCGGAAAAACCTCGACGACTTTACCCACGATGCCCTCGGGAGTGATCACGGGCATGTTGCGGCGGACGCGATCGTGTTCGCCGCGATTGAGGACGAGAGTGTGTGACGCGGGATCGGCACTCGCTCCGATGACCTGCGCGGCGAGCATGGGAGCTTCCGGATGCGACTCGCGAAAATTGAGCAGCACGCTCAGGCGTTGCGCTTCGGCGGCCTGGCTCTCGAGCTGGCGGTTGCGCAACTGGAGTTCGGCAAGCTGGCTGCGGAGACGTACATTTTCGGCTTTCGCGCCGCGCAAGGCCACATAGCCGCTCCAGATGCCGCCAACCCTCCCGAGTGACCACGTGCCGCCGCGCTCGAAGGGAGTAACAACCGCAGCGGCCCAGTAGCGGATCAGCCGGACGTCATGGTCGCGCTTGATCTGAAACGCCAGTAGCAATAACTGCGCGAGCACGACGCCCGCCAGCAGCGCGAAGGAACGATGACGAGAAATGACGGTTTCTACCATGGCCAAAGATCCTAGGGCGAGACCTTCCAGTACCGCTAATCGATCGAGACCGTTCGCAAGAGCTTGAAGTCGCTCAGCATTTTCCCGGTGCCGAGTACGACCGACGCAAGCGGATCGTCCGCAATCGAAACGGGCAAGCCGGTTTCTTCTCGAATGCGCTTATCGAGATTCTTGATCAGCGCGCCGCCGCCGGTGAGCACGATGCCGCGGTCGCTGATGTCGGCGGAAAGCTCGGGCGGCGTGCGCTCGAGCGCGACGCGAATGGCGTTGACGATCGTCGAAATATTTTCTGAGAGCGCTTCGCGGATTTCACTATCGTCGATGGTGACGGTGCGCGGCACGCCTTCGATCAGGTTGCGGCCCTTCACCTCGAGCGTCATCGGTTTTTCAAGCGGATACGCCGAGCCGATTTCGATCTTGATCTGCTCGGCCGTGCGTTCGCCGACCAGCAGGTTGTACTTGCGCTTCAGGTAATGCATCACGGATTCGTCCATTTCGTTTCCGGCGACGCGTACCGAGCGCGAGTAGACGATGCCGCTCATCGAAATGACGGCGATGTCCGTGGTGCCGCCGCCGATATCGACGACCATGTTGCCCGAAGGCTCCTCGATGGGAAGACCCGCGCCGATCGCTGCGGCCATCGCCTGTTCGACGAGATAAACCTCGCTGGCTCGCGCGCGATAGGCGGAGTCCTGCACGGCGCGCTTTTCCACCGGCGTGATTTCGCTGGGAACGCCGATGACGATGCGTGGATGGACAAGGACGCGGCGGTTGTGAGCCTTCTGGATGAAGTAGGTGAGCATTTTTTCCGTCACCTTGAAATCGGCGATCACGCCGTCCTTCATCGGTTTGATGGCCACCACGTTGCCCGGCGTCCGGCCGAGCATTTCCTTGGCCTCGCGGCCGACCGCGACCACTTCTCCGTTGTTCTTATTGATTGCGACGATCGAAGGTTCGTTGACGACGATGCCTTTGCCGCGCGCGAAGACGAGCGTGTTTGCGGTTCCGAGGTCGATAGCCAGATCGGACGAGAGGAGGCTAAAGACCGACCGCATGTTGTAACCGTTCTTGTTCACAACTTGCTTCCCCCTGAGATTTTACGCCGGCGCTGCCCGAGCGCCGTGACGCCCGCGTGCGTCCCCGCTGTTAGGGCCCGATGCAGAGACCCGCTGCTAAGGAATGACCACTTCCACGCGCTTGATTGCCGTTCCCCCTCGGCGGTTTTGGCCCGTAATTACGATTTCGTGGCTGCCACGCGTCATCGCTTCGGTGAAATAGCGGAACGTACCGTCCGGCTTGATGTCGGCCACTTCGGCGCCGTTGATGATCAAAGCCGCGCCAGGCTCGGTGCGCCCCATCACTTCGACAACATTGCCGTGCAACTGCGTGCCGTCCACGTCGAGCAGCATTTCCTGCTCTTTGCCCTGTGCGACGAGCGTAAATTTGTACGGATCGCTCGCCTCGCTAACAGCGTCTTTTTCATCGATCGCGCTCACGCGCCAGAAATAGTCGCCGGGATCGAGCCCGGTGATATCGATGCTGGTCGCCGCAGTTTTCTTCTCGATCACAATGTGGTTGAAACTGGTCGTGGTACTCGCTTGGAAATCGTACTCCTTTGCGGTGGCGGCTGGCTTCCACGAAAAGTGAATCGGATCATGCTTCGGATCGGCCACGATGATCGGCTGCAAATTCAGCGGCTCGACCAGTTCGGGAGGCGCCAACACCTGCGTCTTTACGATCGCTCCGCCGCCGGTGGGTATGGTGGCCCGCTCAAATGCACCGATGTCGACGTGCTCATTTCCTCGCGCGAGTTCCGCGCTTCCGGAATCTACGGTGACCTGCTGCTCGTTCGTCGTAGGATCGCTGCGCACGTCCATGCTGCTATTGGCGCGTGCGGACGCAACGGCATTCTCAAAGGAAACCTGTGCCGTCGAACCGGGAACGGGCCATGCTCCGGTCCGCAAGTCAACCTGGCCCGAAGTCATGTGCACAGCGACTTGCGTGGGGCGGTCCTGCCCGACGAAATTCTCCTCGACCGTCACGTAGGTATCCGCTTTCACAGTGTACGTGGTTCCGTCGGCGAACGCGATGCGGGCCATTCCTTCCGGGCCGGTTTGAATGAGGTCACCCTTGTCCAGCGTGATCTGATAATCGGCGGTCACCCACTGCACGGAATTGGCTTTCTTCACTTGCACTTTGCCGTCGAGGTTGACGAAGCGCGCTTGACGGGCCGAAATGTTCGCAGCGACTCCGGGATCAGGATGGCCGACCGCATCGGAAATGCTGCCGAGCACTTTGGCGGACATCTCCGGGAAAACCAGGTAGGTGGATGCCAGCACGATGGCAGTGATGACGACGACGTACAGGATCACGGTGCGGTACTTCACCGTGTGCCAATAGACCTCGACGCGCGAAATCTTATCTTTCGGCGCGACGGCGGATTTGTTGCTCATTGTGCTCACGAGGGGTCAATTTCAAAATCTAGCATAGGGGTATGGTGCTTTCAATAAACCGGCGGGACAGTTGCGAAACGCTAACCCCCTCGATTTTCGGGGCTTTGGGAGAGACAGACAAAAGTTGCTCATAGCAGAGGCAGAGAGTTTTGCGCGCGAAGGCGTCCATTTTGGTGGTTGACCCCGGCGCCTGGATTTAGCGAGACTAGATGTTTCAAGTTGGCCGTCTTGCGCGAACTCAAGCGTTGCAATCGAGCGCCGATGCGTTCGCGGGGCGGCGAGGAAGAAGAAAATGAACGCGCTCAGGGAAGAAAATATCGGCGAGCTGCTGCCGCCGGCTCGATTGATGCTGACGCCCGGGCCATCTTGCGTGGAACCGCGCGTATACCGGGCGATGGCGGCGCCGATCGTGGGCCACATGGATCCGTGGTTCACGCAGGTGATGGATGCCGTGCAGGTGCTGCTGCGCCGCGTTTTTCAGACGCAAAATCACACGACTTTTCCCATCTCCGCGTCCGGCTCGGGCGGCATTGAAGCGGCGGTCATGAATCCGCTCGACGCGGGCGACGAGTGCATTGTCTGCGTGAACGGAGCGTTTTCCGAGCGCATGGCGATCATCGCCGAGCGCATTCCGGCGAAAGTCATTCGAGTGGAAGCGCCGTACGGACGCACTGTCGATCCGGCGGATGTGCTGCGCGCGGGCAAGGGAAAGAAGATCAAGTTCGTCGGCCTCACGCACGGCGAAACTTCGTCGGGAATCGTCCAGCGCATCGCGGACTATCGCAAGGTGGCCGATGAACTCGGCGCGCTACTGGTGGTAGATGCGGTGGCGAGCCTCGCCGGTGTTCCGCTCGACGTGGATGGCGACCGAATCGACATTTGCTTCAGTGGGTCGCAAAAGGCGATCAGCGCGCCGCCAGGAATGGCGCCGATCACGGTGAGCAAGCGCGCCGAAGAAGTTATGCTCGCGCGCAAGGAGCCGGTGCGAAGCTGGTATTTCGATTTGACGACCGCGATGAATTACTGGGGCAAGGATCGCCTGTATCACCACACACCTCCGATCACACTGATCTACGCGATGCGGGAAGCGCTTCGCGCCGTGCTCGAAGAAGGGCTCGAAGCTCGCTGGGAGCGCCATCGCGCGAATCAACAGGCCTTGATCGCGGGGCTCGAAGCGATGGGCTTGGAATTGTTTGTTTCGAATCCGGCGGATCGTCTTGCGACCGTAACGGCCGTGAACATTCCGGCGGGAATCGAAGACGGGAAAGTGCGCAAGCAACTTCTCGACGAATTCAACATCGAGATTGCGGGCGGGCTTGGCCCCGTAAAGGGCAAAATCTGGCGCATCGGGCTTATGGGCTATTCCTGCCAGAAGCCGAACGTGTTGATATTCCTCGCGGCGTTTGAAAAGACGCTGTTCGATCAGGGTTTCCGCCTTCCGGCGGGAGCAGGCGTGGCCGCTGCGATTCGCAATTACGAGCAGGCCGCGCAGCCTGCGGCTGTGGGTGTCAGAAGGTAGGGGCGATGGCAAAAGCTGTGGTTTATCCGACGATCCCCAATGCCGGCGCGATGAGCGAATTCATCGGCGCGTTCGATGTGCCGTCGAAGGTGACTGACTTCGTCTATCACTGCCGTTTCTCGCACTGCTGGAACGCGATCGCCACGCGTCACGCCGATACGATGGATTGCAAATTTTTCGTCGACGGCAAGGGAGTAGTGCTCGGACTGGCGCACACGGGATTCGTCAAATTCCGCGAACGCGCGGGCCGCGATTTGAGCGACCGCGAAGCCAGCTATATCGCGGCCGAATACCTACGCGCGCGGCTCGAACAGGAAGACGAGCACTCGCTGTACGATGTTTCCGCCGCGGATGTCCTGCGCATCATCGATAAGCTCGGCATCCACTAGACTCTCGCGGCACTGCTTCGGTGCCACGACGATTAACGCGTGAATCAGCAGTTTGCCGGTCTGGCCTGTGGAAGACTGAACTCTAGACCCATTCTCCCGCGCGCATCACTGGTTCCGAATTACCTGCCGTGCCGATACCGTCAACGTCGATGTGATTCGATCCGATCATCCAGTCGACGTGAATCAGACTTTTGTTTGCGCCGCGCGCCGCCAGTTGTTCCGGAGTCAGGCTGTCGCCATCCTTCAGGCATGTGCTGTAAGCCTGCCCTAGGGCGATGTGACAGGCGGCATTTTCGTCGAAAAGCGTATTCATGAAGAGTAATCCGCTCGATGCGATTGGCGACGAGTGCGGCACGAGAGCCACTTCGCCGAGCCGCCGTGCTCCGTCGTCTGTCTCGATCATCCGCTGCAAGACTTGATTGCCGCGTGCGGCATGGGCTTCCACAATCCGCCCTTCTTGAAATCGCACGGAAATCTCTTCAATCATCGTTCCCTGATACGACAGTGGCTTGGTGCTGGTCACTCGTCCTTCCACGCGATCCTTATGCGGCGTGGTGAAGACCTCCTCGGTCGGCATATTGGGAATGCAGTAGCACCCATTCCCCGCCGTTGTGCCTCCACCCAGCCATAGGTGATCATCAGCAAGACCTACGCGAAGATCGGTGCCCGGTCCTCGGAAGCGCAAGGCCGAATAGCGCTTCTGGTTCAGCCGGTCGGCGCGAGCGTGCAAGTTTGCGTCGTGCTTCTTCCATGCGGCCACAGGATCGGGCTGGTCCGCACGCGACGCGGCGAAGATGGCCTTCCAAAGCCGCGCCAGCGCTTCGTCTTGCGGGAGATCAGGGAACACAGCCGATGCCCATGCGGGAGTGGCGCAGGCCACGATGGTCCAGTTGATCTCGTGGCGTGTAATCAATTCCAGTGCCGGACGGTATGCCTTCGAGGTTGCGCGATTCACTCGACTCACCTTGTCCGGATCCTCTTTCGAGAGCAGCGAAGGATCGTTTCCCGTGATTGCCAGCCGCGCCGACCCATTGCGATAAGCCGCGGCCATTCCTTCGTAGAGCCAAGCGGGGGCGGCGTCGAAGCTGGCATCCGGTGCGTAACGAAAACGCAGCAGCGCGGATTCTTCGT
>Ga0187820_1000195_pt1 | contig 13092 bp, 9 predicted proteins | sample NC_wetland_sal_i_19_FD_132409 | JGI IMG/M metagenome (GOLD analysis project Ga0187820, IMG submission 132409) | Wetland sediment microbial communities from Neuse River Estuary, North Carolina, USA - SO4_5 | ecosystem: Environmental > Aquatic > Freshwater > Wetlands > Sediment | place: USA: North... | reverse complement strand
TGGAATTCAACCAATATTCGATTCCGCCGAGCATGGACCAAACACTCCATGAGATTCAACTCATGGGACTGAGGCCTATAGTTACTCACCCAGAACGCAACGCCATCCTGCGGCTGCAAACCGAGCGCCTTGCGAAATGGATTCGGCTGGGCTGCCGCGTACAGGTTACGGCCGGCTCGCTGTTGGGGGTCTTCGGTCCCGGAGCGCAAAAGGATGCGTTGCGCTGGATGGCCGGCGGACTGGTTCACATCGTGTCGAGCGATGCTCATAATACACGCGGCCGTCCCCTTAAGCTCCAGCCCGCGTTCGAGGTTGTGCGGAAGGAATTTGGAGAAGAAAAGGCGCGCGCTCTCTTTGTCGAGAATCCGCTGGCAGCCTTCGAGGGGCGTGAACTGCCGCATGTACCTGCGGTGCCAGAGGAGTACCAACAGCCGCGGCGCAAGCGATTCTTCTTTTTCTGAAATTCTAAGTCGTGGGGCGCAAAGGCATTCCGGCCAAAGCGTTCAAAATTCCGAGGCATTCGCGAACCACGTCCAGCGCATCGCTGGTGGTACGCCACCAGTGTCGGGGTTCAAATGGATCGTCCGAAGCAGCCCGTATGAGGGCCCGTCCTCGCTTCGCGGCAATCCGGTTCCAGAGGATTCGAACGCGCCGCGTATGCACTTTGGACGTCACGATGATTACGAGACCGGCGTTTTCCGCCGCCATGGCGGCGGAAACGTTTGCGATTTCGTCCGCGGTGTTCACGATGGGAGGCTGAAGGACGCGGATCGCATCCGCGGGCACACCTTCCTGCATCAGGACGAGCCTGTTGTAATACTCTTCGCCGGCGAAAGGGATTCCCATCGCCTGGAGTGTTGCGCCAGGCTCCGTGGAATGTGTCAACCAAACGGAGGGCGCGTAACCTTCGCCATACAACTTCGCAGCTTCCATGGCTCGCATGGGCATGCGCCCACTGAGGACGACGATGGCTTGCGCTCTTGCGAGAGGGTCTTCGTCTACGAGCCAGCGGCCGACAGAAAGAAGAAAAACCACGGAGCCGAGCAGCGCCACGGCAAAAAGCCCGAGGACAATGCGGGCTGTGCGATGCTTCTTCAAGACCGCAGTTTCTGAATAGTTCTGCGTAGGCATCACCATGGGATCGCGCGCCCGAGCATCGTATCCGGCGCGGCAGGAGTGGTCAATTCTACAGTCGCACGCTACACTAAATGGCTGCGAATATCAGGAGGGTGCATGAGAGCGGTAGTTACGGGCGGGGCTGGATTTCTCGGATCGCATCTTTGCGACCGGCTGATCGCCGAAAGATGGGAGGTGTTGGTACTCGATAATCTCGTGACCGGGGTGGATTCCAACGTTGGGCACCTGCTTGGACATCGCAACTTTCGCATCGCGCGATGCGACGTATCGAACTATATCGAGGTGCCCGGGCCGGTCGATTACGTTTTGCACTTCGCCTCGCCGGCGAGCCCGGTTGATTATCTGAAGCTGCCCATCCAAACGCTGAAAGTTGGCGCTCTGGGCACACACAACGCGCTGGGGCTGGCGCTGGCCAAAGAGGCGAAGTTTTTTCTGGCTTCCACAAGCGAGTGCTACGGCGACCCGGAAATTTCGCCGCAGCCGGAAGATTATTGGGGCCACGTGAACCCGATCGGGCCGCGCGGGGTCTATGACGAAGCCAAGCGCTTTGCGGAAGCGATGACCATGGCGTACCACCGCAATCATGATGTGGACACCCATATCGTGCGCATCTTCAATACTTATGGTCCGCGAATGCGGCTGAACGACGGCCGCGCGCTGCCTAATTTCGTGCATCAGGCGCTCCGAGGAGAACCGATAACCGTGTACGGCGACGGGAAGCAGACGCGCAGCTTTTGCTACGTCTCGGATTTGGTCGAAGGGATTTACCGCCTGATGCAATCGGACGAACACTTGCCTGTAAATATCGGGAACCCGCAGGAGATCACCATTTTGGAATTTGCCGAGCGCGTGCGCGCCCATTTCAAAAATGCCCCCCCTATCGTTTTTCAGCCGCTTCCACAAGACGATCCGAAGCGCCGCTGTCCGGACATTGCCAAGGCGAAGCGCCTGCTAAATTGGCAGCCCAAAGTGGGGTTGGAAGAGGGTTTACAATTGACGCTCGATTATTTCACGCGAGAGTTTGCGGCGAAAAAGAGCGCTTAGGCAGAACGGAGTCCGCCGTTGGGAGGCGGATTTTGCAGCGCGCAGAAGGCAAGAGCGGGCCGAACCTCTCACGGTCTTCCGAAGGAATAATATTCAAAACCGAGTTCGCGCATATGCCTGGGGGAATAGAGATTCCGGCCGTCCACGACGAGCCCGCGCGCCATCAGCGTTTTTGCTCGTTTCCAATCCAGGTCGCGGAAGATGTCCCACTCCGTGCAGACAAGAGCGGCATCCGCGCCGCGCAATGCTTCGTAGGGATCTTCGTGGTAGGTGAGGTTCGGGAAGAGGGCTTTCGTCCTTGCGATGGCTTCCGGATCCGTGGCGTGCAGAATCGCGCCTTCCTCGAGCAGCCGTTTAACGACTTCGAGGGCCGGAGCAAAGCGAATGTCGTCCGTGTTGGCTTTGAACGCCAAACCGAGCACGGCAATGTGCTTCCCCTTAACCACCCAAAGGGCCTTATGCACTTTTTCGAGGAAGCGGTCGATGCGTTGCTTGTTAACACGCTCCGTCGCTTTCAGCATGTCGAAATCGACCCCCACGGAGGCCGCGAGATGAATGAACGCCTGCACATCCTTTGGAAAGCAAAAACCGCCAAAACCTAGCCCTGCGTTGAGAAATTGTCCGCCAATCCGGGGGTCCAATCCCATCGCGTGAGTAACCTCTTTGACGTCGGCGCCAATTCTTTCGCAAAGGTCGGCAATGACGTTGGCGTAGCTGATTTTCAGCGCAAGAAAAGAGTTTGATGCATGCTTGATGAGCTCGGCGCTGTTGATAGTCGTCACGAGGAAAGCGGCTTCATGGTCTGACGGGCAAGGGCCCTTGTGCACGGGGCAGTGAAAGCGGCGCTCCAGGATCGGACGGTAGATCTCACGCAAATCGGCCGCGGCGGATTCGTCTTCCACACCCACGACGATGCGATCCGGATGGAAAAAATCCCCGACGGCGGTGCCTTCGCGCAAGAATTCGGGATTCGAAGCCACGCGAAAATTGGACTTGCCGCCGCCGCTATAGGCGGCGAGCGCACGCTGCAACTCCAGGCCGGTCCGCGCAGGCACGGTGCTCTTCTCGATTACGAGTTTCGGCGAACGGGCTTGTTCGGCAATCTGGCGCGCCACTTGATCGATCGCGGAAAGATCGGCTTCGCCGTTTTCTTTGGGCGGCGTGCCTACACAGATGAAAATGGCGTCCCCCGCGCTGATCGCTTCACCCGCATCTGGAGTATAGGAAATTCGCCCAGCCTTGCTTGCCGCAGCCAATATTTCTTCCAGATGCTGCTCGTAAATGGGAACCTCTCCAGCTTGGAGCCGGCGGATGCGTTCGGCGTCGATGTCCGTACAGGTGACTTCATGTCCCGCCGCAGCCAGGCATGCCCCTGTTACCAGTCCTACGTAGCCACATCCAATTACCGAAAGGCGCAAGTCAGAATCTCCTTGGGAGCGCCACAGGTAACGACCCAGCGCATCCCCGAACCTACGGCAAGCAGCTTATTTTCGCCGAACCAAAGTGTCGATGAAAGCTCATCGTGGCCAGTCGTTGCGCTGCCAGCACGTTGCATTCCTGGTTTTACGCGGGGGCTGACCGGCTTTCTTCGATCCTCGATGAGCTAGTTTAGCCCTTCCAGCCACTCCCCATCAGCAATCCACGCAATCCGAGCAACACGAGCCGGGGCTGGCGGCGCACGACGTTCCAGAGCAGGCGCGTGGATTCATCGCGGTTTATTTCCCCGAGAAACTCGCGCGTAGAGGCATCGAGGAGGTCGACAAGCTGTGAATAGTCTTTTTGCTGAAAATGGTGCAGCACGCGCCGGATCAACCAGTGCGTACCGAGTTCGCGGCGAAGCGCTGCCAACTCCCTTCGGCCACCTTTACGCAAAATGGACTGCCCAACTCCGAGAGCGCCGCGGAGTCCGGTCACGATTCCGCCGACGGTTGAGACTTTCACCTGTGCTGCCGCATCGCCCACCAGATAGACTTCGCCGCTTCCGATGCGCCGCCGCACCGGCACCCATCCTCGATAGACCGGGATCCGCGCACCTTGCCATCCCAGCGGCAGCATCTGTTTTTTGTCGAGAAAACGTTCGAGACATTTCTTGGTGTCGCGGGCATCTTCGCCGATGATTCCCAAAGCGCCACGCTCGGAAGACTCCGGGATCAGCCAATAGAAATAAGGAGTATCGTCGGGGACGAACCAGACGCGTGTGGTATCTGGCGGTTGATCCTTCGGCAGGCGAACGATCGCTTGCACCAGCGGGACGGTCTCGACGGGAGGCCAACCAGCGCTTCGAGCCACCCGGCTGGAAGCGCCGTCTGCGCCGACCACGCTCTCTGCGTGCAATTCCTCGCGCCGTCCCGCAGAGTCGACTTCCACTCGCAGACCGCGCGCATTCGGGGCTAGTCCAAGAAAGCGCGTGTCAAAGGAGAGATTGGCTCCCGCCCGCTGTGCGCTCCGCGCCAAAGCAGGGATTAACCGTGAGCGTTCGATAATAAGATCGGGCCGAGAAAGCGCAACCTGTGCCGAGCGGCCATCGGTAAACAATTCGAATCGCCGGATTTCGTTGACGACACTCTCGGCAGCAGCGGCGCCAAGCTGGTTGCGGAATTGGTCCGTGACGATCAGCGACCTCGCGATCGGTTCAAGGCCCGGTCTCGCTTCCAGCACGCGCACCCGCCGTCCGCCTGCAGCCACCGTAGCCGCCGCGAACAAACCCGCGGCCGAGCCCCCCACAACTATGACCTCGTTGTTCTCGTCGTCCGCTCGTGGTCTGAAATCAGTGCTAGGCACAGTCTCGCTTTCCCAAGTTGCGCGACACCCGGAACTCTCAGCCAGCCGGGTATTCGCGTTCAAAATCCTAAAGATATTGGCAGTTTTCCGCCCAACCCGAAGGGATATGCGTCAAGAATCGGTAAGACGGCAACCCCGTAAGTATAGCGAATCCATTCGCATGGGCAAACTTGCCGCTTGCCGATGCAATTTGAGGTACGTACCCAGTATATTTCTGGAGCACTTCAGGAGATTGCGGCTGGCTTCTGCGCTTGGCGTTCATACGGTGCGTGTTCGAGAAAGATTACTCCGCTCAGAACGGCCGCAAATGCGACCGTCGCGACCACAGCCGCGGCAAGCGGGGAGAGATAGCTCACCAATACGGCAGCTCCTCCGGTCAGAAATCCCAACAGATACAAGCTAACAACTGCCCCGCGATGTCCCAGGCCTAGGTTGGCGAGCCGATGAGCGGCATGGTCTTTGCCTGGCGTGGCAAAGGGCAGCAGGCCGCGGCGCGAACGGGAAACCGTCACCAGCGTAGTGTCGAAAATCGTCACTCCGAGAATCAGCAGCGGAACAAGCCAGGCGGAAAAATGATTAGCATGTTCGAGACGGAGCTTCAGCCCCAGTGTGGCCATCAGGAATCCAAGGAACATGGCGCCGCCGTCACCCATAAAAATCTTGGCCGGCTTGAAATTCCACCGGAGGAAACCCGTTGCCGCACCGAGGACGGCAGCGGCCAGAGTGGTGACCAAAGTCTGGCCGTTTAAATAAGCCAGGAGAGCGAAGAAAATGGACGCCGTGGCGGCCACACCGGCGCAGAGGCCGTCCATGTGATCCAGGATGCTGAAGGAGGCGGTAATCCCCACGACGAAGAAAATGGTAAGGATGGCGTCCAAAACGTAGCCTGCTCGTCCGCGCACGAAAACTTCAAAAACCTGGGCGTGAATCCCGGTCATCAGCAGAACGCACCCAGCAAGAGGCATCCCGAGGAAAAGTTTAATTTGATGGTGCAGCAAACCCTTGTCATCGAGCATGCCTACGACCGCAACGATCGTTGCGCCGGTCAAAATTCCGACGATCTGGGCGCGAGCTGCGCCGTTAAAAGTAAACAGGACCGCGAGCACCACCGCGCCGTACATGGCCAGGCCTCCGAGCAGGGGAATCGGGCGAAGGTGGACTTTGCGCGGTCCGGGAAGATCGACCATCCCCACGCGCAATGCCAATGCGCGCACGGGTACCGTCAGCATCAGAGATGCGAATAGAGCGATCAAAAACGCCAGCAGACCTGCGGGCATGTTCCCTCTTTATTTTTAAAGATACCGGCCGGGACGGTGCGGCCAGTGCCTCAATCGTCTTCCGCCGGGTTGGGGGCCCGGCTCCCAAGGAAAAAATGGCTGCCCCACGCAGCCTTAACACGATACTTTGAAAATTGTTTCGCTTCAATCAGGAAAGTTCAGGCAGTCATCTGCCCGCGAAACAAGGAGGCACCATAGCGAACGTGGCCGAATCGCGGTGTTCAGAAAAGCACAGCTGCTTCTTTTGCGCCCTTTTTCGCCGCCTTTGTTTCCGCGGGCTTGCCTACTTGCTGCTATCGTTCCGTGAGCATCCGGCCAAACGTGCGGTTCACTTCCTCGCGATTCTTGGTTGCGTAATACCAGTCGATAGTGCGCCGTAGGCCGTCGCGGAAAAGAACTTTCGGCTCCCAACCCAGCAACTTTTTCGCGAGCGAGTTGTCTGCGACGCGATTCAGCGGCCCTGTGGGCATGTCCGGACGCAGTTTTATGTCCGCTCTATGGCCGGTAAACTCGCAGACCATCTTCGCCGCGTCGATGACCTTAATGCGCTCCATGGTTCCGAGATTAATGGCGGTCCCATCGCTGATTTTTTCTCCCGCCAAAATCGTCCCCTCGACAATGTCCTCGATGTACGTCCAGTTGCGAATTTGCGTTCCGTCGCCCCACACTTCAAAGGGGTTCTGTCCAAGAAAAGCGCGAGCAATCATGGCGATGACGGCGTGATTTTCAACGCCGCGCGGGCCATAGACCGTGAAGTACCGGCAAGAGGCCGCGCCCATGCCATGTTCCTTGGCGTAAGCGCGTAGTGTAATTTCGCCCATCAATTTGGCCCAGCCGTAGGTGTTGTCCGCATCTTTCGGGCCATCGGTGAGATCTTCGGTAAGGTAGAGTTCCTTCTTCACATCGGATTGCAGAAAATTCGGATAGACGCAGCCGGAGGACGCGAACACGACTTTCTTCACTTTCGCGCGCAGAGCTTCCGCGAAGACCAGCCCGTCGAGGAAAAAATTGGAAGCGGGTCCGGCCTGGTGGAGATCGACGTAGCCTCGGCCGCCATGATCCGCAGCGAGGTGGAAAACCGTGTCGACACCTTGCATCGCCGAGCGCGTAACGCCCGGTTCACGCAGGTCCGCGTGAATAAATTCGATCTTGCCCTTTGCGACGTGATCCTTGATGTTGTCGCGATGTCCGCTCGTCAAATCATCCACGATCCGAATTTTCGCTCCGCGTGCAAGGAGGTGATCCGTGAGCGTCGACCCGATGAATGAGGCGCCTCCCGTCACCAGCACAAGTTTTTCACTCCAAAAAGTTCCTGAAGACGTCACGCGTTCACGGCCTCCTCGATGATTTTCACGAATTTCTGCAATTCTTTGACTCTATCATAATCGGGCGCAGCGGCCCGGGCCGCACGGCCCATACTTTGCAATTTGGCCCCGTCCATAACGAGGGAACGAATCGCCGCGGCCACGTTTTCCGGGCTGTCAGGGTCGGCGGATACCGCGAATCCAAATTTCGCGCCCAGCGAAGCCGCATCCGTTTCTTCCGGCGCGACGGCCACAATCGGTTTTCCAGCGGCGAGTATTCCATACATTTTGCTGGGCACTACAACTCCCTCCAAGCCGCGTTTCACAGTGATGACATGTGCATCAGGCGCAGCCAGCACGGAGGAAATCATGCTCGCTGGAAAAAATGGAAGAAATCGAACGTTTTTTGTTTCTCTTGCGAGTGCTTCGACGTAGCCCCGCTGTGCTCCTTCACCGACGAAGACCAGACTTACGCCCTCCTCTTCCAGGTTGCGGACAGCCGTAATTAGGGTCTCCCACGCGCCGTAGAAGCCGAGGTTTCCCGCATGGAGAAGCACAAACGTGGAGTCGCCGCGAATTGTTCGAATGATTTCTTGATCCAGCGAAGGCCTCGGCGCGTCGGGCAGCGGAATCTCCACGCCATCGCGGACGATCGCGATGCTCGCCCGATCAACGCCTTTGGCGACGATTCGCGCGCGCATATCCTCTCCAAGCACGATCACGCGCGTGGCGCGCCGCAAAGCCCACCGGTGCATCCTCTCCCAAATGCGCGCGAGAAGACCTGGCGCGAATATGGCGCCGCCCACGGCCATATCCGGATACATGTCGCGAATGTTGTAGACGTAGCGCTTGCCTTTCAACAGCGCCACGAGCGCCCCGACAATTCCTTCAAACGGAGGGTCGGTCATCGCGAGAACCACATCGCATCGCACGAAAAGCGCATGCGGAATCGCCAGCGCGACGTAACTCAAATAGTTCAGCACGCGCCGTTTCATCGCGAGACGCGAATAATCCGTCGAACCTACCCGCAGAATTTTCGCGCGCCCGGCCGACTCTGTTTGCCAGAATCTCCAGGGCCGCTGTTCGGTTGGATCGTACGACGGCCTTCCGCAAAGAACTGTAACGTCGTGCCGCGCGGAAAGCGCGTCCACCACGGTTGCGGCCATCTTCGCCGTCGCCGAAGTATCCGGCGGATAGTAGAGATTCAGAAGCAGGATTCTCATTCGAACGCGACTCGGGGCATGTAATTCACGGCCTGGTGATGAGGAAGTCGCCGAGCACCAGCGCATCCATTTGCGTGCGTTGGAAGCAATCCAGCGCTTCTGCGGGGCTGCAGACAATCGGCTCATTGTCGTTGAAAGAGGTGTTGAGGACGACCGGAACTCCCGTAATCCGCTCAAACGCCTTGATCAAACTCCAATAGCGCGGATTAGCCGCGCGCGTCACGGTTTGCAGTCTGCCCGTTCCGTCCACGTGCGTGGGAGCTGGGATTTTTTCGCGCTTCTCGGGCCGCACGGAATACGCCAAGGTCATGAACGGAGACGGATGCGACTTCTCGAACCACTTCCCTGTCGACTCGGCAAGAATCGATGGCGCGAACGGCCGGAAGATTTCGCGATGCTTGATGCGCCGGTTCAGTGTCTCTTTCATCTCTGGCCGCCGCGGATCGGCCACAATGCTTCGATTCCCGAGCGCCCTGGGTCCCCATTCCGCGCGGCCTTGGAACCACCCGATTATCTTTCCATCTGCCACGATTGTGGCCGTGCGCTGCATCAATGTGTCTTCGCCCAGTTCTTCGACGCGGCACCCGTTCTTTGCTAGTCTGTTGACATCAATGGCCGCGCGAATTGCATCGCGCTCATATCCGGGTCCCCAGTAAGCATGATCCATCACGAATGATCGCGGCTTTCCGAGAACCTGATGCCACACATAGTAAGCCGCACCGACCGAAAGTCCGGCGTCGCCGGCAGCGGGATGCACGTAAACCTGCTCGAAACCCGTCTTATCGAATATTTTCCCGTTGGCCACGCAATTAAACGCCACTCCGCCTGCCAGACAAACTGCCTTCAGTCCCGTGCGCTCGGCAAGCTTCTTCAGCATGCCAAGATAAATTTCCTCAAGACGCGCCTGCAGTGCGGAAGCAAGATTGCGGTGCCGTTGTTCGAGCGGATCTTCAGGATTGCGCCGAGCGCCTAACTTCTTTTCCATCCCTTCAGAAAACATTTTGCCGAGCGTGGGTGTTTTGTCCGCTTCCGCCCAGCTCATTTCCGGCCCGGTCCGGTGATGCGTAAAGTAGTCCAGGCCCAGGCGGAATCCATCTCCATCGGCGCGAACGATGTCCCGAAAAGCCTCAAGTTGATCCGGCTCGCCATAGGCGGCCAGGCCCATCACCTTGTACTCGTCGCCGAATTTCAGAAAGCCCAGGTATTGCGTGACGGCGCTATAAAAAAGGCCCAGCGAATGAGGGAAGGCAATGGCGCCGTCGATCTTCATGCGGTTGCCGTCGCCGGTGCCCCACATCGTGCTCGCGAAATCACCCAGACCGTCCGCGGAAAGCAGCGCCGCTCGTTCGAAGGGAGACACAAAAAACGCGCTGGCCAGATGTGCCTGGTGGTGTTCCACGCGGTGGAATTTAGCGGCGATTTTCGCCGGATCAGCGTCGAAAGCCTGCGCCAGCGCCTCCGGTATACCCGTGAACTTTGCCAGCACTTTCATTCGCTCGCGCGCGAAGGACGGCATGCGCAGGGCGTAGAGGAGTTTCGTGCCCAGCCGCGCATAGGGGTTTCGCGGCACAGCCACGTGATCGATATCTTTCAGTTCCAGCCCTGCTGCGTGCAGGCAATAACGAATCGCCTGCGCAGGGAAGCCCGCGGCGTATTTCACGCGATTGAAACGTTCTTCCTCGACGGCAGCTAAAAGCCGGCCTTCGCAGACGATGGCTGCGGATGCGTTGCCGTGGTAGGCATTTATCCCAAGAATGTTCATCGCGAAAGAATTCAGTCTACCTCAGGCGCGCGGATCATGCCGCGAGGTGATGCCTGCACCACTCATTGAGGACGTACAACGCCCATGGACGCGACCACGAAGTCTTGCCCTCAAGAAATGCGGTCCAAACGCCGCGGACGCCCCCCGCGCGGAGGTGTGCTGCAAGCGCCGGCGATATCTCTGCAAGACTGGCCTCGACCTTCGGCCGCAATGGGCCGCGAAGCCATTCTTCCCAAGGGAGTGTGAACGTCCGTTTTTTCTGCCCAAGAATTTCTTCCGGCAGCAACCCACTCAATGCTTCGACAAGCAACGCCTTCTGCGCTCCCGCGCGGTGGCGTGCCTCATCAGGAAGGGAACTGACGAACTCCACCAATGGGGTGTCCAGCAGTGGTACGCGCACCTCGAGCGAACGCGCCATGCTCACCGAATCCGTATCGCGCAGCAGCGTGCTGGCCATGTAGCAGCGCATTTCGAGCCACGCAGTCGCCGCCACCGGTTGCAACTTCCTCGCTTCACTTGCCGTGCGATCGAGCCATCCAAGCCATGTCGGCTCGAGCGTAACGCCGTCGGCGCCGACCGTGCTCGGACGGAAACGCGGCTCGATCAGCCGCTCGAGCTGCCCCGGCGGAAAAAGCGCGCGCGCATAAAAGTAAGGATGCGGGAGTACGTCAGGATCCTTCCACGCGGCAATGGCTTTGCCGGCGGCATCACGCGACATGCGCGTCTCCAGGATGCTCGCGATCAACGGAGCGGTGGCGCGGCGCACCGGCCACGGCACAAACCAGGCGATGCGAGTGAGCCGTTGAAGCAGCGCCGTGTTCGCGAAGCTGGCATAGCCCGCGAACAGCTCGTCTCCCCCTAGCCCCGAAAGCGCCACCTTTAGCCCCACTTCCCGCGCCGCCCAAGAAACTAAGGACGTATTGATGCCGTCCATCGTCGGCTGGTCAAGGCCTGTCACGGCTTCATCGATGCGCGCAAGTATCGCTGCGCCGTCGAGAGGAACTTCCGTGTGTTCTGTGCCGCATCGTTCCGCAACCTTGCGCGCCAACGGAGCTTCGTCGTAGGGAGTTCCCGGGAAAGACAGCGTGAAGCTTCGGATTCCCGGTTGCGCGTGTGCCGCAAGCGCGGCGATGGCCCCGGAATCCAGACCACCCGAGAGGAACAGTCCCACCGGAACATCCGCAATCAGATGTGCCCGTACGGCATCCTCAAGCAGCGGGTGCAGCTTCGCAGCGGCTGAAGCCATGTCCTTGGGTTTGCGCGGATCGCGTGCCGCAGGGCTCGAATGCAGGTCCCACCACGGACGCGCCCGCGGCACGCGACGTCGTTCCGGGACGTACAACAGCATGCGATGGCCCGGCGGGAGAGAAAAAACTCCTTCCACCATCGCCACCGGCTCGGATGTGCTGCCGAAAAGCAGGTAAGAGGTGAGCGCATCCTGTGAAATCTGCTTTGAGACAACGCCGCTTGCCAACAGACCCCTCACCTCGGACGCGAACGCAAAGCCTTCCGCGGTCTGCGTGTAATAAAGCGGCTTAATACCCAGCGGATCGCGCGCCAAAAAGAGCAATGGCGCCGTCGCAAACCGTCCGCGCAGATCGAGCAGCGCAAACGCGAACATGCCTCGGAGTTCTGTGAGGCACTCTTCGCCCCACTCTTCCCACGCGTGCACCAAAATTTCCGTGTCGGATTGCGTTGAGAAGCGGTGCCCGAGCAGGGTCAAGCGTTCGCGGAGTTCTCGATAATTGTAAAGCTCGCCGTTCTGAATGACCGCGACGTCGCGCGTTTCGTTCCAGACAGGCTGCTGTCCACCGGCAAGATCAATAATGCTAAGGCGGCGCATGCCGAGGGCCAGGCCCGGTGCCCGCGGATCGCAGATGAGGAATCCCTCCTCATCCGGGCCGCGATGCCGCAGCGCGGCTGCCATTGCACGAACACGCAGCTCGGCATCCTTGCTGCGCGAGGTAAACGCGACACCGCAAATACCGCACACGCTATTGTTTGATCTCCGGGGTCGAAAAGAACGCCACCCCGGCGCGCAGGGCGTGTTCGCGCAGGTGGAAGCGGGCAATTCTCAACCGCCTGTCAGCGTACCACGCTAGCCCCAGTCGTAGCAGCAAGAAGAAGAGCGTTAGGCAAACAGAAATGACCAGAACGAGAAATGATTCGCGCTCCAGCAGCAAGTTCCAGTTGGTGATCTCATCCCATCCCGGCAATGCGCCATCCAGAATCCTGCGCAGACCCAAGCCGTAGAGAGACAGCCGCGCCAGCCGAACGTGAGCATAATGGTCGTAATTGTAATTGCTCGGGTAACCGGGCACCGCGCTAGTCGCTTCCCTGAACACTGTGGGATTACGAAGTTGATCTCGCGTCAACATCTGTCCTCGAGCGTTTCGCAGGATGACCCTGTACGCCGGGTCGACGATGATCCAGCGGCCGTCGATCAAGACTTCCGCTACCACATGTTTGGTGTTGAGCTCGGGAGTCAGCAGGAGCAGCCGTCGCACGTTCAATCCGCCGCTACGCCCGAGATTCAGAAATGCGTTGGTGGCCGTCCCGCAAAC
>Ga0187820_1000194_pt1 | contig 13093 bp, 12 predicted proteins | sample NC_wetland_sal_i_19_FD_132409 | JGI IMG/M metagenome (GOLD analysis project Ga0187820, IMG submission 132409) | Wetland sediment microbial communities from Neuse River Estuary, North Carolina, USA - SO4_5 | ecosystem: Environmental > Aquatic > Freshwater > Wetlands > Sediment | place: USA: North... | reverse complement strand
CCGCGGAGTCGTTCACGATCTCGCCGGAGCCATCGCAGACCCCGCAGCAGGGCCATTCGCACGGCAAGCCGGCCGACATCCGCGAGTTCTTCCGCCCGGAGGATCTCGCCACCGCCTATAACCTGCACCAAGAGGCCAGCAAGATCGACCTGGCGTCGATGACCGACGAGATCGTGCTGGCCAGGGAACGGGGACGGCAGGCACTGTCCGGCCCGCGCATCCAGCTCGACACCTCCCGGCTGCATGGCACGGGTCCGCCGGGCAAGCTGATCACCACCCCGGGCACCCGGCTCGACGCCGGGCTGACCGTGGCCGAGGAACAGGCCCTGCTCGGCTGGCTCGATGATCCAGACGCCGACGTACCCGCCGATGAGCTCGCGGCGCTGGCGCGGGGGACCGGCGGCGAGATCGCCAACCTCGCCGAGCTGCTCAAGCGCCACCTAGCGGCGCTGGCGGCCATGGACCGCCGGGCCATCGAGTCGCCGGAGTGGCACCGCAGCCGCACCCCGGCGGTCGGCGAGGCCGAACGGTACCGGCTCGAGGAGACCCTGCGCCGCCTGGCCAGGACCATGCCCGGCGCCCTGACGCACCGGCGCGCCGTAGCCGGCCGCGGCCGCGTGGACCCAGCCCGCACCATGCGCGCGAACATGCGCTTCGACGGAATCCCGTTCCGGCCGGTCACGGTGGCCCGCAAGGAGGACAAGCCACGCCTGGTTGTCCTGGCCGACGTGAGCCTGTCGGTCCGCCACACGGCGCGCTTCACGCTGTACTTCGTGCACGGCCTGCAGCGGCTGTTCGGCCAGGTACGCGCGTTCGCGTTCGTCGCCGACGCGGTCGAGGTCACTGACCTATTCGCCGAGCACCCGGTCGAGCGCGCGCTGGACCTCATCTTCGGTGGCGACGTGCTGGACGTGGACGCCGACTCCGACTACGGCGCCGCATTCGGGCGGTTCCGCGAGGAGTTCTCCGACGTCGTGACCCGCCGGACGACGGTCGTGATCCTTGGGGACGGGCGCGGCAACGGCCACGACCCCAACCTGGATGCCTGCGAGGAGATCGCCAGGCGCTGCAAGCAGCTCATCTGGCTGACGCCCGAGAGGCGGAACATGTGGCGACTGGGCCGCTGCGACCTGCCGCGCTACGCGGAATTCTGCGACCGGGTCGACGTGGTGCGAGACATCGAGGGCCTGGACCGCGCGACCGACGACATCCTGGCCGGGGTAGCCGGGCGCTGACCAGGGAGCATGGAGGAACGGCCGGCGTCGGCGTCGCCGGCCGTTCTCCTGTCCGGTCAGGTGATGACCGGACGGCCAAGCGGGAAGGGCTGGCCGCCGGTGGCGACACTCAGCGAGCCGGCGAACACGTACGCGCCCACCGCGGCGAAGGCGAACACGACGATTCCGCCCGCCTGGGCCAGGCCCGACGACCCGTTGATCGTCGACGCCAGGACCAGGATCAGGGCCAGGTCGATGAGCGCGAAGATCAGCGTGAAGGCCGACGGCAGCCGCAGACTGCCCAGCGTGAGTATCCCGATGATGATCAGCCAGCTGATCAGGAAGGCGGCCACGGTGTGGACCGTGTCGGCTTTGGTTACCCCCCACCAGCCATGAGCCAGCCCGACCAGCAGGGCCGCGTAGCTGAGCCAGAAACCGCTGAAGATGCCGAAGATGGCGGCCACGGCCGACTGGCCCAGGGCGGCGGCCCAGAGCGTGGCGACCAGCTGGCCGATACCAGTGGCCAGGATGATGATGGGAAGGGCCCCGCCGGCGGCGGGGGCATAGTTGATCAGCGCCAGGCCGAGCATTACCGATCCGACGACGAAGGTAGGCACGCCGACGATGGCGGGGTCACCCGTCAGGGGCCCGACGGTGGCCTGTTCGGCGACCGGGGCCTCGACCTCCTGGGCGATCCCCTCGGGTACCCGGTCCGGGTGCGTGGCAGTCATGTGGCCTCCAAGGCTTGACGATTCGAACGTGCGGCAGGCCAAGAGCGACTCAGCCTCCGCCGGTGCCGCCAGCCGCGGCGCTCTGCTGCAGCTGGGTGACGACCGACGCATCGCGCAGGGTGGTGACGTCACCGAGCTCGCGACCGTCCGCGATGTTTCGCAGGAGCCTGCGCATGATCTTCCCGGACCTGGTCTTGGGCAGGTCGTCGGCCCAGATGATCCGGCCCGGCCTGGCCAGCTTGCCGATCTGACGGCCGACGTGCTCGCGTAGCGCCGCCTCTAGGCCCGGGTCGGGCGCCACACCAGAGCCGAGGGTGACGTAGGCCACGATGGCCTGGCCGGTCAGGTCGTGGTCGACCGCGATGACCGCGGCCTCGGCGACCGCCGGGTGCGAGACCAGAGCCGATTCGATCTCGGCCGTGGACAGCCGGTGGCCGGAGACGTTGATGACGTCGTCGACTCGCCCGGTGATCCAGAAGTAGCCGTCTTCGTCGCGCCTCGCGCCGTCGCCGGCGAAGTAGATGCCGGGGCCGAACTGACCGAAATAGGTCTGCACGTAACGGTCCGGGTCGTGGTACAAGGTGCGGAGCATGCTCGGCCACGGCCGGGTCAGCGCGAGCAGGCCGCTGCCCTGCGCGACCTCGTCGCCCGCCTCTTCCACCAGGGCCGCCGAAATGCCGGGTAGCGGGAGACCGGCCGACCCTGGCTTGGCCGGGAGCAGGCCGGGCAGCGTGGTGATCATGATGGCCCCGGTCTCGGTCTGCCACCAGGTGTCCACGATCGGGCAGCGCTCGCCGCCGATGAGGACGTGATACCACAGCCAGGCCTTGGGGTTGATCGGCTCGCCGACGGTGCCGAGCAGCCGCAGCGACGACAGGTTGTGCTTGGCCGGGTATTCCTCGCCCCACTTCATGCAGGCCCGGATGGCGGTGGGTGCGGTATAGAAGATCGTGACCCGGTACCGCTCGACGATCTCCCACCAGATGTCCTTGTCCGGGTAGTCCGGCGCGCCCTCGAACATTACCGACGTGCAGCCGTTCGCCAGCGGGCCGTACACGATGTACGAGTGACCCGTGATCCAGCCCACGTCGGCCGTGCACCAGAAGATGTCCCGGTCGGCGTCCAGGTCGAAGACCATCGACATGGTGGTGGTGACCCCCGTCAGGTACCCGCCCGTGGTGTGCAGGATCCCCTTGGGCTTGGCGGTAGAGCCGGAGGAGTAGAGCAGGAACAGCGGGTGCTCGGCCTCCATCGACTCGGCCGGGCAGACCGGGTCGGCGCTGGCGATCAGGTCGTCGAACCACATATCCCGGCCGGGCCGCATCACGCATTCGGCGCCCGTGGACCTCACCACCACGACCGTCTCCAGGTCGGGCAGGTCCGATATCACCTCGTCCACCTGCTGCTTGACCAGGATCAACTTGCCCTTGCGCCGGGCCCCGTCCGCCACGATCAGCGCCTTGGCCCGGGAAACCTCCAGCCGCTCGCGCACCGCGGTGGGGGCGAAGCCGCCGAACACCACGGTGTGCGGCGCGCCGATGCGAGCGCAGGCCAGCATGGCCACGAGCACCTCGGGGATCATAGGCAGGTAGATGCCGACGACGTCACCCTTCTGCACTCCTTGCGCCTGGAGCGCGTTCGCCAGCCGCTGAACGTCATCGAGGAGCTGCGTATAGGTCAGCTCGCGTTCCTCGCCCTCCTCGCCACGCCAGTAGAACGCGACCCGATCGCCACGTCCGGCCAGCACGTGCCGGTCGAGGCAGTTGTAGGACACGTTGATGGTCCCGTCGGCAAACCACGTATAGAACGGCGTGTTGCTGTCGTCGAGCACCGAGGAGAACGGCGTGTCCCAGTGCAGCCGTTCCCGCGCCTGTGTCGCCCACCAGGCCACCGGGTCGGCCGCTGCCTGCTCGTATACGCCGGGGTCACGGATCTGAGCCTGAGCGGCGAAGCTGGCGGACGGCGGGAACTTCTCGACCTGCAGCAATTCCTCCAGGCGGTCGCCGGCTTTAGGATATGGACCAGGCATGGGCGCTCCTTCCGGGGATCTGGTTCCAGCCTCCGTTAGGTCTCCCATTCACGGCACTCTCCGCAGGTCGCGAGCCTCGTTGACATTTGGCCAGGACCCACCTAGCCAATCGGCCGGTATGTCGATGCCAGACAGGCGGTTTAGGGTCGCCGGCATTCCCCTCACCGGTCATTTGCCGTCAGATTGTGAGCACTGGCCTGGGGCGCCGTCTCCCGGCCGGATCGTGGCGGGCAAGCACCCACGAGCCGCGCGGGGCAGTGACTGCCTCTACCTTCTACGGGCAAGGAGACAAATTCCAATGACGGTAACTCTGGACAAGAACACCGAGGCCTTCATCGCAACGCCGCGCCAGTTGTTCATCAACGGGCAATGGACAGACGCCGCGTCGGGCAAGACGTTCGAGACCCCGAATCCAGCGACGGGCGAGACCCTCGCGCGCATCGCCGAGGGCAACGCCGAGGACATCAACCGTGCGGTGCGAGCCGCGCGCTCGGCTTTCGACGACGGCCCATGGAGCAAGATGACGCCGTCCGAGCGCGGACGCCTCATCTGGAAGATCGGCGACCTGATCTACGAGCACCTCGACGAACTCGCCCAGCTCGAGTCGCTCGACAACGGCAAGCCGTATGCCGTCGCGAAGGTCGCGGACGTGTCCCTGTCGGCGGACATGTTCCAGTACATGGCCGGCTGGGCCACCAAGATCGAGGGCAACACGATCAACATCTCGGTGCCCTACATGCCGGGCGCGAACTTCCATTGCTACACGCTGCGGGAGCCCGTCGGCGTGGTCGGGCAGATCATCCCGTGGAACTTCCCGCTGCTGATGGCCGCGTGGAAGCTCGCCCCCGCGCTCGCGACCGGGTGCACAGTGGTGCTCAAGCCGGCCGAGCAGACCTCGCTGACCGCGCTGCGGCTGGCTGAACTGATGGCCGAGGCCGGACTGCCCGACGGCGTGGTGAATGTCGTGACGGGCTTCGGCGAGACGGCAGGCGGCGCGCTCGCCGCCCATCCTGACGTGGACAAGGTCGCGTTCACCGGGTCAACCGAGGTGGGCAAGCTCATCGTGCACGCGGCCGCGGGCAACCTGAAGAAGGTGAGCCTGGAGCTTGGCGGCAAGAGCCCGAACATCGTCTTCGAGGACGCAGAGGATGCCGCGGTCGAGGGATCGGCCAACGCCATCTTCTTCAACCACGGCCAGTGCTGCGTGGCCGGCTCGCGGCTGTTCGTGCACCAGAACCGCTTCGACGACGTGGTCGGCGGCGTCGCGGAGATCGCGAAGTCGATCAAGCTGGGCTCCGGCTTGGAACTGAGCACCCAGATGGGCCCGATGGTGTCGGAGGAGCAGTTCAAGCGGGTCAACAGCTTCCTGGAATCCGGTAAGACTGAGGGCGCCACCGCACTAGCCGGCGGCGGCACGTTCGGTGAGCGCGGCTTCTTCATCGAGCCGACTGTGCTGATCAACACTCACGGCGAGATGAAGGTGGTGCGGGAGGAGATCTTCGGGCCAGTCGTCGTCGCCGAGCCGTTCAGTGACCTGGACGACCTCGCGGCCAAGGCCAATGACACCCCGTACGGCCTCGGGGCCGGGATCTGGACCCAGGACATCTCCAAGGCCCACGCCCTGGCCAAGAAGCTCCGGGCCGGATCGGTCTACGTGAACTGCTACAACATCTTCGACGCGGCCCTGCCTTTCGGCGGGTACAAGCAGTCCGGCTGGGGCCGCGAGATGGGCCACGAGGTGCTCGAGGCCTACACCGAGGTCAAGGCCGTCACCACCCTGCTGTAGGACGCGTGCAAGCACGGTCCGTTCGGAAGACAGAAAATATTTGTCCCGAACGGACCGTGGAGCACCTGGCTTTGATTGCAAAATGATTGCCATGCAAGTAAACTATTTGCATGGCAATCATTCATGTCCGTGACGTCTCCGAGGGAACGCTGACCACGCTCAAGGTCCGCGCTGCCCGGTCCGGTCAATCGCTGCAGGGTTACGTCCGCCAGCTCCTGGAACGTGAGGCGGCGGCGCTGACGCCCGAGGAGGCGGCGGAGCGGGCCCGCGCCATCGCGGCGCGGTCCTCGGTCACGGCGGACGACGTGACTGAGACGATCGCGGCCATGCGCGAAGCGCGAGGATGATAGTCCTGGAAACCTCGGCCATGGTCGAGTTCCTGGTGGGGGCGGACGTCGTCGCGGAACGGGTTCGGGCTGCGGCGGCGGGGGAAGCGCTTGCTGCGCCGCACGCGGTTGACCTCGAATGCGCGTCGACTCTCCGCGGGCTCGTACATGGGCAGAAGCTACCGGCCGACGAGGCGGAGAGGGCGCTTGAGCTGCTCAGCGGCATCAGCCTCAAGAGGTACGGCCACGTTCCGCTGCTCGCCCGGATCTGGCAGCTCAGGCAGAATGCTTGGCCCTACGACGCCGCGTACGTGGCGCTGGCCGAGTCGCTGGACGCGGACCTCGTGACGGTGGACGGCAAGTTCGAGAAGATCCCGGGAATCAGGTGCCCGGTCCGCAACCTTCGCGGTCAGTGACCTCCCACCCTTCAGCAGGGCGGCTTCGGGTCCGGTCAGATCAGCCCGAGCTTGCTGGCCGCGTACACCGCCTCGGCTCGGCGCCGGGCGCCCAGCTTCTGCATGATGTTGCCCACGTGGAACTTCACCGTGGCCGCGGAGATATACAGGCGCTGCCCGATCGCGACGTTGCTCAGCCCACGAGCGAGCAGGGCCAGGATCTCCCGTTCCCGTGGAGTGATGTCGCTGGCGGTCGCCCCCGGGTGCTGGCTTCCGTGCATCCAGCGGACGACCACACCGGCGCTGCGGGAGTCGAAGGCGCTCTCTCCCCGGTGAACGGCCCTGATCGCGCGGATGAGCTCGGTCAGGTCCACGTCCTTCAATACGAAGCCCTTAGCCCCCTGCTTGATCGACTCAAGGATCAGCCACTCGTCCGCGGAACTGGTCAGCACGAGCACCCTGCTGTCCGGGTAGCGCTGGGTGATCGTGTTGCACAAGGACAGGCCGTCGCATTCGCTGCCCCCTGCCAGCCTGAGGTCGAGGAGCACCACTCTCGGACGAGCCTGGTCGAGCATCGCCGGGGCCATCCTGGCCGACGGCGCCTCCCCGACCACCCGCAGATCCGGCTCTCTGTCAATCATGGCCCGTAGGCCCTGACGGACGATCGCGTGATCGTCGATGATGGCGACCCGGATCTCATTCACCGGTTCCTCCCGGCCTGTCATCGCGGGTTGGCGCGGGCAAGGTGACCTGGACCGCGACCCCACCCAAGTCGGATCGGTCAGCTCGCAGGGTCCAGCCCATCTCTTCGGCCAGCGCGGCGATATCAGTCAGGCCCAGGTGGTAGCCGCCACCGGTACCCGGAATCTCGCCGCGGATTATCTTCCTGAGCGTCTTGGGCTTTCCGCATCCGTCGTCCGCGACGCAGAGCACGACGGTCCCGCGGCCGTAGCTCAGCCGGATGACCGCGCGACGTGCCCCCCCGTGGACAGCCGCGTTGAACACGCACTCGCTGGCCATCTGCAACAGGAACCGGCGGACCGGCGCGGCCAGCGGCAGCGGCGGGCCCGTGACCTCCACGCTCAGGTCGAGCTGACACGCGGGATGCCCGTCCTCGAGACGCCGCAGCATGTCAGGGAGCTCCGCGTCGGGAGTATCAGCGCCGCCGCGCAGGCTCTGCAGCAACGATCGCAGCTCCCGCAGGCCCGTCGTGGTAAGCCGCCTGGCCTGCTCGAGACCCGGCCGTAGCGGGGATTCCGCGGCCACCTCGGCCAGGCACAAGTCGATGGCCAGCCCGGCGGCCAGGACCTCCTGGACCGGCCCGTCGTGCAGTTCCCTGGCTAGGCTGCGTCGCTCGGATTCGGCGAGCTGGCCAGGCTCCTCCGGCTGAATGCGGCGGGCCTGCTGGGCCGGGACGAATGGCGGCGGCTGGAATGACCGGACCGGTGATACGGCGGTGGCTGTCATATCGCCCCTTCTCGGTGAGAGGAGCTAATAATAGGACGGCCCAGGTTGGCCAGTGGTAGGTCGGCGTCCACGCGTATTACCGAGAAGGTCCAGGTCATGGGGGGTCACCTCCAGGTAGCGCTGTACCGCGGCGGGATGAGGATCGGACAGCAGCGCATTGCGCACGGCGACCGTAACGAAGTTGCCGAATTCGGCGAGGGCAGGGGATTCGGAACCGGGAAGCAACTCCCCGCCGTATCGTTCAACAGCGCCTGCCACGTCACCTGCCCGGAGTCGGCGCAGCACGTCGGTGACGTCGCAGCGCACGTCGAGGCCGATCCGGTACGGACGGGATTCCAGACGCCCGCCGAGCAAGGCGCGCAGCTGCGACATCTCCGCCTTCAGTGTTCCCAGGCTCACCGGCCGGTCACCGTACAGCCGTGCGTGCAGCTCGCCCAGGTCAAGCCCGTCGGGATTCAGCGCCAGCAGCGCGAGGATCTCGAGCTGCCGTCTGGTGAGCCGCAGCCGCGACCCGTTCAGCTGCGCGCTGGGCTGGCCGAGCACCTTGAGCTCCAGCAGGCCCGCGTAGGAACCGGCGCCGTCATGCGCGTCGGCGGTCACGACGGCCTGGGGGCGCACCTCGCGTGCCACTAGCCGGGCCAGCGCCTCGGCCGTGGCCAGGCCGATCGGATGGGAGCGGTCCCAGGTCGTGGAGAGATCGAGCACTCCGAGCTGGCGCCCGGTACCCTGGTCGTGTACCGGGGCCGCCCAGCACACCCATCCGTGGACGCAGCTGGAGAAATGCTCAGCGGAGTACACGGTCGCCGCACGGTCCAGCTTGAGCGCAAGGTCGAGCGCGTTCGTCCCGACGCTGGCCTCGTCCCATCGGCCTGCCGGGATGAAGTTCACCTTCTCGGCCTTGTTCCGCATCACCGCGCCGCTGTAGGTCCACAGGATGCGAGCGCTTGGATCGGTGACCGCCACGACCAGCTCGCCGTCGTCCGCCGCCGTCTGCAGCTGTGATTCCAGCTGCTGGACGGCGGCACTGAGCGGGCTCGTCTCCCAGGCGAGCCGCGTTTCGTCTACGTCAGCGAGTGGTGCCTCGTGAACTTCGGGCATGATGTGCGCGGCTGAGCGTTCCCAGCTCGCGACAATTTCGGGTCGCACGCCTGCTCGCGTTGCACTCGTGGGCTGCTTGTCGCAAATCGCCGGAATGTGCAGGTCCCAAGCTCGCGCCAGGTGCGAGCGTCGTCGATGCAACTGCGCGCGAGTGAACATGATCAACCTCAAAGAGCCGGATACTGCCGGCTGGCTGGAAAAGGGGTATACGCCATTATCGACCGGCTGTATTACGCGACATAAGGCCCAAGGTCCCGGAAATCACCGCCATCGGTCCCTCGAACCGGGCACCGTGCCCGTCGCGCAGATACCTGCCGTTGGTCCCGGTCACGCGGGACCTAGGGCCTCGAGGTGCCGGGCCGGTCGGCCGCAGTCGCCGGCGGCGGCCCGGCTTAGGGTGAGGTCCCTGGCTCTCAGCCAGAACGTGACCGAGGGCAGTGAGGAACGTGACCGAGGCGAACAGCAACGATAACGGCGGCACGCCGATCCTGGCCTCGCGAGCCGGCTACCTCATCGGGATGGCGGGCCGCGCGCCGTCGGTGCACAACACCCAGCCGTGGCACTTCACGGTCAGCGGCGATGCGATCGAACTGCGGGCCGACGCCAGCCGCCAGCTAATCGGGGATCCCGATGGCCGGGAGATGATCATCAGCTGCGGCGCGGCGCTGTACGGGCTGCGCCTCGCGGTCCGTTCGCTCGGCCATCTGCCCGAGGTCGAGCTCCTTCCCGGCCCGGAGGGACAGCGGCCGCTTGCCCGGGTCTGGCTCGGCCCGGCCATGCCTGTGACGCCCGACGAGCGCAAGATGCTCGCCGCGGTGCCGCATCGGCACACGCACCGCGGCCCCTTCGAGCCCGGCCCGTTGCCCGCCGGGCTGCTGGCCTGGCTCCGGGACGACGCCCAGGCCGAGGGCGCGACCTTGACCGACATCCAGCCGGGGCTCGTCCGCCAGGAATTGATGGCACTGCTCGCCGCCTCAGGCCGCAAGCAGGACCGCGATCCACGATCGCGGGCCGAGACATGGCGGTGGAGCCGCGACGTCACCAGCCAGGACCGGGACGGGGTGCCCGCGCATGCCTTCCCCGCCGAACCAAGCCGCGAGGCGGGGCGACTGCCGCAGCGCGACTTCGACCTCGGCCGTGGCCTCGGCTTGCTGCCAACCGGCGGTCCCGCCGCCCCGGTAACGGCCGTGCTGTTCACCCCCGGTGATGGCGAGGAGGACTGGCTGCACGCGGGCCAGGCCCTGCAACGGCTGCTCCTGCACGCCGCCAGCCAGTGGGTCTTCGCCAGCCTGAATACCCAGCCGCTCGAGGACGTCGCAACCCGCAAGCTGATCAGGGACCGACTGGCCCTGCCGGGACCGCCGCAGATGCTCCTGGCCCTTGGCGTCAGCCGGACTGCTCATCCCACGGGCCGCCGCCCCGCAGCCGACCTGACCGGGCCGTGACCCCCGGACCGCAACTCCCCACCAGGACCTTGGTCACTATGGCGGGTGGCCATGGGCCCTGGCTGCTCGCGCTCCGAGACGGGAGCCTGATCGGCAATTCCGGGGCAGGTGAGGAGCATGACTGAAAGGCCTTCGGGCGAGGCGGTGCAGATCCCCGCCGACCAGGTCGACTACCTGATCGCGACGGCGGCTCGCGCACCGTCGGTGCATAACACGCAGCCGTGGCGTTTCAAGGTCAGCCAGTACACGATCGAGATGTACGCGGACCTGCGGCGCAAGCTCCGCGTGGATCCGCTTGGCCGCGAGATGCTCATCAGCTGCGGCGCGGCGGTGTTCGGGCTGCGGCTCGCCGTGCGGTCGCTCGGCTACCTGCCCCAGGTGGAGCTGCTCCCCGACCCAGCTCGCCTGCGGCTGCTCGCCCGGGTGCGGCTGGGCGCGGCGGCGCCGATCACCGCGCGCGAGCGGGCGATGCTGGAGGCGCTGCCGCACCGGCACACTCACCGCGGCCCGTTCGAACCCGGCCCGCTGCCCGGCGGCCTGCTCGCCGGATTGCAGCACGACGCGCTGGCCGAGGGCGCCACGCTTGCGATCATCGACCAGGCACTGGCGTACGACCAGCTGGCGGCGATCATCGGCGCGGCCGGACGCAGGCAGGACCTCGACCCGGTAGCCCGGGCCGAGGTGCGGCGGTGGAGCCGCCCCGCGGGCAACCCGGCCCGCGACGGCGTCCCCGCGCAAGCGTTCCCCGCCACGGCCGCCCGCGAGCCAGGACGGCTGCCGCAGCGTGACTTCGACCTGGGCCGTGGCCTCGGGCTGCTCGCGGCCGGCAGGCCACCCGCCGCCACTGCGGTGCTGCTCACCGCAGCCGACGGCCGGGCCGACTGGCTGCGGGCCGGACAGGCGCTGCACCGGCTGCTAGCTCACGCTGCCAGCCGGTGGGTCTTCGCCAGCCTGCACACGCAGCCGCTGGAAGCCGCCGCGATCCGGTCCCTGATCCAGGCCCGCCTAGCTCTTCCCGGAGCCCCGCAGATGCTGCTGCAGCTCGGCCCCGCCCGGACCACTCAAGCCACCGCCCGCCGGCCGCCCGCGGAACTGATCGAGCCGTAACCGCGGCCAGGATCCAGACTCAAAAGGTGCCGAGCCTGAGCTAAATCCCCTGACTGGGGACGGTGCGATTAGGCCGCGCGACATCTGCGGCCAGCTTGGCCCCCCACTCGCGCGCCCGGTCGAACTCGTTCGGGACCAGCCGGTCCTGCTTGGTCACCAGGAAGCTCTCCGGCTCCGCGACGACGTCGAAGCCGTGTGCGCCCAGCAGCCGGGTGATCCCCTTGGACGCCCGGCCGGTCAGCGCGGCAGGTCCGTGGAGTCTGGTATCGAAGGCAGCCGCCTTGACCGGGTAACGGCCGAGCGACCCGAACCACTCGCGAAGCCCGGATCCTAGCGCGTCAGGCTCTACGATCAGTGGGCTGACCGGCTTGCTGGCCGCCTCCACCGCCGCCTTGCGGGTGGATGCGCGGCTCATAGCGTGAATGTGTGTCGGCCCGCCGACCACTACCAGGTCAGCATCAGCGAGAACCGCCGGGCTCGCCTGTGACACCGGGATAATGGTCACGTTGAACAGGCTTCTGAGCCCGTCTCCTATTGCGTCGGCAATCAGATGAGTGTTGCCGTACATCGACTCATAGACAACCACAGCGCGCATGGTGGTCACCCCTTGTCTTACTCGCCTTCACGTCCATCGTGCCGATCTGGCCCGGCCCTGCGCAGGGCCGAACGTCACCAGGCAGGCCGACCGAAGTCATCGGCTGACGCCAGCACAGCATCATCGCCTCGCGCCTCGACCCAGCGCACAGCGGGCCGCGGCCTTAAGACATTCCGGCACGGTGCGTCCGACTTTCGATGCGGACCGACAGGACCTTCGACCGTTGTCCGGCCGCCGCCAGGTCCGTGGACTGGTGCCGTGACGGACCATATTGTCGTTGGCGACCGCGTTTTGCTCCATGCCAGTTTCTATGCCGTACGGGCCCGGCTGGGGATGCTGGCTCGGGGCGGGATGCTGCTGGGTGCCTCCGAGACGGCTTACGGCGAGGCCATCACCGGCCTGGTGAAGGCGGCTGGTCCGGCCGCTGGCCTGACCCGGCTGGCCGGGGACCGGCTCGAAGGTCTATCGGAAACGGATGACTGCGCCCACATCGTGCTGCAGTGGGAGGCCATAGCGGCCGACGGCAAGCTGTTCACGGCCCTGGATGCCGACCTGATGCTGGTCCCGGCCGGGGACCAACTCTCCGCGCTGGCCCTGGCCGGAGCCTACCGGCCACAGCCTGGTCAGGGCGGCACCGAGCTGGACCGAGCCGTGGTGCGCGTATGCGCCACGGCGGCGATTCGCGGCTTCCTGGCCCGGGTGGCGTGTGCGCTCGTCCACCCCGCAGGCACGGCAGGGGCCTCCAGGTCATAGCCCGGCGGGTCACAGGAGGATGTAGGTGCCAGGAGCCGGCTCCTTGGGCGGGAAGCTAATGCTGCCCAGAGCCTCGGGTGCTTCACTGTGCCCACCGGAACGCTCGGCCAGCCAGGCAACCCAGTGCTCCCACCAGGATCCTTCGTG
>Ga0187820_1000193_pt1 | contig 13094 bp, 13 predicted proteins | sample NC_wetland_sal_i_19_FD_132409 | JGI IMG/M metagenome (GOLD analysis project Ga0187820, IMG submission 132409) | Wetland sediment microbial communities from Neuse River Estuary, North Carolina, USA - SO4_5 | ecosystem: Environmental > Aquatic > Freshwater > Wetlands > Sediment | place: USA: North... | reverse complement strand
CGGCGAAAACCGAAAGGTTGCCGGGGAGGAAAGTCCGGGCTCCGCGGACAAACGGTGCCGGATAACATCCGGCGGATGCGAATCCAGGGAAAGTGCCACAGAAAACAAACCGCCGCGGCGCGTTGCGTTTGGCCGCGGCAAGGGTGAAACGGTGCGGTAAGAGCGCACCGCGCTGGCGGCAACGCCAGCGGCACGGCAAACCCCACCGGGAGCAAGACCGAATAGGGACGGCGCGAGCTTTCGCGCAAGCGTTAGCTTCGGGATCCTGTCCGGTTCCGGCCGTCCGGGTAGGTTGCTTGAGGCGTCGGGTAACCGGCGTCCCAGAGGAATGGCCGTCACGCGCGTGAACACTTTTTGCGCGCCATCCAGAACCCGGCTTACAGACTGGCTGATGTGAAATTAAGGGCGCCCGGCGGAACCCCGTCGGGCGCCCGCCAAGCTTCAACGCTTTCTTTTTGGCATGCCTCTTGAATAGATTTTGATAGTACCGGCACGGGAAGGGTTTCTCTGCCATGCACGGCGCGACAAAATTTTCTACTTCAAAGACGAGCGATGAAAGCATGGCTTTCTTATTTTCGTCGGCAAAATTGCTCCTAAAGAAACCTTATTCTATCTACCTGCGATGGAGCCCCTCATGATCCGCGCGCCAAAAGACGTTGCAACACCCCGGATGGCGCCGTTGGCGCGGCTGCCGGCTTTTTTCGCGCTGGAGAACAAGCGCGTGATCGTCGCCGGCGGCGGCCCGGCCGCGGCTTGGAAAGCGGAACTGCTCTCAGCAGCCGGTGCGCAGGTGGAGGTTCTGGCTTCCTTGCCGGGCGAGGACATGCTCGCGCTCGCGGGCGCGCCACTGCGCGGCGCGATCACTGTCCACCGGCGCGATTGGACCCACGATGATTTGCGCGGCGCCGCGATCGCGGTTGCCGATTGCGACAATAACGAAGCGGCGGCGCAATTCGCCGCGGCGGCGCGCGCCGCCGGCGTGCCGGTCAATGTGATCGACCGGCCGGACTTCAGTGATTTCTCGTTTGGCGCCATCGTCAATCGCTCGCCGCTTGTCATCGGCATTTCCACCGAAGGCGCCTCTCCGGTGTTCGGCCAGGCCATTCGGGCGAAGATCGAAGCATTGGTCCCGAAAGGCTTTGCGCGCTGGGCCGCGGCCGCGCGGTCGTGGCGACCGCGCGTAAAGACGCTGGCGCTGCCGTTCCGCAGCCGCCGCTCGCTCTGGGAGAGATTCACCGCCCGCGCCATCGCTGCGCCCGATCGCGCACCGAGTGAGGCCGATCTCAACGCTTTACTCGCGCCGCAAGGGCGCGAGGCCGGATCGGTCACGCTTGTCGGGGCCGGTCCTGGAAATCCCGAGTTGCTGACATTGCGGGCGCTGCGCGCCCTGCAATCGGCGGATGTGATCTTGTTCGACGATCTCGTCTCCGCCGACATTCTCGATTTCGCGCGGCGCGAGGCGAAGAAAATGCTGGTCGGCAAGACTGGCCACGCGTCGTCATGCCGCCAGAACGATATTAACGACCAGATGGTCTCGCTCGCGAAGGCCGGCCGCTGCGTCGTGCGGTTGAAGGGCGGCGATCCGATGCTGTTCGGCCGCGCCGATGAAGAAATCGCCGCCTGTCGCGCGGCGGGAATCGCCGTCGAAGTCGTGCCCGGCATCACCAGCGCCCAGGGCGCCGCCGCGCAGCTCCTCGTTTCCTTGACGCGCCGGCAGGGCGCACGCCGTTTGCAATACATCACCGGTCACGGCCGCGACGGCAAATTGCCGGCGGATATCGACTGGTCGAGCATTGCCGATCAAAAAGCGACGACGGTCGTTTACATGCCGACAAAAACTCTGCCCGATCTGGTCGCGGCCGCGCTCGAGAGCGGACTTCACCCGGCGACTCCGGCGGTCGCCGTCGCCTGTGCGACGCGCCCCGATGAGCGCGTCATTGCCGCGACGATCGCCGATCTGCCGGCGCGCCTTGCGGCCGAGCCGGCAACGGGACCGGTTGTTGTCATGATCGGTGCGGTCTTCGCCGAGTATCTCGAACAGGCGGCACTGCACGCCACGTCAATCGACGAAATCGCCCAAACGCGCCTCGCGCGATAAAGCCAAAGAGGTTGCGGAACCCGGTCGTGGCCGCCTATTTATTCCCTGCATGAACGACATAGCCGCACCGCCCACCGCCGCAAGTTCCACGCATTTGTCGCCGTCGCATACGGCGCTCATCGGCGCGCGTCTCATTGCCATCGAAGACATTGCGCGAGACACCAAGCTTTACACGTTCGCGCGCGCCGAAGGCGGCATGCTGCCGCCATATACCCCGGGAGCGCATATCGATTTGCATCTTCCCAACGGGCTGGTGCGGCAATTCTCGCTGGCTGCGCCGAATTCCGATCCCGACACGTATGTCGTCGGGATCAAGCGCGACGCCGCGAGCCGCGGCGGCTCGCGATACATCATCGATGAGATGCGGGTCGGCGCCGAGATCAAAATCAGTGCGCCGCGCAATACCTTTCCCCTGGTCGAAAACACCGAACACGTCGTGCTGATCGCCGGCGGCATCGGCATCACGCCGATCTGGTGCATGGCGCAGGAGCTTGCCGCGCACAATCGATCGTGGAAGCTGCACTATGCCTGCCAGTCGCGCCAGGACATGGCGTTCCTCGAGGCACTGCAGAAGCTCGATCCAAAATTCGTCGAGCTGCATTTCGACGACGAAGCCGGCGGCAAATTTCTTGATCTAGCAGGCGCGATCGCGGCGGCGCCGCAGAACGCTCACTTCTATTGCTGCGGCCCCAATCCGATGCTCAAGGCTTTCGAGGCCGCCGCCGCAAGCCGCCCGCGGGCCAACGTCCACGTCGAATATTTCACGCCGAAGGACGACGCATCGGGAGCTCAGTTGGGCGGCTTCTGGGTCGAGCTGGCGCGCTCCGGCGAGGAATATTTCATACCCGAGGGCAAGAAGGTCCTTGAAGTGCTGTTCGACGCCGGCGTCGACGTCGACTACTCCTGCGAGCTCGGAATCTGCGGCGCCTGCGAGACGCGTGTCATTTCCGGAATTCCGGAGCACCACGACTCGGTGCTCAGCGAGGAAGAGCAAGCCACTAACACCAAAGTCATGATCTGCTGTTGCGGCTGCAAGACCGAGCGGCTGGTGATTGACATGTAAAGCCCTGAGCGCAATTGTTTCAAACTGAATCGATTGCGGCTTTCGGGATCTGACAGGCCCGGTCTCTCACGGAAAACCGGTTTCCACTTTTCCGGATCATGCCGTAGGATGGTTGATGCGCGCGAAGCCCGTGCGGTTGCGCGCCGCCTTAGCCACTGAAGCGGGATTCCAGGAATGGATACGGCCGTCAAACCTCGCGCAGTAAAAAAGGCCGCCGCGAAAGATAGTCAGGATTTGCGCGCTTGGATTGCGCGATTGCGTGCAGCCGGCGAATTGCAGGACGTCACGGGCGCCGAGCGCGAGCGCGAGATCGGCGGCATCGTCGACATCTATCAGCGCCGGATCGGCAACAAGGCCGTCTTGTTCGACGACATTCCCGGTTACCCCCGCGGCCACCGCATCCTCGCCAATATCCTGACCTCGGTTCGCCGCATCAACATCACGCTCGGGCTCGATGCCGACGCCGACGCAGCCGCGCTCGTTCATTACTGGCGGCGCTACATGAAAGAAGGGCGCGCTATTCCGCCGCTGACGGTGAAGAGCGGGCCGGTCATGGAAAATATTTTGACCGCCGGCGACATCGATATTTTCAAGCTTCCAGTGCCGCGCTGGCACGAGCACGACGGCGGCTATTATATCGGCACCGGCGATATGGTGATCATGCGCGATCCGCACACCGGCTGGATCAATTACGGCGCCTATCGCGTGCAGGCGCAGTCGCGCAACGCCGCGACCGTGATGTGCTCGAAGGGAAAACACGGCGATCTGATCCGGCGCCGCTATCACGAACGCGGCGAGCCCTGCCCGATCGCCGTCATATGCGGCATGCATCCGGCCTTGTTCATGATTGCGGGTTTGGAAATTCCCTATGGGCGGAACGAATTCGATGCCGCGGGCGGCCTGATCGGCGAGCCCGTCGAGGTGATTGCCGGGCCCCGTACCGGACTGCCGATTCCGGCGCATGCCGAAATCGCCTTTGAAGGGTTCATCCACCCAAACGACATGCTCGATGAAGGGCCGCTCGGCGAATGGACCGGCTATTACGCCGGCGGACAAAAACAAGAGCCGGCGATCCGCATCGAGACGCTGATGCACCGGGATGATCCGATCCTGCTCGGCGCCATTCCGGGCATTCCGCCGGACGACGATTCATTCTACCGCGGCACCTATCGGTCCGGCGCGGTTTGGAATCAGCTCGAAGCCGCGGGTGTTCCGGAGGTCAAGGGCGTCTGGGCGCACGCCGCCGGCGGCAGCCGGCTGTGGCTCACGGTTGCCATCAAGCAGCAATATGCCGGTCACGCCAAGCAAGCCGGCTTGATCGCCTCGCAATGCCATGCCGGCGCTTATACCAACCGCTTCGTCGTCGTGGTCGACGACGACATCGATCCGTCCGACATGGATAAGGTGGTGTGGGCGATGTGCACGCGTTTCGATCCGCGCGAGGGCATGGAGACGTTGCGCGGCTGCTGGTCGACCGCACTCGATCCGATGGCCTATGGCGCCGACACCCGCGCAATGCGCGTGTCGTGATCGACGCCTGCAAGCCGTTCAAACGCCGCGACACGTTCCCGGTCGTGGTGCGCGCCAGCAAGGAGGTCGAGGACCTCGTGCGCAGAAAGTTCGCAGATGTGCTGCCGAAGGGTTGATGCAAGCGTCATGCCCAGCCTGCCAGGAAATTGATGAACGAAAAATTCGACATCACCCTCAATATCAACGGCCGCGATTATCCGATCCGCGTCGAGGCGCGCAAGACGCTGGTCGACGCCATTCGCGACGATTGCGGACAGACCGGCACGCATATCGGCTGCGAGCACGGCGTCTGCGGTACCTGCACCGTGATTGTCGATGATGCAGCGGTGCGCTCGTGCCTGATGTTCGCCATTCAGGCGCAAGGCAAGAAAATCCGCACGGTCGAGGGGCTAGCCGATGGTGACGAGCTGCATCCGCTGCAGCGTGCCTTCATCGAAAATCACGGCCTGCAATGCGGCTATTGCACGCCGGGTTTCCTGATGCTCGCCGCCAATGTGCTGGAAAAAAATCCGCATATCGGCGACGAGGAGCTGATCGACGTGCTGGCGTCGAACCTGTGCCGCTGCACCGGCTACCAGAACATCATCAAAGCGGTGCGCGCGGCGCGGGATGAGATGGGCAAGGGCCGGTAGGTCAAATCTCATAAAAGTATTCGGGAATGTCCGTCGAACTGATCGTCGCAATTATGAGCCTCGACCCTAGATTTCCCGCTCGCTTGCGCGAATGCGGAAATTCATTGCCGGGCGAACGGCTCTATAAGACAAGAGCCGCAAGAGCAGCTTTTGCCACTTCCACATCCTGCTCGATCTTGGCGCCGCCGGCGGCCACCGCGCCGATGACCTCACCGTCGACTTCGATCGGAAACCCGCCGGGCACATTGGTGAAATCGCCCATGCGCACCGACATGCTCAGCGCGTTTTCTTCCGCCGCATAGCCGGTCGGCAGGCGCTGCGAAGCGGCCGTGATCGCCTTCCTCTGCGTCGTGATGATCGAGAAGTGCCGTGCGCCGTCCATCATCAGGAACGCGATGAGCCGGCAGCTTTGATCGGCCACCGCGAGACTGACCTTGCAGCCGAGCGCGTCGGCCTTCGCCACGCCGGCTGCGATCATTTTCAGGCTGGCTTGGTGCGTGAGCCGGTGGGTGGTAACGAAATCCGCCATCTCTCATCCTCAATACTGATTGAGCGCCTCGAGGCTGTTATAACCGACACGCAAGTTTCTGGCTCGTTCGTGCCTTTAAAAGCAAACCAAAGGCGTGTGTGTGGATGGCCGGGTCAGGCCCGGCCATGACAAAGAAAAACACTTCGGCAAAAGGCAAGGGCTGATAAACGTGGAAAAACCGAGTGCGCCGCCAGTATGGGACCGCGCCGCCGACGTAGTCGTAATCGGATCGGGCGCGACGGGCCTTCCGGCCGCGATCGTGGCGCGTGAAGCCGGCGCGTCGGTGATCATAGTCGAGGCCGAGAATCACATCGGCGGCCATGCCATCACCAGCGGCGGCAACCTGCCGCTCGGCGGCGGCACCAGCTATCAGAAGAAATACGGCATCGAGGATTCGCCCGATCTGTTGTTTCGGGACCTGACCGATTGGTCGGTCGTCGTGCCCAACGGCTTTCCGCCATACCGTTATAACGACCGCGAGATCATTCGCGCCTTCGCCGACAACAGCGCGGCCGCGTTCGAATTCCTGCTCGCGCACGGGGTCAAGATGGTGGAGAGGGCGCCGGACAACGGCAGCGGCCATGAAATCGGCGTTTCGGCGCTGCGCACCATGCATTGCGCGGTGATGGACTGGCCGATGATCCAGACCGGCAAGCCCGCCGATCCGAGTGTGCAGGCGACGACTTCCTCCGGCAATGGGCTGATGCAGCCGCTTCACGCGGCCGCGCGCAACGCCGGCGTGGACATCCTGCTCGAACATCGCATGACGGCCATTCACCGTGAAAAGCCGCACGGGGGGCGCGTGCTTGGGATCGCCGCCGATCACAACGGCGCCGTGCGCAACATCCGCGCCAACAAGGCTGTCATCATCGCCACCGGCGGCTCGTCCGGAAACGTCAACTTCCGCCGCATGTTCGATCCGCGGCTCACGGAAGAATATTGCGGGCTCGCCGGCATGCCGTGGTCCGATCAGGATGCCAGCGGCGAGCTCGCCGCGATGGCGATCGGCGCTTCGCTGTGGGGATTGTTCAATTTCACCGGCGAATTCGGCTCCGGCCTCACCAAGCCCGGCGCAATCGGCTGTCAGTACAATTACATCAATGTACGCTGGCATCCGGGGAGCGAGGTCTTCGAGCGAGCGCGCGCGATCGGATTGAAGGTCGCTGACTGGCAAAACCTCGTTCTTGTGAACATGCTCGGCAAGCGCTTCTACGACGAGTGCGGGCCGCAGTTCAGCTATTCCAGCTATATGAGCGTCAATCCCTACGAGCCGTACAGCTACCTCAACGCCAAGAACATCGAATACAATCCGAATAATTTCATCAATGCCGCGCTCGCCGGCATCGGCGATGGCCACAACGGCGGTGGTCCGATCTGGGCGATCTTCGACGCCGACGCGGTCGCGCGCGAAAAATGGCAGCCGAGGCCGCCGCATGTCGATCGTGATGCCGGCTTCTTCTTCACCTCCGATACGCTACGTGAATTGGCGCAGAAGATCGTGATGAAATATCAGCGCGTACCCATGCCGCCGCAAAATCTCATCGACACCGTCGCGCGCTATAATTCTTTCGTCGACGCCGGCAAGGATGCCGATTTCGGAAAGCCGAAGCCCCTTTATAAGATTGCCAAGCCGCCGTTTTTTGCCGCCTGGGCAACGCCGGTCGTTCACGACACGCGCGCCGGGCTTCGCATCAATGCGCGTTGTCAGGTGATCGATATCAACGGCGCTATCATTCCCGGCCTTTATTGCGGCGGTGAATCGGCGGGCGGCTTTTCCATGCACGGACTGCCGCGCGCCATCTGCCAGGGATTCATCGCAGGCAAGAATGCGGCGGCTTGAGTCGGCGCACGAGCAATAAAAGAAGCGGCTAAACCGTCGTCTGCGCCATGCCGAGGCGCGCTGTGAGCGCTTCCTTGGCGCCGTCCTTGAATGCGACGTCGGGTCGAAGCACCACCGAGCAGGAGCGCACCTTATGGTGCGCCGGATCGACGCCGGGCGGCGTGAGGCCTTTCTCGACCAAAGCCTTGGCCGCGCGCAGCAGGCGATGGCGGGCCATGATGATGCCGTTGTCGGTCGAGACCAGGTTTTCCTTGGTGCGGTCGCAGATCGGCCCCATGCTTTCCTGCAGCGACGCGTCCTGCATGGCAAAGCCGGCGACGCCGCTATAGGTCTTGCCGGCCTTTTGCGCCGCGCGATCGATCAAATAATCATTGTCCTTGTTGGCGAGCGGGCGATAGGTGCCGGGAATATATTTGCAATGCACGCCGGCGCCGTTTTTCATGGCGTCGACTTCCGCCTTGGTCAGCGCCCGCACCGGATGAAAGTCGTAAGACCAGGCCCAGCAATTCTCGTCGTCGATCGGCACCCAGAAATGACCGTGGATCGGATGATCGCCGCGCGGCGGAATCATCGTGAAGCACGGCATGACCCACGGCGTGATGCGCCAGTAATATTTGCCGTCTTCGGCGTTGCGCCGCGCGCCGATGAAGAGGCCGCCGGGCTGCTCGACCACCTCGAAATAGGGCTGCATGTCGGAAAGATTGTATTGGTTGCCCTTGGCGCCTTTGAACAGCGGATCGGAACCCAAGTCTCCGCGATGCAGGAACGAGACATGGCTTGAATCGATGCCGCCTTCCATCGCTTGCAGCCAATTGCATTCCTGCAAGCGCTTGGAGATGAAGGTCTGCTCCGGCGCGACCAGCGCAAATTCCCATTCCGGCAGCGGCGGCTTTTTCTCCGGCGGCCCCATATAGGCCCACAGCACCGCGCCGCGTTTCATCAGCGGGTAGGATGCGAGCTTGATTTTCTTACAGAAGCCACTTTCCACCGGCTCGGATGGAACCTCCACGCACTGGCCGGTCACATCGTATTTCCAGCCGTGATAGGGGCAGCGCAGCCCGCCGTCTTCGTTGCGGCCGAACCACAGCGATACGCCGCGGTGGGCGCAAAATTCGTCGATCAAGCCATAGCGCCCTCCGGAATCACGAAAGGCGATAAGCCGCTCCGACATCAATTTCACCCGCACCGGCGGGCAATCGTTCTCCGGCAGTTCCTCGGCCAGGAGCGCCGGCAGCCAATAGGAGCGGAATAGGCGGCCCATCGGCGTGCCGGGAGCGGTCTGCGTCAGAACATCGTTTTGTTCTTTTCTGAGCATGACGGCATCCGGGAAAGCGGCTGTTGCTGATTTGTAATTAGATATCCGGCCCGGATCGAGCAAGCCACGGCGCGCCGCATCGGGAATATGACCGGCCCGCAAAATTGCCGGCAAATTGCGCCCCGGAACGCGGTTGCTCTCTCAATGCAATTACGCTAAGTCCGCCGCAACCTGCTGCTGTTTGGAGAGATGGGAATGGCCGATCACGCCGAACTCGAATATGCGACTGCAACGGGCAACGATTATCTCGCTCACGAGCAGACGTACCGCAACTTCGTCACCTTGGTGAAAGTATCGCTGGCGACCGTCGTCGTGATCCTCCTTTTAATGGCATATTTCCTCACCTGATCTGATCGCGCGGGCCCCGGCATCGGCGCGCGAACGCCGGCCGCGGCGTCGGAGGCATTATGAAGGTTGCGGTTGTTGCCGAGAGCGATCCGGGCGAGCCGCGCGTGGCCGCAACACCTGAGACCGTGAAGAAAATGATCGCCCTTGGCGCCGAGGTTGCGGTCGAGCCCGGAGCGGGTAACAAATCCGGCATTCTCGACCGCGACTATGAGGCCGCCGGCGCCTCCGTGAGCGCCGATGCGCTCAATGGCGCCGATATCGTGCTGCAAGTGCGGCGTCCGGAACCGCCCGAACTGTCGCGCCTGAAGAAGGGCGCCATCGTCATCGCCATCATGGATCCGTACGGCCACGAGGGCGCGCTGCGCGCCATGGCGGACGCTGGAATAGTTGCCTTCGCCATGGAGCTTTTGCCGCGCATCACCCGCGCGCAAGTCATGGACGTGCTTTCGAGCCAGGCCAATCTCGCCGGCTATCGCGCCGTGATCGACGGCGCGGGGGAATTCGGCCGCGCGCTGCCGATGATGATGACGGCTGCGGGCACGGTCCCGGCCGCCAAGGTCTTCGTCATGGGGGCCGGCGTCGCTGGCCTCCAGGCAATCGCGACGGCGCGCCGGCTCGGCGCCATCGTCACCGCCACCGATGTGCGGCCGGCCGCCAAGGAGCAGGTCGAAAGCCTCGGCGCCAAATTCGTCGCGGTCGAGGACGAGGAATTCAAAGCCGCGGAAACGGCCGGCGGCTATGCCAAGGAAATGTCCAAAGACTATCAGGCCAAGCAGGCCGCGCTCGTCGCTGACCACATCAAAAAGCAAGATATCGTGATCACGACCGCGCTCATTCCCGGCCGCCCGGCGCCGCGACTGGTGACCAAAGAAATGGTGGCCTCGATGCGTCCCGGCTCGGTCGTGGTCGACCTCGCGGTCGAGCGCGGCGGCAATGTCGAGGGCGCCAGCGCCGATCGCGTCGCCGAAGTCGCGGGCGTCAAGATCGTCGGCTATCGCAACGTTCCGGGGCGGCTCGCCGCGACGGCGTCGAGTCTTTACGCCAAGAACCTCTTTGCTTTCCTGGAAATCCTGATCGACAAGAAAAACAAGCAGCTTGCCGTCAATTGGGACGACGACATCGTCAAGGCGACGGCGCTCACGCGCGACGGCGCGATCGTCAATCCCAATTTCAAGCCGAAGAGCGCGGCATAACCAGCGACCGGACCGCACCATGATAACTCTCTCGATCCTCGGCCAGCTCGACATCATCGCGGTTGCCACCGGCAATGCGCCGGCCGCGGCCAGCGAGGTCGCCGACCCGTTCGTGTTCCGCCTGTCGATCTTCGTGCTCGCGGTCTTCGTCGGTTATTACGTCGTCTGGTCGGTCACGCCGGCGCTGCACACGCCATTGATGTCGGTGACCAACGCGATCTCCTCGGTGATTGTCGTCGGCGCGCTGCTTGCCGTCGGCGTTGCGCTTGTCCAGGACGATTCCGGACCGCTGTGGGCCCGCGTGCTCGGCTTCATCGCGCTGAGCTTCGCCTCGGTGAATATTTTCGGGGGCTTCCTGGTGACGCAGCGCATGCTCGGCATGTTCCAGCGGAAGAAAGAAGTGACAACGAAAACCAGACCAGCGCGCCTTGCTTCACCCCTCCCGCGTACGGAGAGGATAAAAGGACACCGTCGATGAGCGCCGATCTCGTCGCGCTTTGCTATCTCGTCGCCGGCGCGCTTTTTATTTTGGCGCTGCGCGGCCTCTCCAATCCGGAGACGAGCCGGCGCGGAAATTTGTTCGGCATGATCGGCATGGCGATCGCGATCGCGACGACGCTCGCCTCGCATCCGCCGGCGAGCGCGGCCGCATGGGGCCTCGTCGTCGTCGGCATGGCGCTCGGCGGCGGCACCGGCGCGGTGATCGCCCGCCGCGTACCGATGACTTCCATGCCGGAACTTGTTGCGGCATTCCATTCGCTGGTCGGCATGGCCGCGGTGCTGGTCGCTGCCGGCGCCCTCTACGCGCCCGCCGCCTTCGGCATCGGCAGCGAAGGGGCGATCCACGGCCAGAGCTTGATCGAAATGTCGCTCGGCGTCGCGATCGGCGCCATCACTTTTACCGGCTCGGTCATAGCGTTTTTGAAGCTCTCGGGCCGCATGAGCGGCGCACCGATCATCCTGCCGGCCCGGCATGTCATTAACATCGCGCTCGCGATCGCGCTTGTGGCGCTGATCGTCTGGTTTTTCGAGGCCCAGCACCACCTGACCTTTTGGCTGATCGCGGTGGCGTCTTTTCTTCTCGGCGTGCTGATCATCGTCCCGATCGGCGGCGCCGATATGCCGGTCGTGATCTCGATGCTCAATTCCTATTCCGGCTGGGCCGCCGCCGGCATCGGCTTCACGCTCGGCAATGCGGCGCTGATCATCACCGGTGCGCTGGTCGGATCCTCGGGCGCGATCTTGTCCTACATCATGTGCAAGGGCATGAACCGCTCATTCCTTTCCGTGATCCTCGGTGGTTTCGGCGGCGAAGTGGCAGGGCCCGCCGCGCACGCCGCCGACCGGCCGGTCAAGATCGGATCGGCGGAGGACGCGGCTTTCATCCTGAAGAATGCCGGCAAGGTGATCATCGTGCCGGGCTACGGCATGGCGGTGGCGCAAGCGCAACACGCGCTGCGCGAGATGGCGGACAAGCTCAAGGCCGCCGGCGTCGAGGTCAAATACGCGATCCATCCGGTTGCCGGACGCATGCCGGGCCACATGAACGTGCTGCTCGCCGAAGCGAACGTTCCCTACGACGAAGTGTTCGAACTGGAAAATATCAATTCGGAATTCCCACAGGCCGACGTCGCCTATGTGATCGGCGCCAACGACGTCACCAATCCGGCGGCGGAGGACGATCCGAAATCGCCGATCTACGGCATGCCGGTGCTGCAAGTGTGGAAAGCGGGCACCGTGATGTTCAACAAGCGGTCGCTCGCATCCGGCTATGCCGGGATCGACAATCCGCTGTTCTATCGCGACAATACCATGATGCTGCTTGGCGACGCCAAGAAGATGACCGAAGAGATCGTCAAGGCGCTCTAAAGCGAGCTCGATCTATTCATCGAAGCATCAAAAGGCACGCGGCGATGCCCGAAGACCCTTCGCCACCGCAGTCTTCCGTTCCGACGCACGATCGGCGCGCGGCGCCGCGGCCTTCGCTGGCGCGGCTCTTGGTTCGGATTCTGGGCGTCACCGTCGTCGTGGTTGCCGCCGCGCTGCTCTATAGCGGCTTGCGCGACCGTTTCATGCTGCCGCAATGCGATTCGGATCGCGCCAAGCGCACGCTCGCTGACGTGCTCAAGGAACTGCGGCTCGAGCCCGTGCGCTACGAACCCATCACAACAGTGTCGAGCAGCAAGACGGAGGTGATCTGCAAGGCCGTCCTGCCGTTGGCCGCCGGCGGCAATGTCTCCATCGATTACAGATTCCGCTGGCAGGGCAGTCAGGCCAATATGAGCTATTCGGTATCACAAACGAAATAGAACGCCTTCGGCGCTCACGCCTTGCCATAGCCCCCGGCGGTCGGCGTCTGAATGATGACCGCCTCACCGGCGTCGATTACGGTGGCGTCGGCGCCTTGCAGTTTTTCCATCCGGCCGTCCTTGCGCCGCACCCAGTTCTCGCCGACCTGCCCGTCGCCGCCGCCCGCCAGGCCGAACGGCGGGATGCGGCGGTGACCGGACAAAATGGTGCATTCCATCTTTTCCAGAAACCGTATG
>Ga0187820_1000191_pt1 | contig 13119 bp, 14 predicted proteins | sample NC_wetland_sal_i_19_FD_132409 | JGI IMG/M metagenome (GOLD analysis project Ga0187820, IMG submission 132409) | Wetland sediment microbial communities from Neuse River Estuary, North Carolina, USA - SO4_5 | ecosystem: Environmental > Aquatic > Freshwater > Wetlands > Sediment | place: USA: North... | reverse complement strand
ACTGTCATTTCGAACGGAGTGGGCCGACGCCTTTTCTTTCGCGTTCGCTCCTGCGAACGCATCGGCTTGCGGAGAGAGAAATCTCTCTTCGCTTTTTGATGTCGCTCGTAACATGGCGAATGACGCAGCGTTTGGATTATTTCGCTTTTGTCCTGATTTCTCTTGTAGGGGCACAATACATCGTGCCCCTAAGGTGTAATCTATTTCGCGATCATGCCACCTACCGACCTCGGTCTCGAAAAGTCTCTCGCTGCTCTCGGAGTTACACAACCCGAGCAGGTTCCTGTTCGCTTTGGAGTATTGCGTACGCACTTTGAAGGGCAGTTCCAGACTGTTCATGCCGAATCGGATTGGAAAATATTTCGTGATCGGTGGCTCGGCCGCAAGTCTGGCGTTCTCGCGCTTGTTACCGATAATTGGCTAAGGCCCGCGACCCCGGAGCTAAAGCGCGCTGTCGGTGCCGCGCTTAATGAGCTTCGCGCCCACGTCGAATCGCAAATCGAATCCCGCCGCCAGGCCATCGAATCCGGCGCCGACCAATCCGCTCTTGCCCGCGAACGCATCGACCTCTCTCTCCCCGGCGTCCAACGCCCCATCGGCTCGCACCACCTGATTCGCCAGGTCTTCCAGGAAATCGAAGACATCTTCTTCTCCATCGGCTTTTCCGTCGTCGAAGGGCCCGAAATCGAAACGCCGTATTACAATTTCGAAGCTCTCAACATTCCCGAATTTCATCCCGTCCGCGACGACATGGACACTTTCTATCTCGACCTTCCCAAGGGCGCGCCCAGTACGTTGCTTCTGCGCACGCACACTTCCCCGATGCAGATTCGCACTATGGAAAAACGCAAACCTCCCGTGCGCGTCATTGTTCCCGGCAAAGTCTATCGCCGCGACAATCCCGATGCCACGCACTCCTTCATCTTCCATCAGGTCGAAGGCCTGGCCGTCGATTCGGACATCACTTTCTGCGATTTCACCGGCACCATCGAATATTTCGTCAAACAATTTTTCGGCCCCGGCGTAAAGACCCGTTTCCGCCCCAGCTATTTTCCGTTCACCGAGCCGAGCGTCGAATTTGATGTCTCCTGCATCTTCTGCGGCGGCAGCGGCAACAGCGCCGGAGGTGGCACCTGCTCAAAATGCAAAGGCGCCGGCTGGATCGAACTCTTTGGCGCCGGCATGGTCGATCCCGCGGTCTACGGCTTCGTCAACTACGACGCCAAAAAGGTCAGCGGCTTCGCCTTCGGCATGGGCATCGACCGCCTCGCCATGCTCAAATACCAAATCGACGACATCCAGGTCTTTTTCCAGAACGACGTCCGTTTCTTGCGTCAATTTCCATGAGCTCTTCGCTAACCATTTCGCTCGTGCAAAATAGGTGCAACCGTGGCTGACGAACTTGCCGTCCTGAAAGAGCGGCTGCTCGATTCCATTCGGCGCGAAGGCTTCGCGCTTTATTACGGTGCATTTCCCAGCGATAACTTACCGCAGCTGGCTTGGAACTCGGAGCTCGGTTCCGATCCCGACCAGTTCTTGCAGACGGCGAAATCGCAAAACGTTCGCCTCCTCTACGTCAATTGGGTCGTTTTCACCCGGGATGCCATCGACGATAATGTCTTGCAGGCCGCCGAAGGCCGGGAATTGACCGAATCGCAGACGGCTTGGCTCAACGACCATAACAACCGCCTCGAAGAATTCCGCGAGTATGCCGGCCAAACCGCTTCCCTTAGAATCGGTTTTCTTCTTGATGGCGTCTTTCATTTTTATGAGCGCGTTCACGATTGGTATGAATCCTTTGGCGCGCTCATTGACGAGGAGATGCCGGAGGCCTAAGCCGGAGCGCTCATTCAGGTTGTTCCGCGTCACGGAAAAAGAGGACCGTCGTTTCGATATGACCTTTGCCGATTCCAAAGAGCGCTTTTCCACCCGCGTAGCCGACTATCTTCGCTATCGCCCTGGATATCCCTCCGGCGTCCGCGACATTCTCCGCGCCGAATGCGCTCTGAAGTCCGGTCATGTCGTCGCCGACATCGGCTCGGGCACAGGTTTTCTGAGCGAGATCTTTCTCAAGAACGGCAATCGTGTCTTCGGAGTCGAGCCCAATGAAGCCATGCGCCAGGCCGGCGAAGAATATCTCGCGTCTTACGACGGTTTCACCAGCGTGGATGGCTCGGCGGAGGCCACCACACTCGACGATTCCTGTGTGGACTTCGTCACTACGGGACAGGCCTTCCACTGGTTCGACCAAAACGCATCGCGCAGGGAATTCACGCGTATTCTCAAGCCTGCTGGCTGGGTGGTCGTCATTTGGAACGAGCGCCTCACCGGCACGACTCTCTTTCTCCGCGATTACGAAGCCCTACTCCGAAGATTTGGCACGGACTACGCCAAAGTGAAGGAGAGCTATCCCACCGAGCAGCACATGCGCGACTTTTTTGGAGCCGGCGCATATTCCTCGCACGAGCTTCCAAATTTTCAGGAGTTCGATTTCGAAGGCCTCGCCGGCCGCTTGCGCAGCAGCTCGTTCAGCCCTGCGCCGGACCATCCGAATTACGCCCCGATGATGGCCGAACTCCAAAGAATTTTCGACGCCTACAATCAGGACGGCCGCGTCCGCCTCGAGTACGCCACCCACGTCTATTTCGGACGTCTGGCAGGTGTCCAATGATGCTTCGGATCCGTAATCGCGCGGCCCGGTCTTGCGGCGGCGAGGCTCGCCCCGCCCCGACCACGCAGTCGTATCACACGTCGCCGACTTTCTTCGCTCTTAACGGTGAGCTCTCAGTTGTCAGCTCCTCCAAGGATCACGAAGCAGGCAAAACGAAGACGCGAGTCCCTTCTCCCCTCTTCCTTCAACTTCCAACTTTGAACTTTCAACCTCTTCCACGGATCGCACATCGCGGAACTCTCCCGTATTGCTCCGATTTCCGTTGCAGTGGCACAGGTTTATCCCGAGCCTTAGGGAAAGCATCCCAAGCCCCTTTCGCCGGGCCATGGCACCCATCGCCCTCTTTGTTCGCTGTCAGCTGTGAGCTGTCAGCTGTCTGCTCCCTTACCCGTCACGAATCCCTCTCCACGAAAACCCCAAACCATTCCTCTCTCCTCCTTCGACTTTCAACTTTGAACGTTCAACCTCGTCCTCCGCTCACGGATCACGGTTCACGAGACACGGATCACGTCCCAACAGAACGGAGCCCCGCCGCCCCATGAAGCTCATCTACAACTGGCTGAAAGAGTTCGTCGACATCGCCGCGTCACCGGCCGACGTCGCCTCGCGCCTCGCTCTCTCTGGCACGAACATCGGCAGCGTCGAAAACGGCCCGCACGGTGCCGTTATTGACGCCGAAGTTGGCTCGAACCGACCCGATTGCCTCAGCCATTACGGAATCGCCCGCGAACTCAGTGCCGTATATAAACTCCCTCTGAAGCCTATCTCGCGGAAGCCCTCTGAAAGCGAAGCAAGGGCAAGCGAAGCCGTAAGAGTCGAAATCCAATCTCCCGAACTCTGCGGCCGCTTCACCGCGCGCGTCATTCGCGGCGTAAAAGTCCAGCCATCCCCCAAATGGTTGAAAGACCGCCTAGAAGCCAGCGGCGTCGCAAGCATTAGCAACGTCGTGGACATCTCCAATTACGTCATGCTCGAGCTCGGTCACCCGCTTCACACGTACGACTACGACAAGGTCCGCGATCACCGCATCGGTGTCCGCCGCGCAAAGTCAGGCGAAAAAATCCGCACTCTCGACGGACTCGAGCGCACCCTCGATTCCTCGATGTCGGTCGTCTATGACGGCGACGGCTCTCGCGCTGTCGGCATCGGCGGCGTCATGGGCGGCGCGGACACCGAAATCTCATTCTCCACAAAAAACATCCTTATCGAGTGCGCTTGGTTCGAACCAATCGCCGTCCGCAAAGCTGCGCGCTTCCTAAAACTTCACACCGAAGCCGCCACGCGCTTCGGCCGCGGCGCCGATCCCGAAACTGCCGAGCTCGCTTCCCGCCGCGCCGCTGAACTCATCCTGCAACTCGCCGGCGGCGAGCTGCTCTCCGGCGTCGTCGATGTCTATCCCGGCAAACGCCCGCCGAAGAAAATCCAGCTGACCCGCGCGGAAATTCTTCGCGTCATGGGTGCTGACGTTCCAGACAAAGAAGTGGAATCGATCCTCAGCGCGCTAGGCTTCGCTCCCATTCGAATCGACCAGAATCGCGGAGTCGCAGGCTCGCTGCTCGCCGCGTGGGAGTGCACGCAACCTTCCTGGCGCGCCGAAGTCGAACGCGAAATCGATTTGATCGAAGAAGTCGCGCGCATTCACGGCCTGGACAAATTTCCGCCGCGTCTGCCTGCGGCCCGCCAGGGCGCGCAGCGTTTGCCGAAGTTCGAAGCGCAACATCGCGTCCGCGAACGCCTCATTGGTCTCGGCTATCGCGAAATCTTGACGATTCCTCACGTGGCCGAGGAGCGCGACGCGCTTTTCCGTCCCGATGGTGTCACTCCCGCGCGCCTTTCGAATCCGCTCTCCGAAGAAGCCAGCGTCCTCCGTTCGAATGGCCTCGTCACCATGGCCGCCGCTCTTGAATGGAATCTCAACCACGGCCAGCGCAACGTCCGCCTCTTCGAAATCGGCCGCCACTATCGCTTGGAAGGAAGCGCCTCTGTCGAAACGTCGATCCTGACCATCGGCGCCACAGGCGAAGCCCGCGAAAAAGGCATCTACGAGACCGCCCGTGCGTTCGAGTTCGCCGACCTCAAAGGCGACCTCGACGCCATCGGCGCTCTCGCCAGTGCCTTCGAATGGTGCGAAGGCGGCGCCACGTGGACTCACGCTGCCCGCCGAGGAACAATCCACCTGAGCTCTGTCATTCCGAGCGGAGCGACCGTAGGTTCCGAAGCCGTCGGAAAGAATCCAGGCTTGATTGCGGACGCAAGTGCGACGCTGCGTTCCGCGGCTCTCGGTGTCGCCGGACAACTTGCACGCCGGGTCGCCGAAAAGTTCAAACTCCGCCAGGACGTCTTCCTCGCGGAGATTCATCTCGACCCCTTGTACACCGCCATCAGCGCGACGAAAGATGCGCGGCGCTACGAGCCGCTTCCGCGTTTCCCCGCGGTCGAGCGCGATTTTTCTTTGCTGCTCGCCGACGGCACTCCGTTTTCAGAAGTGGCAGGCGCGATTCGCGCGCTCAACATTGCGGAAATTTCTGCCATCGAAGCGGCGGATTTGTTTCGCGGGAAAAATGTTCCCGCTGGAAAATATTCTCTGCTGGTCCGCGTAACATTTCAAAGCCGCGAAGCAACGTTGACCGACGCGCAGATCAGCGATTTCTCCGCCAAAATAATTTCCGCGCTCGAGAACAATCTTGGCGCCCAACTTCGCTCTAATTGAGGGAGCGCGAGTTGATTGTTCTCGTCCGCGCCGCTGTGCGCTACAATCCCGTGACATGAGCAGTCCTGTAAAAGTCGAAATTTTCGGACAAACGTACGCGATTCGCGGCGAACTCGACGAAGCATACGTCCACAAGTTGGCCGAGTACGTCGACGAAAAGATGCACGCGATCGCGGCAGCCACGGCGACCGTGGACACACAAAAGGTCGCGGTGCTGGCCGCGCTGGCGATTGCGGACGAACTCCACAGCTCGCAAAAAGATCGCGGCGACCGAGAAGAGTTGATGCGCGAACAAGCGGAGCGTTGCCTGACTCTCGTCGAACGCGCCTTGAAGCAAACCGCATAAGCGACTCAAAGCAGATTCTTCGCTGTGCTCAGAATGACAAACTAAAATTCGGAGGCGCATCTCACTGGCTCCATTGGGTGGGGGTGCGGATCCAGCGGTGTGTGCGGAGTTCGCTGTTGAGCGCGGCAGGGAGCGGGCCTTTGGCGCTGGCGGCGATGTTGGACTCGACGTTACGGATTTTGCGCATGCCGGGGATGATGGTGGCGACGTCCTTGTTGTTGAGGATGAAGCGGAGGGCCAGTTCGGGCATGGTCATGCCGTCTTGGAGAAGAGGTTTTAGAGCATCGGCGTGGGCCACGCTGGACTTGAGATTTTCGGCGACGAAATAGGTGTTGCGCCAATCGCCTTTGGGCCAGGTGCTATCGACGGTGAGAATTCCTGCGAGCGAGCCTTCATCGAACGGACAGCGCGCGATGACGGCGACATCTTTTTCGCGGCACGCGGGAAAAAGTTCGTCTTCGGGATTTTGATCGAAGATGTTGTAGATAACTTGCACGGCATCGACGAGGCCGGCGCGCACGGCGCGGATGCCATTCCAAGGTTCCCAGCGATTGAGGCTGATGCCGACAGCGCGGACTTTGCCGCTTGCGCGCAAATCTTCGATGGCGCGGGGCAGACGCGCGTCGTCGAGCCATTTGTCTTCCCAGGTGTGAAACTGGATGAGATCGAGCGTGTCGACGCCGATGTTCGTGAGGCTTTTTTCGACGTATTCGACGATGTACTCGGGCGGGAAACAATCGTCGAGAGAAAATTCGCGGCGGCTGGGCCAGCGGCGATTTTTCGGCGGAATTTTTGTGGCGACATACAGTTTTTTGTCGGGGCCGGCGGCGGAAGCAGTTTTGTTGGCGCGAAGAATTTTGCCGAGGAGTTCTTCGCTATGGCCGTCGCCGTAGGCCCAAGCGGTGTCGAAAAAATTGCAGCCGAGATCGACGGAACGTTGGAGCGACGCAAGCGATTCCGTATCTTCCGAACCGGTCCAGCCGGCCATGCCCCACATGCCATAACCAATTTCGCTGACGTTCCATTCGGTGCGGCCGAATCTGCGGTAATGCATGGTGTGCTCTCCTTGCGTTGAGGGCACATTATACGGGGAAGGAAGTGAATCGTGGGTAGTGCGTAGTGGGCAGCGAGGAGCAAAGAGGCTGACTCAAAAATTGGGAGGCGGGGTGTGTACACCCCTATGTGTGACGGAAAGTGTGCGTAAGCGAATGAAACGTTTGGAGTTGCAGGCGACACAGCGTGTCGAGTGTGTGCTCGGTGTTGAAAAAGAAGGGAGTGATTGGGTTGAAATGAAGTCTGGGATACTCCACCCGGGGTGTTTTTCGTAAGAGTGGCAAACACAGGACTTATGCTTGACGCGGCGTCAACGACGTCAACATTGGTGGACAGAGTGAAGCGGCTAACCGCCGACAGCTCACAGCCGAGAGCCATGGAAGACCGAGAGAGCAAGGAGTTGGAGGGGAGTGGGGACGGAGGGAGCCGCGGGTGTGAAGACTCGAGACTACGAACGTACGCAAGAGAGCTGAACGCCCCGAGCCGCTCGGGGTAAACGCCAACGCTGGGCCCGCAGAGGCAACAGGAATCGGGCGAAGAGGAGGGTGATGGGGTGTTTGGCGGGGGGAAGCGTTCGTCGCTCGGGATAAACCCTTCGGCTTTGCTCAGGGCAAGCATGGGATATGGTAACATGGTGTTGGCGAGTTGTCAATAGCGATTTGTGTTTACTGCGACGTCATTCGAACGGGGAGGCACGGATTGGAAGGGGAGTGGCGGAAGTCGAGAGGTTTGAGGGAGTTGAGTGGGATTGAGACGGTTTCGTGAGACTGTGGAAATGTGTGGAAAAGTGTGAAAAGAAAGTGGGTAGTGAATAGTGGGTAGTGAGTAGGGGCCTCATGGCGAGACTCGGGCACTCGCCGCGCGTCGGTGGAAGTGAAGGGCTAGAAAAAAATAAAACGAAAGACCCACCCTTGCAAAACCCAAACGCGCAAGGATGGGCCACCCTACGGAGAAAGGCGAAGTCAAAATCTTTTACGAGAGGAACGGATGTTCCACCCGGCGTTGGAGAACCACTATGGGATGAGGATCGGGCGGGTGCGGTTGTGGAGGCGGTAGACGGAGAAATCGCGGCGGTCGACGGTGAATATTTTGCGGATTCCTTCGCGTTCGGCGACGCGGATGAGGGCGGCGTCGGCGAGGTCCATGGGACGGTTGGAGTATTTGCGCATGAGCTCGCGGGTTCGGGGGATGTCGTTGGCATCGAACGGGAGAAGAAGGACGGCGCCTCGCTCGAGCATTTCCCAGAGAGCTTCTTGCGCCGCGGGTTGGTCGGATAAGAGGTACATGGCTTCGACGAGTGGGGGCCAGACGGTGGCGAGTGGTTCGCGCAAGGACTTGAGAGCGGCGACGCACTTGGCGTGGTGCTGGTCGTCGGCATCAACCAGGGCGACGAGCGGGCCGGCGTCGATGAGAATCAAGACTTGTTTCCGCGGCGCTTAAGGAGGGCGGCGAACTGGCGACCGGTTCGCTCGGAGCGCTTCGGGTTTCCGCCGTGGACGACGCCGATGAGGTCCATCATGGCTTCATAGGGAGAAGCGAGGGGCTCTTGACGATCCGCCCATGCGGCGATGGCTTGGCGAATCACTTCCGAGGTGGAGAGACGCCTGCGGCGAGCCAGGCGCGCGATGCGCTGGCGCGTTTTGGGGTCGAGGCGGAGAGTGAGTGGGGATGCCATGATGAGTATCTTTATAGGGTGAGTGTAACACGATTTGTAATACAGGCAAACTGGGATTACGGAATTGGCTATTCGAACGGGGAGGCGCGGATTCGCAGGGGAGGGGGCAGAAGTCGAGAGGTCTGAGGGAGTTGGCGGGATTGAGACGGTTTGGTGAGACAGTGGAAATATGTGTAAAAGCGAAAATACCGGCGCCGAGGTTGCCTTTCCGCGTCCATTATTAGTTATTTATAGAATAATTAAATTTCCTCCTACTTGCGGATATTGGGGCTAGAATAATTAGGTTCATCCCGCACCAATAATAGGAGGTCAGAACCCATGCCTGACCGAGTCTACCGGGACCCGATACATGGTTCCATCAATTTTGATTGGAGAAATGAAAAATTTGTTATAGACCTCATTGATACGTCGGAGTTTCAAAGACTAAGAAGAATTCGACAACTTGGTGCCGCCCACTTGGTTTTTCAGGGGGCCGAGCATAGTCGGTTTTGCCATTCGGTTGGTGTGGCATTTCTCGCTAAACGCATCTTCGACCGCCTGATCGAAGATCCGAATCTCCCGGCTGATATCAATCATACAAAAATCCGGCGTGTAGTTCTTGCCGCTGCGCTGCTACACGATGTTGGTCACGGGCCTTTTTCGCATTTATTTGAAAAGACGTTCAGTCAAAAGCATCACGAGTCGTGGGGCCAGGAAATCATTACGAACGATCAGACCGAGGTCCATCGAGTTCTAAGCGGAAATGGCCTAGCGGATTCAGTGAAAGAGATCTTTCAGAAGACCTATCAGCCGCGCTTTGCCCGTGACATCATTTCCAGTCAATTAGATGCCGACAGGCTTGATTACTTACTTCGGGATAGCTACATGACAGGCGTGGCCTATGGTAGGTATGACCTCGATTGGCTGCTCGAGGTTATCGAACTTGGACGCATTCCGACGAACGGAGGAGGGTTGGGCCTCGCAGTTAACAGGAAAAAAGGCTTTCACGCGGCAGAGCAGTTTGTAGTGGGTCGATATCTGATGTACCAGCAGGTGTATTTTCACAAGACGATCCGAGCCGCCGAGCGGATGATTAAACTGATCTTTGAGCGGCTCGTGGAAAATGCGGCTAAAGGAGTTTTACCGAAGTTCTGTCCGGAATCAATGTCACGGCTACTAAAAGCCGGCTCTGAGCCAATGTCCTTGCAGAATTACCTCAAACTCGACGACGAATTCATGTTGGCTTGCTTCGGAATATGGGCAGAAGACGAATCGGAGGACGAGATCGTTAGAGATCTTAGTTCCAGGCTATTAAAGCGGGACCTATACAAGACCGCTTCCGTCGACATAGGAAAAATTGGTGATCCCTTGAAATACTCGTCTGCCGTTAGTGCTCTTCAGGAAGCGATCAAGCAAGCAGGCCTCAATCCTCGTTATTATCTGGCGTCTGATACCGCAGAAGATTTGCCATATAAAGACATGACTTGGTTTGTTACCAAAGGAAAAGCTCCGGAGGATATTTGGCTCGCGGAGAGAGGTCAGGTGCGGCACAGTCTGTCCGATCCGCAGGTGTCGCCTCTCATTGACTCTCTACGTAACACGACTATCGCAGCCAAGCGCTTGTGTTTCCCTGCGGAATTGAGAACGCTGGTCAGCACGCACTTGCAACTGTATTTGGCCGATGAATTGAGGGACGATGAATCCTCTCAGCTTCTGTTAGGGCTCGATAGTGAACCGGAAAAAGCACTGAGTTGATGTGTTGTATTCGCGCGTGCTAGAGGTTGCCTAGTTTTGGGTACCTCCGAAATTTAAAGGCTCTTGGACGGCAGAGGGTCGGGCGCGAACGGCTTTGTAATGGGCGCGAACCATTAGTGCAGGGGCTTCATCGTGGTCGGAAGCGTGGATCATGTAGTACATAACCCGATCGCCTTCGTTTTTGTCAAAAATCGGATAAGCGGCGACAAACAAGTAGCCTAGTTCTTCTCGAATCCTCTGGCAGACAAGCTCTACAATCGCATAGGACGACTTCGACCTCAGGGTCTGCCAATCTGCTTTGCCCCACCATTCGCGTGCTTTTGCGTTCTTCCGGATCCCTGACAGCGCGCGGTGAAGCCATCCGACCCCGAGAAAATAGAGTAGCTCGATCTTGTGATTTGGTGGCTTCTTGTATTTAGCAAGTTTCTTGAGTGTTCGCCAATGGCATTCAAAAGTTCTTTGGTCGAGGAGGCAGAAGGTTGCTTCCTTCTGTGTGATCGTGCCTCTTGCAAGAAGGTCATCCAGCGTTCTATTAAAGTCGCCAGGAATTACTTTGATTGTCCGGGTAATTTTCCGGCCCTTTTTGTCTCGGGTCTCCGACTGTACCGCAACTAATCTTTTGAGTTCTTGAACACCACGTCTCGTGATTTCGCAGAGAAAAAACTTTCGCAGCCATTTAGGTTCACTGGCCAAAACACGGGCTGCAGTCCAGGCATCAAGATGTTCGAAGGATTGCGGGCCGGCGAAACCATCGATGTATGCACCGTGCTTCGTTACCTGAACGAAGTATTTTAGATATTGCTCGATAAAGTGAGATTTGTTCTCTGTCCAAATAGCCTGATCATAGCGCTTGTATTTGCGAATCTTCTTATAGACTTCTGACTCCATCTCAGGAAAGAGAGGAGTCATCAATTTTCTAGACGATGGCGCTGAGGACGATTTTTTGCTGGGAGAGTTCATGATTCAGGAATTGTTCTTGTAGCCGTTCAGCTATGTGCCTTCTATTCCTCGCGTCGGGCATCCGACTGGTGCCTACCCGAGGGAATTCGTTGTGAGTCCGACCATGCAATCTGCGCCCTTTCTTCTTTTTTTGTACCCCGCCCCACTGTTTGAAAAAGAAGGGCACATCCGCCGATTGGCATTGTTGGAGGAGGTTGTCGACCCAGGCTTCCTGCATGGGTCGGGCACCTCTTCCGCTCTCGCCACCGACTATAACCCAATCGATATTTAAAAGGTTAATTAAACCTAGGTCTTCTAGCAAAGGCTCTATCGACAGGAATTTAACTGTCGCAGGAGTCCTGCGGAGATGCTCGATTCTTGGTAGCCCGTATCGAATATCCTCAACGCTGACTCCCCACCAGATATGCCTGCTGTGGGTCGCAAAGTTCAAGGGGCCGTTCAGCATTTCTCGGAGCCGGTCTGACCTCTTCGTGAGTACCTGGTAGGTATGCCAGTCTGCAGCCATCATCACTGTCGCGACACGAATGATGAAGTCGTTGGGGACATCGGCGTGGAAGAGATCGCTCATAGAATTTACGAAGACCATGCTCGGCTGCGTCCATAAGAACGGGTCCCATAATTTCTCTGGAACGAGGCGCAGATCGAAGCCTCGCTCATAGGGATGTCCCTTCACTCCCCTGAAACGCTCCGCAAATGCTTCAGCGTAGCAATGCTTGCACCCCGGACTAATCTTCGTGCAGCCGCGGACGGGATTCCACGTTGTATCCGTCCACTCGATCTTGCTCTTGGTTGCCATGGATCCTCCAGCATCTGAAGGATAGTATATTCTGAACTTTCGCCTTTCAATCGCCCACTTAAGCGGACCGCGTAGTAACAATCGGCATGCTCCGTTCGGCCCCGCAGAATCTAGCGGGGTGTAGGCTTCGTAAACGACTTGCTCTGACGAAGGGAATGGTGCGTAAAGAGGGCAGGGCAGCTACGTGCCGGTCCAGAGAATGTCAATCTTTTTTTCGACGGTGGCGAAGTCTTGGTCGCTGGTGGCAAGGGAGGCTTTGCGGTGGGAGGCCGGGGACGCGGGGAAATAAAGCGAAGAGAAGAGGCAGAGAGATTTCATCGCACAAAAGGCGTGCGATGTGGCAGCGGTTCTCTCTGCGCAAGCCGACCACTCCGTAGGAGCGGAGTGGAAATGAAAAAGCGTCGGCTTGCTCCGTTCGAAATGACGGTGGTGGGTGGGTCGGGGTTAGCGAGATTTTTTAGGGCGGGAGTGGGCGGAGCGGCGGGAGGCGGGGCGGGGGCGGTGCATAGCTTGGCGGAGGAGGGCGTTGATGCGGGTCTGGTAGCCGGGGCCGGAGCGCTTGAGCCAGGCGAGGACGTCGGCATCGAGGCGGATGGTGACGGAGCTTTTGATGGGGCGGTAGAATTTGCCGACGACGGCCTTGCTCCAATCGGTGATTTCGGGGATGTCGGAAGTGTCGATGTCCTCATCGCGGAGGCGAAGAAGAGCCTCGAGCTCTGGATCAAGGGTTTTGGCGCGCCCGTTCGTAGACTTCTCTTTCACGGCGGGTGGCTTTTCGCGCTGAAATGATTCGGACTTCTTCCTCATTTTCATCTTCATTGTCATTTTTATCGACCCGCTGCTCCAGCGTGTGAACAACTACGAGAACCAGTACACCGTTTACCAGCCCAATGGTAAGCCACCTTTCCTCCAGTTCGCAGTCGTCCGGGAGGCTGACGGCCCGGGGGTCGTCGAAGACGAGGGTGGCGCGCTCGAAACTGACACCGTGCTTGGCGAGATTGCGTGCGTTCTTTTGCTCGTCCCAAGTAAAGCGCATTCAGACGATGTACCTACGATTCTGCATGTACGCAGAAGCCTACGTCAAGGGGAGGTCTTCGGCAATGCGAACCCGCACCGAGAGATTACTCTGGATTTATATATTAGGTTATTTATCATTTTGAAGGAACACGCACTT
>Ga0187820_1000189_pt1 | contig 13123 bp, 8 predicted proteins | sample NC_wetland_sal_i_19_FD_132409 | JGI IMG/M metagenome (GOLD analysis project Ga0187820, IMG submission 132409) | Wetland sediment microbial communities from Neuse River Estuary, North Carolina, USA - SO4_5 | ecosystem: Environmental > Aquatic > Freshwater > Wetlands > Sediment | place: USA: North... | reverse complement strand
CGTAATTGCGCTCGGCTTTCCACGCGGCGATGCGGTCTTCCCCGGCGTCGAATGCCGCCAACGCGTAAGCCGGCGCTCCCGTCAGTTTCACCAGCCCCGAGATGTACAGCATCCCGAGCTGGATGTTGTAATCCGGTTGAAAAAGTTTTGCGGGCGAAAATCGCACGCGAAGCTGTTTGGCCAGTAGCCGGCCCGTTTTCGGGATCACTTGCATCAATCCGATCGCGTCTTGTGGCGAAAGCGCGTCGGCTTGGAAAGTGGACTCCTGCCGCATCAGCCCGGCCGCGAGCATTGGGTCGAAATTATTCTTGGCTGCCTCGCGCCGGATCACGGATTCATACGGAAGCGGGTACAGCACCTTCCAGACAGCAATGGGAATGTCGCCGAATTTCCGCGCATCGAAATTGGGAACCATGACCCGCCCGTAAGCCATGCCTACCGCAAAATGCCCCTGATCGAAAGCAGCTTGCGCGGCTTCGTACAAAAAGCGCGGCGACGAAGTAGCGAAGTACGCATTCTTCAGTTCGAGCTCCGCGGCAGAATCGAACGCAATCGTGCGCAACGCCTGCGCGCGCGCCCAGCGGTCCGCAGCGGCAGGGGGAATCGGCTCATCGAAAGACCGCAGCGCGGGCGGCGGTGGAATTTTGTCCAAAATTTCCGGGGCCGGCGGGTCGCTGGCAGCCGGTTCCAGCTTAGTCAATCGTTCCGCCGCGGCGCGCCCAAAGTAAGTCTGAGGAAAACGGTCGGCATCCTTCTCGTAGTAAGCTCGCGCCTCGGCTACTGACCCGTTGCGCTCCGCATCGCGGCCCAGCCAATAGACCGCGTCGGGCGTGTCCGCTGAGGACGGATACCTCAGTAGAAATCCCGTGAGTTTTTGTTCCGCGTCAGGCTGCCGGTTAAGATACGCGACCCACGCAACGCGCCATTCCGCGTTCAACGCATTTTTCCCGCTCGGGAAAGTATCCACAACGCGCTGATAGTAATTGGCAGCCCTGGTGCGGTCGAGGTTCACCCAATAATAGTTCCCCGCCGCCATCAGCCCGTCTTCGTTCCACTTGCTCAGCGGATATTTCTGCGAGAGGTCATTCAATGTCGAGAACATCTCGTCGGTTTTCTGGTCCGAACGATAGAATTGCGACAGTGCGTAAAGGCGTTCTGCATCGACTTCAAAATCCGACGTCTTTAGCGATGCGAGAAGCTTTGGCGAGCCCTTCAGTTGCACCCGCGCTTCCGCTATCCGAAGTTCAGCAAGCTGCCGGTTGGGGTTCTGGGGATCGCGAAGCATCCCCAAAAGCTTCTCGAATTCCACTCGCGCTTCTTTCCATTGATGAGCGTCGTAAAAAGCCTGCGCCCGCTGCTGCTGCAGTTCGACTCCAGGGTAGGGATACTCCTTGCCCATCTCGTGCGTTATTTTCTTTAGTGGGCTTTCGGCGGCTTTCGCTTCATCACTCTGCGAATATTTATAGAAAATCGCCTGGTAATCCTTGGCCGCGCGGGAAAGCTGATGGGAAGCTTGATACGCCTGAGCCCTGAGCAGAAGCATCGCGGGACGGGTCTCCGTCGCCGGATAAGTGTTCAGCGCATCGATGGCATCCTGCGAGTGGCCCAGTTCAGTAGCCAGCGGCGCAAGGCTCTCAAGCAACTGCTCCTTCATCGCCGTGTTCGGATAGTCGTTTTGGACGGTCTCCAGATCGGCAAGCGCTTCTTTCGAGTGGCCCAGGGCATGTTCCGCCTGCGCCGTCCAATAGAGAACGTACTCCCGCAGTAGCGCGTCTCCGCTCGCCTTATGAAACCAGGCTAAGGCTTGCTGTTCCCGCTTCTTCGAGTAATCGTCATATCCAAGCGCCAGCGCCGCGCGCGCCCCCCAGACATTCCCCGCGTTTTCGGTCGCGAAGGCCGAGAGCTTGTTATACGCGCCGGGGTCCGCGAAATGCAGATCGCGCGACACATCCGCCAGTTCTTTTTGCCGCGCGCGGTCCTCAGGCGTGTCTCCAGCCACCAATTCGGGAGCTGCCGTTGCTGGCACGCAGCCGGCTCGGCAGGCAACCGGCTCCGGCTTCCTTATTTTCTTTTTCTTATGGGAGTGCGAAGGTGGCCGTCGCGCTGCGGGTGTGCCTCTGCCGCTGGCGATTACCGCGAACGCCAGCATCATTGCGCACAAGCTCAGCGCCGCTGCGGCCCAGGTGCTCGCCGCGGCCGCATTTCTGGCCGCAATCTTAGCGATGCCGCGCAGGCGTGGCGTACGGGTATTCGCCGAGAGCGTGTGCGTCGCCCTCCGCGAGGATTTCCACCATCCAGCGGTAAAAGTAATCCACTGGGTGGTCCATGATGGGTTTGAAACGCCGGTCGTATTCTCGATGAGCTTTTTCAATGTCGTCTTTCAATCGGATGCAGAGATCTTTCTTTTCGCGGCCTAGCCGCACCTGCTCCGGTCTTAGCATTTTAATATCTTGCATCGAAACTTTCGCCACCCGATTTGCTCGCCTGTGCAATTCCTGTTCCTCGGGCGAGAGTTGGTTGACGTCGAATTCATCCCCAAACTCCGGTTCTGCTGCCGCGGCCGTCGGCTCGATCAATTCGATCGACTCCGGCTCGCCTTCCAGCTCGATCACTGGCTCCAGTTCGGGCGCGGACGGCACCCCACGCGCAGCAGGCGGCTCGACCCGCGGTGGAGCTTGCACCGTAGCTTGTGCAGGTGCATGCGCCATTGGCGTGGGCACGGAAGACTGCGGTCGCATAGTCGGGGCCGCGGGTTCCGCTCCAGCCGTGCTAATTAGATGCGTGATTTGCTCTTCCAGCGGCGACCGTTGCCCGGGCTGCATCGACATGGCCACGAACCGTGACAATACTTCCAGCGCCGCCGACAACGACGCTGCCGACGTCTGCGCCCGCAACATGGACGGCAGCGCATTCGTCGGTTTCGAGCTCGCGCACGCCGACACGATATCGCCGACCGCTTGATGCAGCTCGTCGGCATTTCGCTGAATCCGTTCGAGATTCTCTCGCAAGGCGCGCGATACCGCTTGTTCCACGGCGTTTGGCTCTTGTGCCATTCCTGTTTTTTGGGGAGTTTTACCCATATTCCCCTGTTTTGTGATTTTGGAAGGTAAACTCCCTGTAGTCAACCGCCTGCCCGTACCCTTGTGCCTAATCGTTGCTTAACCGCGAGTCGGCCACCCCTAGCGAATGCTAGGGCTGGTCCAGCTCCTCCACACCACCCGGATTCCCGCAACGAACCTGAGGTACCACGCGCCCTCGCCCAGCCAGGCAAATGCCCGGCTCTTTAATAAGCTCCTTCATTGACCTACCGCACATTTCTCTGCTATCAACTTTCAGAGCAAATCGAATAGCGAGGATCCTATGCCCATTACACGACGAAGTTTCTTCCGGAACGCCGCCGCAGGAGCGGTCGCTGCCGTTGCTCTCCCTCCACTCGCCGATCTCGCCTTTAGCGAACCCGTCCCCGGCTCCCGTGCCAGCGAGCCCGGCGGCCCAATCATTCTCAGCCGCAACGAAAACGCATATGGCCCTTCGCAAAAAGTCATCGCCTCGATGCAAGACTCCCTGCAATTTGTGAATCGCTACCCCGACCCCGCCGTACATGCTCTCCACGACAGAATCGCCCAGTCTCATTCCATCAAGCCCGATCAATTGGTTCTGGGCTGCGGCTCCGGCGAAATTCTCAATACCTGCGCCGCCGCGTTTCTCGCCCCCGGCAAAAAACTCATCACCGCTGTGCCCACTTTCGAAGCCATCGGCGGCTATGCGAAAACTCTAGGCGCCGAAGTCATCGAAGTCCCTCTCACCAGCAATTACTCTCACGATCTCGCAGCCATGCTCGCGCGCACCGACGCCAACACCGGCCTGATCTACATCTGCAATCCCAACAATCCCACCGCCAGCCTCACTCCTCGCAAAGATCTCGAAGATTTCGTCCGCAAACTCCCCGCCACCACAACCGTCCTCATCGACGAGGCCTACCACCACTTTGTCGAGTCCAACGGTGCCGACTACTCTTCCTTCATCGACAATCCCATGCACGACGACCGCGTCATCGTCGCGCGCACTTTCTCCAAAGTGTATGGCCTGGCAGGAATCCGCGCAGGCTACGCCGTAGGTTCACCCGAAAAAATTCGCGCGCTTTCCAACCTTCGCCTAAAGGAAGGCATCAACGCCGTCGCCGCCCACTGCGCTCTCGTCGCCTATGGCGATCTCGACTATGTCCAGATGAGCGAAAAGCGCAACGCCAACGATCGCCAGGAATTTTTCAACCAGGCCAAATCGCGCAACATCCAGGCCATCCCGTCCCACACCAATTTCGCCATGCTCCAAACCAACCGCCCCGCCCCCGGCGTCATCGCCCACTTCAAGCAGCACAACGTCGAAATCGCCCGCCTCTTCCCGTCCATGAACACTTTCGTCCGCGTCTCCTTCGGCACTCCCCCGCAAATGAACCAATTCTGGCGCGTCTGGGATCTCCTCCCGTCGGCATAATAAGAAGCGGCTGGAGCGCCTTCACGCCTCCAGCCGCTTCGATTCACTCTTTGCCGGCTTTACCAGCCTGAGCCGCTTTAAGGCAAAGGCGGCGTGCAGCCCGCGTTCTGCGATACCGCCGCTGCCGTCAGCACCGTCGCGTCAGGATAACTATAAGCATGATGTATGGCCGACGAAGGCGTCTGCCCAGCGAACCACGGCAGCAGGGCCTCGTTCTGGGGGCTCCACGTGCTCCCGTTGAGGGTGATGGGGAATACCGCATTCGGAAGTCCCTCAATGACGTCGCCCGTCTCGAGGTTGTTCTGGCAATTGCCATTCGGCGCCAGCCACCAGGGCGTAGCGTTGCCCCCAAACGGATCGTTAAACGTCTCGGACATCTCGTGGCTGAGAGCCGTGATGTCGGCGAAACTCGGGCCGAACAGGCCCGGCGTGGTCCAGCTCGAATAGTTCATTACGTAACGCCGCTCTTGGTAACCGTTGTTAGCGCCTCCCGGTTCCAGGTCGTACGAGTGAAAGCCGAGAACGCAGCAATCATTCGGATTGCCATTGAAATAGAGATACGCATTCGGGAACAAAAAGCTGGAAATGTCTTTTGTGGTGATGTCGCCGGCATTCTCGGCCGCGCCCATCGGGGTGGTGGTATCCGTGGGCGTCGCTGGGAAGAGGCCGTTCACGAAAGTGTTGTAGTCGATTAGCACGTACGCACAGCACGAGCCATCGCTGTTTAGCGCAAAGAAATACGTTCCGCGGATCAGCACCAATGTCCGGGGCGTGACCACTCGCGGCCTCAGCAGCGTGTGCCAGTCGTCATCGGCGCTGTGGAAGAATTCCGCCCGCATCACTGCATCGGTGAATTGCGTGGGCACATCGCTCGAACTGTAGAACGCGTTCGAAAAGACGGGAGACTCGAGCACCGGCTTAACGAATTGCGTAGCGTCGTAGTACAGCCTCTGCCCGCCGACAAATCTCGGCGAACCATCCGCATTGCGCAGGTCCAGACTGACCGCCACGATCGGGGCGCCCACGCGAGTCGACTGCCCTCCCCATTGGTTATTCTGTCCATTTCCGAACGGGGAATTGCCCACCATCGTGTATTCCCAAGTGAATTGTGGGAATCCGTTGCCGTCCACGCCGGGATAGTAAAAATAACTGCTCCAATTGACCACCGAGTCGATGCCCAGTAGGCTTCCGCTCGATCTTCTTCCGATAACACCGCCGCCGCCCGCGGCAGGCATTCCTGCCTGCAGGGTGTGCGGATGGGTGCTGAGGGTGAAATTAGCAGGGAGCTGGTCGCTCGCCATCCCAGTCCCGCCTTGCGCAAGGGCCAGGGCAGGGAGAGTGGCGATCAGCAGCACAGCGAGCAATACAGAACGCATGAGGGCCTCCAATTTTTTGTTTTGGCTTTATCTTCCTAGCCGCGGACTGTCTCCTTCGCGAGGACGGCCAGGAGAGGAGGCCAGGATTCGATGGCGCGACTCTACATTAGCCATCTCGCCCCTAGCAAGTTAAATTTTGTCTCGAAACTTGGCGGACGGACGGCTAGCCTGCATGAGTCGGTGCCGATTCTGTCCAGGGCGGGTGAGAGCGATCGGCCCGGACGACTGAGCGCTAATTTTTCAAACTACAGCCAAATCAAGCCTCCGCCTCCCTGTACTCTCTTGAGACGCGCCGCAGCGTTACTCTCTCCCTGATGTCTGTACCCACAAACAATACTTCTCCAATTCCAGGCCACACGCCTGGTGGTGTCTTTTGTCTGCTTAGTATCAGAATCCCGCGTATTCCCCAACGAACGGCGGACAAGGAAAGTAGCCTCGTTCGATATACCTCGAACGAAAACTGTGCTTAGGTCATGCAGCCTACGGCACCGGGAAGTGCAACGGTTCGGCTGATTGCCGAACCGTTGCACTTCCACTTGGCCCAATGAATCGTCATCGCTTTGAGATAACGCTGTTTCTTTAATTTACCGAGACACTGAGCGTGTTTGAGGGTGCGCTTTCCCCGGCCGCGTTAACCGCAGTAACTTGGTAAACAAAACTCTCCCCCTGAGTTATCTTGTCGGTGAACAGGGTGGAAGTAAGTCCGGTTGCCACTTTAGAAAAGGATGCCGTACCGCTTACAGCGCGATACACATTGTAAGAAGTGGCTCCGCTCACCAGTGCCCATGAAAGCGGCGCGGTAACAGATACGGACAAAATTGGACTGGTCGGAATCGGCGAAGGGGTCGGCGGCACTACTAACGCTGGGCCGGTTGGCACAAAGATCACGGCACCCACCGAGATAGCCGCGCTGGTATTGCCGCCCGAGATGTTCCAGGTCTCGCTGAACGTTGTTGAGGGTGGAATCGGTCCACTGAATGCGATAGCAGATTGTGGTGAAGCCCACTGACCGGTCATTTCCGTAGAACTAGGCTGCACAGGGCTGGCCTTAATCGTCGGGCCTGGCACGCCGCCATAATTCGTCGAGTAGAAAAACATGACAGCCACATCGCCGCCCTCTGTCGCACTGGTCCAGTAGGAACAAGTCGCGGTGTTGCTCGTCGGGTGGGCCGGATTTTCGACAACCGTTTGGCTCTGAACGCTATCCACTGCTCCCGCGCCAATGATGTCCAATACGAAGCACGCCGTACCGTGCCCGTTTGTCGCGCTGCCAAACGTCTTTACAGTAACCGTGACCGGGCCGGTGGGCAAACCAAGCCCATAAAATTCAGTCGTTATCGGCAGGCCGCTCATGTTCGGGATTGCCTGCACCCATGCCTGCGTCAAAGCGATGCCATTGACGGAAGCAGAGGAAAGCCCCGTATTGGGATCATTAAAAACCTGCGCCGGGTAATCGTCATTTGAACACCCTACAACGATTCCATCTCCGATTGAAGTGTGAGACATGCTGATTGAGTTTGACAGAGTGCCACCGCCGTTCAGCAGTGACGTATACGAATCACTTACGTTGCCCGGCAAGATCTGCGCGACACATAGGGACGGAAGCACAAACACCGCGAGCAAAAAACCGAATAATTTCTTCATTTTTCCCCTTCGTTTCTAAAGTTTATTTCTGACCCGTGCTTGCGGTCCCCTCCGGAAGGGGTCGTTACGTCGAGCATCGCAGACACTGCTGCCGACACCATGACTGATCTCACAGTTCTCCTTCTTTCGAATTGTGCTGGGAGGGATCTCGGGCGGCCCGCCTGCTTTTTGTGAAATCCAAGCAAGCCAAACTGCTCAAGTGTTATCGGGGGAGGGTCCGAACACTGCAACAGTAGAAGAACTCTCGCGGCCTGTCTGTACAAAAGGGAACTGCTCTGGAAGATGGCGGAAATCTTGGAAACCGGGCAACCGGTGACAGGAACGTATGATGAAATTGGTTTTTAGAGACGATTCTCCTGTGGGCAACGGTGCGGGGGCGCGATCTTCGGCGATTCTTGCTCTGGCGGGTGGCCGCTCCTCGGCGCTCCGAAGTGATTTTGCGCTTGTTTTTTCCGCGCTGGTCTACCGCGGCTGGCATGCCCTCAGCTCGCCGAAACGATTTTGAATTTGTCTTTTCTTCTCGGGATGCCCCACTCTTTCGATTTTCGTTTTTGGAAGGGTGGGTCTGGACTTGCGAATGCCGTTTTTTGGTTTCCTATCTTAGAACGAATTTTGACCGAACTGCCCCAGTCGGCAAGGGCGCGGACTTGTAGTGGAATTACTCTGCCTTCTTGTGCGCGAGAACGATGGGGCGCTATCATCACTACTAGGTTCCTGATAACCGCATGTCCGTTTTACGTACACGTATGGTTGTAGGGCTCGCGATTTGGAGAATAGCCCTGGCGTGGGTCGTTTTTGCGCAGATATCTACCTCCCAAGAGAGTCTTTCACCTGGCGAAGTTCGCCTTAGCAGCCACCCCTACGTGCTTGGACCGACCCTTCGGATGGAGAGCCGTCTAGTTCAGCTCGAAGTCGTCGTCCGCGACCGGCGCGGCCATGCCGTTCCCGGACTCACAAAAGACGACTTTGCGGTCCTCGACGCAGAGAAAGAACGGGAACTCACCGCGTTTTCTGTTGAAACATTTAAGGCTCCAACGGAAAGAGCTCCGAAATCTGCGGATGTCTCCGAATCCGCGCTGGTCCAACCAACCACTCCGCAACCGGGAACTCCACTCGATAGCCCAGCCAATAGCAGATGGATTGGCCTGCTGTTCGATGACATCAATACAGCGTCTGGCGACCTGGCGCACGCCAAAATCGCGGCATCCCGCTTCGTCAAAGAGGCTACAGCTAGCGGCGATCACATTGCCCTTTTCACTACTTCGGGCGGAGGAAAGCTGAGCTTCACGAGTGACCCGGCGGCAGTCCTCAAGGTGATCACGACTATCCAATCTCACCCGCGCATGTCGCCGGGCGGCCTGTCCCGGTGTCCCAGGATTTCGCCGTACGAGGCATCCCAGATTGTGAACGGCGATCCGATGGCGATGCAAGCTAAGGTTCTCGAAGCATGTAAATGCGGACCGTCGCCTGAAATGTGCAGCTCCCTCGAGGCTTCTATCCCGAGCGGCCTGTCAAATCCGATGTCTCACAATGGGATGGCTGCAGACCTTATTGAGGGGGTGAAGTCGCAGGCACAGGCGACCTGGAGTCTGACCCGCCAAATTTCGGAAGCCACGCTGGAGTCGATTCACGCAAGCGTGGAATATCTCGGTAAAGCGCCTGGCACTGGTAACCGTATGCTGTTGCTGGCCTCCTCGGGTTTTCTTTCGGACATGCTTGAGGAGCAGCAGGACGCCATCATCAACGAAGCCCTTCACGATGGCGTCGTCATTAACTCGCTCGATGCCAAAGGTCTTTACGCTGAGGCGCCAGGGAGGCCGTTCAACGAATCGCCGGAGCTCGACCAGCTTCCAGTGAGCACCGCTATATTCGAAATTAGGTCGCTTGGAGACCGCCTTGACAGCCTCGATTCACCACTGGCGAGATTCGCAGAAAGTACGGGAGGCCAGCTCTTCCGCAATAACAATGATCTCGACTCCGGCTTTTACCAGCTCGGCGCTTTGCCCGCTTGCGCCTATCTGTTGGGATTCACACCACCAGAAGACGGTAAGTATCACAAGGTCAAGGTTGAGCTGAGGAATGCAAGCCACGACTTCGTGCAAGTTAGGCCGGGATATTTTGCGCCGACAGCAGGAGCCGTCGGGCAGGAGAGTCCGAGCGAGAAGATGGATGCCCTAATGCGCGGCTCTGGTGAGAAGACCGATCTTCCCGTTACCGTAAGCGAGAAGCTCGGCACGGCCAGTTCCGGCGGCCCGCAGCTCACCATCCAAGCCCACATTGATATTCAAAAGATTCCCTTTGACCTTCAGAAAGACCGCCACGTTCAGAAACTTACTCTCGTGGCCGCGCTCTTCGACTCGCAGGGAAATTTCGTCATCGGCAAAGAAGCGGACATGGAGCTGGCGCTAAAGCCCGAAAGTTTCGACCGCTTCTCAAAAACTGGCATCAATGGCGTGATGCAGCTCGAAGCTCCTCCTGGCACCTACCGCCTCCGCATTGTCGTGCAAGAGGCGATGCATGGAGCCATCAGTGCGACCAGTAAAGAGTTGCGCATGGTTCCTCCCCCGCCATCGCCCGGAGACAGCGAAAAAAAAGCCAGGAACCTGACCTTGCGGTGGAATCCTCCAGCACTGGATTCCGCAGTCAGTGCCGTGGCCTCGTCGACCCCGTGTGACCTTGCCAGGGTGCTTCAGCAGGCCGCCGAACGCGAGAGTGAGCAGGTCACCATCCTCCAGGACTTCACGGCAGAGGAAAAGATCGAATATCGGACTTCCGACGTTCAGAATTTTGTCCAAGATAGCGGTTCCCAATCGTTTGACTATATTGTTGTCTTCCAGCAGTCCCCAGGAGGGCTAGTTTTTCAGGAGAAGCGGAACCCCAGACATGGAAGCGGCTTGTCTGGTGTCTCAACGCAAGACATTGGTCTACCGGAGATGGTCTTAATCTTTCTTCCAAACATCCAGGACGACTATGAAATGAGCTGTGAAGGTGCGGTCGAACGGGATGGTCAGCTCGCCTGGTTGGTCCGTTTCCAGCAGCGCAGGGATAAGCCGAGCCGCACCTATTCCTTCCGCGTCGGCAGGGCCGTGTATCCGGCCAGGCTCAAGGGACGCGCCTGGATTGCCGCCGATTCTGGCCAAGTCGTTCACATGGAGACAGGTCTAATGGACGGGGTCCCGGGTGTGGGAGTGCACCACTCTTATTTGTCGATCGACTACGCTCCTGTCCAATTCCAGACGCAGCCTGTCAGAATCTGGCTGCCGAAGTTTGTCGGCGGGTTTTGGGACTATGGCGACCACCGCACCGTTGTCTATCACACCTTCTCCAATTTCATGTTGTTCTCGGTCCAGACTGACCAGAAAATTGGGAAGCCGAAGCAACCCTGACCCTCCTGGACGTACCTTTCTAGAGGGCGTGAGTTGAACACTCAGAAGCTTACAGGACGGGGACACACGCGAAGTTTCCTCTTCTCGAAACCGGAGGACAGGAACGTGTGAAGAAATGCACATTCGCGATTTCGACGGAATCGGCGCTTGAGAATTTATCGTTTAGAACGCTTGGAAGCGACGATCGCGATGTCAGGATGCATTTTGGATCATCCGCTAAATTCCCCAGATCAATTTCTTCACACGTTCCAGACAGAACGTTACCTCTAACTATTCGTCACCATCCCGTCTCACCAAACTCCCAAATTCCCGCCAACCACCTCAATCCATGCCACTTCCTCGTCTCACGTTCGAATGATATACACTCTATAATAGTCATTGACAGTAATGCGAATCCATGCTATCCTTCCCCATGTCTTCATCGTCGCACACCTCTCTGCCTGCCCCCACCCTGGCACCTCACAACCACAAAAACTTGCGTCCTATAATATCCCCCGCAACCCCTTTGGAATCAACATTTCCGCAAGTGTTCATTCCAATCAGCTTAAAGTCTCTTGGAATCAGCGTTTACAAAAAACCGGGGGAGGGGCTCTATTATTGTTAACCAGATTTCCGACGAGGAAATCTGTCCTGACGAGCGTAGCGAGGAAGGATCCCTCTCCAAGCGCGACGACCGGAGGTTCCCACCTTGTCGGAAGGGAGCTCTCTTCACGCCCGACGATCCCATTCGCTGCCGGTCTTGCTCCCCCGTGCCAAGCTTTTCCCCATTCGACCTTCAACTTTCGACTTTCAACCGTCAGCCATAAGCTCCAGCATAAAGGAGGCCCAGCCAGCCCAATTCGACATGATGATCCTCTGCAATATTGCGACTTCAACTTTCAACTTTCGACTTTCAACCGTCACAACTCAACTCCACCCGATAGGAGGAGCAACCACCGAATCTGCTAACAATGCTAAAATAGACTCGTACCCAGGGGGCGACTCGGTTTCGACGGAAGCTGTCGCGGCCCGAAGGCATGCCGGGACCCACCTGCCCGTAACTTGGTGGAAACTAGAAATGCCAACAACAACTTGGCACTTGCTGCTTAATTAATTAAGCGCACGCTTCCCCGGGCTTCGCTCATGGGCCCGGTCAGAGGCGTCACACAGTGAGCTGGCCTGGGCCTTTCGGTCCGTAAGGCTCGGGCGAGATCCATCGGACTAGTTGGTTGCGCATCTTGCTCATTCCAAGCGCCGCCGGCGAACGCGCGATCAGCCCGCAAGGGCCGGGTCGCACACCGAATTGAGATAAGCATGTAGGCTTCGTGTCGTAGCGCTTTTCGGACGGGGGTTCGACTCCCCCCGCCTCCACCATTTTTTCTTCGTCGTTATTTTTTTTCGCCAATTTTATTCTTTCTGGTCGTTCAATTTTCTTTTCTTCATCCAAAAAAATCCCGAGGCTCCGATGCGTTCGGAGTCGTTTTGTTGTTCGCTGCGCCGCCGCAATTATTTAAAGAAACTCTTCCTTCCGTTTTTTTTCGAACCCAAAACATTTACAATTCTTGTCTGCGGTTCCAGTAAAAATAGTTGTGTCTTTTTTGCAGACTGATGCATCCAAGCCGTGCTCGGCACATTGGTGGCCGCAAGAACGAGCCATCAGGTTTGAGATCGATCCCGCCACAATGGCTGTTGAGCAGGACCTTGAGGCAAGGAGGCTTTTTTGAATCTCAGCGACGGACTCGCCCGCGTTTTTCTGCTGGCCTTCGTTTTGTCCAGCGGAGCGACCAATTGCCTCGCGCAAAGCGAATCGACATCCAGCACGAGCACTCCAGGCCAGCCAATTCCAGGGACGCAAGGAGTGAGTCCGTTCTCAGGCAGCGTCCCCTCTAAACTCGCTCCAGGAGTTCTTCCGATCTCCTTGCAGGAAGCCATCGACCGTGGTTTGAAACAAAATCTTGGACTACTTCTCTCGAACGCGGATATTCGCTCCGCGCGCGGCCAGCGCTGGGAGCAATTAAGCGCACTTCTCCCGCACGTGGACGCAGCGCCCGCAGTGGTGGCTTCGGAAGTCAATCTCGGCGAACTTGGGCTTACACATTTTGGCGCAGTGACGCTCCCGCGCTCGGTGGGGCCGTTTTCTTATTTCGACGCGCGCGTGAGCGTGAATCAATCGCTATTCGATTGGAAATCGATTAACAATTCGCGGGCTGCAAGCCAAAGCCTAAAATCCGCAGAATATAGTTT
>Ga0187820_1000188_pt1 | contig 13124 bp, 13 predicted proteins | sample NC_wetland_sal_i_19_FD_132409 | JGI IMG/M metagenome (GOLD analysis project Ga0187820, IMG submission 132409) | Wetland sediment microbial communities from Neuse River Estuary, North Carolina, USA - SO4_5 | ecosystem: Environmental > Aquatic > Freshwater > Wetlands > Sediment | place: USA: North... | reverse complement strand
GATGGGGATTTACTTTGGTAGATCGGGGTCGGTCGCGGACGCCGACATGAAAGCGGCGCTCGCCGCCTTGATGGGGGTCGTGGCGCTCGGGGGCCTCGCCGTGCGTCAGTGGCTGAAATATCGGCATCGAGTGCTGAAGTACCACATGGAGCTCACTGAAAACATCTACTTCCGCAATGTCACGATTGATCGCGGGCGAGCATGACGACGAATTACGATCCCATCGCGGAGCAATACAAACGCTCGAAGCAGCAACCGTGGCGCGCCTATGTCGAGGCTTTCACCCTGATGAGGCTGATCGGCGATCCAACCGGCAAGAAGGTGATCGATATCGCCTGCGGGGAAGGTTTCTACACCCGGATGATCCGCCAGCGGGTGCGGCGAAAGTCACCGGCGTCGATCTGTCGGAGAAAATGATCGGGTTGGCCCGGGCCAGTGAAGCGCAAGAGCCGCTGGGCATCGATTATATCGTCGGGGACGGAAGGGACCTCGAGGTAGCAGCGGATTACGATCTCGCCGTGGCAGCTTATTTTCTGAACTACGCGCATGATCGCGCGGAGCTGAACGCGATGTGCAGTGGGATTGCCCGTTGTCTAAAGCCGGGTGGACGATTCGTGACGGTGAACGATAATCCAGCCTGGGATTTTCCGACAGCGCCGTCCTACCGTAAATATGGATTAGAATGCTCCGTCGTCGGGCCGTTCCGCGAAGGAGCGCCGATCACCTGGACGTTTTACCTGGAGGACGGCCGTTTCGATATCGAGAATTACTTTCTCAATGTCGAGAGCCATGAGGAGGCATTTCGCGCCGCCGGATTTCGCGACGTCCGCTGGCATCGACCAATGTTGTCGCCGGAGGGCGCTTCTGCCTATGGACGTGATTACTGGTCGGACCTGTTGGATCACACGCCCATAATCTTTATCGAATGTTGGCTTGCGAGTTTGTGACTGAAGCCAAAAGCGATGTCCGCTTTCCGAGGTAAAGCGGACATCGACGGGACGTTACGAAATGTCCGCTTATGACCCACAGTGGACATGCGCCATCGAAAATTGCCGTTTGGCAAAATGATCGTTGAACCCCGTTCCGCCGATCGGAAATCTCTGCTGTAATTTGATCATCAGTTTTATGTGCCTAGGGAACCCATGAACGAAGACACGGGCTCCCAGTTCACTGACGATGCCGTCCCGAGAGCATATGAGGAGGTAATGGTGCCTCGGCTGTTCGAGCCGTGGGCGCTGCTGTTGCTTGATGAGTGCAATCTCGGTCCAAACGCTGTCGTTCTCGATGTGGCGACCGGCCCCGGAACGGTGGCACGGTTCGCGGCCAAACGGATCGGTCCGGGCGGTCGCGTTGTTGCGACAGACATCTCACGCCCGATGCTCGACGTGGCAAGCTCGAAGTTGTCCTCGCCGGACTCCGCGCCAATTACCTATATCGAATCACCGGCGGCGCCTTTGGGAGTTGATAGCGCAGCGTTCGATTTTGTGCTGTGCCAACAGGGTTTGCAGTTCTTTCCTGACTGATTAGCCGCTCTCAGCGAGATGCGCCGTGCGCTCAAGCCCGGCGGGGGACAACTGGCGATCGCCACATGTCCCATATTGTCGTTCCGGACGCTTACGCCACCATTACGCGCGCGGAAAATTGGCCGATTTTCGCATTGCTGATTGCGCCGACAAGCCAAATCAATAATCCGTAGGTGCAAACGTAGGTACGGATAGGAAAATTGCAGAAAAAGCTATGTTTTCAAATGCATAGGGCGGCCAAATAGGCCGCCCCGCTCGTTGTTTCTGCGCGATCGTTAGATGGCGCTGATATCCCGGTCTTTTGTTTCGGGCAGGAAGATCAGCGCGACGACAAAGCTTATCGCTGCGACCACGATTGGATACCACAGGCCGGAGTAGATGTTGCCGGTGGCAGCCACGATGGCGAAGACGGTTGCCGGCAGGAAGCCGCCAAACCAGCCGTTGCCGATGTGGTAGGGCAGGGACACGCCGCTATATCGGATACGCGTGGGGAACAGTTCCACCAGCCAAGCCGCGATCGGACCGTAAACCATCGTCACGTAGATGACGAGGATGACGAGCAGCAACAGCGTCATCGGGTAGTTGATGTCGTTCGGGTCCGCACTCGCCGGGTAGCCGTGGTTCTTTACGGCGGCGGCAATCGCGTCGGCCAGTTTCGGCGTATCGGCAGTGATGGTGTCGCTGCCGATCTGCACGCTCGCCTTGGTGCCGGGCGGCGCGGCGACGTTATTGTAATTGACCGACGAATTGACCAGCGCGGATTTGATGAGATCGCATCCACTGGTGAATTTCTCGGTGCCCGTCGGCTTGAACTGGAACGAGCATTCGGCCGGATCAGCAGTCACTCTCACCGGCGACGCCGCGAGAGCCGCCGCCAGCTTCGGATTGGCGAAGTGCGTCAGTCCCTGGAAGATGTAGAAATAGGTCACGGCAGCCAGCAGGAAGCCCGCCAGCATGATCGGCTTGCGCCCGATTTTGACGGACAAAGCGCCGAACACGATGAAGAAGGGCGTGCCGATCGCCAGTGCAAGCGCAATCAGGATCTGCGCGTTGAAGGCTGGGACTTTCAGGGTCTGGGTCAGGAAGAACAGCGCATAGAATTGACCGCCATACCAGATCACGGCCTCACCGGCGGTCGCGCCGAGGAGCGCCGCAATGGCGATCTTCAGATTCTTCCATTCGCCAAAAGCCTCGGAGAGCGGACGCTTCGACATCTTGCCCTCTTCGACCATCCGCACGAACAGCGGCGACTCATTGAGCTTGAGCCGGATCCAGAGTGAAACGATCAATAGAATCGCGGACAGCAAGAACGGAATACGCCATCCCCAATCGCCGAACGGGCCTTCACCCATGCCGGAGCGGATGCCGAGGACCAGCAACAGCGCCATGAACAGGCCGAGCGTTGCCGTGGTCTGAATCCACGACGTGTAATAGCCGCGCTTGTTTGCCGGCGCGTGCTCGGCAACGTAGATCGCCGCGCCGCCATATTCGCCGCCGAGCGCAAGGCCCTGCACCAGCCGTAATGCGATCAGCACGATCGGTGCCAGGATGCCCCAGGTCGCGTAGCCGGGCAGCACGCCGATGAAGAACGTACCGAAGCCCATGAGGCTCATGGTGATCAGGAAGGTATATTTGCGGCCGATCAGATCGCCGAGCCGGCCGAAGATCAGGGCCCCGAAAGGTCGTACCGCGAAGCCCGCGGCAAACGCGAGTAGCGTGAAGATGAAGCCCACGGCCGGTGGAACGTTCGAGAAGAAGTATTTTGCCAGGAACACACCCAGCGTGCCGTAGATGTAAAAATCGTACTATTCGAAAACGGTGCCGAGCGATGATGCAAAAATGACAAGACGCTCTTCGTTCGTCATTCCGCCGGAGCGCGGCGGGTTCAGTGCGATCGTGGTCATTGGCGTATTCCCCCTCTCATTATGTCCTTTAGGGGTCATTCGAGCCCGCCGGTCGGCAAGGCTGGAACTCGTCCCAACGCACACGCTAATCCGCGAGTCGGGCCCTGTCTGTTAGCCGAAAGTCGCGGGGGCGGGTCCGGGGGATAAGTCAAACCCTTCGAATGCAGGGGCAATTGCGATTGGGGCCCGGGCTGGGGCGTGCCGCACGGACCGCCGGTTTATTAAAAGAGCCCGCGCAGGCAGGCTTGGACTGCGATAAAGGCCCGCTCCCGCGGCTCTTTTTTATGAAGGGGCGCGCGAGGCGATGTAGAGCGCCAGCGCCGCGGCATTCGAGACATTGAGGCTTTTGATCTCACCGGGAAGCGCGAGCCGCGCCAGGCGATCGCATGTTTGCCCGGTCAACTGGCGCAGTCCTCTGCCTTCGGCCCCAAGCACGAGCGCAAGCGGCAGGCGAAGCGCGATGACGGCGAGGTCGTCATCTGCCGCACTGTCCAATCCGACGGTCAGAAATCCGCGTTCCTTGAGCGCGGCAAGCGCCCGCGCAAGATTTTGAACCAGCACGATCGGTACGAGTTCGAGTGCGCCGGATGCTGATTTCGCCAAAACACCCGTTGCCTCCGGACTGTGCCGGGCGGTGGTGATGACGGCGGAAACGGCGAAGGCAGCGGCCGTGCGCAGAATGGCTCCGACATTGTGCGGGTCGGTGATCTGATCGAGCACCAGAACCGTACCGGAGGCCGGCAAATCCTCGATAGCGGGCGAGGGCAGGGGATCGGCCTCCACGATCAGTCCTTGGTGCACGGCATCCGGTGTCAATCGCGCGGCCAGCGCACCGGGTCGCATCAATTCAGGTTCGACCGGCGGCGCGATCCCTTCCTCGGCCAGCCGGCGCAGCGCATTCTCGGTCGCCAGCAGACGGTGAATACGGCGCGCCGGGTTTGTCAGCGCCGCAATCACCGTATGCCAGCCGTAAAGAACGACCTCGCCTTTAGTCTCGCGCCGCCATTCCCGGCGCCGATCCCCGCGGCGATCCTGACCGCGTCGCGCACCAGGCTTGGCTTGCCGTTTCCGCTCGCGCATGACGGATTTTTTGTCACGCGGCTGCGGCATTGGCAATTCGTCTGTGCAGAAGCCGGCGTCACGCCATTGCTTTTGCGAGCGCGTAGATCTGCTCAGCATCGAGGACCTGGTCCGAACGCTCGAACAGCTGGCCGATGCAGGCGCGATGCAGCTTCAATTTGAGCGCGCCGATCCCGAGCGCGCCGAAAACAAGTTTGCCGCTGCGCTCCTTCGCTTTGTCGGTTGCCTCGATTCCGGCGACTCCGAGCGGCGGCTGGGCGTTGCAATCGGCGATCAATTCGATCTCGGCTTCGCTCTGCCATTGCGGTGCTGCGAGCAGTTCGGCGCCGATCGAACCGGCAGCGAAGACGATCTGCGCGCCTTTGATGGCCCGCTGCCGCGCTTCATTGTCGGCCGCCTCGACCGACGTCGGAGACACGCCAAAGCGGGATGCGATCGCTCGGCATGCGGCATCCGCACGTTGCTTGATGCGCGACGTCAGGCTGACCATCGCACCTTCTTTGGCGAGCAACGCCGCCGCGCGCATTCCGACCGGTCCCGTGCCGCCGAGCACGACGGCCTTTTTGCCGGCAAGATCGCGCGCCTTGGCAAGTTGCGCGACCGCGGCGGCGGCCGTGGTATTCGATCCGTTGCTGTCGAGCATGACCGACACGCGGAAATTTGCGAAAAAGCGCTTGGTGATCACGCCGAGCAATTCCTCTCCGGCGGCCATATTGCCGCCGCCGACGAAAATCGCAGTGTAATTTTTCTCACGCGGCGGCCGCGTAAAGATCGTGCCATCGATCAATGCGCCGACATTGCCTGGTGTGACGCCGCCATAGCCGATGACATGATCGGCACCGCCGTCGTAACCCACGACGGTGTCGAAGACGCTCGGAACCTGATCGGTATCGAGCAGAAACAACAACCTCTTCATGGTTTCTCTGTCATACCAAGCAAACCACACGACCCGCCTCTTACGCACTCACCACATTTTGCGGCCGGCCGGCTACGAATGCTTCGATAATGTCGATCAGCTGATCCGCAAGAATTTGCATGGCCTCGCGGCTGGCCCAAGCAATGTGCGGCGTTAAGATGAAATTCGGCAAATCGAGCTCCAAGAGAATATTGCCGTCCTTCGGCGGTTCGTTGGTAAGGACATCGAATCCGGCGCCGGCAATGACCTTCTCCTTGAGCGCCTCCGCGAGCGCATGCTCATCGACGAGACCGCCCCGGGCCGTGTTGATGAGGATGGCATCGCGCCGCATCATCGCCAGTTGTTCTTTGCCGATCATGGCGCGGGTCTGAGGAGTCAGCGGCACATGCAGCGTGACGACGTCGCTGTCCTTAAGCACCGTCGGAAGATCGACGAGACCCGGCTGCGCTACGATGTCGGTCGCGAGCACCCGCATTCCCAAGGCCTTTGCCCGTTGCGCGACCGATTTACCCAATGCGCCGAAGCCGATGATGCCGATCGTTGATCCTGCAATGTCGCGGATCGGATGCGGGAAGAAGCAGAACTGATCGGCCTGTTGCCAAGCGCCTTTGCGAACATCCTGACGATAGGCGGCCAAATTGCGCCGTAGCGCGAAGATGAGCGCAAAGACATGCTCCGGGACGGTGTTGAAGGCGTAGTTGCGGATGTTGACAATGGTGATGCCGGCCGCGCGGCAGTAATCCTTGTCGATCACGTCGGTGCCGGTCGCGGCGACAGCGATCAATTTCAGCTCCGGCAATTGAGCCAGGGTCTCCTTGCGCATGGGGACCTTGTTGATGATCGCGATTGTCGCGTTCTTCAGCCGCTCGACGATTTCCGGGCCGCGCGTAACCGCGTATTCGCGGTAGCTGTGCGGGAAATTTGGCGTCCGCAGCTCTGCGCCCAGTGTCTCGCGGTCAAGGAAAACGATCGAGTGCTGCATCGGCTTCTCCTCCGTCCGAGGCCTCACCCTCACAGTTTTGCATAGACCCAGCAACAAATCGCAGAGCCATGGCCCGCCTTACGCGTTACCGCCGACGGGAACCTTACTCGGCCGCCACCCGCATGGCGTTGCCGGGATCGGAGAGATAGCGCACAGCCGCGCCGGTGCCCACGCCCGGTTCGAACGGGATACCGACATCGCGCATCGCGAGTTCGACTCCGCCCAGGGCCTGCATCACCATGATCTCGTTGAGCCAGCCAAGATGGCCGATGCGGAAGACCTTGCCATTGAGCTTGTTGAGACCCGTACCGAGCGAAAGATCGTATCGGTAATATGCCGTCTTGATCACGTCATTGGCGTCGAAGCCTTCCGGCACGACGACCGCCGTCACGGTGTCGGAGTGCCATTGCGGCCCCTGCGCGCAAGGGCGCAAGCCCCATGCTTCGACAGCCGCGCGCACGGCGTTGGCCAAACGGTTGTGACGCGCAAAGACGTTCTCCAAGCCTTCTTCGAGCAGCATGTCGACCGAGGCGCGCAGCCCGCGCAGCAGCGTCGCCGCGGGCGTATACGGGAAATAGCCCTGGGCATTGGACTTGATCATGTCGCGATAATCGAAGAAGCAGCGCGGCAGCTTCGCCGTTTCGCCGGCCTTCAAAGCCTTTTGACTGACGCAGACGATGGCAAGACCCGTCGGCAGCATGAAGCCCTTCTGCGAACCGGATACTGCGACGTCCACGCCCCACTCATCCATGCGGAAGTCGATCGAGGCGATCGAGCTCACGCCGTCGACGAACAGCATCGCCGGGTGATTGAGCTCATCGAGAATTTTGCGTACGCCGGCGACGTCGGAGGTCACACCCGTCGCGGTTTCGTTGTGTGTGACAGTGACGGCCTTGATCTTGTGCGCCTTGTCCGCGGCGAGACGCTGCCGGTACTGGTCGAGCGGCACGCCCTTGCCCCATTCGACCTCGATGGCGTCGACGTCGAGGCCGAAGCGCTGGCAAAGGTCGACCCACAACAGCGAGAACTGGCCGAATATGGAAGCCAGCACCTTGTCGCCGGGTGACAGCGTATTGGCAATCGCCGACTCCCAGCCGCCGGTGCCGGAGCCGGGAAAAATGAAGATCTGACCCGTCTTCGTGCGGAAGATCTCTTTCAAATCGGCAAAGAGCGGGATCGTGAATTTCGGAAAGTCCGGCGCACGATGATCTTCCAGCGCGACGTCCATGGCTTGGCGGACGTGGAATGGCATGTTCGAGGGACCGGGAATCGCAAGGCCCTTAAATCCTGGCATTTTGTGACCTCCATGAAGGAATTGTTTGGGGCGACGTGTTCGCCTGTTCAGGCAGCAGAAACCTTGGTGCGCGTCAGGGCAGCGTCGACCAGCGCGACGGTGCGATTGATCGCCCGATGCGTGATGCCGCAATCACGGCCGACGAGTTGCACCAGTTTGTCGACGCGCTCGACGGCGGTGGCGCCGCTGGTGATCGCTCGCGCCACCGAAGACGGCGCAACGAGGCGGTCAGTCGCAGCCACGTATTTGTCAAAAGCGACGAGGCTGTCGGCGCCGCCGCCGAGGCGCACCACGATCGACACGACGGTGGAATAGATCTCGGCCGATAGCGCGAGATCGGATTGCACGGCCTCACGAATCGAAATCGGCTCTCCCGCGGTGACGCAGCGATAATTGCCGGTGAGCAGCATCGGCCACTTCGCGAACGGGACGAACAACGAGTCGTGCACACGAAGCTTGACCGGCACGTCCTTGCCCTCGAGCGTGACGGCGTCGATGTCGTGCGCGAGCTGGCGCAGAAGCTCGTTGTTGCCTACTGACTTAAAAGTCGCCGCCTTGAAGTTGGTCGGCAAGTTGACCGAAAGCACATTCGCCGGTTCGTCGGCCAATCGTGTTGCTTGAGGGTCGGGCGAGCACAGCGTTACGAGATGCGGGTCGAAGCGATCCCAGACGCGCGCGTCCGAATAAGCGGCCTCGGCGGCGACGGCATAGATGCCGTCGATGCGCTTGAGATAGGGCAGCGGCGGCATGTTCATCAGCGACAAACACGGCAGGCGCGCCTCGCCGATTTCGTTGAGAAGCGGACGCACGGTGTGGTGCAGATATTGCGGCTCCTGCATCGCCAGCACGACGAGGTCGTAATCCCGAGGTTCGACAATCTCGGGATCTTGGGCGTCGAGGTAGCCTGGCAGGTCTCCCGATCGAATGGGGCGGCGGGCGGTCTCGCCTTTGAGCACGAGACGGACCTCGGTGCCGCGCATATTGATCAATTCAGCGGTCGAGCGGCGACAGACCAGGGTTACGTCGTGACCCGCCATCAAGAGTTTGGTGCCGAACAAAGACCCATAGGATGCACCAAGAATCAAAACCTTGAGGGCCATCACAGACCTCCTGTTCGACCGTTTCCTGCCCCGAGCGGCTTCGCCGCTTGTTAACTCGGGAGGTAACATGCGAGGTCGCCAAACTCCTTTCTTTTCAGGTTTGTGTGTTGTATGTTTCCATACAGAGACGGTGGATTTGTAACTTTGTAATATTCCAGTCGATGATCAGGCTATGACAAAAACCTTCGTAGGACCGCAGCTTCGCCAGCTCCGTCGCGAGCGCCGCCAGACTCAAGCCGAGATGGCCAAAGCGCTCGGCGTCAGCGCCGGCTATGTGAATCTCCTTGAGAACAACGAGCGAAGTCTCTCGCTGCGCGTCCTGATGGCGCTTTCGGACAATTACGGCGTCGAATGGCGGGATATCGTCGCCGACAAGACCTCGAACCTCTTGGCCGAGCTGCGGAGTGTCATCAAGGATCCTATGTTCTCGGCCAGTGCGCCGGATCTTACCGAATTGCGCGCGGCCATCGATCATGCGCCGCGATTGGTCGAACAGTTCCTTCATCTCTATGGCATTCATCGCAACGCGCTCGAGCGCCTGATGCGCCAAGGCGCGAACGTGACCACCAATCGTCTGCTGGCGAGCTCGGCCGAAGCCGTGGTGCACGATTTCTTCCGCGACAATTCAAACTACTTTCACGATCTCGAAGTCGCCGCCGAAGCCCTGCGCGCGACCGAGGCGTGCGAGCCCGACGACACCTACGCGGCGCTCAAAGCGCGTCTTCTCAAGATGCACGGCGTTCGTATCAAGCGGCGCCCGACCGAGGAGATGACGCAGGCACTGCGCGTTTACGACAGGGAGAACCGCGTCATCTATTTGTCCGAGGCGCTTGACTTCGCCAACGTTGTCTTCCAGATCGCTCATGTCCTGTGTCTGGTCGAGTTGCGGGATTTGCTCGATAAGCTCACCGCCGGCCGCAAAATCACCGCCGGGACAAGCCTCGCGCGCTGTCATGTCGAGCTGGCCAATTATTTCGCGGCGGCATTCCTCATGCCCTACGAGCCATTCCTGCGCGAAGCGGAGGCGATGGCTTACGATATCGACCGCCTCGCGGCGCGCTTTGGCGTGTCGTTCGAACAGATATGCCATCGCTTGACGACGCTGCAGCGGCCCGGCGCGGAGGGGGTGCCGTTCTTCTTTCTCCGCGTCGACAAAGCGGGCAACGTCACCAAGCGGTTCAACTCCACCTCGTTCCACCTCGCCGAATATGGCGGCGCCTGTCCGGTGTGGAAGGTGCACATGGCGTTTCGCCTCGCCGGAGTCATCATCCCGCAGTTCGTCGAACTGCCGGACGGCGACCGCTTTTTCACCATCAACCGCACCGTCGATCGTCCGGCAATCAGCTCGGAGACGCAGGACCATCGGCTTGCGATCTCACTCGGCTGCGAGCTGAAATATGCAAAGCGGCTCAGCTACGCGGCGGGCTTTAACGTCGACGACGAACGCATGTTCAGTCGCATCGGCATCAATTGTCACGTCTGCCCCCGCCAGGCGTGTTCGCAGCGCGCCCACCAGCCGCTGTTCATGGATTTGCCGTTGGATACCAACCGGCGCGGCAACACGCGTTACGAGAGCTGAACCTTTCGCTCGACTTGAAAACGCCCCAGACCTCACGGAGTGCGCTTATTCCCGTTTGCGCATGGCAGAACTTTAGTCATGCGATGGCGCCATTGGGCAATTCGGGTTGTGGAGGCTTCAACCATTTGACAAGATGAAATCTCAAGGGAGAACGCTCGATACATCGTTCGACGCTTGCCCTTCTGTTGCCGATCGGTTTTGTTTCGATAACCCTTGGGGTCCATTCGGTCCCAGCACAACAACCGACCAACGAACAACGCAACGCGATCCGCGCCGCGTGCCGCTCCGATTTCATCGCCAATTGCGCTGGCGTTGAACCCGGCGGCAAAGAAGCGCTCGAATGTTTGCTGCGCTCACATGACAATCTCTCGGCGTCCTGCAAGACGGCGGTCGATGCGGTGGCGGCAAAGCTGCAAGCGCCTGAAGCACCGGCCGCCGCCGCGCCCGCTGCGGCGCCGCCGCCCGCTGTGGCGCCATCGCGATCAGCCGCGCCACCCGGGGCGCCCCCTGCGCCAACGGTGTCGGCGGAGGAATTGAACGCAGTGCGGGGAGCCTGCACGCTGAATGATATCGCCGCGCATTGTTCCTGGATTGCGCCGAGTAGTCCCGAGATGGTGCTTTGTCTGCGAGCCAATGTCGCTGGCCTGTCGACTGCCTGCCAGGCGGCGGTGAGCGGCTCAACAGCACCGCCAAATGCCACCGAGCCGTCGCCGGCATCGGCACCCGCCACAACACCGGCCCGGCAAAATTCACGTGAAGCTTCACCGCCGCGCGCAGTGACAAACGGCGCGACCGGCGCGGCATCGGGCGGGTCTCCTCGCAAACCGACGGCCGCACAGACCGCCGCGATCCGCTCCGCCTGCCGGTCCGATTTCATGGCGAATTGCTCCGGCGTTCAGCCGGGCGGCCCGGCGGCCCTGCAATGCTTGCAGAGCCATACGGCGCAGCTCTCTCAGGCTTGCCGGACGGCGATTGCGGCGGTCAGTGGCGGTGCGCCCTCGGACGCAGCGCCGTCACCAGCAACGGCCGAGGCTCCCCCCGTCGCGCCGCTTCGGCCGCGCGGATTCATTCCCCTCCAAAATCGCCTGGTCGTTTTCCGGATTTGCCGCCCCGACGTGGTCGCGCTGTGCGCTGGAACGCCGCCAGGCGGCGGACAGATCATCGACTGTCTCGCGGCAAACGCACGCAGCCTTTCGCCGGATTGTTACGCGGCAGTCGCCCGTGTCAGTCGCTAAAGGCCGTTGTTGCGGGAATGGTGGCGCCTGATGTTTCCCATCGCGCGTTGGCTTATCTTAGTCGCCTGCATCGTTCCAGTTTTGTTTTCTGAGAAAGACGCGGCGGCGCAGGGCGCGTTCTATCAAGCGACCGAACAGGAGATTGCCGGTCCTGCCGGCACACTCATTCGCCAAGAGCCAATGCCGTTTCTTGGCGGCAAGGCATTTCGCGTCCTCTACCGTTCGACCGGGATTCATGACGAGCCGATCGCCGTCTCGGGCGTCATCATCGTGCCGCTCGGACCGCCGCCGCCCAGTGGCCGTCCGATCGTCACCTGGGCGCATCCGACAACCGGAATTGCGCCGCGCTGCGCACCATCGCTGGCAAGGTTTGTCTTTCAGCAGATGCAGGGCTTAAGGGACATGGTCAACCGCGGTTACGTCATTGCGGCGACCGACTATCCGGGCCTCGGCACGCCGGGCCCTCATCCTTATCTGGTCGGCGTGAGCGAGGCGCGCGCTGTGCTCGACTCGGTGCGCGCTGCGCGAACGATACCGGACGCCGGAGCATCAGAGCAGTTCGCCGTGTGGGGACATTCGCAGGGCGGCCAAGCCGCACTTTTTACCGGCGCCATTGCAAAATCCTACGCTCCGGAATTGAAGCTGGTGGGCATCGCAGCGGCCGCGCCGGCTAGCGAGCTGATAACGCTGATCAACGAAGACCTGGGCTCGATCGGCGGAAAAAACATCGCCGCCATGACGCTGTGGTCCTGGACGCGCGTTTACGGAGCGCCCATTCAAGACGTCGTTGCGGCAGCGGCCATGCCGACCATCGATCTTTTGGCGCAAGAATGCATCGAGTCGATGTTCGATCTTGAGCAGCGCCGTATCACCGGACGGCCGTTGGAGCAAAATTTTCTGTCGGTCGGCAGCCCGACCGAGGTCGAACCCTGGCGTTCGTTGCTGGCCCGCAACTCCGCGCAGACACTGCCGCCCGAGATTCCCGTTTTTCTCGCTCAGGGAATGGCCGACGCTATTATCCGGCCGCAAGTAACCAAGGATTATATGAAACGCCTGTGCGCCGCCGGAAGCAAAGTGCAATTGCTCGAACTGCCTGGCGTTGGACACGGATTTGCTGCGCACGACAGCGCATCCGCCGCTGTCGATTGGATCGCCGGTCGCTTCAACGCGGATTCGCCACCGGATGATTGCGGCCGGACGTGATCGGGCGGCGCCGCTAGCCGCGGCGGCGCCTCGTTAATCGCTCACTACTCGCCTTGCTGGTTTTTTGACGGTTTTTGTGCCGGCGGGCCCGATTTGTTGCCGGTCATGCCAGGAACCTTGCTCTGATCCTGTCCGGTTCCACCCGATTGTTCGGTCGAACTTTTCCCATTTGTAGCTGGACCGGATTTGTTCCCTGGCATGCCTTGAACGCCGGCTCCGCTGTTTGGCGTACCGGTTGTTTGCGCGATAGCCGCCGGTACTCCAATCAAAATAGCCGCGACGATCAGCGAAATCGTAGTTCGCATCAG
>Ga0187820_1000187_pt1 | contig 13134 bp, 14 predicted proteins | sample NC_wetland_sal_i_19_FD_132409 | JGI IMG/M metagenome (GOLD analysis project Ga0187820, IMG submission 132409) | Wetland sediment microbial communities from Neuse River Estuary, North Carolina, USA - SO4_5 | ecosystem: Environmental > Aquatic > Freshwater > Wetlands > Sediment | place: USA: North... | reverse complement strand
CCGACGAGATCTCTCCGGACTCCTGCCGGCTGTGGGACATCAAGTCGAGCGAGAAGCTCGACAAGGACCGCTTCCGTCACGACCTCGGCGGCTTGCTCGAAGCCTACACCGAAGTCGCCAAGCGGCTCGGCATCATGAGCGAAGGCGAGCGGCCGCAAGGCACCGGACCGGTCCTGGTCAAGGGCTAAACGCACCGCGCGCAGCCGGACAGTCCAGTTCGGCGGTCCCGGCCAGAAATCCGGGTCGAATTTGTTGTGAGATTTTCTCACCAGAATTGATTTATCACCGGATTTTTTGGCCGCTTCTTCGGCAGATTCGTCGATGGCTTCTTGAGCGGACTCTTGGGCTGACTCTTGGGCCTACTCTGGGGATTGGACTTCGCTTCCTCCGGCGCCAAGAGCCGCATATGGAGTTGCCGCTGTAGTTGCGGCAGTCGCGATTCATACTTATTGAATGGGTATGAAAGCCCGCGTCACCGTCACGCTGAAATCCGGCATTTTGGACCCACAGGGCAAGGCGATCGAAGGCGCGCTGCGGTCGCTCGGCGTCGCAGGCGTCGCCAGCGTGCGCCAGGGCAAGGTCTTCGATATCGAAATCGAGGGCGCCGACCGCGCCGGCGCCGAGGCGGCGCTCAAGAGCGCGGCTGAGAAACTGCTCGCCAACACCGTGATCGAGAATTACCGGATCGAAGTGGCCTGACAATGAAAACAGCCCGGCAGCGATGAAATCGGCAGTCATCGTCTTTCCTGGAATCAATCGCGAGCGCGATATGGCTCGCGCGCTTCGGCTGGTCTCAGGACGCGAGCCAACCATGATCTGGCATGCCGAGACGGCACTGCCGGCGGGCACCGATCTCGTCGTCATCCCGGGTGGCTTCTCTTACGGCGATTATCTGCGCTGCGGCGCCATCGCCGCGCGCGCGCCGATCATGGACGCGGTGCGCGCCTTCGCCGCCAAGGGCGGCTTGGTGCTTGCGATATGCAACGGCTTCCAGATTGCGTGCGAAGCAGGCCTGCTGCCGGGCGTGCTGATGCGCAACACCCAGCTTCGTTTCATCTGCCGCGAGGTCTATTTGCGGGTCGAACGCTCCGACACTCCATTCACGCGCGGCTACAATGCCGGCCAGGTGATTTGCGTTCCGGTAGCGCACGGCGAGGGAAATTATATTGCCGACGGTCAAACCATTGCGCGGCTTGAAGGCGAGGGGAGGGTGCTGTTCCGCTACTCGTCTCCGGACGGCATCATCGATCCGAACTGGAACCACAACGGCGCCATGAATGGAATCGCCGGTATCATCAACGAGCGCGGCAATGTGCTCGGCATGATGCCGCATCCCGAGAATCACGTCGAAGCGTCGATGGGCCGGACCGATGGCCGCGGCTTGTTCGCGGGACTGGTGAATCATTTCAAGGCGGCGGCATAAGCGTCGCGCACGCCCGCTTGACGGAGCTTTCATGCAACTTGGACTCGTTCTGCTGCTGATCGACATAACCTGCATCGTGCACGCGGCGAAAACCGGACGATTTTGGCCATGGGGCATGGTGATCTTTCTCATACCTGGATTTGGCGCGCTGGCTTATTTACTTTTTGAGCTCGTGCCGGAATGGTTCGGCAGCGTTCAGGGTCAAAAGGCGCGCCAGCGCGTTGTCAACACGCTCGATCCGCAGAAGCACTATCGCCTGCTCACCGATCAGCTCGAGGTCGCCGACACGATCGCCAACCGCGCAGCGCTCGCCGAGGAGTGCCTCGAACTCGGAAAATTCGGCGAGGCGCAGCGCCACTACGACCACGTCTTGGCGCTGCCGATGGGCGACGATGCGGTCTATGTGCTTGGCAAGGCGCGCGCGCAATTCGGTCTTGGTCATGCTCAAGAAGCGGTCACCACTCTCGATGCGTTGCGATCGCGCTGGCCCGATTACCAGTCGCCGGAAGGGCACCTGCTTTACGCGCGTGCGCTCGAAGAGAGCGGACGCATGGAAGAGGCGCTTTTCGAATATCAGGCGGTCGCCGACTATTATCCCGGGGCCGAAGCACGGGTACGCTACGGTCTGCTCCTGGAAAAAGCCGGCCGGCGGTTCGAAGCCAATGCCGTGCTGACCGAGGCCTTGGCTCGCTATAAGCGCGCTTCCAGATATGTAAGGCGGATGCAGTCCGAGTGGATTGCGCGTGCTGAAGAGGCGCTGCGAGAACACGCGGATGTTTGACTGACGGTATGACCTCAAACGAGCCTGCCATCACGCCCGAACTGATCGCCCAGCATGGGCTCAAGCCGGACGAGTACGCGCGCATCGTCAAACTGATCGGCCGCGCCCCGAGCTTTACCGAGCTCGGCATTTTCTCGGCGATGTGGAACGAGCACTGCTCGTACAAATCCTCGAAGGTCCATCTGCGGACGCTGCCGACCAAGGCGCCCTGGGTGATTCAGGGGCCGGGCGAGAATGCCGGCGTCATCGATATCGGCGACGGGCTCGCGGTCGTGTTCAAGATGGAGAGCCACAACCACCCGAGCTATATCGAGCCCTATCAGGGCGCCGCGACAGGCGTCGGCGGCATTTTGCGCGACGTGTTCACGATGGGCGCGCGGCCGATCGCCTGTCTCAACGCGCTGTCCTTCGGCGATCCGAAGAATCCGAAGACGCGGTCCCTCGTCTCCGGTGTTGTGGCCGGCATCGGCGGTTACGGCAATTCGTTCGGCGTGCCTACAGTCGGCGGCGAAGTGCGGTTCGATCGCCGTTACGACGGTAATTGCCTGGTCAACGCGATGGCGGTCGGCCTCGCCGAGACCGACAAGATTTTCTACGCCAAGGCGACCGGGGTAGGCATGCCGATCGTCTATCTCGGCTCCAAGACCGGCCGTGACGGCATTCACGGCGCCACCATGGCGTCCGCGGAGTTCGGCGCCGATGCCGAGGAGAAGCGGCCAACCGTGCAGGTCGGCGATCCGTTCTCCGAAAAGCTTCTGCTGGAAGCGTGTCTCGAAATCATGGCCAAGGGCTGCGTCATTGCCATCCAGGACATGGGCGCAGCCGGGCTGACCTGTTCAGCGGTGGAGATGGGCGCCAAGGGCGATCTCGGCGTGGCGCTCGATCTCGACAAGGTACCCTGCCGCGAACCAGGCATGAGCGCCTATGAGATGATGCTGTCCGAAAGCCAGGAGCGCATGCTCATGGTGCTTAAGCCGGACAAGGAAAAGGAAGCCGAAGCGATCTTCCGCAAATGGGGGCTCGACTTCGCCATCGTCGGCGAAACCACGCCGACCCGGCGCTTTGTGGTTCGTCATGGCGGCGTGGTAATGGCCGACCTGCCGATCAAGGAACTGGGCGATGAGGCGCCGCTTTATGATCGTTCTTTCACCGAGGCTCCGAAGGAGCCTGAAATCGATCCGGGTTCGGTGAAAGCACCGGTCGGCATTGCCGAGGCGCTCGAGACGCTGATCGGGTCACCGGACTTGTGCAGCAAACGCTGGGTCTGGGAGCAGTACGATCACGTTATTATCGGCAATACGGTGCAGCGGCCGGGCGGCGACGCCGCGGTGGTGCGGATCAACGAAGGCCCAAAGGCGCTGGCGCTGACCGCCGACGTAACGCCGCGCTACTGCGAGGCCGATCCGTTCGAAGGCGGCAAGCAGGCGGTGGCGGAAGCCTGGCGCAACCTCAATGCGGTCGGCGCGCGCCCTTTGGCGCTCACCGATAATCTTAATTTCGGCAATCCCGAGCGGCCCGAGATCATGGGGCAGTTCGTCGGCTGCGTGCGCGGCATCGGCGCCGCCTGCCGCGCGCTCGATTTTCCGGTCGTGTCCGGAAATGTCTCGCTCTACAACGAAACAAACGGCCGCGCCATTTTGCCGACGCCGACCATCGGCGGGGTCGGGCTCATCGATGAATTCACCACATCGATGACGATCGCGTTCAAGAGCGGGAGCGAGACCGTCCTGCTCGTCGGCGAGACAACTGGCTGGCTCGGACGGTCGATTTATTTGCGTGACCTCTGCGGCCGGGAGGAGGGCGCTCCGCCGCCGGTCGACCTTGCCGCCGAGCGGCGCCATGGCGAATTCGTGCGCGCGATGATCGCCGAGGGTCTGGTCACTGCGGTCCATGATGTTTCGGACGGCGGGGTTCTTGTCGCGCTTGCCGAGATGGCGATGGCGTCCGGCATCGGCGCCGTGCTGGAGACGCCGCCTGGCACTCCGGCCCATGCTTTCTGGTTCGGCGAGGATCAGGCGCGCTACGTGATCACGACAAAGAACGCCGAGCCGATCATCGAACGAGCGAAGGCGGCGGCGGCGCCGCTCACGCGGCTTGGCGCGACCGGCGGCGCCGTGCTTTCGCTTGCCGGCGAGCGGCCGCTTGTCGTCAGCGATCTCAAGCACCGCTTCGAAGCGTGGCTGCCGGCGTATATGGCGGGTTCGGTTTGATCGCAAGCGCATTGACGCCCGCAGGAGAGCGCCGCATTGTGGTCGGAACATTGGCTATTTAGCCTTCTCGGCCTTGCGCAAAACGGCCGAGACATCGCGGTGAAAACGCCATGCCCATGGCTGCAGGCGATATCGAACGGTTGATTCGCGCGCGAATACCGGATGCGGAGGTTACGATCCGCGATCTGGCTGGGGATGGCGACCACTATGCCGCAACCGTGATTGCCGAGTCGTTTCGCGGCAAGTCGCGCGTGCAACAGCACCAGATCGTCTATGAGGCGCTAAAGGCCGAAATGGGCGGAAAGCTGCACGCGCTCGCGCTGCAAACAGGCACACCGGAGCGATAGGGATTAAGGGAATGCCGCCGCCTTGCGCACACGCGGCGCGGGATGGTTCGGTGCGTGCTTTGCGGGATGGGTTTTGCGAAACGGCCGAACGACATATATTGCTATTGGGCGCAACGGGGACCGGCGCGGCGTCAGCGGCCGGTCAGGAAGGCAAGCACGATGGCTATCGAGAAATTCATCGACAACGAGGTCAAGGCCAACGATGTGGTGTTGTTCATGAAGGGCACGCCGCAATTCCCGATGTGCGGGTTTTCGGGGCAGCTCGTTCAGATTTTGGACTACCTCGGCGTTCCCTATAAAGGGCTCAATGTGCTGGAGAACGACGAGCTGCGCAGCGGAATCAAATCATATTCGAACTGGCCGACGATCCCGCAGCTTTACGTCAAGGGCGAGTTTGTCGGCGGTTGCGATATCGTGCGCGAGATGTTTCAAGCGGGCGAGCTGCAGTCCTTGTTGAAGGGCAAAGGCATCCCCGTGAAGGAAAGCACGACCACCTAGCGCCGTGGCCGATCAGGGCGGCTAGCTGCGCAACCGGTTGGTGAGTAACGCGACCAGCGCCAAAACGAGCGTCAGTCCAACCAGACTTTGCGTCGGAATGGCGCCCGCAAATTTCACCACATTGTCGGCGACCCCCGAGACGAATATGCCGGACGAGTTCGGTCCGAGGATCAGATAAATCAGAATGACGGAAACAACCGTCAGGAATCCGATTTCAACAAACATCCAAAGATATTGTTTGGCCTTCTGCAGATAATCCAGCATAGCGCGCCCCTCTTAGAGCGGTTGCCGTTGCATCAGAACCGGCCGCATCAGAACCGGCGCTAACTCTCGAACCCGGCGGGCGCCGGGTGGAGAAGACCTCCGCCCGAACGCCGCTTTCGGATTCCTCGCGTCGCCGCTACGCAGCCGGATTGGCTCTAGGCCGTCTTCCGCCCGGCGAACAGCCACAGGATGACGCCAAGCGTGATCAGTCCGACAAGGCCGCCGTCACCCAGCGACTTGACCAGATCCATGATGTTATTGGTTACATTGCCGAAGAACGGCAAATTACTACCGACCAAAAGCGCAGCAACGATCGCCAGCGCCAGCAACATCAAGCCAATTTCCGTTAACGAACCAATCCAGTCTTTGATTCTCTGCAACGCGTCCATGTGCGTTCTCCCTTGCGATTTTGTAAGCAAGCCCCAGCGGTTACGCACGCCACGCACGCAAAATCTGCGACAAATAGCGGCAGCAGCGTAACTAAAATAGGCAGGTTTTCAAGCTGCGTGTCGAAAATGCGCGCGGATCGCGGACAAATCGCACGCATTTATCGGCACATCAGGCGGAAGAGTGCCTGGGGATAAGTGCGATGTGATTCGCCGCCAACGCGGTTTTTAGGAAGCCGAATCTGCTCGCGGCGCGCTTCTTGCCCCTAGCGCGAGTAGTATTCAACGACGAGATGGGGCTCCATCATTACCGGATAGGGCACGTCGGTCGGCGCCGGCACGCGATTGAGCTTCGCGGTCATCTTTGAGTGATCGACGTCGATATAATCAGGCACGTCGCGCTCCGCGAGCGAATTGGCCTCGAGCACTAAAGCGAGCTGCTTCGACTTCTCCTTGACCTCGATCTCGTCGCCCACTTTCACGCGGAAGCTCGCAACGGTGACGCGCCGGCCGTTCACTTTGATGTGGCCGTGGCTGATAAATTGCCGCGCTGCAAAAACAGTGGGAACGAACTTGGCGCGATAGATCATGGTGTCGAGCCGGCGTTCCAGAAGCCCGATCATATGCGCGCCGGTGTCGCCCTTGAGCCTCCGGGCCTCGTCGTAAATGCCGCGGAAGTGGCGCTCCGACATATTGGCATAGTAGCCCTTGAGCTTTTGCTTGGCGCGCAATTGCACGCCATAGTCGGAAAGCTTGCCTTTGCGGCGCTGGCCGTGCTGTCCGGGGCCGTATTCGCGTTTGTTGATCGGGGATTTCGGCCGGCCCCAGATGTTTTGGCCCATCCGCCGGTCGATCTTGTATTTTGCCTCGTGGCGCTTGGTCATCGCGTCCTCGTTGTTAGGTTCAATCTCGGCATGGCCTTCTCCGAACAAAGATTTTCGAAGGATCATGCCGGACGGCTTGAGGATCGCGCCCTCCTCTGTCCCTGGGCTTTCCATCGCCCGGAACCGACAGGTTTGGCGCCGAAGCGCCGGCCCAAACCGCGGGTCGCGAAACACCGCGCGGGCCCATCGGGCCCGCGAAGTAGCCGGTTTCTAAGGCGAAAGCGCCGTGGTGTCAAACTCGTGGGGAGCGGATGTGCTCCTAGGGCGCAATCGTTTCAAGCTGAATCGATGGCGGCTCTAGGTGTTTGATGAGGCATGCTCTATTTCGGAAAACCGGTTTCCACCCCCGGGTCACGCCCGGGGCATGCTTTTCCGGATCATGCCCTAGCCGCGCGCAAAATGGCGCCGCCGCATCGGCAGGAGAACGGCGAGCGCAAGAAACGCGGTGATCGCGTCAAGGACCGCAACCGCGATGAACACCGCCGTCCAGCTCCCCGTTGCTTGCTTCAGATAAGCCGCCGCCGGGCCGCCCAGGATCGAACCGACGCCCTGGGCGATATAGAGGAAGCCGTAGTTGGTCGCCGCGAATTTCGGACCGAAAGTGTCGGTGAGCGTCGAGGGAAACAACGAGAAAATCTCTCCCCAGCCGAAGAACACCAGACCGGTCAGAACGACGAACAAGGCCGGCTGATCGATGAATGCGAATAGAACGAGGATCGCGGCGCATTCGAGCGAAAATGCCAGCGCCATGGTCGCTTCGCGGCCGATATGGTCGGAGACCCAGCCGAAGAACGGGCGGGTGAGCCCGTTCGTGAAGCGGGAAATCGTCAGCGACAGCGGCAGCGCCGCCACGCCGAGCACCAGCACCTGCGCCACTTTGTATTCGTTGGCGAAGGGCCCGACATTGGACACAACCATCAATCCGCTGGTCGACATCATGCTCATCATGACGAACAAGAGCCAGAAGACCGAGTTTTGCAGCATCTCCCACGGCGTATAGCTGCGCCGGCTTTGCTGCGGGCCGCCGGCCGCCGCCGCGGCACTCTGCACCTGATAATTCTCGGGCGGCAATCTTAAGCCCTGCGCCGCGAGAATGCCGATCACGCCCTGGATGACGCCCCAGATCATGAGCGTGTCGGCGTAGCCGGAGCTCGAGATCATGCTCGCGATCGGGATGCTTGTGAAGATCGCGCCGAATCCGTATCCGGCGGCAGCGAGGCCGGTAGCAAGGCCGCGGCGGTCGGGAAACCAGCGCACCATCAGCCCGATGATGCCGACATAAATAATGCCAGTGCCGAAGCCGCCGATCACGCCGTAAGTCAGATAAAGGGCCCAAAGGTTGCCGGCCGAAGCGGCCAGCACCCAGCTTCCGCCCGACAACAAGGCGCCGAACGAAATGAGAAGGCGCGGTCCGAAGCGGTCGACGAGATAGGCCTGAAACGGCGAGAACCAGGTTTGCAGGATAATCAACAGCGAAAACGCCCACTGAAGTTCCGCAAGCGTCGTTCCGAGTTTCTGATTGAGCGGGCCAGTGAACAGCGTCCAGGTATATTGCGGGCTGGAAATCGCCATCATGGCGATAACGCCGAGCACCAGCTGACTCCAGCGATTCAAATACCAGGGCTTTTCGCCCGCGACGACGGCGGTGCTGCTCATGTTTTCTTGTCCCCCAATCAAATCCCAAGCCGGCGGATAAAAGGCTATCGTTGCCGGAGACCCCGAACAAGACGACGCTTGCTCAATTTGGTCGCGTTTGTTGAAAAAGGATCAGGCAGGCGCTGCCGGATCGATCGAGCGGGCAAGGTCCCCGGGCGCCAGACCAAAGCGGGCGAGGATCACGACTGGCGCTTTGCCCGACGTAAAAAAGGCCCGTGCGGTGCCTGCTTCGCGCCCGGACGGCGCCTCGCCAAGAAGCTGAACGACGCGGCGGGCAATCGCCGGTGCCGGATCGATGAAACTTACCGGCCAGGGGGCGATTTGTCGCAGGCGTTGGGTCAGCAATGGATAGTGCGTGCAGGCAAGCACGATGGTGTCGGTTCGTTTGGCGCCATCGCGGAAGCAGGGCTCGATCTCGCGGCGCAATTCCGTGTCACTTGCCGGCCGGCCGTGCAGCTCCGCTTCGGCGTAGGGAGCGAGTCGTTTGGAACCGATGAGATCGACGTCGCACCCTTGCGCATGGTCGCGAATAAGCGCGCGAGTATATTCGCGTTTGACGGTCGCTTCGGTCCCGAGCACGGACACGCGTTTGGTCACCGAGGCGGCGCAAGCGGGCTTGATCGCGGGCACCGTTCCAACAAATGGAAGTGAAAATGTCTGGCGCAGCTGCGGGAGCGCGATCGTCGACGCGGTGTTACAGGCAATGACGATGAGGTCCGGCCGATGCGCGCCGATCATCTCGTCCATGAGGCGGACGACGCGGTCGACCAGGACGGTCTCGGCAAGTCCGTTATAAGGGAAGGCCGCGTCGTCGGCGACGTAAATGAAATCCGCATCCGGCCGGGCCGCGGCGACCTCGCGATAGACGGTCAAGCCGCCGAGCCCGGAATCGAACACGAGAATGGTCGGAGGCGTCCCCATCACGCCAGAGATGACACGAGAGCCGAATCTCTGCAATCCGCGGGATGGCGGAAAACCGGCCGTGGCGCCGCGGCCGGAAGGCTAGCCGCCGTCTAAGCGCGGCCGAAGACGCGGCGGAAAATCGTGTCGACCTGCGCGAAATGAAAGTCGAGATTGAAGTTGTCTTCAAGGTCGGCTTCGCTCAAATGCTTGCGCACGTCCTTATCGGCCTTGAGCAGCGTGAGAAGATCGCCGCCGCCGGCCCACGCCTTCATGGCGTTGCGCTGAACCAAACGGTAAGCGTCCTCGCGCGCCACGCCTTTTTGTGTCAGTGCCAGCAGTACCCGCTGGGAGTGCACCAGTCCGCCGAGCAGGTCGAGGTTCTTTTGCATGTTCTCGGGATAGACGACGAGCTTGTCGACGATCCCGGTCAGCCGCGCGAGCGCGAAGTCGAGAGTCACGGTGGCGTCCGGCCCGATCATGCGCTCCACCGAGGAATGCGAAATGTCGCGCTCGTGCCAGAGCGTGACGTCTTCGAGCGCCGGCACCACATAGGCGCGCACCATCCGCGCGAGCCCGACGACATTCTCCGACAGCACCGGATTGCGCTTGTGCGGCATCGACGAGGACCCTTTTTGGCCTTCGGAGAAAAATTCCTCGGCTTCCAGAACCTCGGTGCGCTGCAAATGCCGGATTTCGGTCGCCAGCCTCTCGGCGGAGGCCGCGACGACCCCGAGCGTGGCGAAATACATCGCGTGCCGGTCGCGTGGGATGATCTGCGTCGAAATCGGCTCGACCGCCAATCCCATTTTTTCCGCCACATAGGCCTCGACGCGCGGATCGACTTGCGAGAAGGTGCCGACCGCACCCGAGATCGCGCAGGTGGCGACCTCCTTGCGCGCCAATTCCAAGCGCTGCCTCGCGCGCGCGAATTCCGCAAAGGCGACCGCGAGTTTCAATCCGAATGTCGTCGGCTCGGCGTGAATGCCGTGCGAGCGGCCGATCGTGGGGGTGAATTTATACTGCCGTGCGCGGCGTTCGAGCGCGGCCTTGAGCGCGTCCACGTCGGCAATGAGCAGATCGGCGGCGCGCACGAGTTGGACGTCGAGGCAAGTATCCAAAACGTCCGACGAGGTCATTCCCTGATGCACGAAACGCGCCTGCGGCCCGACGATTTCGGCGAGGTGGGTGAGGAAGGCGACGACGTCATGCTTGACCTCCCGCTCGATCTCGTCGATGCGCGCGGCGTCGAATTGCGCCGCGTTGCCTTTCTGCCAGATCGTCTTCGCCGCCTCCTTCGGGATCAGGCCGAGCTCGGCCATGGCGTCGGCGGCATGGGCCTCGATCTCGAACCAGATGCGAAACCGTGTCTGCGGCGACCAGATCGCCGCCATCTGCGCACGCGTATAGCGGGGTATGGTCACGCGGCCTCCCCTCGCACCAGCGCCGCGGCGTTGCGAATGGCCTCGATGTTGCGGCGGTAGGAGTCCGGCATGCGGTCCTTGAATACTGCCGAACCGGCGACGAAAACGTTGGCGCCGGCGCGCGCGGCTTCGGCTGCGGTTTCCGGCGTGATGCCTCCGTCGATTTCAATGTCGATCGGCCGCGCGCCGACGAGCGCGCGCACATTGCGCAGCTTCGACAGCGCCTCGAGAATGAACTTCTGTCCGCCGAAGCCGGGATTGACCGACATTACGAGGATGAGATCGACGAGATCGATGACATATTCGATAGCGGTTTCCGACGTGCCGGGATTCATGGTCACGCCCGCCTTCTTGCCGAGCGCCCGGATCGCCTGCAACGAGCGATGAATGTGCGGTCCCGCTTCGACGTGCACGGTGATGATATCGGAGCCCGCTTTGGCGAAGGCTTCCAGATACGGATCGCACGGCGCGATCATCAGATGCACGTCGAGCGTCTTTTTGGTGTAGGGGCGTATCGCCCGCACCATGTCGGGGCCGATCGAAATATTCGGAACGAAATGGCCATCCATGACATCGACATGGATCCAATCGGCGCCGGCCGCGTCGGCGGCGCGCACCTCCTCGCCGAGCTTGGCGAAGTCGGCGGCGAGGATCGACGGAGCGATAATGAGTGGCCGCGCCATGGCAATCCTTAAGGCTTGAGGGTTCGCGTAACACGCCGTTTCGGACGGGGCAATGCGCGCGAAGCGCCGACTATCCACGTGCCTCATCGGCGTCCTTGCCGGCGTGGGGCGGCCTGCGGCAGGATTCGCCGACGTTGATCTATGCGGAGGTTCCGTGGCGCGAACTGACGTCATCGTGTTGGGGGCGGGGATCGTGGGCACATCGATTGCCGTCCACTTGGCCAAACGCGGTTTGGCCGTGGCGCTCGTCGATCGTGGATCGCCGGGGGAGGGCACGTCCTACGGCAATGCCGGCATTATCGAGGGCAACACGATCTTTCCGCCGGCTTTCCCGCGACAATGGACAGAGCTGTTGCGGATCGCGCTCAAGCGCTCGACACTGGCCAATTATCAGCTCTCGTTCCTGCCGAAAGTCGCGCCGTGGCTGGCCTCGTTCTATGCGGCGTCGCGACCGGTGCGGCTAATCGAAACCGCACGCCTCATGCGCCCGCTGATGGCTCGCGCCGTGGCCGAACATCAGGCGCTGAGCCTTGAAGCCGGCGCCGAACGTTATTTCCGCCGCACCGGCTGGCTGAAGCTTTACCGCAGCGACGCCGGCTTCGCCGCGCAGGAGCGCGAGCTTGCGCTCGCCAAGGAATTCGGCATCGCCAATGTCGCGCTTGATGGCGATGGAGCGCGTGCGCTCGAGCCGTCGCTTAATCCTGTGTTCCGCCACGCCGTGCATTGGACCGGCGCTGTCAGTATCAGCAATCCGCTTGCCCTGACGCGAGCCTATGCCGCACGTTTTACCGCGCTCGGTGGGGCCGTGTTTTCCGGCGACGCGCGGTCGCTGCATCGCGCCGATGGGCATTGGCGCATCGACACCGCCGCTGGGCCGGTTGATGGCGGCGATGTCGTCATCGCGCTCGGTCCATGGGCTCCCGATGTGCTCGGTCCGCTCGGCATCGAATTGCCGTTGGCGGTCAAGCGCGGCTACCACCGGCATTTTCGCGCCGAAGGAAACGCCGCGCTCAGCCGTCCGGTGCTCGATGCCGAAAACGGCTATTGCCTCGCGCCGATGGAGCAGGGCATCCGCATCACGACCGGAGTCGAGTTTGCGCCGCGCGACGCGCCGCCGACGCCGGTGCAGCTCGATCGTTTACTGCCCGAGGCGCGGCAATTGTTCGCGCTTGGCGGACCGGTCGAGCCGCAGCCTTGGCTCGGCGCGCGGCCGTGCTTTGCCGATTCGCGGCCAGTCATTGGACGCGCGCCGGGTCATCGGGGTCTGTGGCTTGCTTACGGCCACGGTCACTGGGGCTTGACGCTTGGACCGGCGACCGGCCGGCTGATCGCCGAAATGATGACCGGCGCGACGCCGTTCTGCGATCCGGCTTCCTTTAGCGCGGATCGCTTCAGGCGCTGAACGCTTTCGACGGCGCTACTCGCTGATGGTCTTGACGACGCTCGATTCCGGCCGAGTGTTGTTGGTCGCCGAGAATTTGTCCTGGGCGCGGACCATGTCATCGTATTTCGCCAGCGTCGTAACGGGCTGTTTCGGCACCATGTGCACGAGCTTGTAACCGTTGGCTTTGAGCTGGCGCAAGAGTTCGGGCATGGCTTCTGCCGTGCCGTGCTGGAAGTCGTGCATCAGGATGATGCCCTTGCCGTTTTTAGCAAGCTTGGTCAGCGCCGATTTGAT
>Ga0187820_1000186_pt1 | contig 13180 bp, 11 predicted proteins | sample NC_wetland_sal_i_19_FD_132409 | JGI IMG/M metagenome (GOLD analysis project Ga0187820, IMG submission 132409) | Wetland sediment microbial communities from Neuse River Estuary, North Carolina, USA - SO4_5 | ecosystem: Environmental > Aquatic > Freshwater > Wetlands > Sediment | place: USA: North... | reverse complement strand
GCATTAGTGAGCCTTCGCGATTCCTGATCGCATGCTCCACCAATACGGTATCGGGCAAATTCCAATGGACGCCGGCGAGATCCTGAAAACCGAATTTATCGGCGCCGTAAGCGCCGTTCCTTAAGCCCGTCTCCTGCACCCTAGCCTCCGCTTTTGCCGCGTGCCTTTCGGCTCGTTTCTTGGCTGTCCTTTCGATCAGTCTTTGTGTCAGTCCTTGGCGTTTCTTTGAGTTGACCGAAGGTCTCCCTATTCGCATGGGCCCGCCCCACGAGCAGTCGTGGACCCTATATCGGGCCGTCCGGCATCTGCCAAGGTAGGTGATAAGGCATGGATCAGAACATCTGCGAAGATTGCAGCAAGATCGCCGGCAAGGCCAGCATCCCAAAACCTAACCGATTTGTCCCGATTGCGTTCCCATCGCTGCAGTGCAGCGAAGCCCAGCCCATAGATGGGTGTCGTCTCGCTACCGTCCGCGCGCTTGGCTCGCCAGCGCGACCACTGCCTCGCGCAATTGTTGAGCGGTCGTCACGCGCTGGCGAAATTGCAGCCGCATCGCCGCGTCACCGCAGGCAAGATCGAGACCGTCAGGGTCGAGTCCCGTCAATCGCCAAGGCCCGTCTTCCGCACCGAGAAGCTTTGTTGCATAGAGGCGCACTGCCTCGGCATGATCATCATTCATGTGCGCGACCGCACGCGCTTCCGCCTGCAGCAAATCCTCGGCGTCGGAAAGATCGGTGAGCATGTCGGCGGCTTTCAGATCAGCGGCTCGCGCGAAGCCGCCGTTGAGATGCGCCGAAACGACCGCCAATCGCCATAAGGAAAAATCGCCGAAGCCGGCATAAAGCTGCGCCTTGGGATGGCGCGCGAGAAAACGCTGTCGCAAGCGTGGTTCATCAGCATGGTCGTGTGCAATCCGGGTGAAACGGCCGATGACGGTCAGCCTCGGATGAGCGAGCGGGTCGCCCTTGCCGCTTACGGCCAACAGGACGGAGCCGCGGCCGTCGTTCTCGAGATTGGCGGTGTGGGTGGCGAGCCGTGACACCAGAATCAGCGGCGATCCGTCGCTGTCAGTCGCGACATTGACGAGCGACACGAACGGATGGCCGCTATTGCGGTCGATGGTCGCGAGCGCGCCGGCGCGGACGCTGCGCAGCAGCGCTTTCGCGATGGATTTGGGATCAAAGTCCGCCGCTGGCGCATTTTCGGGCAGCCGATCTGGCATGGCGCCCGGTAAAGGCTGCTCCGTGTCGGGCTGATTTCGCTGCGATTCGACCGGGTTGGGCTTCATGAGGAGGTCCATTGTTCCCGTTTTTGTGGAGGGGTTTTGACCGCGCGCGTGGAACCGGCTCCTGTAATTGCCCCGATTTTGCCTTGTCTCGTCACACTTCCGCCCCCACATGGGGATTCAAAGTCTTACGGGGCCGGGCTGAGATGGCTGCGGCCGAATCATGTAAGAAGGCCGCCATGCCGACAATCGCTCTCGTCGACGACGACCGCAATATCCTCACGTCCGTATCGATCGCTCTCGAGGCGGAAGGGTATCGCATCACCACCTACACTGATGGCGCTTCCGCGCTGGACGGTTTTAAGACCGCGCCGCCCGATCTTGCCATTCTCGATATCAAGATGCCGCGTATGGACGGCATGGAAACGCTGCGCCGGCTGCGGCAGAAATCGGATCTGCCGGTGATCTTCCTCACCTCCAAGGACGAGGAGATCGACGAGCTCTTCGGCCTGAAAATGGGCGCGGACGATTTCATCCGCAAACCGTTTTCGCAGCGCCTTTTGGTCGAGCGCGTCAAGGCTGTGCTGCGTCGCTCCTCGGCGAAAGACGGCGTCATGCCGAAGGAAGCCGACAGCAAGGTGCTCGAGCGTGGGCAGTTGCGGATGGATCCGGAGCGGCATACCTGCACCTGGAAGAACGAGCCGGTGACGCTCACCGTGACGGAGTTTTTGATCCTACAAGCGCTGGCGAGCCGCCCGGGAGTCGTGAAAAGCCGCAATGCCTTGATGGATGCCGCCTACGACGACCAGGTCTATGTCGATGACCGGACCATCGACAGTCACATCAAGCGGCTGCGCAAGAAGTTCAAGGCAAGCGACGACGACTTCGATATGATCGAAACGTTGTATGGCGTCGGCTATCGCTTCAAGGAATAAGCGCCAAGGGTAAGCGCGATCCGCGATCGAAGGACCGGTTTTCGCGGCGATCATGCCGGAGGGATTCCGGCGCCAGAGACCGGAGCGGCCGCTCCGGCGCGCATAGGGCCCGGGTGTATCGGGGCTTTCATCCGGCAAACTGGGCTCCTGACTGGACCGCTCACGTGCGGTAATAATGACCGTCCGGTCCCCCGCTATCCTCTCCGGGCACACTGAAGAGGGTAAGCTGGGCGCCATTTCCGAATCCCGGCAGGGCACGTGCTCGATCGAACCGTAGAAACACACGCAGCGACAGGGACCGAGCTTCCCGTCGACAACCAAGTCGAGAGCCTGGCCAGCGCCGCCGGTCTCGATGAGGCGCAAGCGCGCGCCAGCCCAGCGGGCGGTCACTGGCTGCAGCGCGCGCTGCAGTTTTTTGTCGCCCAAAGCTCTTCGAGCCTGACTCGGCGCATTGTCGTCCTCAACGTCACTGGCCTGGTCGCGCTCTCGATCAGCATTATCTTCCTGTCGCAATTTCGCGCCGGCCTGATCGACGCGCGCATTCAGAGCCTTCTGGTGCAGGGCCAAATCATCGCCGGCGCGATCGCTTCCTCGGCGACGGTGGAGACCGATTCCTCGATCACGCTCGACCCGGACAAGCTTCTCAACCTGCATCCGGGTGAAAGCTACGGGCCGAACGAAGACGCCCTCTACGGCATCGATTTCCCGATCAATCCGGAGTACGTGGCGCCGGTTTTGCGCAGGCTCGTTTCGCCGACCAAGACTCGCGCGCGCATTTATGACCGCGACGGCGTGCTGCTCGTCGATAGCCGCAATCTGTTCGGCCGCGGCGACGTTCTGCGTTACGACTTGCCGCCGCCGACGGCGGAGAAGCCGGGCTTTTTCGAGCGCGCCTTCATTGCGCTGCGCATGCGGCTGGGCCGCGGCGACCTGCCGCTTTATCACGATCTCGGTCCGGACGACGGCAAAGGCTATTCGGAAGTCACGCAGGCGCTTGACGGCCAAAACGCCAGCAAGGTGCGCATCAATGAACATGGCGACGTGATCGTTTCAGTCGCGGTGCCGGTACAGCGTTTCCGCGCGGTGCGCGGGGCGCTGATGCTGTCGACGCAGGGCGCCGACATCGACGACATGGTCGAGGCCGAACGGGTGGCCATCCTCAAGGTGTTTCTGGTTGCCGCCATCGTTATGGTCGTGCTTTCCATCCTCCTCGCCGGCACCATCGCCGAACCGGTGCGGCGTCTCGCCGACGCTGCCGAAAGCGTCCGCCGGCGAATCCGCTCGCGCGTTGAGATCCCAGATTTTACCCGGCGGCGCGACGAGATCGGGCATCTTTCCGGCACGCTGCGCGACATGACCAATGCGCTCTATACCCGGATCGAGGCCATCGAAAGCTTTGCCGCCGACGTCTCCCACGAACTGAAAAATCCGCTGACCTCGCTGCGTTCGGCGGTGGAGACGCTGCCGCTTGCCAAGAGCGACGAAAGCCGCTCCCGATTGCTGAATATCATCCAGCATGACGTCAAACGGCTCGATCGCCTGATCTCCGACATTTCCGACGCGAGCCGGCTCGACGCCGAGTTGCAGCGCCAAGAGGCTCTGCCGGTCGATCTTTCGAAACTCCTCAACACGCTGGTTGCGGTTGCGAACGAGGTGAAGCGCGAGGACGGCGTCAACGTCACGCTGCGTCTCGAAGGCGGTGGCCCCCGCGCCTTCCAGGTGCCAGGCCACGACTCGCGACTCGGCCAGGTCGTCGACAATCTGATCGAAAATGCGCGCTCATTCTCGCCGCCGGGCGGGACGGTGCGCGTCACCTGCCGGCGCCTGCGTCAACAGATCGAGATTTTTGTCGACGACGATGGGCCCGGCGTCCGGCCGGACGTGCGCCAAAAAATCTTCGAGCGCTTCTACACCGATCGGCCGCAACAGGGTTTCGGCCAGAATTCCGGCCTCGGCCTGTCTATCTCCAAACAGATCATCGACGCCCATGGCGGTACGATCTGGGTCGAGAACCGCACCGGTGCGCTTGGGCCGGATGGCGAGCCCAAAGTGCTGGGCGCGCGCTTTATCGTGCGCCTGCCGGCGATGTGATGCTGAAATTTCCTCCCCCCGGATAATGGCGACGATCCACGCCTCGGCCGTGTTGGTCGGCGCACGGGCGGTTTTGATCCGCGGTCCGTCTGGCGCCGGCAAGTCGCGGCTTGCGCTCGAAATCATTGAGGCGCCCCGGTGGGGAAGTATGCATTTCGCCCGGCTGGTCGGGGACGATCGCGTCCATGCCGAGGCGGCCGGCGGAAGGCTCCTGGTGCGTCCCGCGCCGGCGCTCGCGGGCCTGATCGAATTGCGCGGTCTCGGCATTCTAAAGCGCGATTACGAGGCGTGCGCGGTCGTGGGGCTGGTCGTCGACCTTGGCGCAGAGGACGCCCAGCGCCTGCCCGAAAGGAGCGACGCCGTCATCGAAGGGATTGCGCTGCCGCGGCTTGCCGTGGCGCAAGGCGTACCGCCGCTGCCGGCGGTCCTGGCCATGATCGGCCGGCCTGGGGCTGCCGCCGCCGTTTTGGCGGCCACCGGACGCGGCAGCGAACCGTGATCGGAACCCGGATTGGCGATTGATTAACCATGATGATCAAAACTGGCTCCGGACCCGATGATGTTTGAAAACGTCGTTCGAAGCCCGGTCCAAGCCCGGTTCATGCGCGGGACCCGCAAGAGGCCGCCTGCTGCAATGCAACAAGCCCCCAATTTAGCTGAGAATGCCTCTTGCGCCGGGGTTTCAGATCGTCATGATGAGCACCCTTTCGTGCGGCGCAACCGTGACGCGCCCGCGGGGTGCTCGATGATCGGTGTTGTGCTGGTGACCCACGGGCGGCTTGCTGTTGAGTTCCGCGCCGCATTGGAGCACGTGGTCGGTCCCCAGGGCCAAATCGAAGCCGTGACCATCGGCCCCGATGACGATGTCGAGGCGCGCCGGAAGGACATCATCGAGGCCGTCCGGCGGGTCGATAGCGGCGATGGAGTCGCCATCCTGACCGATATGTTCGGCGGAACCCCGTCAAATCTCGCGATTTCCGTCATGAGCCGGCCCAAAGTCGAGGTGCTGGCCGGCATCAATCTTCCGATGCTGGTGAAACTCGCCAAGGTGCGCGACGAATGCCCGCTTGCCGAAGCGGTCGCCGCCGCTCAAGAAGCTGGCCGGAAATACGTCACCATCGCCAGCCGCGTCCTGACCGGCAAATGAGTGTGATGGCCGCCAGCGACGCCCGCATGCCTGACGCGCAGCCGCCCGCCAACGACGCCATCATTCGCACCTTCGTGATCCGCAACAAGAAGGGTTTGCACGCGCGCGCGTCGGCGAAATTCGTGCAGACAGTGGAAAAATTCGACGCCGACGTTCGCGTCACGCGCGGCCACGAGACGGTCGGTGGAACTTCGATCATGGGTTTGATGATGCTGGCGGCGGCGCCCGGAACGTCGATCACGGTTGAGGCGACCGGCCGCGAAGCGTTGGAGGTGATCGAGGCCTTGGCGCGCTTGATCGAATCGCGTTTCGGCGAGGCCGATTGAGCCGGCCGCGTTTATACGATTGGTTGCGTTCGCGGAAACCGGAACGCAGCTCTTCGCCTGCAAAGAACAGCCTTCAGGGGAGAACGCAGATGAGTCCTGAATCGCCTGGTACGACCGAACGCCCCTCGGCGAGCATCCGCTATCTCGACCGCGCCGACATGGTCGAGACGTTCGCCGATTCGATCACCGGTCTCATGTTCGACGGGCAAACGCTGCGCATCGAATTCGGCGTGACGCGCTTCGACGACGTCAAGCCCAATACGCCGATCACCGGCCGCCGCTATCCCGCCTGCCGTCTCGTGCTGCCGCCGGCCGCCGCCGTCGACCTGATCAATCGCATGCAGCAGATCGCTGCGGCATTGAAGCGAGCAGGCGTGGTGCGGCCGGCGCAACGCGAAGGCGGACCCGCGCCGACAAATACTTAAAGGGGCATAGAGCCTGATCGAACCGGTCGTCAGCGCTTTCCGGCTACCGCTTTCGCCCGTGGTTTTGCAGCGATTTTTGCCGCCTGCGCGGCCGCTTTCAGGTCGGCAACAAAATCCTTGTAGGCGGCGTGCCTGTCGTCCTCGTCCTCGATCCGCAACAGCGCCGAGGGATGAATCGTGACGACGAGCTTGGTGCCGTCCGCCATATCGACAGGGGTCTTGCGCATCTTGGCGATGGTCACGGTCTTGCCGGTCAGGCTGCGTGCGGCGGTGACGCCGAGCGCGATGATCGTGGACGGTTCAACGAGTTCGCGCTCGCGGTCGAGCCAGATCTTGCAGCGCTCGATCTCGTAATTGTTGGGCCGCTTATGCAGCCTCCGCTTGCCGCGCATCTCATGCTTGAAATGCTTGACCGCGTTGGTGACGAAAGTGTCCTCGCGCGAGATGCCCGCATCCTTGAGCGCGGCATCGAGGATGCGGCCGGCCGGCCCGACGAACGGCTTGCCGGCGAGGTCTTCCTTGTCGCCCGGCTGCTCGCCGACCAGCATGAATTCGGCCCGGCTCGGTCCTTTGCCTGGCACGGCTTGGGTGGCGTCGCGATAGAGCGGGCAGCGCCGGCAATCGCCTTCCGCCTCGGCGAGCGCGTGCAGCGATCCGATCGTCGTTTCAGCTGTTTCCTTTGCGGGTGCGGACATGAGGGCAGAATGCCCCGCACCGGCAAAGGTTGCCTTGGTGAGGGGTAAAGGTCGCGACATAAACGTATCTTTATGTCTTTATTGCCGTCGCGGTGCGACCCTGCTAGAAGCGCGGCACCCATCGGGATGCTACAGGGGCCGAACACCGGCCCCGAAAACCGCACGCCAAAGGATCGCTATGAGCACGTCGACAAAGTCCAAGTTTCACGATTCGACTGCCGACTACGTGGTCAAGGATATCGGCCTCGCCGACTGGGGCCGCAAAGAGATCGCGATCGCCGAAACCGAAATGCCCGGATTGATGGCTACGCGCGAGGAATTCGGGCCGGAGCAACCGCTGCGCGGCGCCCGTATCGCCGGCTCGTTGCACATGACGATTCAGACGGCCGTGTTGATCGAAACGCTCAAGGCGCTCGGCGCTGACGTCCGCTGGGCCTCGTGCAACATCTACTCGACCCAGGATCACGCCGCCGCCGCGGTCGCCGCCGGCGGTACGCCGGTCTTCGCCGAAAAGGGAGAATCGCTCGAAGACTATTGGTACTACACGCATCGCATTTTCGAATGGTCGGACGGCGGCGGCCCCAACATGATCCTCGACGACGGCGGCGACGCCACGCTGCTCCTTCACCTCGGCATCCAGGCCGAGAGCAATGCGAGCGTGATTGCGAAACCGACCAACGAGGAAGAAGAAGTGCTGTTCGCGGCGATCGCGCGGCGACTCAAGGAGCGGCCGGGCTGGTATTCGGCGGTCGCGGCGAACATCAAAGGCGTGACCGAGGAGACCACGACCGGCGTTCATCGGCTTTATCAGATGGAGAAAGAGGGCCGGCTTCTGTTCCCTGCCATCAACGTCAATGACAGCGTCACCAAATCGAAATTCGACAATCTCTATGGCTGCCGCGAGTCGCTGGTCGACGGCATCCGCCGCGGCACCGATGTGATGATGGCCGGCAAGGTGGCGATGGTCGCCGGCTTCGGCGATGTCGGCAAAGGCTCAGCCGCTTCGCTGCGCCAGGCCGGTTGCCGGGTCATCGTCTCGGAGATCGATCCCATCTGCGCGCTGCAGGCCGCCATGGAAGGCTATGAAGTGGTCACCATGGAAGACGCGGCGCCGCGCGCCGACATCTTCGTCACCGCCACCGGCAATGTCGACGTCATCACTATCGAGCACATGCGCAAGATGAAGGACCGCGCCATCGTCGCCAATATCGGCCATTTCGACAGCGAGATTCAGGTCGCGGCGCTGAAGAACCTGAAGTGGCACAACGTCAAGCCGCAGGTCGACGAGATCGAATTTCCCGACGGCAAGCGGATCATCCTTCTGTCGGAGGGCCGGCTCGTCAATCTCGGCAACGCCATGGGTCATCCGAGCTTCGTGATGTCGTCGTCGTTCACCAATCAGACGCTGGCCCAGATCGAATTGTGGACCAATCCCGGCAAGTATCAGAAGAAGGTCTATACGCTTCCGAAGGCGCTCGATGAGAAAGTGGCGCGGCTGCATCTCGACAAGATCGGCGTCAAGCTGACCAAGCTCTCCGATAAGCAGTCGGCCTATATCGGCGTGCCGGTACAGGGCCCGTACAAGGCCGATCACTACCGGTACTGAACCTCCAATCTTTTATTGAAGCTCCAATTTTCCCTCTGCCCTTGCGGGAAAGGGCGATATTAGCGCGGCAAAATAATCGCGATCCGATACTGCACCGGCGTGTCGGTGGTGCCGAAAAAGCTGCGCGCGATAGTGACCTCGTCGACCTTGGCGCCATAGCGCGTGGCATAGGCGCTCATTTCCCGCACGCACGAGGTCTCGGTTTCGGGACAGACGATGGCGATGCCTTCGCGTTCGATCCGCGCCTGATCGACCCAGGGCGTGCGCGCCGGTTCGGTGACGACGAAGGTCGCCGGGCGGTCGGTGAAGTAGAAATTACTGCCGTCGACGAGCGGCCTGTTGCCGCCGACAATACGCAGGGGCTCGTTTGTCTGCGCGCGCCACGCTTGCTCCACCGCCTGCGCGATCAACCGATAATGGCTGGCGTAATTCGGCAAGCCCTGGCGATGGATAACAAGCGCGATCACGGGGGAGGCAGCGACCATCACCAGCGGAAAAACGATCGCCAAGGCGAGCGCGCCGACGGCGGCGGCGCGCTTGACGGCAACAAGCGGCGAGGCGAACAGCACGACGGGCAACAGCGTCATCGCCGACATCGACCATAGCGGATCGAGTTGCGCGCGGGCGGCGACACCGGCAAGCGCGGCGAGAAGAAGCGGCGCCGCGAAGGCGACAAGCACCATGCGGCGCTCAGGCGTCGCCGGCGCCAGCATGTCCTTGATGGCGGCTGCGCTCGGCGTCGTCGCCAGCGCGCCAAGCACGACCGGCGCGGCGATATAGCCGCCAACGCTCGCGAGGAAATAAAGCGAGTCCATGGCCGCGGCGGCGAGCGTCGTCGCGTGCGACGTGAAAGCAAAGCCGACGGTGGTAAAACCATGCATCGCGACAAACAAAAGATGCGGCGCCAGCACCGCCGCGCCGGCTGCGATCGTCACCCAAGGCGCCGGTGAACGAAAATAGGCCGCGCGGCGCGGATCCGACAGCGCGGCGAGCCCGAGGCCGGCAAGCAGAAAGATCGACCAATATTTGCCGAGCATAGCGGCGCCGGCGGCGAAGCCGGCCAGTGCCGCCCATCCTGGACGGCGGGTGTCGAACGACAGCAGGAACCACCAGGTAGTCGCCGCCCAGAATGGGGTCAGAACCGAGCTCGCGTTGAATTTCAGCGCATGAAAATTATAGAACGGCAGCAAGGTCAGCAGCGCCAGGCCGAGCACGCGCTTTTCCGGCGTCAGATAACGGCCGGCGAGCCGCCAGGCGATCCAGAGCGCCACGGTTGCGACGAGGATGGCCAGCACATAAAACGCCCAGTCCTGTCTTGGCATCACCGTGAACCAGATACGCACCAGCCAGGCGCCGAGCGGCGGGTGCGTCGGTGCGCTCAAGCTCACCTGGTGCGACCAGGCGAACATTTCGCCGATGTCGAAATGAAGATCCTGGCTGCTCTTGGCGATGGCGCCATAGATCGACCAGGCGGCGACGTAGCCGGCAAGCAGAATCAGCATGGTACGTTCGCTGCGCGCCGTATCGATCAGCGCCTCGAAAATGCGGTCGAATGGATTGCGGGTCGGCCGGGCGACGGAGGCGACAGTCATGGCGCGAGGAAAACCACTCTGCGTTCCGAATCAAGTCCCGAGCCGTTGCACATTGTTTTCACCCTTCCCCGCAAGGGGCGCCGCCAGCACGTCGGCGACCGCCGCATAGACCTCATCGACGCCGATGGCCTGCATGCAGACATTATCGGTACATGCGGTCCGGCGGTGATTGTGCGCGGTGACGCAGGGCGAACAGGCGAGCCCGGCATAGATGGCGCGGGAATTGCCGAGCGGCTGATAAAGCTTGGGCGTTTCCGGGCCGAACAGCACGATGGTGGGAAGCCCGGTCGCCGCGGAAAAATGCGCCGGCCCGGAATCGTTGCTCACCATCAGCGTCGCTTGCGCATAGAGCGCCGGCAGTTCGGCAAGGCTTGAACGGCCGGCGAAGGAGGCCGAGCGTGGCGCGTGTGTCGCAGCGAGCGCTTCGGCGCGCTCGCGCTCTTCCGGCGCGCCGGTGATCAGCACCACGACGTCGGCATGGGCGGCGAGGATGCGGCCGATCAGTTCGGCGAAGCGCTCCGGCATCCAGCGGCGATGCGGCAGTAATTCGCTCGCATTCGGATTGATCAGCACCAGGCGTTGGCTTGCCGGGTCGAACGGCACGAGCGCCCGGATGCGTTCAAGCACCGCCCGCCGCGCCGTCTCGGCGGGCGGCGCGATTTCGACCTTGATCTCGTCGTCGCCGATACGGGTCTTCGAATACGGGACCTGCGGCGCGGCGGCGAGTAAGGCGTCGACTAGCGCGATGAGGTTCTTGGCGATGTGGATGTGCGGGTTATAGGCGACGCGATGGCTGAGCATCTCGCCGCGATAAAGCCCCTCGTTGTGAAAGCGGTAGAAGCCGACGCGGCGATCCGCGCCGGATAATCCGCACAACAGCGCGGTGAAGCGCGAAAACAATTCGAAGTCGACGACGGTGTCGATCCCCTTGCGCCGGGTCCAGCGCAGGAAGTAAAGCGCATCGCGAGCAAGCGCGAAAATCGAACGGTCGGAGATGGTGAAGATATTGTCGGGCGGGAATGTGCCCAGCAATTGCAGCGAGCCGATATTGCGCGCGAAGATCACGAAGAACAGCTCGGCGGACAATTGCGTGCGCGCCTTGCGCATTGCCGGCTCGGCAAGGATCGTCGTTCCCATTTCAGACAATTCGACAAACAAAATTCGCCGCACCGGCCTCGGCGCACGGGGACGAAACAGGCCGATGAGGCGCAGCAATAACGTGGCGGCGGCGCAAAGCGGCACGCCGGCCAAGTGATCGATGCGGCGCATGGTGTCGACATTCATCGGTCGCAACTCGTGTCGGATCGCCCGTCATCGCGGCGGCAGGGGATAAGCCGCGCTTGACGGCCACTTTATTAAGGCATGATCGGGAAAAGTGGAAACCGTTCCCGCCGCCGCTTGCCGCTTGCGGACGCGGATGTTATCTGCGCCGCCATGAGCGCGGTACCCATCGCAAACATCCGCAATTTCTCGATTATCGCCCATATCGACCACGGCAAATCGACGCTTGCCGACCGGCTGATTCAGCTCACCGGCGCACTCGAAGCGCGAGAAATGGTCGAACAGGTGCTGGATTCGATGGATATTGAGCGCGAGCGCGGCATCACCATCAAGGCGCAGACGGTGCGGCTGAATTACCACGCCCGCGACGGCAAGGACTACGTGCTCAATCTCATCGACACGCCCGGCCACGTCGATTTCGCCTACGAGGTCAACCGTTCGCTCGCCGCCTGCGAAGGCTCGCTGCTGGTGGTCGATGCGTCGCAAGGCGTCGAGGCGCAGACGCTCGCCAATGTCTATCAGGCGATCGACAACAATCACGAGATCGTGCCGGTGCTCAACAAGGTCGATCTGCCGGCCGCCGAACCGGACAAGGTCAAGCAGCAGATCGAGGACGTGATCGGGCTCGATGCTTCCGCCGCTATCCTGATTTCCGCCAAGACCGGCCAGAACGTGCCGGAAGTGCTGGAGGCGATCGTGCACCGGCTGCCGCCGCCGAGGGGCGACGCGTCGGCGCCGTTGAAGGCGTTGCTCGTCGACAGCTGGTACGACGCCTATCTCGGCGTCGTGGTTCTGTTCCGCGTCGTCGATGGCGTACTGAAAAAAGGCCAGCGCATCCGCATGATGGGGACGGGCGCGGCTTACGAGGTCGACCGCGTCGGCGTGTTCACGCCCAAGCGCATCGAGCTCGACGAGCTCGGCCCCGGCGAGATCGGATTCCTCACCGCCTCGATCAAGGAGGTCGCCGATACGCGCGTCGGCGACACCATCACCGACGAACGCAAGGCGGTGGCGGCGCCGCTGCCCGGCTTTCGCCCGGCGATCCCGGTGGTGTTTTGCGGCTTATTTCCGGTCGATGCCGCCGATTTCGAAAATCTGCGCGCCGCCATGGGCAAGCTCCGGCTCAACGACGCGAGTTTTTCCTACGAGATGGAAACCTCCGCTGCGCTCGGCTTCGGCTTTCGTTGCGGTTTTCTCGGCCTCCTGCATCTCGAAATCATCCAGGAGCGCCTCGAGCGCGAGTTCAATCTCGACCTGATCGCGACCGCGCCTTCGGTGATCTACAAGATCAAGCTGCGCACCGGACAAGAGCTGGAAATCCACAATCCGGTCGACATGCCGGACCCGAACCATATCGAGGAAATGCGCGAACCGTGGATTGAGGCGACGATCCTCACGCCCGACGAATATCTCGGCGCTGTGCTCAAGCTGTGCCAGGACCGCCGCGGCGAGCAGAAGGAGCTCACCTATGTCGGCAATCGGGCGCTGGTGAAATACAATCTGCCGCTCAACGAGGTGGTGTTCGATTTTTACGACCGGCTCAAATCGGTGTCGCGCGGTTATGCCTCGTTTGACTATCACCTCACCGATTATCGGCCGTCGGACCTCGTCAAGCTCCAAATGCTGGTCAATGGCGAGCCGGTCGACGCGCTGGCGATGCTGGTGCACCGCACCCGCGCCGAGAGCCGTGGCCGCGCCATGGCGGAGAAGCTCAAGGAGCTGATCCCGCCGCACATGTTCCAGGTGCCGATCCAGGCCGCCATCGGCGGTAAGATCATCGCGCGCGAAACCGTGCGCGCCTTTCGCAAGGACGTCACCGCCAAATGCTACGGCGGCGACGTGACGCGCAAACGCAAG
>Ga0187820_1000182_pt1 | contig 13385 bp, 12 predicted proteins | sample NC_wetland_sal_i_19_FD_132409 | JGI IMG/M metagenome (GOLD analysis project Ga0187820, IMG submission 132409) | Wetland sediment microbial communities from Neuse River Estuary, North Carolina, USA - SO4_5 | ecosystem: Environmental > Aquatic > Freshwater > Wetlands > Sediment | place: USA: North... | reverse complement strand
TCCCCGCGGTGACAGTAACGTTCAATTTGCCGCCCGGGGTGGCGCTCGGTCAGGCCGTCGATGCCATCAACAAAGCGGCCAACGAAATCGGTATGCCGCAATCCCTCATCGGCAGTTTCCAGGGCAATGCACAGGCCTTCCAGGCGGCGCTGTCGAATGAGCCGGTTCTGATCGCGGCCGCGCTCGTCGTCGTCTATGTCATCCTTGGCGTGCTCTACGAAAGCTACATTCATCCTCTGACGATTCTGTCGACATTGCCCTCGGCCGGCATCGGCGCCCTGATCGCGCTGTCGCTCGGCGGCTTCGACTTGTCGGTGATCGGCATCATCGGCATCATCCTTCTCATCGGCATCGTGAAGAAAAACGGCATCATGCTCGTCGACTTCGCGATCAATCGCGAACGCGCCGGACTGGCGCCGCGCGAAGCGATAAGGCAGGCCTGTCTGCTGCGCTTCCGTCCGATCGTCATGACCACCATGACGGCGCTGTTGAGCGGCCTGCCGTTGATGCTGGGACACGGCTCCGGTTCGGAATTGCGCCAACCGCTCGGTTATTCGATGGTCGGGGGCCTCGCGCTCAGCCAGCTGTTGACGCTGTTCACCACGCCGGTGATCTATCTTTATCTCGATCGGTTCCAAGTCTGGTTGAGCGGTGGGAAAGACGAACAGGAAACGTCGCAAGAATCGTTGCCGCTCGCCGCAGAATAAATCGCGTTTCGCGCACGGTTCTGGATATTCGTTCCAAAAATATTTTGACGGAACTTACTGCGAAAAAGGGCTGTTCCGCGGAACGTGGCCGAGCGGTATCGCGTTTTCTTCCTGTACGTAAGTAGCAAAGGAGAAAACGATGAAGAAACTTGCGCTCGGCATCGCTACGGCAGTGCTCTTAGCGACAGCGGCTGTGCCCGCCATGGCGCAGGTCGGATTTTACGCCGGCCCAGGCGGCGTGGGCGTCGATGTGGGCGCGCCCGCCCCGTACTACTCAGATAACTGCGGCTACTATGGCTGCGGCGGCGGCTACTACGACTACTATGGCGGCCCGAATGTCGTTATCGGCGGCGGCGAATGGGGCGGCGGGTGGAACGGTGGCGGATGGCATGGTCACGGCCATTTCCACGGTCACCGCTAGTTAAATAGCGGACTGTTAGAAGAGGGCTCCCGAAAGGGAGCCCTCTTTCGTTAACGTCCACAATCGTTTTTTCTTTGTTCGTCGTCTTTGCGGCATTGCGTTTGCGACATCGCATCGCTGTTCCAAATGAATTTGTGGCCGGCTCGCGGCGCGCGGTCGTGCCGAGCACACTACATTGTGAAGCGAACCTCGCGACTGCCGCCGCCTTCCTTGGTGCATCGCGAGCGCCGAAGTGTCATGATCGTGATGCGGGAGTATGGTCAGACATACAACCCGGGAATTCCGGGAATAAACATCCGGCATAAGCGATCATGCTCTCCAAGGTCGCCGGGCGACTCGCGGTCCCTCGTAGCGATGCGCGCCTGGGCCGAATGGTTCGGAGGAGCGCACATGGCAAATCCGCATATTCTTGTCGGCGCAAGTACAGGCCCTGTGCGGCCTGTCGTTCGCCGCATCTCCCCATCCGATCTCTATGATTCGCTTGCCCGCGGCGTCGACGATTTCGTCGCCATGCCGAGCCACGCGATTTTCCTCTGCATGATCTACCCAATGCTCGGTATTTTCCTCATCGCCTTGACAATGGGAAACTCGCTATTGCCTTTGGCGTTTCCGCTCGCCGCGGGCTTCGCGCTGGTCGGACCGTTGGCGGCAATCGGACTCTACGAATTGAGCAGGCGCCGCGAATCCGGTCTCGAGAGCTCGGCGGACCATGCATTGGACGTTCTGCATTCGCCGTCGCTCAGCGCCATTATCGCGCTCGGGCTTTTGTTGATGGCGATTTTCCTGATCTGGCTCGTGGTGGCCGAAGCGCTTTACGTCGGGAATTTCGGCTACGCGCCGCCGCCGCCGCTCACGCAGTTCGTCCGCAATGTGCTCACCACGCATGCCGGATGGAATCTCATCGTCATCGGCACCGGTATCGGCTTTCTCTTCGCCGTGCTCGTGCTCACGATCAGCGCCGTTTCGTTTCCACTCTTGCTCGACCGCGACGTCGGCGCCGCGGTCGCGGTCGATACCTCGATCAGGGTGGTGGCCGCGAACCCGCCGACCATGGCGCTGTGGGGATTGATCGTGGCGGTGCTGCTCCTGATCGGCTCCATCCCGTTCTTCCTCGGTCTTGCGGTTATCATGCCCGTGCTTGGCCATGCGACATGGCACCTTTATCGGCGCGCCGTGGAGCCGGATCCCAATCCGCACGTGGAGTACGTACCGCAAGAGCGGCCGCAGCGGTCGGCCGCTGATTTCCCGGCCGCACTGTTCCCGACGCGGGAATCAAAGCGCTGATCCGCCGCAAGAGGCTCGACCCCGACCCTACGCCATCCGCACCATACGTCAGCGCCAAGGCTCTTATTGGCGATGCCACGGAATTGTCCTAAGCGAGCGGTGAGGTATTTGCTCTCAAAGCAGCTCGGATACTTCCTGGCCAACGAATGGCCGAGTCAAATTCCTCAGGGTCCAAACTCATAAGCGTTCGGGAAAAGCGAAGTCATCACGTGCGGTGATGAGTCTCGGCCAAGTTTGAACCCCAACAGCCCGCTGTTTGTCAGCGCGCGGCAAAAGCCTATCATGGCGCGGACAAAACCATCGCCAAACCGGTTTCTTCGCATGCTCGACCTGGGCTTGAGCTTTCTCGGCAGCGTTGCGCGCGACCCCGATGCGCTCGCCATCGCCGACGGTGAGGTGCGCTTGACCTATACGCAATGGTACCGGCGCATCTCGGCGCTCGTCGCCGGCTTCGAGGCGCTGGGGCTCAAGCCGGGCGATCATCTTGTCACCGCGCTGCAGAACCGCTGGGAGGCGGCAAGCCTGCATTGGGCGTGTCAATTTGCCGGCCTCATCATCACACCGGTTAACTGGCGCTCGACGGCGAGCGAGCTCGATTTTTTTCTGGACGATGCGGACGCCAAAGCCGTCGCCTACGAAAATGCTTCCGCCGCCGCGCTGGCCGGATCGGCGTTGGCGCGGAAGCTGCCGCGGATCGCGATCGATGACGGGACGAAGGGAGATGAAAGCTTCGCGGCGCTCGCGTCGCTGCCCGCGCCCGATGCCGCGCCTCGCGCGGGCGCCGAGGCTTGCTCGGTGATGCTCTATACGTCCGGCACCACGGCGCGGCCCAAGGGCGTGCCCCGCCGCCAGTACGCCGAACGGGCCGCGGCGCTTGCCCATGTCGCGCAAAACCTCTACCGCGCCGGCGAACGGACACTTGGCGTCATGCCGCTCTATCACACGATGGGCGTACGCAGCCTGCTTTCCATGTCGCTCGTCGGGGGCGCCTTTATTTGCCTGCGCCGGTTCGATGCCGCCGAAGCGCTGCGATTGATTGCCGCCGAACGCGTGACCAATCTCTATTTGGTGCCGACCTTGTATCACGATCTCGTTCACCATCCGTTGTTTGAAGCGAGCGATGTCAGCTCGGTGCGCAAGCTCGGTTTCGCCGGCGCACCGATGACCGACGGTCTTCTTAAGAAGCTGCAGGCTGCCTTCCGTCCCGATTTGTTTGTCAATCATTACGGGTCGTCGGAGGTTTATACGTTCACCGTCGACCAGAACGCGCCGGCCAAGCCCGGTTCGGCCGGGCGCGCCGGCATCAACCAAATGGTGCGGGTGGTAAAGCTCGGCGCCAAGTCGGTCGCCGAGCGCGCCGCGACCGGCGAGGAAGGCGAGATCATCGCGCTTCTCGCCGGCGACGAATCGTTCGAGGGCTATTGGCGGCGTCCCGATGCCGACGCCAAGGCCTTGCGCCAGGGCTGGTATTTCACGGGCGACACCGGCTTCGTCGACGCTGAGGGCGATGTCTTCGTCACCGGCCGGGTCGACGACATGATCATCACCGGCGGCGAGAACGTCTCGCCGGTGGAAATCGAATCATGTCTTTCGCTCCATGCCGCGGTATCGGAGGTCGCCGTCGTCGGCTTGCCGGATGAGCGCTGGGGCAAGATCATCGCGGCCTTCGTCAAACGCCGCGCGGCGATCGAAGCCGAGGAGCTCGACGCGTTCTGCCGCGCTTCGGGCTTGGCGAATTTCAAGCGGCCGCGGCGCTACGTCTTCGTCACCGAAATCCCGAAATCGCTTGTCGGCAAGCTCCTTCGCCGCAAACTCGCCGCCGGCGAATATACGGTGGAACCGGCCGAGGGCGCCGCCGCCGCGCGCCGGCACGGCGAACAACAAAACTCGAACAGCAAGACTCTAACGGCAAGACTCTGACTACTGATCCCAACGGCGTGAGCAATTCGTCGATGAATTCTTTTTCCGATCCGCGTTTGCAAAAACTTGATGGCTTTCGGCTTGAGCTCGACTCGGCGCGGGAGCGCGCCGATATCGTTCTCGACCGGCCGCCCTTGAACGTCATCGAAATGAGTCAGCGCGATCAGCTTCGTCTTTGTTTCGAGGCGCTCGATGATGACGCTCGCGTGCGCGTGATCGTGCTGCGCGCGGTGGGCGAGCATTTTTCCTCCGGCGGCAACATCGCGGGCTTCCTGCAGGCCTCGCCGGAACATGTCGCGAATCTCGCCTGGAACATCGCGGCGCCGGCGCGCTGCTCAAAGCCGGTCATTGCCGCGAATCGCGGTTATTGCTTCGGCGTCGGCTTTGAGATTTCGCTCGCCTGCGATTTTCGGATCGTTTCGGAGACGTGCCTCTATGCGTTGCCGGAACAGCGGCTCGGCCAGATCCCGGGCTCGGGCGGCTCGGCGCGGCTGCAAAAGATCATCGGCATCACGCGCACCAAGGACATCGTGATGCGCTCGAAGCGCATTGCCGCGAAAAAAGCCTATGACTGGGGCATCGCGGCCGAGTGCGTGCCCGATGCGCAGCTGGAAGCCGCGACCGACGCCCTGGTCGACGAATTGCGCACGTTTTCGCCGCTGGCGCAACGCACCGCCAAGGCGCTCTTAAACGCCACCGAGGACACCAATCTCCAAGCCGCGATCGAATTGGAAGGCCATTGCTATAGCCGACTGCGCCAATCCGACGATTTTCGCGAAGGCGTCGAGGCGTTTCACGCAAAGCGCAAACCTGCGTTCCGCGGAACGTAGACCGCCGGACGTAGATCGGTTGCGCTTTTTGGGCTAACGTGCCGCCAAACTAAAACGTATTTTCGGAAACGCGCAAGGAATCTCGCCATGACACTTAGCCCCGCGCAATCGAAGCAGTTCGACGAACAAGGGTATTTGTTCTTCCCGAACTGTTTCGGCGAAGAGGAAATCGCGCTCTTGCGCGATGACGCCGAGGCGATCCTCAAGCTCGATCGCCAGGAGGTCTGGCGCGAGAAGTCGGGCGCGCCGCGCACTGCCTTCGCCGCGCACACGTTCAACGAGACGTTCCGCTTGCTGGCCTGCCATCCGCGTCTGGTCGAGCCGCTGCGGCAATTGTTCGGCGAGGATGTCTACGTTCATCAGTTCAAGCTCAATGCCAAGGCGGCGTTCGAAGGCGACGTCTGGCAGTGGCACCAGGACTACGGCACCTGGGCGCGGGACGACGGCATGCCCGAGCCGCGCGCTATGAACATCGCGGTGTTCCTCGACGAAGTGATGCCGATCAACGGCGCGCTGATGCTCATTCCGAAGAGCCACAAACAGGGCGTGCTCGCAGCCGGGCATGACGTACTCACCACGTCCTATCCGCTGTGGACGCTGGACAAGGAGACGGTGACGCGGCTCGCCGCCGAGGGCGGCATCGTAGCGCCGACCGGCAAGCCCGGTTCCGTGCTGATGTTCCACGGCAACCTCGTCCATGCCTCGCCGCCGAACATCACGCCGTTTCCGCGCAAGATCGTCTATTTGACGCTGTGCGCGGTCTCCAACCACATCACCAAGTTCACGCGGCCGGAATGGATCGCCCACCGCGATTTCGCGCCGATCGTGCCGGTCGCCGACGACGCGCTCCTGGCCTATGGGCGCGCCCATAAGGTTGCGGCGGAATAGTCATCCGCGCAGATAGCCGTTGAAGACGTGGATGGCCGGAACAAGTCCGGCCATGACGATCGAAATGGGGAGTAGCAAAAGGCATGAACCTGCAATCGCTCCTGGCCGCGCGCGTCCAAGCGGGAAAGCCGGTACGCGTTGGCTTGATCGGCGCCGGAAAATTCGGCTCGATGTTTCTTGCGCAGGTGCCCTCGATCGACGGGCTTGAAATTGCGCTGATCTGCGACCGCGATATCGATCGGGCCAAATCGGCCTGCCGCACCGTCGGCTGGGATGCCGGCCGCATCGCGCGCACGCAATTCGCCGAACGCGGCCGCGACGCCTGCGGCGACGAACGCGTCGAGGTCGTGGTCGAAGCGACCGGCGACCCCGCCGCCGGCATCGCGCATGCACTGGCCGCGATCGACGCGCGCAAGCCCATTGTCATGGTCAATGTCGAGGCCGACGCGCTTGCCGGCGCTTTCCTGGCGCGCAAGGCGCGCGAAGCCGGCGTGATCTATTCGCTCGCCTACGGCGATCAGCCCGCGCTCATCGCCGAAATGGTGGATTGGGCGCGTTCGGCGGGCTTTCTCGTGGCCGCCGCCGGCAAAGGCACCAAATATTTGCCGGCCTATCACACGGTCACGCCGGACGGTGTGTGGGAGCATTATGGCCTCACCGCCGCGGAGGCCAAGAAGGCCGGCATGAACTCGCAAATGTTCAATTCGTTTCTGGACGGCACCAAATCGGCGATCGAGATGGCGGCGGTGGCCAACGCCTGCGATCTCGACGTACCGCATGACGGGCTCGGCTTTCCGCCGTGCGGCGCCGATACGCTCGCAACCGTGCTGCGGCCCAAAGCCTTGGGCGGCGTTCTCGAGCGCGACGGCATGGTGGAAGTGGTCTCGTCGCTGGAGCGCGACGGCCGCCCGGTCGAGCGCGATTTGCGCTGGGGCGTCTACGTGGTGCTCAAGGCGGCGAACGATTATGCGGCGGCCTGCTTCAAGCAATATGGGCTGCCGACCGACGTGAGCAGACGCTATGCGGCGATGTACAAGCCTTATCATCTGATCGGGCTGGAACTGTCGATCTCGGTTCTCAACGCGGCGCTGCGCGGCGAGGCAACCGGATGCTGCCGCGCTTGGCGCGGCGACGCGGTGGCGGTCGCCAAGCGCGCGTTGAAAGCCGGAGAAATGCTCGACGGCGAAGGCGGCTACACCGTTTATGCCAAGCTCATTCCAGCGGCGCGCAGCCTCGACCTCGGCGGCTTGCCGATCGGGCTCGCGCATCACGTCAAACTGAAGCGCGATGTCGCCAAAGGCGCCATCCTAACCGCGTCCGACGTCGCGCTTGACGCGGGTGACGATGCTGTGCACATCCGCAGCGAGATGGAACGGCAAGCGCGCCAAGCGCGCACCGTGATGGCCGCGGAATAACTACATTACTCGGCGGCCAACCGCGGCGGCGGCCGCATCGATTCAAGGCCGTCGGCGGCCGTCACCGAAATGGTCGTGCGAACCATGTAACGCGCTTCGTGCGCCGGCCACGGCCGGCCGCGATGCATCGTGGCGCGATTGTCCCACATCACGACGTCGCCCGCGCGCCAGGGGTGCACGTAGGTCGTGCCCGGCGCGGTTGCGGCCGCCGTCAGCTCGTCGATCAGTTTCTCGCCGGCGACCGGGTCCATGCCATCGATCGCGTAAGCGTGCGAGGCGAGATAAAGCGCGCTGCGGCCGTTGACCGGATTTTTCCAGACCATGCGCCAGCACTGTGGCGGCAGCGCCGCCAATTCTTCTTTGCTGGCGAGATCGGGCGCGATCTTGCCGCGCGAATGCGCGTAGTGATGCCAGGCAAAGGAGTTTTCCAGCTTGCTGCGCATCGCCGGATCGAGCCGTTCGTAGGCGAGCCGCGTCGAGGCGAATTCGGTCTCGCCGCCGTTTTCCGGAATGATCCGCGCCGAGAGGATCGACGTTAAAGCCGGCAGGCTCTTGAACGAGCTGTCGGTATGCCAAAGCTGATTGGCCTTGTTGCGCATCGCGTAGCGATGATCCGCCGGCACGACTTTGCCGTCCGGGCCGATGGTGGTGAGGATGACAAAATGCGTTCCAGTGCCGAGCGAACCGACCTTGGTCAGTTCGGGCGGACCGAAGCGGCGCGAGAAGGCGAGCTGGCTTTCATTGGTGACGTCCTGGCCGCGAAACACCAGAACCGAATACTCCTCGAAGGCCGCGCGCACCGCTGCATAGGCGGCATCGTGCGCGGCAACGTCGGCCAGCATGACGCCGCGCAATTCAGCGCCGAATCCGGGGCGCAGGGGAACGATTTCCATCGGCGTATCCTCCATGCGTTCTATGTCTTGGATTGCGGCAAATGTCCTCCAAAACAGGTCGGCTGGCAAGGAATGCGCCGATCGCTGGCGCGGTTAGCCGCCCTGACGCCATCAGGCTTTGAAGCGCGCGATGACGCTCGACGGGATCGGTTGCGATTTCATCTTGGACGGATCGGCAGGATCCGGCGCGGCCCACACCCGCGTCTCGCGGCCCTCGACCGCCATGGCGCCGGCGACGAACAGCCGGTGCTCGACATCGAAACTCGAACGGCGGAATTCGCTGACCTGCGAGGTCATCTCGACGACATCGCCGAAACAGGCCGGCGCCAAAAAGCGGGCGCCCGCGTCGACCAGCGGAATCCCGACGATGCCGAAGGCCGCCGCCAGATCCGGCGGCTTAACCCCGAGCGCGGTTTCGAACAGCGTCCAGGTGCCCCAATCGAAGAATTCAAAAAAGCGGGCATTGAAGACGATGCCGGCGGGGTCGCACTGTCCCCATTCGATCGTGAACTGCCGGCGGCTGATAAGATTGGCCATGAAAGCATGATCCCGAAAAGTGGTTACCGTTTTTCGGAAAAGATCATGCGCAACAATAAGCTAAAGTGAGACAAAGCCTCAAATCCACCGCCATTTCGCTTCACGGCATGATCGCCGCGAAACGGCGCTGCGGTCAATGCAAGCCGTCCCCGGAAAATCATGACGGGCGAGCTTGCGCTCGCCCGTCACGTTCCTTGTGCTGCTACCCGCTCAGGGAACCAGGATCAAATCCACCACATAGTGTAACGCTGGTAGCGGCTGTCACACCCAGGCCAATCTGACCTTGGCGATCGTCACATTCGGCAGAACCAAACGCGACCGATCTGAAAGCAACGATAGCGCATGGTTTGAGAGTCTCAAGTTAAAGCGTGCATCGGCCGCCGAGATTCGCCTTTGGGGATAATTGTGTGGATTCGTCGCGGCGAAATATCCGAGAAACCATCTATTTGTTTGAGCTTGCAATCCGCCCGGGCGAATTGACGGTCTTCCCGGGCCATTTGCACAAATCGGCAATGATGCATTTTTCGCACAATGGCCGGCGCGCGACGCAGACATAGCGGCCGTGCAGAATGAGCCAATGATGGGCATGAAGCCGATAGCGCTCCGGCACCACCTGCATCAGTTTCATCTCGACCTCGAGCGGCGTCTTGCCGACGGCAAGGCCGGTGCGATTGCCGACACGGAAAATATGCGTATCGACGGCGATGGTAGGTTCACCGAAAGCGATATTGAGGACCACATTGGCGGTCTTGCGCCCGACACCCGGCAAGGCTTCGAGCGCATCGCGGTCGTGTGGAACCTTGCCGCCGTGTTCGGCGACGAGCTTCTTCGAAAGCGCGATGACGTTTTTCGCTTTGGTGCGATAGAGACCGATCGTCTTGATGAGGCTGCGCACGCGCGGCTCGCCGAGCTTGATCATTTTCTCCGGCGCGTCGGCGAGCTTGAACAGGGCCGGCGTTGCTTTGTTCACTCCCGCGTCGGTCGCCTGCGCGGAAAGCACCACGGCGATCAACAGCGTGAACGGATTGATATGTTGCAGCTCGCCGCGAGGTACCGGATTGGCCGCTTCAAAGCGGCGGAACGCCTCCGCGACCTCGGCGGTTGTCCATTGCGGCAGCTCGCCATGGGCCGCTTCGATGTCGCCGGCTATGCGCGCCTTGACGCCTCGGAGCCGGGCCGCTTTGCCCTCGCGGGCGGCATCGACGCGCTGTCGCGTGGTTTCGGCCAGGCGCCGTCTCCGGCTTTGCTTCTTCGCTGTCGTATTTTTTTGCATCGGATTTTCGTATAATGGCCGCCATGAATTCGGACAACAAGTTGGACAATAATCGCGCTGGCGAGGATCATCGCGACGCCGGCGCCGCTGTCGACCCGAAGATTTTCTCGGCGATCATCACGCCGCACCGGTCGCTCGGGCCCACTGGCTTTCTCATCTTCATGCTGTGCCTCGGGGGGTTGAGCTTTATCTCCGGCGTGATCTTCGTGTCGCTCGGCGCGTGGCCGGTCTTCGGCTTCTTCGGGCTTGACGTTCTGCTCGTCTATTTCGCCTTCCGCGCCAACTACCGGAGCGCGCGCGCTTACGAGGAGGTGATCGTGACCGCCTCGGAATTGACCGTCCGCAAGGTCAATCATCGCGGCGGGGTGCGCGAATGGACGCTCAATCCGCTCTGGGTGCGGCTTGAGCGCATCGTGCATGAGGAATTCGGCATCGAGCGACTGTTCTTGGTTTCACACGGCCGGCGGCTCGCCATTGCCGGCTTTCTCGGGCCGGCCGAAAAAGCGAGCTTCGCGCGTGCGCTGACGAACGCGCTCGGCGAAGCCAAGCGCGGTCCAACGCGGACGACGATCGCGTAAACCTCGCCATCGTGACGCGCCGGCAAACGGCCCAGGATCAGCTTCCAGACGGGTTCGGAAAACTCACCGGAAGTGTTCAGAAATCGGGTGGTTTGGGGCGCGAGGACGCCTTAGATCGGGAGCAAATGATGGAGACTGACATGTTGTCGCCCGATCGCATCTTCGACCTCAATCCGCTGTCCGAAGCCGCCGCCGACTACGAAATCGTCAGGCGCGCCATCGGACATATCCGCGGCCATTGGCGCGAGCAGCCTGAAATCGAGGTTATCGCCGAGGCCGCCGGCGTGACGCCGACCGACCTGCATCACCTGTTCCGCCGCTGGGCGGGCCTCACGCCGAAGGCCTTTCTGCAAGCGCTCACGCTTGACGGCGCGCGGCGCCTGCTGCGCGATTCAGCGAGCGTACTCGACGCCACCTACGAAGTAGGCCTTTCCGGACCTGGCCGCCTGCACGATCTGTTCGTGACCCACGAGGCGATGTCGCCCGGCGAGTGGAAATCCGGCGGCGAAGGGCTGACCATGTATTTCGGTTTTCATCCTTCGCCGTTCGGCAGTGCGCTGGTCGTGGCCACCGAACGCGGGCTCGCCGGTCTCGCTTTTGCGGATGCCGGTCAAGAGCCCGCAACGCTCGCCGACATGAAGCGCCGCTGGCCGCGGGCAAACTATGTCGAGGACGCCGCGCGGACCGCGCCGCTGGCGCAACGCATATTCGATTCCAAACAATGGCGCGCGCAACAGCCGCTGCGGGTCGTGCTGATCGGAACCGATTGGGAGGTGCGGGTTTGGGAAGCGCTCCTGAAAATCCCGATGGGACGGCTCACCACCTATTCCGGGCTCGCCGGAAAAGTGTCGAGCCCCGCCGCCGCGCGCGCGGTCGGCGCCGCCGTCGGCAAAAATCCGGTCGCTTTCGTCGTGCCCTGCCATCGCGTGATCGGCAAAGCCGGCGAGCTCACCGGCTATCATTGGGGCCTCACCCGCAAGCGCGCCATGCTGGGCTGGGAGGCAGGGCAGATCACCGCCGCGGCCTAAGCCGCCCCGCCGTTGACGATGGGGCGGCAATCCGCAATATCCGTCCCATCCGATCAAAGGCGAAGATGCGATGCAGCGGCACCGGCCCGTGATGCTGGTCATTTTGGACGGCTGGGGCTGGCGCGAAGAGGCGGCCGACAATGCCATCCGCCAGGCCAAAACGCCGACCTTCGACCGGCTGTGGCAAGCCGGACCGCCGGCGTTTCTGCACACATCAGGCAAGGATGTCGGCCTTCCCAACGGCCAGATGGGCAATTCCGAAGTCGGGCACCTCAATATCGGCACGGGCCGCGTCGTGGTGCAGGACCTGCCCCGCATCGACGCCGCAATCGCGAGCGGCGAAATCGACCGCGCGCCTGCGCTGCGCACGCTGATCGAAAAACTCAAGGACAGTGGTGGAACCTGTCATCTGCTCGGACTGGTTTCGCCCGGCGGGGTCCACGCACATCAGCATCACGCCGCCGTGCTGGCTAAGATCCTCGTCCGCGCCGGCGTGCCGACGCTCGTTCATGCGATCACCGACGGCCGCGATACGCCGCCGCAATCCGCTGGCGACGATATCAAGCGGCTTCTCGCATCGCTGCCGCAATCTGTTCGGATCGCCAGCGTGTGCGGACGTTATTACGCCATGGACCGCGACAAGCGCTGGGATCGCGTCGAAAAAGCCTATAAGGCGATGGTCGAGGCGGACGGACCTCGCTATACCGACGCCCCCGCCGTGGTCGCCGACGCCTATGCCAACAAGAAATTCGACGAATTCATCGTGCCGGCCGTCGTCGGCGATTATCGCGGCATGAAAGACGGCGACGGCGTGCTGTGCATTAATTTCCGCGCCGATCGCGTGCGTGAAATTCTGGGCGCCATGCTCGAGCCGAATTTTTCAGGCTTTGCGCGCCAACGCGTCGTTCGTTTCGCCGCCGCCGCCGGGATGGCGCAGTACAGCGACGAACTCGACAAGCTGATGGGGACGATCTTTCCGCCGCAGACATTCGTGAACATCCTCGGCGAGGTCGTGGCGGATGCCGGGCGCACGCAATTGCGCATGGCGGAAACGGAAAAATATCCGCACGTCACCTACTTCCTCAACGGCGGCCGTGAAGCGCCCTATGCCGGCGAGGAACGCATCATGGTGCCGTCGCCGAAGGTTGCCACCTACGACCTGCAGCCGGAAATGTCGGCGCTTGAACTGACCGACAAGGCGATCGACGCGATTTCATCGAACAAATACGATTTGATCGTTCTCAACTTTGCCAATCCCGACATGGTCGGCCACACCGGCAGCCTGCCGGCCGCGATCAAGGCCGTCGAAACCGTCGATGCCGGTCTCGGGCGCATCGCCGAGGCGGTGCAGAAGGCGGGCGGCGTGCTGCTCGTCACCGCCGATCACGGCAATTGCGAGATGATGCGCGATCCGCAAACCGGCGGCCCGCATACTGCGCACACGACCAATCCCGTGCCGGTTCTCATCGCCGGCGCCCGCAATCGCGCGCTGATCGCGGAAGGCCGCCTCGCCGACATCGCGCCTACGCTGCTTGAGCTGATGGACTTGCCGAAGCCGAGGGAAATGATCGGCCGGTCGCTGTTACGCGCGGACGGCGACTAGGTCAAAAT
>Ga0187820_1000181_pt1 | contig 13396 bp, 6 predicted proteins | sample NC_wetland_sal_i_19_FD_132409 | JGI IMG/M metagenome (GOLD analysis project Ga0187820, IMG submission 132409) | Wetland sediment microbial communities from Neuse River Estuary, North Carolina, USA - SO4_5 | ecosystem: Environmental > Aquatic > Freshwater > Wetlands > Sediment | place: USA: North... | reverse complement strand
TCAGTCGGTCCCGTTCTCCTTGGCTCAAGGCGATGCGCTCCGTTTCCATGCGGCCCCCAGCCACCCATGAAACCGGACATTTCTACTTTGCACAAACCGGACATTCTCACTTTGCAGCGACAGAAATCGGAGTGTTCCTTGCACTTTGGGAGGGCAGTCAGTAAACTCTTTCTCTTGCTTACAGTCAAAGGACGCACTCTGGGATGCTGATCGCACGGGATTATGTCGGGTACATGGCCACGGAAGTGGTGAAGCGGCTGGTGGAAGGGAAGATGATCGAGACGAAGGCGGCGGAAGCCGTGGCGCAGCGGCTGCGGCAACGCATGATGGAAGAGGTCACTGTCGAGGATAGGTTGAACGAAGAAGTTCGACAAATCCTGACGGATCACCAGGATGAAATGCGCCGGACCAATGTGTCGTACCAAGAGATGTATAAAAAGGTGAAGGCCCAGCTGGCGCGCGACCGCAAGCTGGTCTTGAGGTAGCCCGGGATGAGATTGAGCCGCGAAAAGATAGTCCGTATTTCCCATCAGATCACGGACGTGCTGGTTTCGAGCGACGATGTCGAGTTCGTCGAGGACCGCGACACGATCCGCCGCGAGGTGGTGCAGATCCTGACGGCGACGCTGCATGAAGAAGAAAAGGCCGACCTCGAAGTTCGTAAAAAAATCACTTCGCAGAAAAAAGAGATCCTCGAAGACAGCGAAGAATGGAACGTCCTCTATCGCAAGTATTACGCCGACGAACTGCGGCGCATGGGCATCGCCGCTGCGCCCGATGATCGGCGCCGCTCCTGAGTAGGGAAGCTTCCTCGCTGCGGTCGCTCGGAGACATTGCCTCAGTGGACTGGTAGACAGGCCCTTCGCTCCGGATAGTGGCTCGAAATAGAAATCACTCGCCGGATCCCTGGTTAACCGTAATCGGACCCCCTCCCCCGCTTTTTTTGCAAGTGTTGATTCTAAATCGCAGGGACTCGCTGTAAGTGGCTTAGATAGTGCAGTTACAGGGCGTATGAGAAGTGTTGATTTTAAAGGAGTTGCGACCAATATTATCGGACGCGGGATTTTGTGGTGGGAGGACCTTGGACTGGCTGTGGGCGGAGACTGGTGCGGCGAGGAGCACATAAACCAGTATAGCACGGATTCACATTACTGTCAAGGACTATTATTGTGTGTATATCATTCGAACGTGAGACGGGCAAGTAGTGTGGATGGAAGGGGTTGGCGGGAATTTTGTAGTTTGGTGAGACGGAAAGAGGAAGTAGTTGGCGAAGAGTGTGTAGTGGATGGCGAGAGGTTTTTGGAGCGAAGGATGGGCGTGGAAGCGGATGACTATGTGATGTCGCCGCCGGGGCGGGGAGCGAGGAGGCAGGGCTCGGCGCGCGTTGTTACTTACTTTGGAAGACGTTTCTGAGAGTGGCACCTACTTCGTCGATGCATTTTTTCCCAGCGTCCAGGGATCCCGCCATCAAAAAGAAGCCGTGGATCATCTTGGGATAGCGCGAAATGATTGTTTGAATGCCGTCTTCCTTTAGGCGAGCCGCATAGTCTTCGGCCTCATCGCGCATGGGATCATCCTCGTCGGTGATGACCAGAGCCGGGGGCAGATTCTTCAGAGTCTCCGCGAAAAGCGGGGAGACAAAAGGATCTCGTAGATTTCCTGTAACCGGAAGATATACGCCAAGTATATCGTTCTTGGTTTCCCTTGAGACGATTGGTGTGCTCGATTCTGTCCACCAACTCGGCCGCATAATCGACGCGTCTACCATCGGATAGATCAGGAGTTGAAATGTCAGGTGCGGAGTATCCCGGTCGCGCGCCATGAGTGTAACCACAGCTGCCAGATTGCCCCCCGAGCCATCTCCCCCCACAGCGATGCGATGCGGATCGCCGCCGATTTCGGCGGCATGGTCGGCGACCCACTTTGTAGCCGAGTAAGCGTCGTCCGGAGCCGCGGGATATTTGTTTTCCGGAGCGAGGCGGTATGCAACAGAAGCAATTATGCATCCGCAACGGTTGGCCACGGAACGAAGAGGCGTATCGTGTGAATCAAGACTGCCAGCGACAAAGCCTCCGCCGTGGAAGAAAACCAAGATCGGCAAGCCGGTGGTCGAACTTGGAACATAGAGGCGGACAGGGATATTTCCGGCAGGACCGGGGATCAGCCGATCTTCGACGCGGAAAACGTGCTCGGGAGTTCCCGAGAGCTTCGGATAGAAAACGTAAGCTTTTCGCACGTCTTCGACGGTGGTTGGATTAGCGACGCCGGCAGCCGCTAATTGATCCAAAACCACTTTCACTTGAGGATCGAGCGTCGACAGCGGCTTTGAGTTCGCCGCCGTGCGATTCTGCATTCCGGGAAGAGCAGTAAGGCTCGGCCCTACACCCGTGCCGGACGCGCTTGCTAATCCGATTTGTGAGGAGAGCAGAAGAAGGGCTAGGGACACGAGAAGAAAGGCCATGTTCATGAACGAATTAGGGATTTTGCGAGGCATAACAGCTCCTTGCTTGCGATAAAGATGGCGAGTCATGTTTTGAACAAAGACTGCGCAAGAAAACGCCATGTCCACGTGCTTAAGAACTTGCGAATCACTGGTTAAACACAGGGTGAGCATGCTCGGGCTGGTGTTGGCGCACCGTGTCGGGAGTCACCCTACAAGGTGAGTTCCGTCACAAACGCAAACACGCGACACACCTTCTGCCAGCACGCCTTGGAGACTCGCATGGCCCGGGCTTAGAGTTGGGAGCACACGCGCACAGAGCAAAAGACAGAGGTTGAATGTTTGGAGTGGGGGAGTGATTCTTTCGACGCGGAGTATCCGAACGCGGTTGCGCCCTTCATAACGACCCGATTCTTGTGCTGTACTCTGCGCCAGACCCCTCGGGAACGCTCAGTCGCGAATCGAGATTGAGCAAGCGGATTCGCTAAGCGCCTGCGGAGACTTCTTTGCAAACACGCGCGCGAACACTACTCGGCGCGGTCTCCGAGGAGGCGAAGAACGACGCGGGTGGAGAGGCGGGAGCTAAATTTTCGCTCAGGGTGCGCGCTCCAAGCTCGACTAGCGGCAGCCGTTTATAGGGGTGGCGAGTTCATTGTCGACTTCGGCTTTGGGGGGGATTTTGGGTTGGCTTCGGTGTTGAGGAACGGTCTGGCAGCGAGAACGGCGGAAGAAACGAAAGAGGCCGGGGAGATGACCGGCCTCTTCGAGTAGGAAACTGTGTTGCAGCTTTACTCGAGCTGCATGGGCGACGGTTCTTAGAATGTGATGTGGCCGGAGACATAGATGCTGCGGAAAGTTCCGGTATTGCCCCAAGTGCCGCCGAAAGTGCTGGGTGCAGGGGCGCCGCCGGCGCCGACACCGGCGACGTTCTTGTTGTTGATGTCCAGCCCTGGAGCGCCGAGGAATTGGTAGTTGAAGAGGTTCAGGGCATCGCCACGCAGAGTCAGGCTCATGCGCTCGAAGATGTGGAACGTCTTTTGGATGCTCATATCCACTTCATTGCGAGGCTCGGTGCGAGTCACGTTGCGGCCGACGGTGCAAGCGAAAGGATTGCCGCCGCAGAGAGCATTGACTGCGAACGTGTTGTTCACGATGAAATGGACGGAAGAAGGGGTGATGACCGGGCAGGCCGCAGTGCCGACTTGAGCGGTGCTCTGGCAAGTGCTGACATTAATTAATTGAGTGGCGTTCAAGTAGCGGCCTGCGGTGTCGAAGGGAGCGCTGGCATTGCTGAGAATCGGGCGGCAAGAGTCGAGAGTGCTGCCGATAAAGTTGTTGTTGAAAGAAGAATCGCAGTAGGGATCGCCGTTGTTGGTATTTTGCGTGGGAGTGACGGCGACGCCAGTTTGGTAAGTGTGGGTAGCGCTGACCTCCCAGCCGCCGAGAGCACGACCGACGAAGCTGGATGAGGCTTTCCATGGGAGTTCGTACACCAGGTAGGTGCTGAATACATTGGGATAGGACTCCGCGGAAACGCCGCGCTCTCCGAGATTGGGGTTATAGGGATTCTGAGGTATCGGAGTAGAGACTCCGCCAGTGCTGGAGAAGATTTCACTGGTGTTGTCCAGAGCCTTGCTAAAGGTATAGGAGAAATCGGCCGTCAAATTGTGGAAAGCCCGCACTTTGAGTTCGTTCTGGAGGCCATCGTAAATGGACCAGGCACCGTTGTTGCGGGTACGGACCAGTGTGAAGTTGCAGTCTGGGCGTCCGAGGGAGGTAGGCGATCCGGTGGTGCTACTCGAGAGGCAAGGAGTAACTCCAGAGGGAATCAGCGAGGGATCCTGAACCTCGAGGCCTCCCGTGCACGCGCCCGCAGTGACAGTGCAAATCTGCGGATTGGCGTTGACGGTCTGGAAGTTGTGAACGCCGTGATTGCCTACGTAGCGGGACTCGAAAGAGATGCGCGACGTAATGATGCGCTCGACGCCCAACGACCACTGTTCGACGTAGGGATTAGTGAAATTAGGACTGACGCGAGTCTGGCTGCGAGCCCCGGGGTTGGCGCCGAGGGGAATCATACTCAAGTAAGCGGCCTGGACGGAAGTCCCCGTGGCGTTCGCGGGGACGCCAACGTTGAAGATAGTGCCCGCATTGACGACGGGGGCAGAGGTCGCCACGTTCAGGAAGATGTTGTAGTAGGCAGGGTCATAAGCGATGCGATAGCCGCCGCGGATGACAGTCTTGTCTTCGCCCATAATTTTCTTAAAGATGCGCGGGGTCCAGGCGAAGCCGATGTTCGGGCCGAAATTGTGGAGGGCTTCGGGAATGTGGGGGATTTCTGTGACGTTGGTGGGCAGACCGGCGGCCCAGAAGCCGTTCGCTACGTTTTGAACAGAAATGTCATGCAGCAGATTGATGGCTTGCTGATCCCATTCCCAGCGGAGACCAAGATTGAGAGTGAGGTTGCTCTTGATGCGGAGGTCGTCCTGGGCATAGTAAGCCAGGTCGTTCTCCTTGAAATTGAAATTGAAAGGGCCTTGTGTGAGGGAGAGTTGGCTGCAAGTAGCGCCAGCCGGGCAGCCCGCAGCATTCTTGATGAAATTGCTGTAGGCGTTGCACGGCGTGTTCCCAGTTGGCCCCACACAATCCGTAGAGCCAGCGGGACTCGAAAGGAAAGTGAAGCCACCATTGATGCTGGGCAGGAAGTGGTTGGGCGAGCTTTGATGATCGAATTCGCCACCGAACTTGACGGTGTGGCGGCCGTGCGTCCAGGTAAGATTGCTCTGATATTGGGTGTTGTGGACCTGGCGGTCTTGCGGAAGGTTGGTTGCCAGACCAAAACTAAGGTACGAGTTCGTAGCGTCGGCGAAACCGATGTTCGGAGGGCAAGCCGTAACGCCGCTGATGGTGCATTCCGGAAAGCCCTCGCCGCCGGCAAACTGGAAAAAGCCCTTACCGTAACTGACGCGAACCTGCTGAATGAGATTGTTGGTCCAGGTGCGTGTGTAGTCCCATCCATACTGGCGATCTTGAGCGGGAACAGCGACAAAGGCGCCGCTGGAGATGACACCCGATCCCAAGGCGGTATTGCTATTTTGATAGATCATGCGGAAGAAGAACCGGTCTTTGTTGGTGATCTGCCAGTCGCCGCGGGCCACGATCTGGCGGTCGTCAAAGTTGTTACCGACAACGCGATTTACAAATGCGAAAGGAATCGTGGCGAAGGTCGTGCCGTTCGAGACTACTACGTTTTGCACGGTGCCAGCCGGTTGGGGATTGCCAGCGGTGATGCCGTAGGGGCCAAATTGCTGGAGCGCTGTGACAGCGGGGTTGTTAGGGAAGGCCGTAGCGAGATCGGAAAGGCCAGTAGGGGTAGGAGTGAGGCTGGAAGAAGTTGAGCTGCTCTTGGCACGCTGCTCCTCTTGTTGATACCCGGCGAAGAACCAGACACGGTTCTTGAGAACCGGTCCGCCGAAAGTGCCGCCCCAGCGGTTAGAGACAAAGCGGGGGATCGAGGGCGTCTTGCACTTCGAGGTGTACGCGGTAGCCGAGCCGGCAGCTACACCGGCGGGGCAGAAGCCAAGCAAAGGGTTCTCCTGGCCGTTCGTAAGAGAGCGATCCCAATCGCCTTCATAGAACTCGTAAGCGCTGCCATGCCAGGAATTGGTGCCCGATTTAGTGATGTAGTTGACGACCGTGCCAGAGTTGCGCCCGTACTCAGCGCTAAAGTTATTGCTTACCACCTGGAGTTCTTCCATTACGTCCGGGTTGGAGAGAAAAACCAACGGGCCCGCGACGGAGTTGTCGTTGTTTGCTTGGCCGTCAATTTGAAAGTTGTTGGAGCGGCCGCGGAGGCCGTTGTTGGCGATTGCGGCGCCATTGCTGTTGCTGAAGTTGGTGGAGCCGTTGTTGGCCACGCCCGGAACGAACAGGACGAGATTGTCGAAGCCCGCGCCGGCGTTGGGCAGAGCCTGGACAACTTGGGTATCAAAGTCGCCGCCAATCTGAGAACTGGTGCTATCTACCAATGGCGCGGTAGCTTCTACAGTCACGGTTTCCGAAGCGCTGCCAACTTCTAAAGTGAGGCCGGAGAGTGTGTTGGTGCGGCCGGCGACAACCTCGACGCCGCTCAAATGCAGGGTGCGAAACCCAGAGGCCTCGACGGTGAGGCTGTAGGAGCCGAGCGGAAGACTAAGCAGCTCAAAATAGCCTTGCGAGTTTGCCTGACTTGAGAATTTGGCGCCCGTGGCTACATCTACGGCATGAACGGTTGCGCTTGCGACGACGGCGCCTTGCTGATCCTGGACGGTGCCGGCGATTGTGCCGGTGACAATTCCTTGTCCCAGAAGCGTACAAGCCCCGAAATGCAACAGAAATGCGAGCACGAGCAGGAATCGAGATAGACTCACAGGATTTATATTTCGGCAGAGAGACAATCCGTCCGAGCGCAGACCCATTGTAGCCTCCGTCTTACCGAGAAGTCTTAGGATGGAAAAGCCAAGCCATGACCACAAAAGTCAAAGCGATGAAGTGCTGGCGGCACTTCTGAGACCAAAGCGATGTTGATCTTAGGTAATTTTTATTCTTAAGAAAACAAAGCCTTTAGACATGTGAGAGAAGCAAGACGGATTCTGTGCCAGGACGCGAGCTACAAAATTCAATAAAGGGAAGCTGCTTGCTTCCAAAAAGCGGAGTTTAAAGCGGCGATATTAGCAAGGGTCGGAAAATGAAGCTTGGGCAAGGACTGGCAATGCGGTCCTTGCCCAAATTTGTGGATGAGGGCGGTTTAGAAAGTGAGATGCAGGCCCAGTTGCAGGAAGCGGGGGCTGCCGACGGTGTGTTGAATGATTCCCAGGCTGCCCTGCGGTGGGATAGAAGGCGGACCTTCGTAGTTGGGGAAGAAATTCACATCGTTGTTGGGGGCGTCGAAATCTGGATGATTAAACATGTTGAAGGCGTCGGCTTCGAAGCGAAGGCGGAATCGCTCTTTGATGGGGAATTCCTTGGCCAGGCTCATGTCGAAGCGAACCTGGAAGGGGCCTCGGAAAAGGTTGCGGCCGGAGCCTCCGTAGAGAGACTCGTAAAGGTCGCAACCGTTTGCTTCGCAGGCCGGCACGCCATTCGTGCCTGGAGCGACAAATTGAGGGGCGAAGTCGGCGGCATTGAGTACAGGACTGCCAGCATTGACGCCGAGAGTGCCTTGGAGTTTGGCCTGGCTAGGAGTAATTCCCGGTGCGAGAGGGACGATGGGATTCGTGATGTAGTCGCTGGTGCCGTAGTAGAGACTGCCGACCGATCCGGAATAGTCATAGACGCTATAGGGTTGCCCGCTCTGGGCGACGGTCTGCCCGCCGATGATCCAACCGTTGATGGCATAACCGAGAGCATGGTTTTCGGTGAGGGTGGGAATGGCATAGCTATAGTTGATGAGGAAGACGTGAGTTTGATCGAAATCCGAGGAGGCGTAGTTGGATCGCGGATTCAAAGGATTGTTACCGGTGAAAAAGAGACCGAGGCCGCTCTGCTCGTCGAGGGAATGGGACCAGGTGTAAGAGCCGGTCAACTGAAGGCCGAAGGAGAGGCGTTTGCGGACCTGGACCTGGAGAGCGTTGTAGTTGGAGATGCCTTCGGCTTCATACAGCACAGAATTCATATCGTAGCCGGGATAGGGAACGCGGATGGGGGCGTTGCCGGCATATTCGTTGGTGTAAATAGGTTCGGAGTTGAGAGTCGGAAGTGGATCGCCGGTATAGTAGTTCTGGTTCGCCAGGGGACTTGTGCCGCCGTAGGAGGAGGTCTGGCCGTTCACAATATTCGTAGGCGTGGCAATCTGTGGCTGGTTGAAGGGAATGGGGAGCACGAGATGTGTTCCGTGATTGCCGACGTATCCGACATCGAGGAGCCAGTTGTTGGCGAACTGGTATTGAAGATCGAAGGTCCAGTTCTGTGTATAAGGCAGTTTGTTGTGGATGTCATAACCGCCAAAGAGGAAGGGGCCAAAGAGATTGCCGGTTGGCCAGCATCCTGGATAACCGCAAGCAGTGTCCTGAAGGTTCGGCAAATAGTTTAGAAAACTGGCGGCGGTGGGCGCCGGCACTGTAGGCAGGCTGGTCCCAAAGGGCGCCGAAAGGGTGGCATTCTTCGCGGTGGCGACTGGCGAGACGAACGGAGGAGCCAAGGTGACGCCGAGGGGGCCATTAAATCCGGCACCGGCGCTGGGGGAGAAGTAGCTGAAAAGCTCACCACGGTCAAAGTACAAGCCGTAACCGGCACGCACCGTGATTTTGGTAAATGGTGACCAAGCTACGCCGATGCGCGGGGCGAAACCCAACTGGTGGTTTTTCATTAGGCTATTCCCGGCCCCTGGCGTGCCAGCGGTTTTGTTGTTCGAAGCGACTAACAGTCCAGAGCTGGTGATGACGTCTGTACCCGCGTCACACTGCCCGTAATTGTAGTTGGTCAAGGCAGGGTCCGCCGGCTTTCCACCCACCAAGCATTGGACGTAGCTGTACTTGGAGGGGTCGAAGGAGGTCAGCCGGCCATACTTCTCTGTAAGCGGGCCATCAAAATCCAGTCGCACGCCAGCGGTCACGGTCAGGTTGCTACGGAGCTTGTAGTTGTCGTTGATGAACACGCCGGCAGTATCAGACCTGTAGTAACGGTCGGCCGAACCGGCGAATTCATCTCCGCCGTGAACCTGCCCCTCGACGAAGTTTTGGAAGGTATTGAAGTCGAGGGTGTCCGTGTTCGTGTTGTTGTTGATGATGTTGAGCTGGGTGTGGTCCCACTCCCCGCCGAAACTGATGGTGTGCTTTCCTTTCAACCAGTTGAGCGTGGAACCGCCGCCCCATTGATTTTGGAACATACCAGCGTCGCCAAAGCTGGTGCTAGGGCCGAACCCCAGGCTATCGCTGGAGGTCGGAGATGAATAGCTGATATCGAACTGAGGAAAGGTCGCCGCACCCGGAAGTGTGATACCCATCGGACTCGCTGTGAAGCCCTGCTGAGTATTGGCGTAGGCGCGCAGCCGGGTGAAGCCAGCGTGCTGTTCCCATGTGAGACTGGGCGACAAAATAATGGTGTTGGAGAGGGATGCCACCTGGCTACCAGCGGAAAGCTGCTGAGCGAATCCAAGCAAAGAGCCGACTGCCCCGAAGGGATTACTGGTGGGATCGCTTTGGAAGTAATACTTGGCCGACAAGCGATCTTTGAGGAGCGGCACATAATCGATGCCGGCAATCACCTGATTGACGGTGGACTGGGAGTTCGGCCCTTGTACAACGGCGTCGTATCCCAGCGCCGTTTGTTGAGCCGCAGTAAACGTCGCGCTTGGAATGAGATAATTGCCATTCGGGAGTTTTGCGTTTAAGAGGTTCATCGCAGCGGTATTGATCTGGCTCGTCTGGAAGGGACACCCGGAGGGCGGACTGGAAACGTTGCAATAGTCGGCGTTAATCATCTTTGCGATGCCCACTGCAGTGCGGTCGTTGGTCAGATCGAGCGGGACGTTGATGTCCTTCGTGGAAGACTCGGCATCGGCGATGCGAACACCCTGGTAGGAGCCGAAATAGAAGAGTTTGTCCTTCTTGATGGGACCTCCCACAGTGGCGCCGAACGAATTTCGATTGAGGAAAGGCCGCGGGAGAAACGGCGTATTTGTGACCGGGTTCGTTCCAGCAGCGTTGTAGAAGAAGGGAGCGGCGTTCATATCGCTGTTTTGGAATTGCTCCCAGACGGCGCCGTGTATTTCGTTGGTGCCCGATTTTGTGATCACACTGATGTGGGCGCCGCTGTTGTTGCCCTGGGATGCATCATACATGGACGAATTCACGGCGATTTCCTGAATGGCGTCAGGAGGAGGCGTGGGGAGGGCCTGGCCGATCGCGCCGTAAACCGATGTGCTGGTCTGGATGGTGCCGCCCGAGCCGAAGCTTTCACCGGTGTTGAGGACGAAGCGATTTTCGCCGACTTGGCTGGTGGAGTTGCCGTTAAATAAATTATTTGTGCTGGTGCCGTTCAACGAAAAGCTATTAGAGGTGTCGCGGTTGCCGTTGGCGAAAATCGCTTGATTTCCGAGACCGGAGTTTGAGCCGGAACCGCCAAGGAAATCCGCGTGGACGCCGGGGCTGAGAATAGCGAGCTGCGTGAAGCTTCCCGTACCCAGAGGCGTTTGTTCAATGGTGAGGTGATCGGCCACGTAGCCGTTGGTGGTGTCCGTTTGGTTCATCAGCGGAGTTTCGGAGACCGTGACCGTGGCGGTGACTTCGCCGGGCTTTAAGGAGCCATTCACCGTTGACGTGCGATTTCCTTGGACGAGAATGTGCGAGTGGACTTCAGTTTTGAATCCATCCCTGGAAAACGAGACGCTATATTCGCCGATCGGAAGATCGGGAACACTGAAAGAGCCATCTGCCTTTGTGCTGACAGTTTGCTCGAGGCCGGTGGCCAAGTTGTGAATCTTAACGGTTGCGTCGTGGATCACGCCGCCAGAACTATCGGTAACCGTGCCAGTGATGGAGCCGAGAGTCTGCTGCGCTTGCGCGGGCAGGAAAACCAAGCAAACAATGCCAGCAAATATACAGAGAAACCGCGCGATTTTCTTCATCTCAGTACACCCCTTCGACCGGATTGGACAGTGCAATTGCCAACTGTGTATCACACCCTCGGGACATAAATCGAGTGTCAGCCTGTGGAAAACCCGAATCTCCCCAGACGAATTCGCGAGAGTATGGGGGCGAGATGAATGGAAGTAAAATCGAAAGTTACAATGGCGTGAATTTGAAATGCTTTTTTACGGCTTCCAGGAAGAGGCTCAACGCTCGTCGAGGGAACTGAAGCCCGTGTCAGGACAGAGATGCAAGCGAGCGGCGGGATATTCCAGGTATAAGTCTTTGGATGGACGACGGGATGCGGGCAACGGGACGTGACGCGCGTCACAAGGCAGAGTGTTGCGGGGCACAGTCTCATGGTGGTGGATCAGCGGAAACTGAGCAAGTTGAAGCGGTGCACGGGCCAGCGCTGGGGCCACGGATTGGTTGGCTTGGAGGAGCGCTGAACGGGAGGTTGCTATGAATTATGTTTTTGTTGGCGTGGTGGTGGCGGTTGGGCTGCTGATGGTGGGACTGGGAGTGAGGTTGAGGCGGGCGGCGAGAACATATTTGAAGTTCCGAGGCGCGAGGATTGTGTCGTGCCCAGAAACGCATGAGGCGGCGGCGGTACGCGTGGCGGCGGGAGATGCGGCATTGAAGGCGACGGTTGGGCGCGATGAGCTCATGTTGAAGGAATGCTCGAGGTGGCCGGAGAGGGAACTCTGCGGACAAGAGTGTCTGGCGCAGATTGAAGAAGCGCCGAAGGCTTGTTTGGTCTCGACGATCGTGAACCAATGGTATCAAGGCAAGGAGTGCGCGTATTGCCATCGGCCCTTTGGCGAATTGCATTGGGACAGCCACCATCCGGCGTTGATGGATGTGAATCTCAAGACGGTTCAGTGGAACGAAATTCCGGCGGAAAAGCTGCAAGAGACGATGCGGACGCATTTGCCAGTTTGCTGGGACTGCCACATTGCGGAAACGTTCCGGAGGGAGCATCCGGAAATGGTGGTGGACCGTGTCGAGGATCCGCTGCGCATGAGCCTTTATAAGTAGAAGAAACGGGCTCGCTCTCGGAGGGAGTAAGTCGAGGACGGAGGGAGCGAGCCCGGTCGGTTTTGCAGGGAGCGCGCTGGCTGGCGTGATGGATGGAGGGAAATCGGGCGCTGAGGAACTTTACACGGCGTTGGTTGCCGGGAAATAAGTAAGGGCGGCTTGACTGAAGCCGCCCTTTTTAATTTGTTGAGAGGTGCGAGGCGATCAGCGATTGATTAGGGTTGACCGTCGGGGCGGCGCTTGAGTGTCGGGCGGCCGTCGTCGTCACTCGTTGTGGAGTTGGGATCGGTTGTGGAAGTACCCTGCTTGGATTGCTCGGTTTTTGTGCGAAGACTGGGCTTGCCAGGAGCGTTGTCCGAGACCTTGCGAGCAAACATGATGTTGCGCAGGCGGGCTTTCACGGAATCAAATTCCGAAGTGGTGACGATGTATTCAGGTCGCGCGGGGAGAATGTCCGCGATTTCTTTTTGGGCTAGTTCGATGCGCTCTGGCGTGGGCGGGTGAGTGGAAAAAACCTTGGGGATGGTGCCGGGGCGGCGTTTTTCATCGGCTTGGATACGCTCAAAGAAGGTGACGTAGGAATTCGGGTCGTAGCCGGCATGATACATGTACTGGAGACCGAAGTAGTCGGCTTGGCGCTCTGCATCGCGGCTAAATTTAAGATAGGTCACAGGAATGGCTAGCTGAGCGGCTTCGTAGATGCCATAACCAGCCCAGCCGCCCGGACCAAGCAGCATGAGCGGGATCGTGGCGAGCTGCATGATTTCGCCCTTCGTGGCGTTCTTGGTGCCGTGGCGAAGAACTACGTGAGAAATTTCGTGGGCCATTACGCCGGCCAATTCGGATTCTTCCTGGGCGCGCAGGATTAGGCCGCTATTGACGTAGAAGAAGCCTCCGGGAAGAGCGAAAGCGTTGACTTCATCGGAGTCGATGACCTTGATCGTGAAAGGAACTTTTGCGTCCGAGTTGCGAACGAGGTTCTGGCCGACGCGATTGACGTATTCGGTGACGACGGGGTCGTCAATCATTTTGGAAGAACGTTCGACTTCCTGAGCGAGCTGCTTGCCGAGGGCAATTTCGCGCTCAAGCGAATAGAAATTAACGCCTTTGCCGAGATTGCGGTTGCCGATGTCGTTGACGTCTTCCTTGGAATTCTTGGGATCAACGGTGTCTTTTTGGGTGATCGGTTGATCCTGCGGGGGAGTTTGCGATTGGGCCGCTGGGGTTGGCTGCGGCGGCGCGGGTTGTGGAGGAGCCGGTTGCGGAGGAGCGGGCTGCGCAGGCGCGGGAGATTGCGGCTGCGTGGAAGCAG
>Ga0187820_1000179_pt1 | contig 13442 bp, 18 predicted proteins | sample NC_wetland_sal_i_19_FD_132409 | JGI IMG/M metagenome (GOLD analysis project Ga0187820, IMG submission 132409) | Wetland sediment microbial communities from Neuse River Estuary, North Carolina, USA - SO4_5 | ecosystem: Environmental > Aquatic > Freshwater > Wetlands > Sediment | place: USA: North... | reverse complement strand
GTGGGAAGAGATAGGTGCTGTCTCGATCAATCGGGTGGAAGCGGGCCATGGCGATTTGCATCAAATTCAGTAACTGAATTTTACCGCTGCCGTTGAAGAGGGAAAGACCGACAGCCTGCTAGGCACCAACTAAGTCAGGATCAAGTCATGGACAAGACAAGTAAAAGACATCGCGCCACCCGCAATTTGACGAGTGAAAAAATGCACATTCACTCCCATGAAATCGAGGGTTTTAGGAGTTCCACCATGAAACGAAGTATCACGCTGGTTTCCGTGTTGATGGTCAGCGCAATGGTTATGGATTCAACTTTCGCCGCGGATGGGCATTCAGGTGGCGATTGGTGATTAAGCAATATTGCGGTGAACTAATTTTGGGCTCACCGACTCTTTAATAGGGTGCCGGCCAGCGGATTCATGAAGCTGGCTCAGGCTTTATTTGTACCCTTTGTCGCCCCGTCCGGCGATGTGAAATAACTCGGGCGCGTGACCGCCGGCGCGAAGACCGGAGTGTGGGATGAGGTCACCCACCGATGGGCCTCCGATTGGGAGGGTCCATGCGAATGTTGTTCGGGTTCGTCAGGAGCAGGACAACAGCCGCATGGGTAATCTTCGTCCAGATTCGGCAATCTCTAGCCTGCGTCTGCTTCAGTTTGTAGGGCCTGCCTGTAACGGCAAAATTCAGCCATACCAGCCATTCGCAGCAGTTTGCAGGCGTGATGACATCACGCGTTTTCCGGAATCCGGTCACCGATGTCGTCTAGCCGCCTTTGCAACGTCAACCGGTCCAGTTTGCTGATGGGCAATTGCGCAAACAATGAAATACGGTTGTAGAGATAGCTCCAAGCAAGAAAGAACGCCTTTCGCTTGGTGTCGTCAACACCGACCACCTCGACCGGGTCGGGTACCCCCCAATGCACCGTCATTGGTTGGCCATACCACTCAGGGCTGGTTTCCGTTGCCACCTTGTCACAGAGAGTGAACACGAAATCCAACGGGGGAGCATCCGGCTTCGCAAATTCCATCCAATCCTTGCTTCGCAGATGCTCGACGGGCAAATGATTCTTTATCAGCAACTCATAGGTATATGGACTGACTTTCCCACTTGGGTGGCTACCGGCTGAAAAGGCCTGAAAGCGGCCCTGATTAATCATGGGGTGGTTGAGGACGGCCTCGGCAATCAGGCTGCTTCCCGAATTGTGGGTGCAAAGGAACAGCACGTTGAACGGTTTCTGGACATCCATTGTTTGGCTCCCCAAGTCACAGCTTATGAATCATATTTCTGGATTGATTGCACAACGATGACAAGAAGATGTTGGGCGAACAGGAGGTGTCATGCACAAAGTCTTAACCAGGAGTAACCAGGTGCGCATGACATGTCCGCCCTCAGTCGCAAAAATCAGGACTTGGGCTTTGTCGATTTGTCAGTCTTGGGTGGCACCACCAGAACAGCTGCTGTGGATGCTCTGGGTTTTGGACCTGCTTTTGCTTCCTTGTTTCCGTGTCACCGACCTTTGGCCAGGATAGTCTCTGTTGGGTAACGGGTCATCCTGCAAGCCAATTTGTCGCATCGGACAACTCACTATTAGCAAAGACCTTGACCGGGCAAGGCATGGCAAATCCAAGGAACCGGGTAACGTCCGTGACCCAAGCAAGGTCCGTGACAACAGCAATGCGTTCCCAGGCTTTAAAGTAGGCAGTACCGGTTTTCAAGTCTTCCCACATCGCGCCCGCTGAAAACCCCGTGAAGTCAGGTCCCAACTGATAGAGGACACGTACATTTCTATGTTCCTTTATCACGGACTCTATGGCGGGGATGAGGACGGTCTCATAGTCGCTCGCCGTGACCTGACCTGAAGCTACAATTCCAACGACCTTGGCAGGAAGGTTGGGTAGGAGTTTAAGCATGACATTTCACCTCCATTGAATTTCTTTGGTCGCTCAGCGCCCAACTAGAATTTCAGTTGGGTGCGCCACGTAATCCTCAATGGCCTGTGCAACCAACTCGATTAGCTGGGTCGGTTCAAGACCACTCAGTTCAGCATTAAATTCCGTCTGGAGCCAACCCTCCGTCCCCTGCCACGACCAATCGGCTTCATGGCCTTGCCTCCACGTGACTCAAACACAAAGCGCTTTTCGAACGGGCCGATAATGCCGACGTTTGCGTCAATGCGGTCGTAGGTAACAACTAGACTCTAGGCGTCGATAAATGCTTTATATCCACCGTTGGTTTGCAAATGTCCTCTCGCCGATTCTGGCTCACCTGGACTTATTGATCCGGCACGAATAAGATTGAACTTATACGGTGCGAAGCGATCCATTCTGGATGGACAAAGAAGACGCAAGATTTCAAACATTGGAGCAACTTCACGAGCGGCGTAAGCAGGTTGTGCGGTTGCATCGAAAGGGCATCGGCGTGATGCGCATTGTGGAGTTGGTCGGGCTTTCCTACCCGGCAGTGCGCGGCGTGATTGATCGCTTCGAAGCAGGCGGTTTGGCGGCGACCAAACCGGCACGACGAGGCCGGAACTCCGGTCAGGGCCGTCTCCTCACCGAGGAACAGGAGCGTGAGATTCAACGCATCATCTGCGACAAGCGCCCCGAGCAACTCAAGATGGATTTCGCCTTGTGGAATCGAGCCGCCGTCATGCAACTGATCGAACGAACGTATGGCATCACGCTTTCCGTGCGTGGCGTCGGCAACTATCTTTCACGCTGGGGTTTCACCCCGCAAAAGCCGATCAAGAAGGCCTATGAACAACGCCCTGAAGCGGTTCAGGCCTGGCTCGATGAGCACTATCCGGAAATTGAGTGGCGCGCCAAAGCAGAAGGGGCCGAGATCCAATGGGGCGATGAGACGGCCTTGGTCAATACTGATGTTCGTGGCCGCAGCTACGCACCGGTCGGGCAGACGCCCGTTACCTATGCGGTCGGCGGAACACGCCAGAAGCTCTCGATGATTGCCACCGTGACCAACCAAGGCAAGGCACGCTGGATGATCATTGATGAGGCCTTCAATTCGGACAAGCTCATTGAGTTTCTGGGTGCGCTGATCAAGGATTCGGGCCGAAAGGTGTTCCTGATCCTGGATAACCTACGGGTCCATCACAGCAAGCCGGTCAAGGCCTGGGTGGCGGAGCGCCAAGACAAGATAGAGCTGTTTTACCTACCCAGTTACAGCCCGGAGTTGAACCCGGAGGAAAGACTCAATGCCGACCTGAAGCATGCGATCTGTTCCAAGGTGCCGGCACGAACCAAGGCCAAGCTGAAATCTGCCGCGATTGATCATATGACCATGATCGAGCAGACCCCAGAGCGAGTCATCGCCTATTTCCGTGATCCTCGTGTCAAATATGCCGCTTGAACTTCAAACTTCATTTGGCCGGATCAATAGAATCTTTGATTCCCTTCCCGGCAATTTGTTCATGTTGGGTGCACTAGCCATGTGGGATTGGTATGGCACCCATGCACCTACGCTTATTACCAGTCGCCCCCGCCTGAAGAGCTATCGTCCCAAGACGAACCATCCGAAATCCCAAAATCGCTTCCGCCCATGTCATCGGGAACGGCATCCCAATTACCGGAGGGCATCGGATTGCTGTCCTGACGGTTACCGTCGGTGAAGTGATGCATCAGTTCTTCGCCCGCGACCATCCCGGCACCAACCGCTGCACCCGTGGCAAGCCCACCTAAAATACCCGACCCCATACCACCAACGGTTGAACCCATTGGAGGCGCATAACCCCCACCGCCATACGGCTGCATCGGCGCCCCGGGACCATAACCGGGGCCGTAATTGTTCCCACCAGGCATGACTGTCACGCCCCGTCGCAAGGAACGCACAAACATGATGATTCCGATGATTAGCGCGATACCAACCAGCAGCACTGGCCAGGAGATTCCTGTTGAACCTTGATGAGGGGCTGTATATGCCCCCGCCATAGCTGGTGCAATGTTTCCAGAGACAAGTTGCTTCAGCTTACCGACCGACTCCGGCTTGGCAAAGGGAAGTCCAGGTGCCAAGCGTTCGGCCGTGTTGAGTTCGCTTTTGGCATTTGCCAGCTGACCTTCCTTCGCGAGAATTTCCGCGTCGACATAATGGGCCTTGGCACTGTTCGGATGGTCACGCAGTACCTGAGCCATCATGGTTTGGGCTTCAACCAGATGCCCAGCATTGGCGGCGTCATAGACTTGGTGAAGGGTTGGGTCCTCCGCTGCCATGGAAGCCCCGGCAAAGAGGCTATTCACCAGCAGGGTTGAAATCAGGAACAATTTACGGCTCATCATGCACTCCATGAAGGGGGGTTCCTGCAAAATGAGGGCGGCGTCGTTATTTTCAAGGACCCCATCGCTAGTTGCGTTTCCGCGACATTGAAATCAATAGCACTTGGGATATGCAGAGGATTGCAATATTAGGAATTGATAATATTTCTCTTCAATAATCGTTTCTTTCTATGGAGGTTGAAATGAAACGCTACATCTTTGTGCCTATCGCCCTTGTGTTCATTGTCATACCCTGGCAGATCGTCAAATTGTTCATGCGACGGAAGGACTCGCAAACGGTTTAATATTCAAAAAGCCGACTCATAAAGTCTCAAAACCTCGTCTCTGATGGGGTGGTGGTTTCAGTCACTTATCGCTTCTACAACAATTTCGCCTGCAACTAAAATACGCGGAACGCTATGGATAGCTCCAGCCAGGTCAACCACGGTTGCTTTGTTCAACCCATTAAGCCCAATTTGGATAACCCTTGCATGTCGTGTGGAGTCTGCTGTGCCCACTTTCGAGTGTCTTTCTACTGGGGTGAGGCTGACCCCGCTCTGAAGGACTCAGTGCCAATCGAGCTCACTGCGCCCATCCTCCACCCCCATCGGCTTGCCATGTTGGGCACACTGGGTTTGCCGATCCGGTGCGTTGCGCTCATTGGTGAAGTGGGCATGGCCGTTTCTTGTGCCATTTATGCTCGAAGACCTTCGCCTTGCCGTGAACTAGAACCTTGGGAAGCCAATGGCCAACCGGGTGGGAAGTGCAATCAAGCCCGTATTGCCCATGGTTTGCCCCCGTTAAAGTAAATGGGAGAATTTAACCGTGACGTCCGGATGTCTGAGTTCGATAAGCTGCCATTGGGCGATTGTGTAGGCTTAGAACGCCCTGAGAAGTACTTTCCAAGTTCATCGAGTGTGGTCAGTAGTCTTTCGGAGACTGACCCAGATGGCCCAATAGACGATTCCATTTATTAAGCATACCAAGAGTCCAAGAGCTATCTGAATCTCACGTGTTAATGAAGTGGGATAGATGAGCGGCACGATATGCTGTGTTACAAAATCACCGGAATAAACTAAAGACACCGGCCACACTCCGGTAATGATTTTCTAAAGGGGTCAGCGGACAAATGATGCCGCTGAATTCGACAAATGCACCCCATACCACTGCAGGAAGATGCACCTTAGGTATCCAGCGCCAGTGAAGCGCAAGGAGGCCACCGAAAACCACAAAAACGATAAATCCAAAGTGGATAAGGTCAATGAGCTGCTTCCCAGGTCAATTGCAGGGCATCCGCCAGCCGCACTTCGGCCCGCCAGGCGGCATAAAGGACCCGGCCGAGACCGCCAGCACGAGCGACAGCAGACCCCGGGGCAAACGGCCATGCCCCTTGTCCGGCATCAATACCATCATCAGAAATGCGGACGGCATCAGCCAGAACCACCTCTGGTCGGGCAGTTCCAGTTGACGTTGCAGCACGGCCGCGCCCAGCGCGAACGCCAGGATCAGCAGGCGCAACGGCATGACCCGCTTGCTGCGGAAACGCTTTGCATGAGCTGTCCTCCCTGTGGGACGCGGTTTCGTTATTTGTTGGGCAATGCCTCAGTGGAATCCCTGGCGGCAAGCCAAATTCAAGCCTGGATGATGAGAAGGTTTATCGCCGTTTGCAACCCGACCGACTCAGAGGGACCCCGGATTTTGAAGAAATTCCGGCTGCCTATCGATCAGAAACCAGGCGCACTACTCGCTTGGCCAGATCGTTCAGAGAAGCAGGAGATATGCCGCCAGGATCAAACCCAGCAGTGCGACAGCCAGATTGGTGAGAATGGCACCATGGATCCAGTAGCCGGACGGTATCTCGCTTTCGCCCAGAGTCTTGACGACGCGGCGGAATTGATCAACCGAAACAACCAGCATCGCTACCCCGAGCAGTATGAATGCCACGCCGATCGCCAGCGATATGCCCCGATGCAGGGGCTCGGCCTGGTGGCCCATGATCACGTGCAGGAACAGGCCGAAGCGTTCCACCAGGAAGCCAAAACCCATGAGGGCAATGGCGGTACGGTTCCAGGCAAGCAGCGTGCGTTCTGCAGCGAACAGCACCCGGGGATCATTCAGGTAGGACATGGTGACTTTCCTCGGAATGAACTCATGTTGCCAGCATCACTTGAGTCCCGGCAACAAGACAACCAGACCGCTGGTGAATATCTCGACCGCAACGGCGGCAAGCAGCAGCCCCATCAAACGGGTGGCAATGTTCACACCAGTTTCACCCAGCCAGATACTGACCGGTGTCGCCAGTCGCAGAAACGCCCAGGCGATGGCCGCCACCAGCAGGCAGCACAGCACGATCAGCCCCATATGCCCGAGCGAGGCACGTTCGGTCGCATAGACGATCGTCGCGGAGATCGCGCCGGGCCCGGCGAGCAGCGGTATGGCCAGCGGGACGACGGCAATGCTCTCCTTGGTCGCTGCCTCTTCCGCTTCCTCGGGGGTCTGCTTTTGCCGGGTCGGCGCCGCATGCATCATGGCAATGGCCATCAACAGGATCAGGATGGCGCCGCCCACCTTGAACGACGCGATGGTTATCCCGAACAAGGCCAGGATGGGCTGGCCCAGGATGGCCGACAGGGCCAGCACCACGGCGACCGAGATGCTGGCCATGCGCGCGATCTGCTTTTTCTCGATCTCGTTGTTGTTCGCGGTCATGCTGACGAACAGGGGCAAGGCTCCGACCGGGTTGACGATGACCACCAAGGCCACAAAGAATTTTACGTAATCGGCCCAGTTCAGCATTTCAATGTACTTTCCCGTGTAGCCCAAAATGAACGATCCCGCTTCCGACATCCCAACTGTCGATGGGCGCATTCAGTTGGGATGCCTTGTTACCGGAATGCGTACCATCTCTCCGACGTCCTCGATCTTGTCATACAGCAAGTTGATCCTATGAGCCAGACCCTGGATTTCGGCATGCGCCCGGCGATTCACCTCGAAATCGAGCTCGCTGCGCAGGCGATCCTTCTTGTCCTGCCGGTTCTGGCTCATCATGATGATAGGCGCCTGAATCGCCGCCAGCATGGACAGGAACAGATTGAGCAGGATGAACGGATACGGATCCCATGCCTTGTTGCCGAGTTCGACATTGATCATCGAATACACCACAAGCACCACGGCGAACAAGGTGATGAACGTCCAGGAACCGCCAAAGGAGGCCACCACATCGGCAATCCGTTCGCCCAGGGTTTCCGCTTCTTCGATCACATCGTTCGGATTGCGCGCAGCACGAATGCGGACGAGCCTCTCCGCGGCGTGAAACTGCTTGCCCATCACGGTAAGCAGGTCCAGTCCCGCGTCCGGCTTGCGTCTCAGCAGGACGGTGATGTCGTGCAGATCCACTTCCACGCATTCGGTCTCCTCGACTGCGGTGGCTTCTGTCTGATGTGGAGTCTGCGCCAGCATCGACGCGAAGCCGAAAATGTCGCCATGGCTCGGCAGATCGAGAATAACCACCTGCTTATCCTCGTCGATGGTCGTCACCTGAACAGAACCGTTCACCATGATAAAGGCGCGTTCGCTCGGATCGCCGATCTTGAAGATCCGCTGGCGCGGCGCGAATTTCCGCAGCTCGACCTGGCCCGCAAGAACAGCCAGTTCCTCCTCATCGAGCAGGGCGAACAGGGGAACTTCTTTTAGCACATCAGGATTGCAAGCCATTGCTCACCTCAATTACTTGAAACACAAAATCAAGACGTCTACTCCAATGGAATCAACATCATCTTGCCTCCAGCAACCTTACCAGTCCTGGGGCAGATTTCCATGCGATCCGTTCGGATTCGCTCCGGAACGCCCCTGACCTCTTTGATGCCTGCCCTGTTGAGTCGCATCGTTCTGGTGATCATCCTCCGCAGAATATCCGCCGCCGGCAAAATTCCCTGGAATGGTTTCCGGCAAATGTTGATCAGCAATAGCCTTCTGCCCTTCGTCAAGTGACAAATACAAGGCTTTGGCTGCATCCCCTATATCTTCCATTGCAGCGAGTCGGTCCCTTGCCTGATCGATTTTCGCGTTAATCCTGTTCAGTGCGCCACGCTTTTCAGGCGTATTCAGATCGACCCGGGTCTGGTCCGCGACAAAGGCACTCACCTTTGCCTGATAGGCGTCCCAGAATACTTGCTGCCTGGGCGTCAAATGCAGCGATGCCTCAACTTCCGCCAGCTGTTTATCAGATCGTCCCCGAACATCCAGATAACCGTGGATGGCAGAAACCGGGCGCGGGCCATCACTGTCGTAGGTATCCCTTGCCGGGCGATCCCTGCTCCTGCCGGCGTCGGCACAACCGGCCAGCGTCAAGACAATGCAAAGCGAACAACTTGCAACCACGGCTTTCATCATTGCTTCTCCATCATCAGGTGGGTGGATATTCAGGCATGGACAGGCTACTCACGGGTGAAACCAACCATCGGGCCCAAGGCAAGGACTCAGACGCGATCATCAGGACCGAGCAGACTCCACTCCAGGAGAGCGATGTAGCCATCCGGCGAAGTAATTACCAGGGTATTGCCAGACGTGTAGACAAGCTCGCCAGCCGGGCGCCCGTGTGCTTCCTCCCATCCGGTCAGCCGCCTGACATGGATCTGGGCTCCCTTCACCCGGGCCAGCACTTCGAACGGACCGAAGGCCCTTGCCAGGCGCAGTATCCGGGCTACGGGCTGACCATAATCAAGGGTTCTGTCTGCATCGGTCCATTTTTGCCAGTAACTTCCTTCGCCCTGGGGTGTCGCATCCTGCCAAAGTTCATGAAAGCTGCCTCCGACCCGGCCCGCCAGTTTCTTTGCTGCCGCTTGCAGGCGCAGATCCAGGACGTCGAATCCGTCGCCCTCCTGCAAGGGAAACATCTCCTGGGCCAGGATATCGCCAGCGTCGAATTCATGTTCGAGCTTGTGACATGACATACCCCAGGTACGGTGACCGTCCAGAATCGCCCGCACGAGCGGCATCGGGCCTCGGCCGATGGGCAGCGGCGATGGATGAAAATTCACCGCATAAGGCAAGAATGGCCGCCAGTCGGGAATCCGCCAATTGTAGCTGGCGACCACAAGAACCTGACAACCACGTTCCGCCAGTTCCGCGAGATCATCCTGGCGGAGACGGGACATCTGCACGGGAACGCCATTCCGATCTGCACACTCGATCATGTTCCTGTTGAAATAAATTCGATTGTCGACCGGGACCGTAAAGAACTTGACCGGCTGCCATCCAGCTTCAATCAAGGCATTGAACACACCGACATAACGGTCCGTGCCGGTTATTGCGAATCTCATCCTCGCTTCCCGTCGAACAGGATTTTCAGACGCTCACGTCGATCACCGAGCCCACCGGCCGGAAGTCGCTTCGATTCTGACTGGCAAGAGTCTGGCCGACAGGACCGGAATAACCATTGGGTGACACGGAGGAAAACGACATTGCGGCGCTCCTTCAACAAAAAACCTCAAGACAGGATAAATTAGCAGGAAACCACTGCAAGATCACAAACCGAACTCACTGCGGCGGTGGTGGCGGAAGTGGCGGTGCCGGGGGATAGGTCGCGGCCGGCGGCATGACAATCACGGTTTGCGGCGTGTACCGGCCATATCCGGTGTAGCCGGACGAAGGCAGTATGTTGCCCTTGGCATACATGCATTGCTCATAGGCAATGTCGTAGCGGCGTTGCAGCGACATGCCGCCACGATTGGCTGCATCGTACCCGACCGCGCTACCCATCAGCAGGCCCATGCCGGCCCCGGCACCGGCTGCCTCACCGTGACCGCCGCCGATCAGGGCACCGGCCGCGGCGCCGATGACCGTTCCGGCGACCGCCCCGGAAACGACCTTGTCCTGGGCGGCCTGTCCAGGCTCCACGCCGACCTGTTGCCGGGCATAGCTGCGGCATACCAGATCATCGTTCTGGAACTGCTCGAACGGCTTTCCGGGCGAAGGCATGACGGCAACGTTGGGGGCCAGCGGTTCACTGGCACAGCCACCCAGCAGGAAACCCGCGGTCAGTCCCAAAAACATCAGATTGCGTCTCATGTCGGCCTTCCTTCTAGTGGACATCCGGAGGTGTGACCGGAACGGCTTTCCAGCCTTCCGGACAGGTGTTTACATAGGGGTAATAGGTCTTGGCCGAGGTGCAGTAATACCACGTCGGCGAAGCCTGGGCCGGCGCAGAACCGGCAACCGGGGCACCGGCAACGGGCGGCTGGACGACGACCGTGGCCGGCGGCGGCGCCTGTTGTATGACAACGGGAGGGATATCGGGGTAGACCACCTGAGGAACGGTCGCCAGATACAGTGCCGGCGGAATGGCCCACCACCAGCCATCGCCATAGTAGCCATGCCAACCGTGATGGAAACGGTCGGCCGAAGCCGGCATGGAGACTGCGATCGCACCCAGTGCCAGGCCCAATGCGAAAAATGATCTTTTCATGATTCACCTCTTGAAAAATGCGATGTCACAGGGCCGGTCAGCTTGCGCCGGCCACCGGAACGGAGCTCAGCTCTGCAGCATCACGTCAGTCCCTGGGCCAGCGATGTTCCTGGCCCTGCTCCGGTTCGGCCTGTTCATGACGCTCGCCATCGCGCCGGGCAAAACCGGTCCGCATCAGGTTCGTGCGCACGATTTCATTCAGCACCTCGCGTTGTTCAGGGTTCAGTACCGACTCCAGGTTCGCCGTGGCCTTGGCGATGGCATTCATCCTTGCCCCCATTTCATTGATCCGGTCCGCCCTGAACTGCATCAGCGTGGCCGCATCGGCGTCCCTCGGAGGCCGCTGCTCGATCGCGGACGGGGCGGCTTCGACAACGGATGCGTAGGCTTTCCAGGCAGGCATCTGGGACGGCTTGATTTCCAGCCGTTCGCCCATCTTGTCCAGCGCGAAACGCAGCCAGACCTGCTTGTGTACCTGGTGGGTGGAGGGTCGTGCCGAACCCTGGGCATCATCGCTGTAGGCGGGGGCTGCGACACCGAAGAGAGTCGCACCCAGAACGAAGGTGGCTAGGGAGTAACTGAGACCGGAACGGGAAGTAATCACGGCAAAGGTCCTTGTATGATGTGATTAAGGAGGTTTCATTACAAGCCCGGCATGTAAATGGGCTTTGAACGTCAGGCCTGTTCTTGTGAACGACCGGTAACAGTTTGTTACTCGGTGCTGTGCTGGCTGCGCGCCTTCCCGCAAACCAGTTCCAGTTCCTGGGCTCCCGTAGTATCGGGATCGACCTTGTCGAATTTCAGTTTCGAGGCGGGGACCGTCATGGAATCGACAATGGTTCCATCGCGGCTGAAGGCCTGACCATTGGTCATGGCCAGGCTCCGTTCCTGGCAATTCGCAGCCGTTCCCATGATCAGATAATCGTAGGATTTTCCGTTTCCAGCAGCCTGCGGCGTGCTGAAACTTTGTTTCACCAGAAATTGAACCAGACCTTTGCTGACCATGATCGAATCGGTATCGACATAGGTTGTTGCTTCATTAGTCGGCTTGTAATCGATGGACACCCAGTTCGACGCCCATGACGAAGAAGCGGCGGACGTGAGTGCAATCGCGAAAATCAAGGAAACCGTGCTTGGATTCATGGTGCATCCTCATGAATGACTGCTATGACAATGATCGACATTGGTTGCCCCTGCCGTGGTCATCATATTTCACAACTCGCATGTAAACGGCTTTTGAATGGATTCAGGCTTTTGTAAATGGCCGGTAACAGTTTGTTAATCGACGCCACAATCACGCGTGATCCCGGTGCCTGGCGTTATCCTTCGTAAAGCGATTCAAGCTGGATGCACGAATGAAAAGACTTCTGGTGGTAGACGACGACAAGGCCCTGAGAAAACTGCTGGGGGATTATCTCGGCGAGAACGGGTACAACGTCACGCTGGTCAGCGATGGCGAAGCCATGCGAGAGGAACTGGTCAGGGCGGCGTTCGACCTCATCATCCTCGACCTGATGCTGCCCGGGGAGGACGGGCTCACCCTGTGCCGGGACCTGCGGGCGAGATCCAAGGTTCCGATCCTGATGCTGACCGCTCGTGGCGACGAACTGGACCGCATCATCGGTCTAGAGATGGGCGCGGACGACTACCTGGCAAAACCGTTCAACCCCAGGGAGCTGCTGGCCAGGATCAAGAACATCCTGCGCCGCACACAGAATGGAGTCAACCCAGTTGCAGCACCGCGCCTCCTGATCTTCGCCGGCTGGACGCTCGACCTGTCGGCCCGCCATCTGATCGACTCGGAGGGCGTTGTCAGCCCGCTATCCAATGGCGAATTCAAACTGCTGCAGGTTCTGGCTGAGCACCCTCGCAAGATTCTGTCCAGGGATCAATTGACTGACGTGCTGTCCGGGCGGGAAGCGTTGCCCTATGACCGGACCATAGACGTGATGATCAGCCGGTTGCGGCGTTGCCTTCGGGACGACGCCCGGGATCCGCAACTGATCAAGACCATACGCAACGAGGGGTACATGCTCTCGGCCACGGTGGAGCAGCAGGCGTGAGGCTGCTCCCCAGAACCCTGTTCGGCCAGATGCTGCTTGCCCTGGTGGCGGGGATGATCGTTGCACTGAGCCTGAGTTTCTGGTTCCTGATGCACGACCGCACTCGCCAGCTCGACCACTTCATGGGCGCGCATGTCGCCCAGCGCGTGGTCAGCATGGTCTCCATACTCGATGGCTCAACGCCTGAAGAGAGAGCCCGCCTGGTCGGCATATTCAACGCCGAGCCCACCCGGCATATCGCGCTTGACCAGCCATGGACCACCCCGTCCGGCAGCATGAACCAGCAGATCCGGACCTTTACCAGCACCCTGCGGCAGGAGCTGGGGCCGACCTATCCGGTCCATATCCTGTTTCTTGGCAAGGCAGGCGGCTCGGTGTTGACTTCACCAGCCGGCCCTGGCATGGGTGAAAGGTATGCCGCCCTGAGCGCCATCATCCAGGTCCGCCTGACGGATGGCACGATACTCACGTTGAACCAGTCGTTTCCGACGCTGCACGCCGGAGAGACCTATCTGGTCATCGGCAGTCTCGTCCTGATGGGACTCACCATCGCCCTGCTCACAGGTCTGGTGGTGCGCCGCCTGACCTTGCCTCTGCGCGCTCTGGCCGATGCCGCCAACAGCCTGGTGCTCAACCTGGACCAGCCACCGGTG
>Ga0187820_1000177_pt1 | contig 13555 bp, 11 predicted proteins | sample NC_wetland_sal_i_19_FD_132409 | JGI IMG/M metagenome (GOLD analysis project Ga0187820, IMG submission 132409) | Wetland sediment microbial communities from Neuse River Estuary, North Carolina, USA - SO4_5 | ecosystem: Environmental > Aquatic > Freshwater > Wetlands > Sediment | place: USA: North... | reverse complement strand
CGGCGTCGTAGGGAATTGTTTGTTATAAATTAAGTGGATATTGTACTGGGGAGGAATGACGCAAAAAAGATCGTGGTTGACGACAGGGCAAACCACGCGCGAAGCGGCTGGCCAGAGAGGAAAATTTGATGGTGCCCGAGAGAGGACTCGAACCTCCACGACCTTGCGATCACTAGCTCCTGAAGCTAGCGCGTCTGCCAGTTCCGCCACTCGGGCACAAGCGCGGTGAGTGAAACCCCGGCAAATCCGGAGATTTCGTTTCAACGAGGCTTTTTCATTGTGCCCGCCGCTTACCGGTTTGTCAACGAAGGCCCGGCGAAGGCGCGCGGCCTCGTCAGGGCTCCGGATCCCTCCCGTTTGGGCACCTACAATCGCCTGGAGAAAGCAGGTTGAAGGGGTCGGCCAGAACTGTGGACTGTGGGTTCGGACACGGTCTCATGGGCCGGCCACGCGGACTTTCAAGCAACAGTTTGACTTATGCCAACTAGTTGAAATTTAAATGGTTGGTGCTATACTGCGCCTCAGAACGCGGTCTTATACCTTCCTCGTCCTCGCGAAATCAGGGACCGCGCGCCGGTTCTAGTGGGAGGTCACCATGGAAGCCATCACAGGGCCAATCCTGTACGTTCTAATCGCTTGGGGAATCGTAACCGCCATCTTCATGCTGTTGTTAATCCGGCGGAGCGTTCTCGCCAGCCACGAAGACGATCAAATCTTTCTGGATGGAGCATCGGAACACATGGCCCGGGAGCAGCGCGAGCTGATCGCCAAGATCAATACGCTTTCCCGGCCGCTTCTCACCAGCGGCATTGCTTCCGGAGCCCTATTGCTGGTGCTGGCCGGCTTATGGCTTTACAACGGATTGAAGAACTTCTAAACCGTTGAACAGCGCGGAAGCGCACGCCCGGCCCTCTAACCCGTCGAAGCTCCATTTGGCTTTGGTTGAACTATTTGCGGTGTGTTCGCAGGCGGGATCGGCGCGGCTGTAGGCGCCACGGAAGTGTGGTTGTGCACGATCACCCAGTGGTTATCCCTTTTTTCCATGACCAAGGTGGTCTGCCCTCGGGCTGCCGAGGGCTGCCCATCCACCACCGCTGAAAACTCCCACTGATAGCAGGCCCAGGCGAAGTTGCCGCTGAGCCTGATGTAGGTGTTCGTCCTGTCCATTCGTACTTGCTGCATGCGCGCGTGTTGTTGCTGGTAAGCGGTGAGATAGTTGCTCCAGCCGAGTACAGGGGGCGCCCAGATGCCGTTCACCACGATGACGTCATCGGCATAGTCTTTGTGCAGCTTTTCGATGTCGCCAATCTGCCAGGCGCCCAGCATCTCCGAAATCAGGTAGTCGATCTGCTGCTCATCCCCCATCGGTATCATGGGAGTAGTTCCCGCGGCGGCATCTTTCTTTTTTTTGTCCTTCTGGCCCGCCACTCCTGGCGAACCGCAGGCCAGCAGAAGCGCCGTTCCCAGAAGGAGCGCGATAGCAGTCCGGATCTTCCGGCCGGCAAAATGCGTGTAGAAAAAATTCTTCATGCGTCCTCAACCCCCGGTGAAAGAGAATAGCACGCTGATTTGCGCTCGGGAGCAGTGTGTCCAGTTAATTTACTCTCGTTGTGGCCGCGCCGCAGGACTCTCGGATGCCTGAGTGACGCTTCGAGCTCAATCAGGATGGGTCGCGCTGAGCAGGTTGACGAAAAGACGGTAGGCGCCGGGGACACCTTCAGGAATTTGGCGGAAGAAGGCGATGCCCGTGTAGATGTATATGCCCTTGCCGTAGTGCGTGTAGACCAGCGAGCCATCGAGGTCCGGCTCGCCGGGATCGTGCATCGCCAGAAGCGCCGTGTATTTTGAATCAAACTGCGTCCAGTCATATAAGCTGCGTTCCTGAACCCATCCTTTGAAGTCGTCTTGCGTAATTTTGTTGGGGCGATTCAAGAGCGGGTCGTCCGGTTTGAGAAATTTCACCGCGGCAGTTTCGTCCGTGACGCGCGGCAAGTGACCTTGCTCTGTCAGGATTTTAGCGGGATAGGGAGCGTATTCCGCCTTGTTCCAGGCGAAGTCCCGGTTGTACTGCACCACGAGCGTGCCGCCTTTCGAGACGTAGTCGAGCAGCCGCTGGTTCGCGCCGGGGAGCTCGGGGCGCAGTTCGTAAGCGCGGACTCCGACGACGATGGCGTCGAATCTTGAGAGGTCAGCGAAGGCCAGCGCCTGCGCATCGAGAGTTTCCACCTGGATCCCCAGCATTCGCAGCGCCTGGGGGATTGGTTCGCCCTCCGCCGTGATGTAGCCGACATGCAGATTTTCGGGAATGTTGATCCCCAGGGCGTGCACCATGCACTCTGCCTTCTCACTCCAGAGTTGCGTCGGCAAAGAGGGCAGTGGCGCGAGCGACGTCGAGAATTTTTCGTCGCCCCGTTTTGCGTAGGCGACGATCGGGTAATTTCCCGCGGCCAGGCCATTCGGCGCGGTCACGGCCAACTTCGCGTAGCGGTCCCCGGAGCCCTCGATGGAAATTTCCTGTGGAGCGCTGGCGGAAAAGCCCTCCGGCAGATCCAGGCCGACCGTGAGTTTGGCCGGTTGCGTTGCGTAGGAATGCACCCGCAGCAGTACATCAAACGGCTTTCCCGGTTTGCCGAGAATCGCAATGGCCTGCTTGGGCTCTACCGCCAGCGTATATGCCGGCACAATCCGCAGCGGTACGCGGTCGAGGGTCGTTGAGTTTGCGAATATGTGTGTCACGGGAACTTCCGCATCAAATTTGTAGCCGTCGATGGTCACTTCCTGTTCGGCGCGCAGGAGCGGCGGCGGTTCCGGCAAGAGCTTGTCCCAGGGGGTCAGTGCGGGCGCGGGCCGAGTTACAGCGATCGTGAATTCGTAACCCTTTTCGGCATCCCCTTCCCGTTTAGCCTCTTTGAACCCATCCGTAAATTTCAATTGCAGGTGGCCCAGTTCGCAGCCGTCTTCCTTGCGGCAATGGGTTTCGGCGTGGATGCCAAAGGATTCACCCACAACAAGCGTGCTGCGGTCCGCCTCCGCCTTCAACTCGAGGCCTGCGGCCAGCGCCAGTGCCTTGTCCAAGCGCTTCTTTATTTCTCGAAGATCGAAAACCTGGTCGGGCGTATAGCCGAGGTAGCTATCAGAAAACTCCGGAGGCGAGATAGATGAAATAAGAGTTGCAGCTCCAGCTAATTGCGCCAATGCACCTTTCCAGTCGAGGTTGAGCGCCGCCTTGCGCGCGGCCGATATTTTTTCGTCTGCCTTGGCGGCGGCCATCACTTTGCAGCTCTCAGTTTTATCCCCGCCACAGAGAGTTTTTGCGACGGAGCCGGCCCACTCCTTTAGATTCACCGCCAGGCTTGAGGCATCCAGCTTGCCGCCATTTTCCTCGATCACAACCACGGGCCTGCTGAGAAATGGCGAACCGATGAAATTGGTAACGCCCTGAGAACGATGGTTGGCGAAAGCATCCAGCCCAATTTCGCGCCACGTTTTGCCCCAAAGTGAGGATATTTCATCCACGCGAAGCGTCACGCCGTCAGCGCCGGCTGCCCCGCCTCGTTCTGTATCGAGGAGTTGCACGGGATTCGACGGCCCACCCCAAGCACGGAGCCCTTCTTGAATCTGCTCGGGAAACGCCTTGTCATCGGCCGCTTTTTCGACGGCGATGGGCGTCCACAAGCCAGAAGTCTGGTGGTGGCCATGGCCGCCGTGCACTCCGCCCCACCCGTTTACAACGATGTTTGGGCGAAACGTGCGAATCACTCGAACCATTTCTCCGAGAACCGGTTGTCCCCAAACTCTCTCCGTCTCCTCCGGAGTCTTCGAGAATCCGAAATCCGGCGCGTTCGCAAAAAACAGTTTCACACCGTAACCGCGCGTGGCTGCAAGCAATTCTTGCGTGCGGATCAACCCAAGCTGAGGCGCTTGCTCCGGCCCCAGGTCATTCTGTCCCCCTTCGCCGCGCGTGAGCGTCAAAAGCGCCACATCTGCATGTAACGCCCGTGCAAGATAAGTGAGGAGCGAGGAAGATTCGTCATCCGGATGCGCGGTGATGTAAAGAATGCGAGTGGTGACTCGAGCGCTTTCGATGGCCTCGACCGTCTCGGGCAGACCGGGACCAGTTCCCGGAGCGGGCGAAAATTGCGGCGCGGCCGGCTGCGCGAAAAGCGACGAGACCAAGAAGACAAAAAAGACAAAGCTGATGATTCCGGCTGACTTCTGGATGAGACGATTCACGCGGCCTCCGGTTCTTTCCCCTTTGCAAACGGCCATTGTCGCATTTCACGCGCCCGAATGAAAAATGCAAGTGCTCCCAGCGCGATTTCCGCCAATCCCCATTTTCGGGCTGGGCCAGTCTGCCAGAAAAGCCAGGCCCATCCCACCATCGTGAGCACTGCGGGCCAGGGGTACAGCCACATCCTGAACGGCAATCGCGCCACACCCCAGCGGCGGCGTAACAATATCACTCCCACCGCCTGGCCGATAAACTGAACCAGCAGGCGCATCGCCAGAATGCCCGCTATGGCCGTCTCGAGTTTCAGGGTCACGCTGAAAAGGAACGCGAGCCCGCCGAGAACAAGCAACGAGACGTGAGGAAAGTGCTTCGTGGGATGCAGGCGTCCGAACACCGGAAAGAAATTCCCGTCCAGCGCCGCCGAGTACGGCACGCGCGAATATCCGAGCAGTACCGAGAACACCGAGGCCAGCGCGATCCACAGGACCATCCATGTGGCCGCTTGCGCCGCATGATGTCCGTACAATCTTTCGACAAACGTGCTCACGATAAACTTCGAGTTCTGTGCTTCCCGCCACGGCACCACTCCCAGGATGCTCGTCTGCATCGCCAGATACAGCACGGTGATTCCGAGTATGGAAAGAAAAATTCCTCGCGGAATATTGCGTTCCGGATTGCGGATTTCCCCACCCAGATTGCAAATGTTGTAGTAACCCCAGTAGCTGTAAACTGTGCTCACCATCGCGGAACCGAGGCCCGCGAACCACACCCAGGAAAGAGAAAAAGCGCCGCGAGGAAAATCGAAAGCCATTTTCGCGTTGAAATGCGTTGCTCCGCCCCAGATCAGCCACAGAAGCGTGCCAATCACGCCAGCCCAGAGGAAGACAGAGATTTTGCCTATCGTGGTGATACGGCGATAGAGCAGAACTACCAAGCCTAAAACCAACCCGCCTGATACGGCTTTTGCCTCCAGTGTTGTGAGTGGATGTAGATATCCCGCATAGCGCGCAAACCCAATCGAAGCGGATGCGATCGACAGCGGCGCCTGAACAAACGTTTGCCACACAAAAAGGAAAGACATCAGCCGGCCCCAGCGCCACGGCCCGTATGCTTCGCGGAGAAAAACGTACGATCCGCCGGCCTTCGGCATGGCCGCGCCGAGTTCCGACCATACAAACGCGTCAAGCGTGGCCAGGGCGGCGCCGGCAATCCACGCGATCAGGGCTTGCGGCCCGCCCATCGCTTTGATCACCAGCGAGGTGACCACGAACGGACCAATTCCCACGATCTCGATCATGTTGAGCGCAACGGCCTCTTTGAGGCCCAGCCCGCGCTCCAGGCCGGAGGGCTGCTCTATGGGAAGGTTCCCATTCTCGCCACGAACAACATTGTCTTGGATAGTTGGCACCTCGCCGAGAATAGCAAATGCGCCTCGTGTCGGCGAACGCGCAATTTCTCGCGAGGTTCCAGATTCCTTCCTGGCCGCCGAACCAATTTTCGTTTGCAACTCGAGGGGAACGGCTTAGACTCATCGGTTTCCGGGTTGGCTGGTTCGATTTCCATGCGTTACGGCCTTCTCAGAAACTCACACGGTACCTCATGAACCGACGCCGCGCTTTCACGCCATGCGCAATGTTCCTCTGCACGCTCGCCGCTTGTTTCTTTGCGCCGGAGGCGCGCGCCCAAAAACTGACCTTGCCACCCGGCGCATCTGTCGCCATCGAGAGAATCTATTCCTTCGACCTCGACGCCGCCATCGGCGATGCCCAACGCATGCAGCATGAATATCCTGACCGCCCATTGGGCTATTTGCTCGAAGCAGAAGCTCTGTGGTGGAGGATCTGGTGCACTTCTGCGGAATTCAAATATGGGATGATGGACGCGCGCCATCGGCCCAAGCTCGCGGCGGACAAGCGCTACTTTGACCTCGTCGCGAGCGCTTCATCGTTCGCGCAGGCGAGCCTCCAACAACACGAAACCGCAGAAATGCAGTTCTATGCAGGGTTGGCTGACGCTTTTGCCGCACGTTTGTATGGCCTGCGCGGCGAAAATAGAGCTACCGCTCGCGCCGGTGTCCATGCCCGAGCGCATTTTCTCCGTGCCGTTCAACTCGACCCGCAACTCGTGGACGCCGATTTCGGCCTCGGCCTTTACAATTATTATGCCGACACGCTCAGCTCCATCGCCAAGTTCCTTGGCTTCTTCATGGGCATCCCCGGCGGCAACAAACAAGAAGGCATCCTGCAACTCGAAGACGATATTGCCCATGGCGTTCTTACTCCCGACGAAGCTCGGTTTTATCTGGCTCTGGACCTGCACCGTTACGATCAGCGGTACGAAGAAGCACTTGCCGTTATCGGCCCCTTGGTCGAGAAATATCCCTCGAATCCCTTGTTTCAACTGGCCAAAGGCGACCTGTACGGGAAACTGGGACGCAAGGAACAAGCCATCGCTTGTTACCGCGCTGCCGCAGCGCCGCCCGAGCAAGATCCCGAGTGCCGCGTCCACATCCAAGAACTTGTGCGTAAGTCGCTGGCGGCTCAAGGCGTTGCGAATCCTTCCGCCGCTCGTTGAAAATGACAGGCTTGCCGCGCCGATCCCTGCACGCCCGGCCCAACAATTGCTCATTGACCTTTCTTCAAGGAGAATGGTACTCATGTAGGGTTGTTCGGACCCGTTCTAACAGGGCAGGCGGCTTAGGATGAGCGCTTGGCGGAACGGGACATGGATTGCGTGGCTCTGGCCAGGCTAGGGTCAACGCGTTGCGCGGTTTGCGCATCTCACCCCAAAAGCAAACTGGCACCGGGGGTTCCCCGCCGTTTGACCAGACAGGTTTACCCAGCTGTGCCGGGGTAACCAGTGACGATGAAGGAGTCTCGATGAAGCGGTCTTGGGCAGCTTTGGCTGTCGCGATTGCGGCGATTTTCGCCGCCACAGGTTGCAACGATTACGGCAACACCTTTCAGGCCAATACGGGCACGTACTTGCAGTTTGTTTCTCCCGCCAACGTCATTGCGGGCGGACCTGACCTGACTATCTCCTTGACGGCCGTTGGAGGAAACTCTAACTTCGTGGTGCAAACCACCGTCACTTGGGACCAGAAGGCTCTCAAAACATGCGTCGTGACCACTACTGCGGCCAACGTATGTGCCCCGGCGAATGATACCGGAACCGTTGTTTCCGTGACCGCCGTGCTCCCGGCCGCTATGACGGCAAAGGCGGGAACGTATTTCGTCCAGACTGTCCAGCCTCACTCTGGCGCGGGCACCAACGGCCTTTCCAATCCCCTCGCTTTCGTTGTATTTCCTACCCCCAATCCCGTCCCCGTGATCACAACCGTCGCTCCTAACACAGCTCCGGCAGGAAGCGCGGCTGTCCCGATAACTATCACCGGCACTAAATTTCTTCTCACGTCGGACCCCACTGGCGGCTCTCAGGTATTTTGGAACACGACAATTCAGTCGGCCCTCACCGTGACCAGCATCTCCACCACGCAAATCCAAGCGACGGTGCCCAATACGCTGCTCACCACGGCTGGTTCAGCGACTATAACCGTCTACAATCCCCCGGTTCCACCGCCCAGCGGTTGCCAAATCAACTGCAACGGCTTTGGAGGCGGCGGCACAAGCAACGGCGTGCCGTTCACGATCACGGACCCAGGAGCTAATAACGCCAGCAAGGCGGCCGCGGCCGTGCAGCAAGAATCGCCCGCAGTCAGCGTAGACGGTCGCTATGTGGCGTACACCGCTTCGCAAGATGGCCATTCCCAGGTTTTCGTCCGCGACACCTGCCAAGGCGCGGCCGCTTCCTGTCAGCCCAGCACTGTGCTCATTTCTACCGCTCTGGATGGCACCGCCGCTGCCGATGATAGCCATTCGCCCTCCATGAGTTCCGATGGACGCTACGTAGCTTTCAGCTCCGCTGCTGCAAATCTCGTTTCTCAATCGACCACCGGGCGCCAAGTCTATCTTCGCGATACCTGTTTTGGAGTCACCGCGTCTTGCACTCCATCGACTCAACTGATCTCCACGGATCCGAATGGAGCTCTCGTCGGCACGGAAAGTATCTTGCCCTCCATCAGCTCCTCGGGCAGATTCGTCGCCTTTCTCGCGGTCACGCAGAGCCCCTCGGCGCAAACCTCCTCTTCCGTGAGCAAGTCCGCCGGAGGCTCATCCGGCAGCGTCTATCGACAGGTGTTCGTCCGCGACACTTGCCTCGGCGTCGCGAATTGCACTCCGAACACCACGCGGATTTCGCTCCAGCCCGGCGATTCTTCGGGAACTGGAACCACTAAGCCGGCCGGCCCAGCGATCAGCGGAAGCGCCGGTCACGTAGCCTTGACTGGTGCCAACACCGCGACGCTCTTTACACACGCGATTGCCGTGGACGACGGCGTTTTTCTGGCTCTCACCCAAAATCAGCCGTAAGCCTGCGCAGTGCATCCGCAGAACTTCAGAGCATTATCCTGCGCAACAAGTCCGGGATTTTGTCTATTGAGGAGCGTCTTGCTGAGGGGGAGCCGCTTGCGCCGGAGCTTGCGTCGGCGACGCTTCAGAAGCGGGCGATGAGTCCTTAAATCGAATCAGAGAAATCGTTGTGCCCCCGGCGTCCTGCGATAGCGCCACGATGCGCACCATCTGTTCGCGTTCCGCCACGAAGGTAATGTCTCCATCGGAAACGCGCGCTGCACTCAGAGCCTCGGGAAACGTCTTGTCGCCCGGGTTGTGGCGCGTGTACTCCGGACTTAAATGTCCGGTGTACCAGTTATCGACGTAATCTCGCACGTCCGTCGTGTGATACATGGACGTTTCAATGCCATTTTGCGCTTGTTTCAGGGCTGCCGCCGCATCGTTGTCGTCCGGCACCAATAACGATGAGCGGGGATAGACTGGCAATCCCGGCCCCACTTCGGTCTCTTTTTCCAGCCGAAAGGTCCCTCCATGTGTTCGTATCGTGTCTTTCGCGCTTACCGCCGTCAGCCCCATCGAACGTACCACCCGGCTGGCAACGAATAGCCCGCCCGCAAGCAGTACCGCGAGCCCCGTAAACAAAGCAACCATCATCCACATGAGGGACTTCGAGGAAGACGAATTGCCCGATGATGATTCTCCGGCCATAGCTTGTCTCTCCCAATCGGGCACAATTCGCCCACGTTTTAGTCTGGCAGAGATGCTTTTACGCGCATCGGGAAAGCAGTCCGCTTGTGTTCTAAGCGTTCCTGTTCTTCCGTTCAGGGCTGCTTTTCACAACTCCGGGCACATCATTAGATTTACGGACTGTAATGCAAGCGTCTGTGTGGTGCCATGGGCCATGGCCCCAGCGTGGATTTCACCAGTCACCAGCCAAGAGCCACTAAGCAAAGGTGACCACTCACTCCATCAGTTGAATCTAACCTTTATATCCGGACGCTTATCCAGGTGCACCGAATCCACAAACCGCACTTGCCGGTCGTCCAGCGTCAATATCATCGAAGAGGTCCGCACGCCTTCCCCAAAAAACCGCACACCTTTCAAAATGTTTCCGTCCGTGACCCCGGTACATGCAAATATCATTTTTTTCCCGGGAGCCAGGTCCTCGGTGTCGTAAATCCTCTTGGGGTCCTTCACCCCCATTTTTTCCAGCCGCACCTGATCTTCCGGCTTGCCGATCACCAGCCTCGCCAGAATCTGCCCATTTAAACATCGCAGCGCCGCCGCCGTCAGGACGCCTTCCGGCGCTCCGCCGATGCCCATCACCGCGTGCACTCCTGTGCCGACAACCGCCGCCGAAATTCCCGCCGATAAATCGCCATCCCCGATCAAGCGGATCCTCGCTCCCGCTCTACGAATCTCCTCGATCAGTTTTTCGTGCCGCGGCCTATCCAGCACGATGATCACGAGGTCTTCCACGTCGCGGTCCAGCCGCTTGGCGATTGATTTCAAGTTATCCGTAACCGGAGCATCCAGATCGACCGCGCCTTTGCACGACGGTCCCACCACAATTTTTTCCATGTACAAATCCGGCGCGTGCAACAGGCCGCCGCGTTCGCTCGCCGCCAGCACGGCGATCGAATTGGGCGCGCCAGTCGCGCAAAGATTTGTTCCTTCCAGCGGATCGACCGCAATATCCACCTCCGGAAACAGGGCCTTCGGCGCGTGTGTCGCCAACCCCACTTTTTCTCCGATATAGAGCATCGGTGCTTCGTCGCGTTCCCCCTCCCCGATGACGATCGTCCCGTCCATCTGCACCGCGTCCATGGTCTTGCGCATCGCTTCCACGGCCACTTCGTCGGCCTTGTGGCGGTCGCCAAATCCCATCGTCCGCGCCGCGGCCACCGCGCCATTTTCCACCACGCGCAGAAATTCCAGGCTTAGTTGCTCTTCCATAGAGAAGCGCTCTCCTGCGAGCGCCATGATAGGCCAATTTGCAGCTTATAGTCGTCGAGCCCGCGGAAAGTGTCAACAGTCGCGACCTCTCCGCTCACTCATTCCGGCTCATACAGCAACGGGAAAAACTGCCCGCCCATTTTCTTCCCGCGCGCGATCACCGGCGCACCTGCCAGTAGCGGCTCATCCGTGTTCGACATCACGCCGTCTCGAAAAACATTAATCACCGTCGCCCGCCGTGGCCGCGGTGTATCATTCGCGCCAGAACCGTGCATCGTCCGCGCGTGATGAAACGCGCTCTCGCCCTTTTTCAGTTCAATCGCCACCGGCTCAAACTTATTTTGCAGCTCGCTCGGCAAGCTGCCCCGAATCGCGTCCATTTCTCCCGTCAAGACCGGCTTCGGCAAGTCCGGCCACTTGTGGCTCCCCGGCACGTAATTCAGGCACCCGTTCTCGCGCGTCGAATCGTCCAGCCCAATCCAACAAGTCAAATGAGCGAGCGGCGTCGTTCTCGTCCAATACGAATAATCCTGGTGCCACGCCACCACTCCTCCATGCCGCGCCGGCTTGCAGAAAAGCTGGTCGTGCCAGAATCTCACCGGCCCGCCGAGCAGCTGCGAAGCCGGCATCAGAAACGCGGGATTCCACAAAAGATCGTGAAACCCCGGCATCACGCGCCAGGCCCCCAGCGCATGAAACACCACACGGTTCGGATCCGTCGACTCATTCGAATGATATTCATGAAACAGCGCGCGCCCTTCATGCCCCGGATCCATTAACTGCTCCAACTCCCCGCGCAGCGCCTCCACCTGCTCACCCTCCAGAATCCGCACGCCCTTCAAATATCCGTTTTCGCGAAAAAACTCCACCTGCTCCTCGCTCAGCTTGTACTTCTCCCAGTCCTCCGCGGAGCGGGCGCGCTCGAACAATTTCCCCACCGCTTGATGATATTTCGACAAGTCTTCCATGGTCGCCTCATCGTCCAGCATTTAGGTCACCGGAGCGCTATTTTCTGAGGCCCGATCCCCCGACAAATCAGCAGCTCCAGCCCCAATTTCTGAACGCGGATAATTTCTTCGTCGTTCTTCTCTGTGGCCTTTGTGAACTCTGCGTTAAGAAAAACACTCCCCTTCAATCCCGCCTGAATCCATTTCACGTCCCAGTCCAACCCTGCCGAGCGCTCACGCCATCGCGTGCAAATAATCGTAATCGATCTTGATCGCCTCCATCGCCGGCGTCGTCGTAAACGGCGGCTCCTGTTCCACGTAATACAACTCCACTTCGGTCTTTTTCGCCGCCGCGAAGATCGGCTCGTAATCGATATGTCCACGCCCCAGTTCCGCTGGCTTGGGTCGCTCGCTCTCATCCAAACCGACAGACGGTTTTTCCGTCGGATGAAAATCCTTGATGTGCAGAAACCGGTAGCGCGTCGGGTATTTCGACAGGTACGCGACAGGATCGTGTCCCGCTGCGGCCATCCATCCGCAATCCAGTTCGAACTTCACCAGCGACGGCTCTGTTTCCTTCAGCACCACGTCATATCCAATCGCTCCGCCTTTCTGCGGCTTGAATTCAAAATTGTGATTGTGATATCCGAACTGTAGCCCGGCCTTCTCTGCCTGCTCTCCCATCTCGTTGCAACGCGCGGCGATTTTTTTGAAATCGTCGAGATTCAGCGCCGCCAGCGTCTCCATAAAGCCCTTCATGTTAATTCTCCCGGGCTCCGGAGCGGCAGGCAGTGTCACGGAAGAGATCACGTACTTCGCGCCGAGCTCTTTCGCATACGGGATCGCTTCTTCCATTCCTCCGAAGCCCATATGGATCGAGCGGCACCGCAAGCCCGCCTCCTCCAGCGATTTTTTCACGTCGGCAGCCTTATGCTTGGGTGACACGCCTGTCTCGATCTCCTTGTATCCAATCGCCGCGATCTGCCGCAGCGTCCCGTCGTAATCCTTTTCCAGTTCCGCCCCCACCGTGTATAGCTGTAGCCCGATTGGTTTGCCCAAAGGATTGGCCAGCAACTCCGCCGGCCAGTTAAATGTAAGTGCCGTCGCCGCAAACGCTCCAGCGCTTCCGATCAAAAAATCTCGCCTTGAGGTTCTCACCATGTCCTCCTGCGCTGTTTGCTCATCCACCCGGCCAGATTGTATCCGACTTCCCCTCGACTCGCTTCACTCAAGAAAGCCCGCCAAGAAAAGTTTGTACTTGACATACGAATTACTTAGTACTATAAAACGAAGACGATGAGACCAAAACACACCACACTCACTCCGCAGGAACTCGAAATCATGAAGCTCGTCTGGCAGCGCGACACCGCTACCGTCCGCGATATCTACGAAACGCTTCTCGAACGCCGCAAGATCGCCTATACCACCGTAATGACCATGATGAAAATCCTCGAAACCAAAGGCTATTTGAAAAAGCGCCGCCAGGAACGCGCATTCGTTTACCGCCCGGCCCGCCCGAAGAGCCAGGTCATCGCCGGCATGCTTCGAGAATTCATTGATCGCGTTTTCAACGGATCAGCGGAACCGCTCCTCGTTCATCTGGTCAAATCGCGCCAAATTCGTCAAAAAGAACTGAAAGAAATTGCGCGCATGATCGAGGAAGCAAAATGATGTCCCCTCAGCGAACGGGCGCGTTTCGGAGTCTTCGATGAGCTTGCCCTTTTGGTTTTCCAATTTCGTGTTTTGGGCTGCCCAGGTCGCTTTGCTCGTCTTGGTGGCCGGAGTTCTTCCGCGGTTCTTCCAAATTCGCCAGCCCCGCGTGCTTCTTATCTACTGGCGCGCGCTCCTTCTCATCAGTTTGTCGCTCCCACTCCTTCAGCCCTGGCATCGCCCGCATATCACCGGCTCGATTCTCATTTCACCGGATATCCCCACGAACGTCATCCCGCCCGCCGGTCCCGTCGTTACGCACTGGCAGCTTCCGAACCTTCAAGTCTTCGCCCAGCTCCTCG
>Ga0187820_1000176_pt1 | contig 13585 bp, 14 predicted proteins | sample NC_wetland_sal_i_19_FD_132409 | JGI IMG/M metagenome (GOLD analysis project Ga0187820, IMG submission 132409) | Wetland sediment microbial communities from Neuse River Estuary, North Carolina, USA - SO4_5 | ecosystem: Environmental > Aquatic > Freshwater > Wetlands > Sediment | place: USA: North... | reverse complement strand
GCGCTTCTTCGAGCGGGCCGAGATCAAGCACGCGCTGGCCTATCTGCGCCTGATCGCCAACCCCGAGGACGACAACGCCTTCCTGCGGGTGGTCAATTTCCCGACCCGCGGCGTCGGCGCATGCACGCTGGAAACGCTCGACGCCGCAGCCCGCCAGGGCGGCATCAGCCTCTGGCAGGCGGCCTGTGCCGGCGGCGGCAAGAACAAGGGCCTGGCCGGTTTCGTCGGCCTGATCGAAGGCATGCGCGCCGAGGCACAGGGCCTCGGCCTGGCCGAAGCGGTCGAGATCCTGCTGGCCCGCTCCGGCCTGATCGAGCATTACAAGAACGAGAAGGAAGGCGAGAGCCGGATCGAGAACCTGAACGAGCTGACCAACGCCGCGCTGGCCTTCGTCGGCGAATCGGACGACCAGAGCCTGACCGCCTTTCTGGCCCACGCCGCGCTCGAAGCCGGCGACCACGAGGCCGGCGCCAATGCCGACGCGGCCCAGCTGATGACCGTGCACGCTGCCAAGGGCCTGGAGTTCCACACCGTGTTCATCACCGGTCTGGAGGAAGGTTTATTCCCGCACGAAAATGCACTGACCGAAACGGATGGCCTGGAGGAGGAACGCCGGCTGATGTACGTCGCCCTCACCCGCGCCCGCCGCCGGCTGTTCCTGACCCACGCCCAGCAGCGCATGCTGCACGGCCAGCCGCGCTACGGCCTGCCATCACGCTTTCTGGAAGAGATCCCGGCCGCGCTGGTGCATTCGCTCAACCTGCACCGCCCGCACCTCACGCCCGCAAGCGGGAGAGGGGCCGTGGGCGAAGGATTTGCCGCTCCACCGCCCTCCCGCGACCTGCCCTACAAGATGGGCGCCCGGGTCAATCACCCGCGCTACGGCGAAGGCGTGGTGTGCGGCTACCAGGGCCAGGGCGCCGAGGCGGAGATCAAGGTCAGCTTCCCCAAGATCGGGGACAAGTGGTTCCTGCTGGATTACGTCAAGTTGACGTCGTGTTGAGCCTCGCCCTGAGCCCTGCCCGGTAGCGATCGCTGCTCGGGCTTGCCTCAGCCTGCAGGCCTCATCAACCGTGTTCCTCGGTGGAATTCTGGATAACCAGGACCGCTCCTTTGGCACCCCCAACCACGCTCTCCGAGGTGCTGCCGACCATCAGCCGCTTGACACGGCCCAGACCGCGACGCCCAAGCACGATCAGGTCGCAATTGGATTGCTCCGCGGCGGCAAGTATTGCCTGATAAGGTTTGCCGTTGGCGATGACCCGTCCTGTCGCCTCTGCACCTGCGGCTCGCGCCAGTTCAAGGGCACGATCGACGTTGGCCTGGGCAGTACTGTCGCCCCGTCCTTCGCCATCCTTGCGGTCTTCCACGGAGACAATCGTCAGGGGCAGACCACAACGGACGGCAATCACCGCGGACTGCGTAATGGCCCGCTCACTGTTTGGCGAACCATCCGTAGCCAGCAGCACGCCTTTGGACCATAGTTGTCCGGCCCTGGGCACGGTCAACACATCGCAATGGGTGTGGCTGATGACGGTATGCACCATCTCCCCGAAAACGAGATTGGCCAGGAAGCTCCGCTTGCCGCGCCGGCGGAGAACGATCAGTTCCGCCTTCCGGACAACGGCCTCATCCACAATCTCCCGGAAGGGCACTTCGCCGAGCCGGATCATGCCATGGACCTCGACACCTCGGGCAGAGGCGGTGGCCTCAAGTTCGTCCATCTTCGCAGAGGCTTCGGCTTCAGCCTTTTCCTGGCGTTCCGGCGCCTGAATCTGGTACTCGGGATTGCTGACCAGTGGCATCACCACCCACAGCGGCTGTCCGCATTTGGCCGCGAGTTCGATACCCACACGCTCTGCGCCCGCATCGAATTCGGTGCGCTCGGTGGCGAGAAGAATACGATTATATGGAGCGGTCACGATAATCTCCGGAGTCAATGCAGGATATTGGAGGCAGACACCAGCAGCACCAGAATCAGCAGGATGCTGATGATCAGAAGTGCCCGCTCGCCCTGGCGGGCGAACAGCGGCAGCACGGCCAGCGAACTGACGATGGAAACGGCGGCCAGTACGACGATGCCGACATAGTTGAATATGTCCCCCTTGACGACATCTTTCACCCAGCCCCAGCCGGTCGGCGTGCCGGTGGCCTTGGCGTATTCGGCCGCAGACAGGCTCCAGTAATGGGAAACCTGGTCAACCGGCACCAATGGTTTCAGGACGCCGGTCATGTAAAGCGTGAAGCTGATGACCAACAATGAGAAACCGATCTTCACCCCGATACTCATGATTCTTGCGTACCTGAGCTGTTCCGGCGAGGAGTACTTGATGTTTTCTGGCATCGTGTCTTCTTCCTTTCTCACATCCAAATGCCGAGGCCCTTCAGCAGGGCCCTGAGTCCAGCGAACAGCAGCATCGCGATCACCATCTTGCGGATCACAGAGGCCTTCACCACCCGCAGCAGCCGTACGCCGATCATCGCGCCCATCATCATGCCGATGACCGAGGGCACGACAATGATGGGCAGGATGGCGCCTTCGTTGATGTAGACCCAGGCGGCGGACGAGGTCATCGACAGGATCAGGCTGCTACTGCCCGCGGCCACCTTGAGCGGCACCCCCATCAGCAGGTTGAGGCTAGGCACGTTGGCCCAGCCGGCACCCAGGCCGAACATGCCGGCAAGCACGCCGATGAAGACGAAGACCAGCAAGGCCATCGGGGTCCGGTGCACGATCCACTCGATGTCCTGATTGTGTGCGGTATCGTGGAATATGCCGTTGATGCGCAGCGCAGCGGAGAGCGGATCGGCCTTCTGGATGCTGGGGACATCGGCCTTCTTGGCGGTCAGCATCAGCACCACGATGCCCAGGATGATGATGCCCAGTGACGTTTGAGCAAGCGCTGCCGGCAGGATCAGGCCGATCATGGCGCCGATGATCTGACTGATCGCCACCAGCAGGGACAACGGCAGCGCCAGACGCAGGCTGGCCAGGCCAAGCCGCAGCAGGCCCGGGCTGGCGGCCAGGGCGCTGGCCAGCGCGACCATCAGGCCGCCGCCGCGGACGAAGTCGAGGTGGAAGGGAAAGAAGCCACCCACGATGGGCACGAACAAGACCCCGCCGCCAACGCCGGCCGGTACCGCAACGATCCCCAGGAAGAAGCAAACCACGAACAGCATCAAAGGCCAGGCCCACCATGGCAGGGCACTGGCGGCATGGACCGGTCCGGTTGCCGCAAAAGCCGGCACATTGGCACATACGGCAAGCAGCAGGAGCGAGAAAAGCACCTGGCGTCCGCTCAGTAGCTGGAGAGGCGCCCACAAGACTGGACGGGATGGTGAAGCTAGGGATTGCGCTTGCATTCTTGGACCTGACGGAGGGTATGCGAATTCAAAACAAAAACCCGTATGCAAAGGCCGGGCCATGTCCACACTAAATAATATAGTGCTGTAGATTCAGCACGTTGCAAAAATACCGGTTGAGACCGGCAAACCCCATGAACAACGCGATTTGCAGATAACGACATATTGTGTAGTATCGATCTACGGCATTTGTTGGGTCACAAGCATTGCCGATTTCTGATGGCCTGTCGGGCCTGCCCGCATGTTCTTACTCAAAGGGGCAATTCATGCACAAATTGTCTTTGCATCACACACCTGCAACAAAGCACTTCGCAGACACGCCGGCAATGCCGGGCATGGGTAGGCTTCTCTATTCCAGGCTTCAGATGCTCCGCGCAAGAATGCAGGGGGAATCCTACAGCTTTGCTGCGATGGGCCTGGCCGAGGGTGGAGACGTCGATGGCGCCACCGAGTTGATGGAGCGAAGCCGAAAAAAACAGCCTTGACCGGTGTGGAAGCAGATCAAGTTACAGCGCCGGCAGGCTGGTAAGCCGGTCGATCACTGTCCGCAGGCGCCAGACCATCCACAGCCCCGGCAGGCCCAGCAGCATGGCCAGGATGAAGAAGGCCGGCCAGCCGATACTCTCCGACAGCACCCCCGCCAGCGGGCTTACATAGATCCGGCCGACCGCCGAAAAGGCCGAAAGCAATGCGTAGTGGGTCGCCGTGTAGCGATGGTTGCACAGGCCCATCAGCAAGGCCACGAAGGCCGCCGTGCCCATGCCGCTGGTAACGTTCTCGGCCGCGATGGCGAACACCAGCAGGCCGTCGATCCGGGTCGGATGGTTTAGCGCCACGAAGCCGAGATCGAACGGCGGCAGGGTGAAGCCGCCCCAGGCGCCCTTGCCCAGCACGGCCAGCAGCCAGAAGCCGACGATCGCGACCAGTTGCAGCACCCCGAACAACAGCAGCGCGCGGTACAGGCTCACCCGCAGCATGATCGCCCCGCCCAGCAACGCACCGAAGATGGTCAGCCAGATACCGATGATCTTGTTGACGATGCCGACCTCGGCCTGGGTGAACAACATGCCCTTGATCAGAAAGGGCGTGGTCAGGGTACCGGCAAAGGCATCGCCCAGCTTGTAGAGGACGATCAGAAGCAGGAAGGCCCAGGCGCCGGACTGGCTGAAATAGCTCACCAGCGAACGGTTCAGGGTCTCGAAACCGACCCGTCGTGCTGCCCAATAGCCGAGCGGCAACGCGCCGGCCAGCTGGACCATGATGAACATCAGGCGCAGCCATTTGCTCGGATCGTCCGGATTCAGGCCCAAACCGATCAGGACGAAGCGGGAGGCGAACCAGCCGACCACGAAACCGGCCAGCATGGCGGCGAAGCCGGCCAGCTCCCTGCGGGGCTCGGAAGCCAAAGGCTTCGACTCGCTGCTCACCGAGGGCAGCAGAGTCAGTGATACAACTGCAGCCGCGACCATGATCCCGGCCATGGTCATGTAGACCCGCGGCCAGCTCTGCCACTGGTCGGCCCAGATCAGGGCCACCCCACCCGAGACGATCATCGCCAGCCGGTAGCCGAACACTGACAGCGAGCCGCCCAGGCCGCGCTCGCGCGGCGCCAGCACATCGGTCCGATAGGCGTCGATCACTACGTCCTGCGAGGCGGACAGGAAGGCGACCAGCAGCGCCGCCATGGCGAACAGGCCGGCTCCGGCCTTGGGGGACATCCCGGCCATCCAGGCCAGCGCCGCCGCCAGCGCCAGCTGGGTGATCACCAGCCAGCCGCGGCGGCGGCCCAGCCAGGGCGGCTCGAAGCGGTCCATGAGCGGCGCCCAGAGGAACTTGAAGGTATACGGCACGCCGACCAGGCCGAGGAAACCGATGGTGGCGATGTCGACCCCGTCCACAGCCAGCCAGGCCTGCATGGCCTGGCCGGTCAGCGCCAGCGGCAGGCCCGAGGCGAAGCCGAGGAGGAGGACGGCGAACAGTCGTGTGAAGGGGGTATTGAATATGGACGGCATCGGTTCGGCTTGCGGATGGGGTCAGTAAGTGTATCGTGTCAATAAAACTAATCCGCCGCTGGGAGGCGATTAAACATTCGATCATGCTGCATGCCACGAATACACGCCTGGCTTGGCTACTGCCGTGGGTAGTCCTATGTCTGGGGCTTGGCCTGACATATACCCTGCAGGATACGGTCCGGCACTCGGCCCGGCAGACGCGGCATAATAGATTCAACTCCAGCGCCGGCGAAATCATAAACAATGTCCAGACTCACCTGAACAATTACGAGCAGGTGCTGAATGGAGCAGGCGGTCTGTTTGCCGCCTCCAAATCGGTCGAACGCAACGAATTCAGGGACTACGTCAGCAGCCTCCATCTACAGGAAAGATATCCCGGCATCCAGGGCGTGGGCTTTGCCCGCGTGGTGTCCCCGGACGAAAAACCTCGGTTCATCAGCCAGATCAGGCAGGAAGGCTTCCCCCGGTTCAGGTTGTTCCCCGAGGGGGGCGCAGCCTATACACCTCCATCATCTATCTGGAGCCCTTCGACTGGCGCAACCAGCGTGCATTCGGCTACGACATGTATTCAGAGCCGGTGCGTCGTGCCGCGATGGCCCGGGCACGCGACGAGGGACGGGCTTCAATGTCCGACATGGTGCGCCTGTTACAGGAAACCGACAAAGACCCGCAGGCCGGATTTCTGATGTATCTCCCGGTCTATCGCAACCAGACAGCGCACGACACGGTCGACCAGCGCCGGGCCAGTCTGGTCGGCTGGGTGTACGCGCCATTCCGCATGAACGACCTGATGCAGGGCATTCTGGCCCAGCAGTCTGGTGATATGAACGCCACGCTGGACCTCGAAATACACGACGGCGACAGGCCGGCCCCCGGCAACCTGATGTTTGATTCGAACCCGGCTAACGACCAGTCTGCCAAGGCGCTCCGGACAACCCGGACCTTGACCCTGTTCGGGCATACCTGGACCGTTTCCGTGACCGCGCTGCCCGCATTCGAGGCCGGCCTGGAGAGCGGAAATTCCTGGTTTGTCGCGGCTGCCGGCAGTACCGCCAGCGTGCTGTTGGCACTGGTGCTGTGGTTGCTGGCGAATGGTCGGGCGCAAGCCGTGGTCATGGCCGAAAAAATGACTCGCACCCTGCGTCTGCTCAGTGCCTGCAACATGACCCTGGTTTATGCCACGGATGAATACAAGCTGCTGGCCGAGATCTGTCGCCTCGTCGTCGAAGGAGGCGGATATCGGATGGCCTGGGTCGGCTACGCCGAGCATGACGAAGCCAGGACAGTGCGCCCCATCACGCAGTTCGGCTATGAAGCGGGTTACCTCGACACCGTGAACATCACCTGGGCAGACACTCAGCTCGGCCAAGGACCGACCGGGACGGCGATCCGCACCGGGGTGACCGACGTGAACCAGAACTATCCGGACAATCCCAGGATGGCGCCGTGGCGCGAAGCGGCCATCGCGCGTGGCTACCGGTCGAGCATCGCGCTCCCCCTCATCAACGAGTCTGTGACCCTGGGTGCACTCACCATCTATGCGGCCGACCCGGAAGCGTTCACCCCGGAGGAAGTACACCTGCTGGAAGAGATGGCGACCGATCTGGCCTACGGGATCGTCACCCTGCGGACCCGTGCGCAACATGCCGCCGCAGAGGAGAAAGTCGCCTTTCTGGCTCACTACGACGCCCTGACCCATCTGCCGAACCGTCTGTTGCTGCGCGATCGGTTCGAACATGCCATTCGCATCTCGGCGCATCGGAAACATGTCCTGGCCATGCTTTATCTCGATCTGGACAACTTCAAGCAGATCAACGACAGCCTGGGACACGAGATTGGCGACCGACTCCTGGTCAGCGCAGTTGAGCGGCTACGGCTAACGATCTCCGACACCGACACCATAAGCCGGGTCAGTGACGACGAGTTTGCCGTTCTGCTGGCAGGCATACCCGATGCCGACAAGGCCGCCAGTGTTGCCAACGCCATCATCGAAGCCTTTGCAGAACCGCTGTCCATCGACGATACCCCGCTGAGCATCTCGTTCAGCATCGGCATCAGCCTGTTCCCGGATGACGGTCGGGACTTCGACACCTTGCTCAGGAATGCCGGTTCCGCGGTCAACCATGCCAAGGAAAGCGGACGCAATACCTATCGTTTCTATACCCTGCAGATGAACGCCGATGCACTGGACCATCTGCGCCTGACCGGACAATTGCACAACGCCCTGAAAAACCGGGAATTTGTGCTCCATTACCAACCCCAGATAGACATCGGCACCGGCCGGATCGTTGGCGCCGAGGCACTGGTGCGCTGGCTGCACCCGATCGACGGTCTGGTCCCGCCCGCAAACTTCATCCCCCTGGCCGAACGAAGCGGCCACATACTCGAGATCGGGGAGTGGGTGCTCAACGAGGCCTGCCGGCAAGCCAGGCTCTGGCAGGACAGCGGTCTTGAACCTTTGGTGGTGGCGGTGAATCTATCCGCGTTGCAGTTCAAGCGCGGCGATGTCATGGAAATGGTCTCGACTGCGCTGGCGCGTTCCGGCTTGCCGCCCGCCAGCCTCGAACTGGAGTTGACCGAATCGATCCTGCTGCAGGACGTCGAGGCCACCCTGAAAACCTTGAGAACGCTCAAAGCCATGGGTGTCAGGCTGTCCATCGACGACTTCGGAACCGGCTATTCCAGCATGTCCTATCTCAAGCGACTGGCTGTGAACAAAATCAAGATCGACCAATCCTTCATACGCGACCTGACGGTAAACACGGACGATTCCGCGATCGTCAAAGCCATCATCCAGCTGGGTCATGCACTGCAATTGGTGGTCATCGCCGAGGGCGTCGAAACCAGGCAACAACTCGAATTCCTGACCGGCTATGGTTGCGACGAAGTACAGGGCTACCTGTACAGCAAACCGGTCCCGGCCGGACAGTTCACCCGGTTGATCGAGCGCGAGGCACCCGTTCCGGGTTAAAAGACCGGGTCGTAATCGACGATCAGCGGGGCGTGGTCCGAGAACCGCTCGTCCTTGTACACGCTGGCCGTCCTGGCCTGGCCCGCAATGCCCGGCGTGGCGATCTGGTAGTCGATCCGCCAGCCGACGTTCTTGGCCCAGGCCTGGCCGCGGTTGGACCACCAGGTGTAGCCCTCGCCTTCCGCCTCCGGATACAGGCTGCGGTAGACGTCGACCCAGCCGACCCTGCCGAACAGGTCGCCGATCCAGGCCCGTTCCTCGGGCAGGAAACCGGAGTTCTTCTGGTTGCCCTTGGCGTTCTTGATGTCCTTGGCAGTGTGGGCGATGTTCCAGTCGCCGCACACGACCACCTCGCGACCGGAGGCGATCAGCGCTTCCAGATGGGGCTTGAAGTGATCCATGAAGGCAAACTTGACGGCCTGGCGTTCCTCGCCGCTGGAGCCGGAGGGCAGGTAGACCGAAACCACCGACAGGTTGCCGAAGCGGGCCTCGATATAGCGACCCTCGCAGTCGATGTCGGAGATGCCGAGGCCTTCGATGATCTGGTCGGGCTGCTTGCGCGACCAGATGCCTACCCCGCTGTAGCCCTTCTTCTCGGCATAGTGGAAATAGCCGAAGTAGCCGGGCGGGTTGAGCATTTCGGCGCTCATATCGGTAGTCTGGGCCTTCAGTTCCTGCAGGCAGACCAGATCGGCACCGGATTTTGCCAGCCAGTCGAAGACACCCTTCTTGGCGGCGGAGCGGATGCCGTTGAGGTTCAGGGATACAATGCGCACGGGTTTTCAAGGTTGATAAATGACAGATACGGATTTTACGTCGGGAGGGTCGGTTGGGCGGCTGTAATTACCGGCTTGCCGAATGGCCGCTCGGCGCGGCCGTCGCGGCGGGCATTGCCGGCTTCGGTCTGGAACACGCCGCCCTGGCGTCCGGCGGCCTGTTTCTGTGGGGCCTGTTCTTCGTGCTGCTGGCCGCCATCATCGGCGTCGCCTTCCGCATCGCGCACCATGCCGAGGTGCTGGCGCTGCGCCTGGGCGAGCCTTACGGCACCCTGATCCTGACCCTGGCCACCGTGGCGGTCGAGGTGGTCATCCTGGCCGTGATGCTGTCCGCCAGCCATTCGGCCACCCTGGCCCGCGACGCGGTCTACTCGGCCATCATGCTCGACATCAACGGCATACTCGGCATCGCCGCGATCATCGGCGGGCTAAAGCACGGCTCAGGGAAATACAACCTGTCTTCAGCCAACAGCTACATCGCCATGCCGCTGGTCGCCCTGGGCATCGGCATGTTCGTGCCGGATTTCGTCCCCGATTCCGCCTGGCCTGCCTATTCGATCTTTACCGTGGTGGTCATGGGTCTGTTGTATATCGCCTTCCTGCGGCTGCAGACCATGGAGCACCGCCAGTTCTTTGAATATGACAGCGTGCAGGAGGAGGCGCAGGATGCCGCCACCAGCCCGAACTGGCTGCATGCCTCATCCTGGTCGCCGCCGTGACCGGCGTCGGTATGCTGTCCGAGATACTGGCGGCCCTGCTGAATGCCGGCCTGGCCGGCAGCGGGCTGCCGGCCGCGCTGCCGGCGGTCATGGTCGCCCTGATCTCGGCCAGCCCGGAACTAATGGCGGCCCTGAAGGCGGCCCGCCACGACCGCATGCAGACCACCGTCAACGTCGCGCTGGGTGCTTCGCTGGCCACGGTGCTGCTGACCTTGCCGGTGATCGAGGGCCTGGCCCTGTTCGACGGCGAACGGATCGTCATGGCCCTGCCCCGGTCCAGGCCGCGGTGCTGCTGGTCACCCTGCTTGCGGCCATGAACAACCTGCATGACGGCGAGAGCAACGCCATCGAGGGGATCAGCCACTTCTCGCTGTTCGCCACTTTTGTTGCATTGACGTTGCTTGGGGTCGCATAGACAATGCAGACAAACGATTCATCGGAATAATGTCCATGTTGTCCTTCAAAGAGGAGTTCCTTGAATTTGCCATCGACCGCAAGGTCCTCTTGTTCGGCGAATTCAAGACCAAGGCAGGTCGCCTGTCCCCCTATTTCTTCAATGCCGGCCTGTTCAACGACGGTGATTCGCTGAAAAAGCTGGGCGAGTTCTACGCCCAGGCCATCCTCGCCTCCGGCGTGGAATTCGACGGCCTGTTCGGCCCGGCCTACAAGGGCATCCCGCTGGCTTCGACGGTGGCCATCGCCCTGGCCGGCCTTGGCCGCAACGTGCCCTACAGCTATAACAGGAAGGAAGCCAAGGACCATGGTGAAGGCGGCAGCATCGTCGGGGCACCGCTGCAGGGCCGCATCCTGATCGTCGACGACGTGATCTCGGCCGGAACTTCGGTACGCGAATCGGTCGAACTAATCAGGAGCGCCGGTGCCGTGCCCTGTGCGGTGGGCATCGCCCTGGACCGCATGGAACGCGGAACCGGCGAACTGTCGGCCGTACAGGAAGTCAGCCGGCAGCATGGACTGCCGGTGGTCAGCATCGTCAACCTGAATGACCTTCAGGCCTACCTGGAGGGTAAAGCCGAATGGGCCGAAACAAGCGCAGCAATTTCCCGTTACCGCCAGCAGTACGGCGCAGCGTGATTCGCCGTGCCGGCTGTGGCCTGGTGCTGGCCGCCCTGCTCGTGCCGGGCATCGCCGGCGCGGATACATATCGCTGGGTCGACGAGTCCAACAAGGTCCATTACGGAGATACGCTACCGGCCAAGGATGCGGGTGTCGGTCATGAGCAACTCGACTCGCAGGGCCGGGTCATCAAACGGGTGGACAGTTTTACCAAGTCCGAGGAAGAGCGCCGCAAGCAGGAAGCGGCCAAGGCCCAGGAACAGGCCGCCCAGGAACAGCAACGGCACGATCGCGCCCTGCTGGCTTCCTACGACAGCACCGAAGAAATCGATCAGGCCCGCGACCGCGCCCTGGCCCAGGAACAGACCCTGCTCAACAGCCTGCTTGCCCTGCGCAGGCAAAGCCAGACGCCAGAAGACTTGAAGGACATCGACGCCAGAATCATCCAGCGCTACAAGAACATGCAGGCGATCCTGGCCCAGTTCGAGGCGGACAAATCACGCTTCCGCGAACTGACCGGGCAGCACTGAGCTTCCCGGCTTCAGGTCCGTGTCACCTCGGTCACGAACGCCCCGAGCAGCTTGTCGGTATGCAGTATGTGATTGACCAGCCAGTTGTTCAGAAACGCCAGCAATTCGTCGCGTCCGATCCGCTTTCCGGATTTCAGGCCGTCCCGGACATTCACCACGGTGGCCGAGAAGGTACGGTGCTGCTGCAGATGATTCGCGCATTCCTCGGGCCGCAACCGGGCATAGCCATGTTCCTTCATGAGTTCCTCTTCGGTCTCGAAGTGGTATAGGGCATAGCTCAGCAGATCGCGGGTGATCTGCTCGAACAGTTCCAGGCTGCTCTCGTCGGTCAGACGGGCGTTGGCTTCGTTCAGGGTATTGACCAGGATACGGTGCTGTTCGTCGACCTCGGCGATGCCGGTGCAGAAATTGTCGCTCCACTGGATCGGATCGGCATTGATGGCACCCATGTCTTGCACTCCTATGAATTGTTGACGCATTGATCTTTGGTGGATGCTTCCTGCCAGGACCAGCGGATCATCTTCAAACTGTCCACCAGTTGGTCCCGGCATTCATTGAGTCTGTTCTTCAGGGTCTCGGTCTCGTCGCTGGCACCCTGCTTGCGGAGTGCGCAGAGCTTGTCCCCTAGGGCATGGATTTCCCGATGCAGACTGCCCAGGGCAAGATACTCCCTGCGCTTGCCGTAGCGCTGCATGCCCTCGCCGTAGTACCACTGGCCGAACCGGCACTGGTGATGATCCATGACCGGCAGACCCAGCGTCTCGTCCTGCGAGCAGGCCATCATCCGGTCCACCCAGTGCCGGTGGTTCGCTTCCGCGAGCAGGACATGGAAATCGCCCCGGGTCGGTCGCGGCATGGTCACCAGCTGCCAGAGCGGGTCGGCAGCGAAATTCCTGACCCAATCGGCAAATGAGGCCGCCGGCATCGGCCGGGCTAGGGCATGACCCTGCATGTGGTCGCAACCCAGTTCCAGCAACATGAGAATGTGGTCGATGGTCTCGACGCCCTCGGCGACGGCCCGGCACTGGAAGGCAAGCGACAGTCCGATGACGCCTTCGACGATGGCCAGGTCGAGCGGATCGTCGAGCATGTCGTGGACGAAGCTCTGGTCGATCTTCAAGGTGTCGACCGGCAGGCGGCGCAGATGGATCAGCGACGAATATCCGGTTCCGAAATCGTCCAGCGCGACGTGTATCCCTGATTCCCGCAGTTCGCTGATCAGATCGCTTACGGCGTTGACATCCTCCAGCGCCGCGGTTTCCACGATCTCGATCCCCAGCCGGCCGGCGATCTCCGGATCGGCTGCCGCCATGCGCTCCCGGAGCTGCTCGGAAAACCTGTTCTGATGCAGCTGGCGGGCGGAGATGTTGACGCTGAGCTCCAGATCCAGGCCCAGCTTGTGCCATGCAGAGAGCTGGCCAATCGCCTCCGAAACCGTCCAGTCCCCGAGGGCGACGATCAGGTCGTCCTGCTCGATCAGTGGCAGGAATTCAGCCGGTCCGATTAGACCGAGCACCGGATGCCGCCAGCGGACCAGCGCCTCGGCGCCGACCACGCGCCCGAGACGGCAATCGATGACCGGCTGGTAATACAGTTCGAACTGGTGCTGGACCAGGGCATCGCCGATTTTGCGCAGGGTGCCCAGGTTGGCCTTGAAGCGTTGTTCGAGCCCGCTGTCGAAGAACTTGAAACGGTTCCTGCCCTCCTGCTTGGCCTGATACATGGCCTGATCGGCATGGCGCAACAGTTTGTCAGGATCGGAATTGTCGACCGGGTACAGGGTCACGCCAATGCTGGTGGACAGCCTGACCACTTCCCCGTCCAGCATGTAGGGGGTGGCGATGGAGTTCAGGATCCGTTGCAGCACCCGCTCGCAATCCTGCAGGTTCGAGCCGAACTCGGTCAGCAGCAGGGCAAATTCGTCGCCGCCGAGCCGGGCGATGGTGTCGCCTTCGCGGACGCACAGGGCAAGGCGTTCGGCCACTTCACGCAGAATCTGGTCACCGGCCTTGTGGCCGTAGGTATCGTTCACCGGCTTGAAGCCGTCCAGGTCCATGATGCCGACCGCAAAAGTTTCATGGGAGCGTTGCGCCCGGGCAAACACCTGCTGCATGCGGTCGGCCAGCAACACGCGGTTGGG
>Ga0187820_1000175_pt1 | contig 13606 bp, 10 predicted proteins | sample NC_wetland_sal_i_19_FD_132409 | JGI IMG/M metagenome (GOLD analysis project Ga0187820, IMG submission 132409) | Wetland sediment microbial communities from Neuse River Estuary, North Carolina, USA - SO4_5 | ecosystem: Environmental > Aquatic > Freshwater > Wetlands > Sediment | place: USA: North... | reverse complement strand
TAAATATCAGGCCAACTCTTATGATGATGAGACTGGAAGGTTTGTAGAGGAACTTAGGGTATATGAGAGAGAGGTGGGAAACTTTCAGTTTCATGTCCCAAACGAGGATGTAATTACAGTAATCTCCAATCTGCCCGTAGAGCTTAATGGTGTAGATACTGACCTGGTAGAGATTGTAAGCCACAGAAACATGGTACGGATAAGCACCAATAGGGTTCGGGGGGGAGCACTTCGTGTACTAAATGACGGCCTAATAGGCAGATCACGCAAACTATTGAAGCTAATTGAACTCTTCAAACTGGATGACTGGGGCTGGCTAAAGGACCTCAAGGGTGCAATCCAGACGGGAGATGAAGATGCCGCAGCCCACAGGATGAGAGAGGTGATTACGGGAAGGTCTGTCCTTTCAATGGCCAAAAAATTTGGAGGCTTTAGGCTAAGATACGGAAGGGCCTGCAACACAGGCTTTGCATCGGTAGGAATCCATCCAGTGGTTGCAGAAATTTTAGATCACGTGGTTGCAGTTGGCACCCAGATTAAGCTTGACATGCCAGGCAAGGCAGCAACCGTGGCATTTGTTGATTCCATTGATACCCCAATTGTACGTCTTACAAATGGAAACGTAGTCAAGATAAAAGACACTGCACATGGAATCCATCTAAAACCACAGATCGAGAAGATCTTGCACCTAGGAGACATTCTCATAAGTTATGGAGATTTTCTTGAGAATAACGCAGAACTTGTTCCAACTGGATATGTCGAAGAATTTTGGATAGAAGAGCTAAAAGAAAAGATCTCCAAATACGAGCCAGACGATCAAGAACTTTTAGGATACACAACAAAGGTTCCGGATCTTGAAGAGGCATTTAGGATCTCGCTGAACTTTGGAATAGGGCTGCATCCCCGCTACCTGTACTATTGGGATCAGCTTACCCTTGAGGAATTTGAAAGAATTCTCAATCCTAGTAAAATAGAATCAGACCTCATAGTTTATCCAAAAGATGTAAAAGATGTTTTAGAAAAACTGGGCGTTCCTCATGATGTGGCAGGAGACTCTATCTTGCTAAAAGGCACTGAGGCCCGAGTCTTCTTTTACCTGCTTTTTAGAAAACCTATCCAGCTTGACAAAAGCAAGACAATTCCTGAGATGATCCTTGCCTCGTCTGGCATCAAGATAAGAAACAAGTTTTCAACTGCCATTGGGGTCAGGGTTGGAAGGCCAGAAAAGGCAGCACTACGAAAGATGAAACCTCCTGTCCATACACTGTTTCCAGTAGGAAGTAAGGGAGGTGCCTCTCGCGACCTGCTCAAGGCAGCAAAGCAGCCCAACTTTTATTGTAACATCTACAATCGAATTTGTAAGAACTGTAACACATCTTCTGTTAGCATAGCTTGTCCAAAATGCAAGACCAAGACAACAGTCACCTTTGTCTGTCCAAAATGCCGTGACGAACTTGAAGAAGACTATTGCGGAAAATGCAAGACCCGCGCCTCAGCCCATTCATATCGAGCATTTCCACTCAAAGAACTGCTTTATTCCGCACAGGAAAAAACCGGAATCAGAGCTCAAGAGCCCTTTAAAGGGGTAAAGGAGTTGATAAATCAGGACAGGGTTCCAGAGCCACTCGAAAAGGGACTGATAAGACAGAACTTTGATCTTAATGTCTTCAAGGATGGTACCATAAGATTTGATGCCACAAATGCGCCACTCTCTCACTTTAGGCCATCATGGATTGGTACATCTCCACAAAAACTAGTCCAACTTGGTTATACACATGACATTGATGGTCTACCACTTGAAGACCCTGAGCAGATGGTTGAGCTAAAAACGCAAGATGTGATAATTCCAAAAGAATGCGGTGACAACCTTGTACAGGTATGTCAGTATATTGACATGGAATTAACAAAGCTATTCAATCATCCGGCATACTATAGGGTCAAAAACACAACTGACCTAGTTGGGCACCTCATCATAGGTCTTGCACCACATACTTCTGTTGGCATTGTTGGAAGAATAATCGGATTTACCAATACGCAAGTTTGCCTCGGTACCGCTGTATGGCACTCTGCAAAAAGAAGAGATGCAGACGGTGATGCTGATTCAATTATGCTCTTGATGGACAGCTTGCTTAATTTCTCAAGACTTTTTCTGTCTGACAGAATTGGCGGTCTGATGGATGCGCCGCTACTGGTACAGCCAATTGTAATACCGCAAGAAGTACAGAGACAGGCCCATAACTTTGAAGTGGTAAGCGCATATCCATTATCATTTTTCCAAGCTACTTTGCGAAAAGAAAAGGCAAGTGAGATAAAAGACGTGGAAATTGTAAAATCAAGACTGGAAACAGAAAAACAGTTTTACGGATTCAAATTCACACATCTTACTTCCACGCTGACTACTACCAAACCCCGCAGTGCCTACTCTACGCTGGGCTCTCTCTTGGAGAAATTGGATATGCAGATAAGAACTGCAGACATCATTAATGCAGTAGATCCAAGCGAGGTTGTTTCCATGGTGATGACAACACATCTCTTGCCAGACATCATGGGAAATCTTAGGGCATACTCCGGCCAGTCATTTCGGTGTACTGCATGTGGTGCAAGCTATCGGAGAATTCCACTTGTTGGCAAATGTCTAGAATGTGGCAACAAACTAATTCAAACCATGACACGACCATCTGTTCAGAAATATCTCAAGCTTGCAAGAAGAATGCTTGACAAATATCGAATCGAGCCATACTTGAGAGGAAGAGTACTGTCTTTGCTCGATGAGCTGGAACTGGTCTTTGGTAAAGAAGAGGGCAACCAAGCCTTGCTTACGGACTATGCCTAGCGAAGCTTGACGTAATCATATCCGCCCATTTTGCTCTCAAAGCAATAGCGGACCTTTTGGAAATTCTTCCTAAATTTCTTGACCTTGGCTGCAACTTTTTTCTTGTCCTTTTTATCGACAACAACTTTCTTGATGAACTCTGCCACCTCTTTCATCTCCGACTCTTTCATTCCAAGGCGAGTAAGTTCTGCTACTCCAAGCCTCATTCCACCCGGATGGAAGTAATTGCGGCCTGCCTTGATATCTCCTGGAATAAGTTGTCTGTTTACAATGATGTTTGCCTTTTCAAGATCAGCCTCTATTGTACCTCCATCACCAAATGCAAGAACATCTACTACAATTTGGTGTGATTTTGTAAATCCTCGTTTTTCTCCCAGTACCTTAAAACCATATGAGTTTAGTTCTTCTGCCAATGCCTTTGCATTTTTTACAACCTGAACTGCATATTTTTTACCAAACTCTAGCATCTCTGCAAATGCAATTGCCTTTCCTGCCATGTGATGCAAATGGTGATTACTTGTCATGCCAGGAAATGTTGCTTTTTTGATCTCTTCGCCATACTTGTTAAATGAGCAGATCATTCCACCCTGTGGTCCAAACAAAGTCTTGTGTGTGCTCATGGTCATTGCATCGGCTCCCTCCCTTAGTGGATCCTGGAACTGACCACCTGCAATAAGACCTGCAACATGGGCTCCATCATAATTGATAAACATCTTGTAACTTTTTAGAAAATCTGCAAGCTCCTTTACTGGATGTGGAAACAAAAACACTGAACCGCCAAACATTGCAAGCTTTGGTGTCCTGCCTGCCTTCTCAAGCTCTTGTACTTTTTGCTTTGTCTTGTCCACATCAATTGACATCTCCTCTGCGTCAAATGGATAGAACTCTATGTCCAGTCCATGAACAAGGCCTGCGGTACCCGAATGCTCTTTCTTACCATGTGAGATGTGTCCACCTGAAGGAATGGATGGAGCAAGCATGACATCACCTGGATTTGTAAAAGCAGAATAAATTGCCAAATTTGCAACAACACCAGAGATTGGTCTTACATCAACAAACTCTGCCCTAAACAGCCTCTGGGCAAGCTCCATGCACCGAAACTCTACTTTGTCGATATAGATGCATCCTGCATAAACTCGCTCACCTGGCCAACCTTCGGCATATCGATTTGCAAAATCAGAGATCATTGCCTCCCGAACTGCCGGGCTAGGAATATTTTCACTTGCAATAAGTGGAATTGAATTTGCAAACCATTCATTATGAGTTTTAAGCATTGACAATACTTCGTCATATGATGCACGCGGCGACAGTCGGGCCATGCATTGTTCGGCCAGTTTTCCTAATTTAAAAACATCGTTAAGTCATTAAAAATTTATTCAGGTTGTCAAGGATCTTGGTCTACATAAAGACATAATAAGGGAAAATCGATCTCAGCTGAAATATGTCGATTCAATCTTCATCTGGCGGAATTCCAGTTGTAATACTAAAAGAAGGAGCACAGCAGACAAAGGGTCGCGATGCCCAGAAAAACAATATTTCAGCTGCAAAATTAATCGCAGAAATCATCCATACCAGCCTTGGTCCACGAGGAATGGACAAGATGCTAGTAGATTCATTGGGTGATGTTACAATTACAAATGACGGAGCCACTATTCTAAAAGAGATCGATGTTCAGCACCCCGCTGCAAAGATGCTAGTTGAGATCTCAAAAGCAACTGACAATGAGGTAGGTGACGGAACAACATCCGCAGTAGTACTTGCTGGTGCGCTTTTGGAAAATGCCGAATCTTTGATCTTACAAGATGTTCATCCCACAATCATAGTTGATGGTTACAGAAAAGCTGCTCAAAAAACAAAAGAGCTGCTTGCAAAAATAGCAGACAAGGTTTCTCCAACCGACAAAGAAGTTCTTGAGAGAATAGCTAGAACCTCAATGCAGACAAAACTTGTGAGAAGGGATTCTGCCAATCTCGCAGACATGATTGTTAAAGCCGTACTTGCAGTAGCTGAAAAAGCAGATGAGGGATACAGAGTAGATATTGATGATATCAAAGTAGAAAAGAAAGCAGGAGGCTCTATCAAGGACTCTACCATTACTAAAGGAATCATACTTGACAAAGAAGTCGTGCACAGTGGAATGCCAAAGAAGATAGACAATGCAAAGATTGCACTAATCAATAACGCACTTGAGATTGACAAGACAGAATTTGATGCCAAGATAAACATACAGAATCCACAACAGATGAAATCATTTCTTGATGAAGAACATAAAATGATCAAAAACATGGTAGACAAAGTCATTGCATCAAGTGCTAACGTTCTATTCTGCCAAAAGGGAATAGATGACATGGCACAGCATTATCTTGCAAAGGCAGGAATTCTTACCGTAAGAAGAATAAAAGAAAGCGATATGACAAAACTTGCAAAAGCAACAGGTGCAAGAATCATATCGAACCTTGATGACTTGTTTGAAAAAGATCTTGGTACTGCTGAACTAGTAGAAGAAAGAAAGATTGAGGCGGACAGATGGGTATTTGTCGAAGGATGCAAGCATCCAAAATCGGTAACCATGCTCCTAAGAGCAGGCTCGCAAAGGGTTGTTGATGAGGTTGAAAGATCAGTTCATGATGCACTTATGGTTGTAAAAGATGTGATGGAAAACCCATGGATAGTAGCTGGTGGCGGTGCTCCAGAAACTTATGCTGCAACAAAACTCCGCGAATGGTCAAGGACACTTGAAGGCCGCGAACAACTAGCAGTAGAGAAATTTGCAGATGCACTTGAAGTAATTCCAATTACACTAGCTGAAAATGCTGGCATGGATCCAATTGACACACTAGCATCATTGCGTTCAAAGCAGCAAAAGGGAAACAAATGGACAGGTATTGATGCGATGAAAGGCCAAGTGGCAAGCATGCATGCAACTGATATCTTTGAGCCACTCTCTGTTAAAAACCAAATAATCTCATCTGCAACAGAAGCAGCATCTATGATTTTAAGAATTGATGATGTAATTGCAATTGCAAAATCTGCCGGTGGACCTCCAGGAGGTATGGAAGGGATGGGTGGTATGGGAGGAATGGGCGGAATGGGTGGCATGGGCGGTATGGGTGGAATGCCACCTATGGACATGGAATAAACCAAAACTTCAATTCTTCTCAAAGTTTATTTGACTATACAAGATAGTCACTCTCATGCAATTAGGCAGCAGCAAAATAATATCTGGCGCAAAATACGTCTATCTGATAGTTTTCTTTGCGTTGCTGTCTGGAGTATTTTATCCTGTCATCACCCATACTGTATGGGATCCTGTCATAATTGGAACGCTGATCCTTTTTCTAGGTCTGATAGGGACAATCCTTCTCTTCAAGGCAGGTACCAGTGAAAAAAATAGAAAAGTACTTCTTGTTGCGGGTCTTGCAATCACAGCAGTTGCGTTATTCCTAGTGTATGTAGCAATAGGAAGAGTCTAGATATCAAAATAAAGATAGAACTCGTGCGGGTGAGGCCTTATTGATATTTCATGGTCATCGTTTCGTTCTATCTGTATGATCTTGTCTATTGTCTCATTTGAAAATATTGGACTGAGGAACTTTCTATCGCTTTCCAATTCATCAAGTGCCTCTCCTAGTGTGGCGGGTAGGTCCTTAATTCCCTTGGCATCACGCTGTTCTCTTGTCATCTTGTAAATATCTTCATGGACCGGATCTCCAGGATCCATCTTCTTTTTGATTCCATCTAAACCAGCAGCCATACAAGCTGCAAATACAAGATATGGGTTAGACGATGGATCGGGTGCTCTGAACTCAATTCTTTTTATCTTTGAATATTTTTCTCCTTTGAAATGTGCAGGAATTCTAATTATTGCAGATCTATTGCTTGGGCTCCATGCTATGTACACTGGAGCTTCATAACCTGGAACAAGTCTGTGGTATGAGTTTGTTGTTGGCGCAACAATTGCAGATAATGCTCTTGCATGATTCATCAACCCGCCGCAAAAGTATCTTGCAGATTGGCTGATCTCCTCCTTGTCATCTTTGTCAAAGAACATGTTCTTGCCATCTTTCCACAAGCTTACGTTCGTGTGCATTCCGGAACCTGCATCCATGGAAATTGGCTTTGGCATCATAGTAGCTACCTTGTCATATTTTTTGGCAATGTTTCTAACAACATACTTGTATGTCTGGGCTCCATCAGCAGCATTTGTCAGTGTATCATATCTGATATCTATCTCACACTGGCCTGCTGTAGCCACTTCATGATGATGATTATCACATAAAATTCCAAAATTCTCATTTAAGACTTCAACACAATCATTTCTAAATTCCGTTAGTGTGTCTGCAGGAGTGCTCGGATAGTATCCTTTTTTCAAGGCCATTGGATAGCCCTTTCCTTCCTGATTCCATGGTGCCTCTTTTGATTCAATTGAGTATGACTGACCCTTGTATGGTGTAAGAACATCCCATTGGATCTTGTCAAATACGAAAAATTCTACCTCAGGGCCCCAATAACTTGTGTCAAATCCTTGCGATGTGAGATACTTTTCTGCCTTTTGTGCAATTCCTCGCGGATCTGCTTCTAGCCTGCCCTTGCCCCAACCCCAATAGATATCACAAATCAGCCTTGCAGTCTTTGAGTGTTCCATCCATGGAATTATTGCATATGTATTGGGATCTGGTTTTAGTACCATGTCTGAATCCTCTATGGATGCAAATCCAACAATTGAAGAACCATCTAGCTTTGGTAATCCGTCTTGCATTTGTTGAGGAGTAAACAGGTTTGAAGAAATCGTAGTATGATGGAATCTTCCCCTAAGACCTGTAAACTGTAGATCGATGAATTTTATCTGATCGTGTTTTATCTTTGCAAAAATTTCATCAGCTGAATATGAAACTGGAACTGGTTCTCCACCAATCACTTTATATGGCAATTTCGCACCCTGATCATAACACAAGGAGTCTATGATTTAAGCATTGTCGGGTGTGCAAATGTCTGAAACAAAAAAAATTGATGTAAATTCATTGTATTCGATCCTTTTACGAGAAGCAGAAAATGATACTGTTCAAGAACTTGATCCGAAATTCTACAACAACATTGCAGAATTTCTTGGCAACTTAAAAAATGAAGACTATGACGGTATTGATTCAAAAATAAAAGACTCACTTGTAAAAATGGTGACAGAGCTAGTTTCAATTCTTCTAAAGATAAGAATTGAAAAAGCAACAAGTTCTGAGGAACTCGATTACACAAACCTACTTGATGAAGAGAGGTTTATCGTGGACTCGGAAGACGAGATGCGACAAAGAAAGGATACCATACTTTCTGCAACACTAAATGGCAGGTTGAAGCTTTTGGAAACAGTAGCAAGCAATCACAGATCAAGGTCTGTTGTGGTACGATTTCTCAAACCAATAGACCAGATAGTTGGAACTGACCTTCAAACATATGGTCCCTTTGAGGCAGAAGACGTTGCAACCCTGCCTTTTGAGAATGCTAGCGCCCTCATTAACAAAAAGGTAGCCGCAAGGATAGTCTGGGAAGACTAAAAATTGATCTAGTTATGGTATAATGTCATGCATAATGGTATAGATCTTGATGTTTATTTTGAGATAATACTGTATCCGGTGGCAGGTATATTCATTATTGAGTTGATCTTTCGGGTAACAAAGTTCCCCAACTGGATAAAACTTTTAACACAAGCCTTGTTGTGTGTTGGATTTGGAATAGCATACTTGACAATGCAGGTTGCTCATTGGTTGACCGGAGGAGTATTGTTGGCTCTTGCCTTTGCTCTGTTTTACCAAGCAAAACTATCCAAAGTTCATCCCGAGAAAGCTCTTTACTAACGAAATTTTCCAAAAACTCGTTTTATGAAACTCTGTCTTCCTATTCCTTTTTTTCTCTGAATTTTGTTTTCACCAAATCTTTTAGCTCTGATCTGGTGAAGCTTCACACATCTATGGTCTTCTGGCAATCTATGTTCTGAACAAAACTTGTCACTGCAATAATTGCACTGAAATGGCAAGTCTGTCTTTTGTCCACAATATGCGCAGTCAACTTGCTCCATGATTTATTTTAATCTTCAATACTATTTAGTGTTAAGAAACAATGTTACTTTTTCTAATTGTTGTCATTGATTGACAAGATTTAATACAGAAAATATCGTCATGAAAAATGATTCTATGATAAAAGGTCAAGTCGCCATTGTGACCGGTGCAAGTAGCGGCATTGGATACGCTACTTCTTTGGCAATAGCAAAGGCTGGTGCTAAAGTTGCAATCTCTGCGCGAAGAACAGAGAAATTGGAACAACTCAAGAAAGAAATTGAAAAGATTGGGGGCGAATGCATCATAGTATCATGTGATGTATCAAAGAAAGGCGACTGTGACAAACTAATTGATGAGACGGTAAAAAAATGGGGACGCTTGGACATTCTCGTTAACAATGCTGGTCTTATGCCTCTGAGTTTTGTAAAGAGTCTCAAGGTTGACGAGTGGGATAGGATGGTAGATGTCAACATTAAGGGGGTCTTGTATTGTACCGCAGCTGCAGTTCCTCATTTGGTTAAACAAAATTCTGGTCATATTGTAAACATTTCATCTGTTGCCGGCAGGGTTGTATTTCCAGCTGGGAGCGTTTACTGTGCAACAAAATATGCTGTCAGAGCTTTTAGCGAAGGACTGCGACAAGAACTTTCGGTAAGACACAACATTCGAGTGACGACAATTGAGCCAGGAGTTGTGGACACTGAGCTTACAAATACAATTACCGACAAGGCACTGGACTCTTTTGTAAAATATGCAAAGGAGATGAAAGCTCTAAAATCAGAAGACATTGCAAATTCTATTGTCTTTGCCTTAGACTCGCCGCCCCACATGAACGTAAACGAGATCACAATTAGGCCTACTACCCAAGAAAGATAGAATGGTGTTCTGGTATCAATAAACCAATGAAGATAGTAATCTTAGGAGGCGGGTTTGGTGGACTTGCAGCTGCAACCGAACTTCGTGAAAATCTTACACAAGACACTCGAATCACAATAGTTGACAGAAAAGACTGGTTCATGATGGATCTGGTAAAACTTTGGATAATGACAGGCTCTAGAGAATTTGAAACTTCTAAAAGACCACTTGAAAATGTTACAAAAAAAGGAATTGAATTTATCAATGAACCGGTAATCAAGATAGATCCACAAAACAAAATTGTAAGGACAAGCTATCGCAGCCTTCACTATGACTATTTGATAATTGCATTAGGAGTTGAGCTTGCATCTGAGCAGATTCCAGGATTGTTAGAAAATGGTTTGATATTATACGAACTAAAGGACGTTACAAGGATTCGCGACAGCGTACGCAAGATGAAATCAGGCAAGATAGCTATGGCAATCATGGGAATGCCTTACAAATGCCCCCCTGCGCCATATGAGGCGGCTCTCCTGTTACGGTCGATTCTTGATGAGACAGGTGCAAGCGATTCGGTACAAATCGATTTTTACAGTCCAGCCCCAATCACACTTCCAGCTGGAGGACCACAAGTAAGTGAGGAAATTCTGCAAATACTGAAATCTAAAAAAATAGAGTTTCATGGAAATCACAAGACCATGTCGGTTGAGCCAAACAAACTCAAATTTGAATCAGGAGAGGCAGACTTTGATCTCTTGGTAGCAGTACCACCCCACAAGGTTCCGGCAGTTGTTGTTGATTGTGGATTTGCACAACCAGGCAAGTTCATTGAAGTAAACAGAGACTGTAAGACAAATTTTGAAAATGTATACGCAATAGGGGATGTAAATCAAATAATGGTAACAGAAAAAATTGCTGTTCCAAAGGCGGGGATCTTTGCAGAAGGCGAAGGCGTCACTGTTGCAAGAAACATCATATCACAAATAAAAAAAGAAATTGGAAATGAAATATTTGATGGAAAAGGTGGCTGTTTTCTTGAAACAGGGACAAAGACTGCAGGATACCTTCAAGTCGACATGTTTGCAAGTCCATCTCCAATAACACAATTGCAAACTCCATCACAAGATTACTTTACAGAGAAAGAAAAATTTGAAAAAGATAGACTGCAAAAATGGCTACAATAATCTGATCCCACAATTTAATAATTTCAATGATAGCCAGCAACTTAAGGGACCGTAGTCTAGCTTGGTCATGATGCTAGCCTGGGGTGCTAGAGGTCGCCGGTTCAATTCCGGCCGGTCCCACCATCTTATTTAACCAAACTTTGTGATCGTATCTTTAGATATATACTAAAAATAGAAACTTTTTCTGCTAGTTTGTCCTATTATCAAGTAAGATGAGAGAGTAGACCGCATCTGATGGGCGATGAACCCGTCATGGCGGAAATTTACCTCCTTCATGTTTTGTCAGGATTTTCAATGCAGAAGCTAACGGCGAGTTGTCATTCCGCTTTTTGTAGAAATCCTTCATTTAGGTACGCATGGGAAAAAGGAAATTTACCATCGATCTGGGAAACGAGAAGATTGAGGTAGAGGGCCATCAACACAAGAATGTAGCCATAAAATATCTCATGAAGAGGCGCAGATCCTTACTTATGACCCGAGACAAGGAAAAAGTTGAAAGACTGTATGCCGCAGTACCACAAACAATCTCCATAATTGGCGGGCATGCAACAAAGACATACAGGATAAACTGGGAACGAGAAGGGACAACGGAATTTGAAGGCTCTAGATTTGTGTTCACACTAACAGAACTTTCAGAAAATACTATTGAACCAATAGCCCAGTAGACTTTAGATATCAAAAAAGCTGGTAAGAAATAATATTAGTTTTAAAATTTTTTATAAAATTCCAAGATCTAACTTTGGAAATCCAACACGTCGTAGTATGATTTAGGTATCATTGCCTTTGATTGATTTAAGAGATCTCGTGCAGCTGCATCAAGAACATATGTTATTGCCCAATCTTCCTCGCTTCTAATAGATCTGCCAAACCCTTGCAACAATTTCATTAATGTCTGGGACTTGTACCATAAAGGAAATTTTTGCATCTTAATTTTTGTCCTTTTTTCACTGAGATTGGGGTATGGTACCTTTGCCACTATCTGGAATCTTGATAAATCATCTTTCAGATCGACTCCTTCCCATAATGAAGATGAAAGTAATACACCGTCTTTTACCTCTGCATGTTCCTGAAGAACTTCATCCTGAGTCAAGCCATTCTCGTTTCTACTGTGGCAAATTCTAATTCTTTTTTTGTTCTTATCTGAAAGATTATTTCTTATGTCAAGGCATCTTTTTTCAGAGGAGGTAAGTATGAGTCCTCTTTCATCTGGATGACAAGATAATATTTCGTTGATCTTTTGTATTACAGCAAGCTCATCATCCTTGCTTGTTGCATAGCTTAGCTTTCGAATGTTTAGAAAATTAATTCTTCTTTTATCAGGCAAGAATGGAGATTTTGGTGTGTCCACAAATGCAACTTTGGATGGTTCCAAGCCAGTATTTTCACAAAAGCTATCCTTGTCTATGGTAGCTGACATGAAAACTTGTGTATCAAAATCAAAGAATGCCTTGACATATTTTGAGATATCAAGAGGCTTAATGGATACAGATCTAAAACTTCCTCTTTCGTCGATGTACGGATCATTTATGATAAAATTATCCTTGTTTGACACAAGTTCGGCATGGGCATTGGCCATTCGTTCGTATCGAGCTTCTAGTTTTGCAAGCAACATGTAATCTGGATTTGCTATAAATGACCTGCTCTCCTGAAGATCCTTAATCTGCCCTGAGTATGATCTTGCCAGGTCATCAAGCAATTGAATTACTAGTTCCATGTCATCAAGAGAATAACTCTTGATGTCAATACCACATTCTTGGAGGTAACCATTGTAGATGTCAATTCCTATGAATTGAATTATCTGATCCTCTATCTTGTGGGCCTCGTCAAAGATTGCAATTGGTTTTCCAATGTAATCTGCATATGCCTTTCTGCTAAATCTCATCAACTGGAAATATGCGGCATAATTCCAAATCGAATGATCAGAAGTTAGAGCATGATATTTTTGCTCGTAGTAATGACAATAGCTACCTTTGTTGACAGGATCAAGCTCGCCTATCTTGGGTTTGAACTTGCAAATCTCTTTGATCTCATTTCCTTTTTTTCGGATAGTTTCTTCGCACAATCCTTTCTCACATGTCAGGCCTAGTTGGAGAGCCTTCTTGGTCTCTGTATTCTTTATTTTTTGTTGGTCCATAAGTTTGAGGCAGGCAAAATTTGATTTTCCCTTGACAGGGGAAAGAAATTTCAAGTCTCTTGAATACTGGTCCTGCAGTTGTTTTGAGGCAGTTACAATAAAGGAACGACCATAGTGCCTTGCCAGAGTTGCTGCAATGAGCGACTTTCCAACTCCTGTGGGAGCGGAGAGAACCACAATTTTGTAGCCTGACTTGAGCTGCTGTTCTATGTCCTGTAGGATCTCCCGCTGTATCTGTCTTGGCTGGAATTCTTCTGGAAAACTTGCTAGAACTGCCTGCATTTCCACAAAAGCTGTTTCAAGACTGACGCTACTTAATTCCTTGTTTATGATGTTTTCATATTCTAACTCAACTATTTTCTAATTGACACAATCATTTTCCCGTTAGCCTTGTCTCTGATGTTTATCTGCTGTGCATGGGTTTGAAAATATACATGCCCAAAAAGATCAACAGCTTCGCCATCTACCAGACTGCCTGCCTTGCCATTTGCCAGTGCAACAAGATTTCCCATTGCGATGCGGGTTTTCGGGATTCCGTGTTTTTTTAGAAAAT
>Ga0187820_1000174_pt1 | contig 13618 bp, 11 predicted proteins | sample NC_wetland_sal_i_19_FD_132409 | JGI IMG/M metagenome (GOLD analysis project Ga0187820, IMG submission 132409) | Wetland sediment microbial communities from Neuse River Estuary, North Carolina, USA - SO4_5 | ecosystem: Environmental > Aquatic > Freshwater > Wetlands > Sediment | place: USA: North... | reverse complement strand
GCGAAGTCGCCTATGCGGCGGAGTTCTTCCGCTGGTACGCCGAGGAGGCGGTGCGCAATATCGGCCAGAATTCGGTCGCGCCCTCCACAGGCGCGCGCATCTTCGTCCATCACAAGCCGGCCGGTGTTGCCGTACTTGTGACGCCGTGGAATTTTCCGGCGGCGATGGCGACGCGCAAAATCGGACCGGCATTGGCCGCCGGCTGCGCGGTGGTGCTCAAGCCGGCATCCGACACGCCGCTCACGATGCTGGCGCTGATGCCGATCCTCGAAGAGGCCGGCGTTCCCGCCGGTGTCGTCAACGTCATTCCGTCGCGTTCGTCCGGCAAGGTGGTCGGCGCGATGCTGCACGATCCGCGCGTGCGCGTCGTGTCCTTCACGGGGTCGACCGAAGTCGGACGCAAGCTCCTGCACGAAGCGGCCGATAGCGTCGTCAAGCCGGCCATGGAGCTTGGCGGCAACGCGCCTTTCATCGTCTTCGAGGACGCCGATATCGACGCCGCCATCGACGGCGCGATGATCGCCAAGATGCGCAATATGGGCGAGGCCTGTACCGCCGCTAATCGCTTCTACGTGCACGAGAAAGTGCACGACGAATTTGCCAAGAAGCTGACCGCAAAAATGGGCGGCTTGCGCATGGGGAACGGGCTCGACGAGGGCGTGGCGCTCGGTCCCCTGGTCAACAAGGACGGACTCGACAAGGTGATCGAGCTCGTCGATGACGCCGTCAAGAAAGGCGCGCAACTGCTCACCGGCGGCAACGCGCCGGGCGGTCCGGGCTTTTTCTATCCGGCCACCGTGCTCGCCAACGTGTCCGACGATGCCAAGATGCTTAACGAAGAAATCTTCGGCCCGGTCGCTTCGATCCAGGCCTTCAAATCCGAAGACGAAGTGATCGCGCGAGCCAACAATACCGAATACGGCCTCGTCGCTTATCTCTACACCAAGGACTTGAGCCGCGGCATGCGGGTGTCGGAAAAACTCGATTTCGGCATGGTCGGGCTCAATCGCGGCCTTGTCTCCGATCCCGCCGCGCCGTTCGGCGGCGTCAAACAATCCGGCCTCGGCCGCGAAGGCGCGCACGAAGGCCTGATGGAGTTCATGGAGACGCAATACATTTCGGTGACATGGTGAGACGAGCCAAAGCACCATGACCGAAAGTGACGTTGCTCAAAGGCTGCTTGGCGCCTGGCGCTATGTCGGCACCCGGATCAATGGCGGCAACTGGGATCGCGGCGCCAACCCGAAGGGCATCATCTACTACGGCCCTCATGGCGAGATGGCGGTGCAGATCGCGCCTGACGTCAAGCGCGCGCGCGCCGGCGCGGTGATGACGCCGGAGGAAGCCAAGATCGCGCTCACCGATTACATCGCCTATTTCGGGACCTACACGGTCGACGCGCGGACCGGAACGGTGATCCACCATCGTGATGACAGCATTCAGCCCGGCGATGCCGGCGATCTGGTGCGGCGCTTCGAATTGGACGGCGACCGGCTGGTCTTGCGGGCCCTCAACTCGACCCTCGAGGTCACTTGGGAACGGATCAAGTGATGGACGTGCTGATGCCGCAACTCGGCGAAACCGTCGCCGAAGGCAAGATCACCAAATGGTTCAAGTCCGCCGGAGAACAAGTCAAGCCAGGCGACAGCCTCTTCGAAATCGAGACCGACAAGGTTTCGATGGAAGTGCCGTCGGCGACGGCGGGCGTGCTGGTTGAAATCCGTGTACCCGCCGGCGCAGTGGTTCCGGTTGGAGCCATCGTCGGCGTCATCGGGGATGGCACGAGCCGGGCGGCGGTCGATCCGCCGGCAGCGCGGGTGTCCCCTCCTCCGCCACCACCGGCGGCCGCGGCGCCCGCTGTTTCCGTACCACCACCGGCTCCCGCCGAATCCAAGATTGCGCACACGCGCGACCGGGAGGGGCCGAAGATGTCGCTCGATCCGTTCTTCGAGGTGCGCACCCCGGAACGCAACTACGGTCCGGCGCGATTGCCGGCCGGGTTTACCGTCACGCCGCTGGCGCGGCGGCTGGCCGGCGAGGCCGGCATCGATCTCTCGCAGGTTCGCGGTTCCGGTCCGCATGGCCGCGTCGTCGGCCGCGACATCGACGAGGCCTCACGACCTTGGCGCGGAGCGCCGGCCGCCGCTTCGGCCTTAGGCTCATCCGCCGCCGAGATCAAAGCGCTCTACGAGCCGGGCAGCTACGAGGAAGTGCTATTAGACGGCATGCGCCGCACGATTGCGGCCCGGCTGACGCAAGCCGTGCAAACGATACCGCACTTTTATCTCACGACGGACATCGATATCAGCCGGCTGATCGCGCTGCGCGAAGAGGCAAACAATGCGGCCGGCAAAGACAAAGACAACAAACCGGCATTGAAGCTTTCGCTCAACGATTTCGTCATTCGCGCGCTGGCGCTGGCGCTGCAAGCCGTTCCGGCGGCAAATGCTGTCTGGGCGGCAGACCGCATTCTGCGGTTTAGGCATTCCGACATCGGCGTTGCGGTGGCGCTCGACGGCGGCCTTATCACGCCGGTCATTCGCGACGCCGAGAGGAAATCGGTGAGTGCGATTTCAGCCGAGATGAAAGACCTCACCGCGCGCGCCCGCGACAAGAAGTTGAAACCGGGCGAATATCAAGGCGGCGCGGCGGCGATTTCGAATCTCGGCATGCATGGCGTACGCGAGTTCTCGGCCATCATCAATCCGCCGCACGCCACAATTCTGGCGGTCGGCGCGGCGCGAAAACAGGCGGTGGAAAAACCGGACGGCGGTGTCGCTTTTGCCAGCATCCTGAGCGTAACGCTCTTGTGCGATCATCGCGTGGTCGACGGCGCGCTCGGCGCCGAGCTTCTAACCGCCGTCAAGACATTCATGGAGTCGCCCGTGAGGATGCTAGTGTGAGGCTTTGGTGATGAACGTCGATAAGCGCGAAATTATTCTAATAGGACCGCTGAAACCGGTCGTTGTTAACGGGCTCGAAGCGGTCGGCATGATTTACAAGGCCGCCGAGGCCAAAGATAACGAGGCTTTTTTTGCGACGCATCGCGACGTTCGGGCCATCGCTTGCAGCGCGACAACCGAGCGGATCGGCGAGCAATTCATGGGACGTTTTCCCAAACTGCAGATCATTTCGAGCTTCGGCGTCGGCTACGATCACATCGACGTCAAATGGGCTGCGGGGCGCGGCATCGTCGTGACCAACACGCCGGAAGTGCTGACCGAGGAAGTCGCCGACACCGCAATGGGATTGTTGTTGTGCACGGTGCGTGAATTCCCCCAGGCCGAACGCTATTTACGCGCCGGGAAATGGCTGCAGAAAGCCTATCCGCTGACCAAGGCGACGCTGCGCAACCGCACCGTCGGCATGGTCGGGATGGGTGCGATCGGGCAAGCGATTGCGCGGCGGCTCGACGCTTTCGGCGTGCCAGTGGTCTATCACACACGGCGCCCGCGGCCGGGACTCGCCCACCGGCACTACCCGAACCTTCTCGATATGGCGCGCGACGTCGACACGCTGATGGTGATCGTGCCCGGCGGAGCGACAACGGCGAATATGATCAATGCCGAAGTGCTGGACGCGCTGGGGCCGAACGGCATTTTGATCAACATGGCGCGCGGCTCGGTCGTCGACGAGCCGGCCTTGATCAAAGCGCTGGCCGAAAAACGCATCATGGCGGCCGGCCTTGACGTCTTTGCCAAAGAGCCTGAAGTGCCGACAACGCTGATCGAAATGGAGAACGTCGTGCTGTTCCCGCATCTTGGATCGGCATCGGTTTACACGCGCGAGCGGATGGATCAGCTCGTCGTCGACAATATCGCCGCCTGGGCCGCAGATAAACCGCCGCTGACACCGGTGCCGGAAACACCTTTCAAATCCTGGCAGCAGTAAAACGCGCGACGCTCGCTTGGTCTTCTCATGACCGGCATGACGCGACACCGCGAGCATGCTAACCTCGACGCATGACCGCCGGAAAATTCGTAATCGTCGCCGCGTTTGCGACTGGTCTTTGCGGCACCGCATTCGCGCAAGGAACGCAGCCGAACGATAATCCGCCGCAAAGTCCCGAGAATGCGACGCCGCAAAATCCGCCAGTGCCGAACGGCGCGGAGGATGCCGCGAGCGCCGTGATCGGCTCCTGGGAGTTCTCCAACGCGGATCGCGACAAGGTCTGCCACATCACGTTCCGCGCCGAGGCGGCGTCGGGCGGCCGGCGCCTCGACATAGACAAGAATTGCCCGAACCTCTTCCCCTCGACCAAGAATGTTGTTGCCTGGGCGGTCGACAATTATGGCGACTTGCGCCTGGTCGATGCGCAAGGCACCGCCCTGATCGAGCTCAGCCAAGTCGAGGGCGGCATGTATGACGGTTTCTCTCCGCAGGAGGGCCGCTACATCCTTCAGACCGCTGCCGCGGCGCCGGTGCGCACGGCCAACGACTTGGTTGGGGATTGGTCGATTGGGCGCAGCCCGGGAAAGCCGATCTGCACATTGACGCTGGCAAACAATCCCGCCGGTGCCGGCGCTGCCGCCGATGTGCTGTCGCTCAAGGTCAAGCCGGGCTGCGACCCTACGATCATGCGTTTTAATCCGACCGGATGGCGCATGCAGGAAGGCGAACTGATGCTGCTTTCGGCACGCGGGCAGTCTTGGCAGTTCGAAGAAAACGACGCCAACACCTGGCAGCGCGTTCCGGAATCGGCCGATCCGATTCTGCTGATGCGCCAGTAGCAGCGCGTCAACGCAGACCTGTCGCTTGCAAAACGGGTCGAAACGGGCGATCACCTCATCGCATCACGGCGTTTTCCTAAGTGCACCTGCCCGAGAATGAAAAAACGGCATCAGGTCGTCATCGTCGGCGGCGGACCCGTCGGTGTCGCGCTCGCGGTGGAACTCGGGCTGCGCGGAGTCGATTGCGCCGTCGTCGAGCAGCGGCGCGAGCCGCAACGCATCCCCAAGGGGCAAAATCTTACCCAGCGCTCGATGGAGCATTTCTATTTCTGGGGCATCGCCGACAAATTGCGGGCCGCGCGTATGCTGCCAGCATCCTATCCGATGAGCGGCATCGTCGCGTACCGCGATCTCAATAGCGAATTTTGGTACGCACCCCCGCTGCGTGAAATCGTCAACTCTTATTACTTCCAGGAAAACGAGCGGCTGCCGCAATATCAGGGCGAATATGTCCTCCGCGCGCGAATGGCGGAGCTCGCCAATGTGGAAGCCCGGTTCGGCTGGATCGCACAGACGATCCGGCAAGACGACAACGGCGTTGAAATCGCCATCGCCGAAAACAGCGGCGGCGCGCGGGACGTCCTGCGCGCGGAGTACGTAGTGGGCTGCGACGGCGGCCATTCGATCACGCGCCAGCAGACCGGGATCGCGCGCGGCGGCTCCGACTTCAATCAGCCGATGGTGCTGGCGCTGTTTCGCTCGCGCGAACTTCACGACAGGCTCAAGCGCTTCCCGCCGCGCTCCACCTATCGCGTGATCCACCCCGATCTGCAGGGCTACTGGCAATTCTTCGGGCGCGTCGACGTCGGCGAAAGCTGGTTCTTTCATTCGCCGGTGCCGACCAACACCACGCGCGAAAATTACGACTTTCACGGCCTGCTCCAGCGCGTAGCTGGCTTTCCGTTCGCCTGCGAATTCGACTATGTCGGCTTCTGGGATTTGCGTATCGCGGTCGCCGACACTTACCAGGCCGGTCGTGTCTTTATTGCCGGCGACGCCGCGCATTCGCATCCGCCTTACGGCGCTTACGGACTCAACAACGGGCTCGACGACGTCGTCAATCTCGGCTGGAAGCTCGCCGCGACGCTCAACGGTTGGGGCGGCGAGGCGCTGCTCGCGACCTACAGCGAAGAGCGGCGGCCGATTTTCAAGGAGACGGCGGAAGACTTCATCGAGGCAGGTATCCGCCACGACCGCGAATTCCTGCAGCGCTATGATCCCGAGCGCGATCGCGACGAATTCGAGAGGGCCTGGAAGGACCATGCCAACGCGGCCGCGCCGCGCGTCTTGACCTACGAGCCACACTACGAAGGATCGTCGATCGTGTTCGGGCCGCCGCATGGCGTGAGCAGCGCGTCGGGGACGCACACGTTCCAGGCCCGCGCCGGGCATCACCTGCCGCCGCAGCGGCTATCCGGCGGGCGCAAGGTGTTTGAGGAGCTCGGCAAGGACTTCACGCTCCTCGCCTTCGATGCCGCCGACGCAACCGCGAGCGTTTTCGCGCGAGCGGCGGCGCCGCCGCGCATGCCGCTGAAAATCGTCCGGGACAGTTACGGAAACGGCCGCAGAGCCTATGAAGCCAAGTTCATCCTGGTGCGGCCGGATCGCTACATCGCCTGGGCCGGCCAAGACTCACCGCAAGACGCCGGCGCGATCCTCGCCAGGGCCACCGCACACAAATTGTAGCTTGTGAAGACTGCACCTTCTGAAGACTTGGCCGCGCTTACGGCGTCCCGGCTTTGCCGACGATGGCATGATCTTAGCCACCACAGATAATCGCTGATGCAAATGAACTGCTGGTATCGCCGCGACGATGGTCCGATCCATCATCTGCACATAGTGGCGCGCGCGATAATCCGCGCAGCGGCACTCAGAACAAATATGTGATGGTGGCGATGAGGACGCTGGCTGCCGCGAGCATCAGAATTTCAGGGCCATCAAACGTTCGAAAAACACGAAACATGGGCACCTCACAGTGCCCCGACACCGATGGTGGGAGTATCCCTGCTGAATGTAGGCGGAATTATGGAACTTTGTGGATACATCGGGAGTGGGCATGACCGCGCCTATGCGGCCAAGCCGTCATTTACCTGGCGGTGACTGTCACGATATCCGCCGATTCAATCGGCAGGACGAACTGAAACAGCGCGCCATTCTTGCCATCCGACGAGGCGATGAGTTGCCCGCCGTGATGCTCGATGATCATGCGGCAAATGGCCAACCCCAATCCCGTTCCCTGCGACTTGGTCGTGAAAAATGCATTGAAAATTTCATCCAATCGTTTGGGATCGATTCCCGGCCCGGAATCCTGGACGGCAACGGCAATCGTTTCATGATCCCGAAGCCCAGTCGAAACCTGCAGGACCCGATTGCGATCCGTGACGTTATCCATCGCTTCGGTCGCGTTGCGAACGAGGTTGTAAATCACCTCTTGCAACTGACTCGGATGGCCATCGATGAGCGGCAGATCGGCCGCCAGCTCCGAACGCAGCTCGACAGCGCGATCCTTGAACTCGCTCTGCAATGATTGCAACACGCCTAGGATCAGCTTGTTGATGTCCACGGGATCGCGTCCCTGATCGACCTTGCGGAACAGCGAGCGGATGCCATCGAACACCTCGCTGGTGCGGTGGCCGTCATTGACGATCCTGTGCAAAGCCGCCCGGACTTCGTCGCGGTCCGGCGGCTCTTTATCGAGGAATCGCAACGCGGCGTTGCCGTTGGCCACGATCGCCGCGAGAGGCTGCCTGACTTCATGCGCGATGGCGACCGTGATCGCCTCGACGTTCATCAGTTTATTGTCTCGTTCGCGCTCGAGCATCATGTTCGAGTGCGCGAGGCGCGCCTCGTTTTCCCTGCGCTCGGCAAATAACGCGGCGAGAACCGATGCGCCGAGCGCAACGACCAAAATCACCGCCTGCGCCTGCAGAATGCGGTCGTCGATCGGCAGATTGACATCGCCGAAGTGACCGATGCCGAGGATCGCCGTCCATACCACCGTAAGCGAAACGAGGAATGCGCCGGACGCGGCGAAGAGCGGTCGACACCGGGCGGCGAGCCACAACAAGGTCGGGAACAGAAGCGCGCCCGGCACCACCGTTTGCCAGGGCTCCTGCGGCAGCGAAATGATAACCGCCGTCATGGCAGCGAGGATCAAAAGCGCCACGGTGCCTTCGACGAGTTCGCCGCGCGGCGGCCGCTCTCGCGCGGCGGCCGCGAGCCCGATCACCAGCGGTGCAACGGCAATAATGCCGACGACGTCGGAAGCGAACCAATGCCGCCAGGTGGTGAGCATCGACACCGCCGGACTATGGAACAGCTTATAGCCGAACGCTCCCCCGACCCCTGAAACGGCGGTCCCGGCAACCGCCGCAACAAGCAGACCAAGCACTTGGCGCAGCCGATCGAGCCCGAAATGCGTGCCGAAATAGTGCTGGATTAGGCCGGCCGTGATCAAAGCTTCCGCCGCGTTGCACACGGCGAAAGTGATAGCGGCCCAAAGGTTTCGATCCCCCATGAGATTGGCCGCCACGGTTGCGATGAACGCCCCGGCCGCGACCGGCCAGCGCGCGCGCGGGCCAAGCGCAATCAAAACACCCGATGAGATGCCGGCCGCCGGCCAGAACACGGCGACGCCATCGGGCTTCATCAGCAAACCGAGACTGAGCTGCGCGGCGAGGAAATAGGCCGCGCCGACAGCCGCTGCCAATCGGATGCCGTCAACCCAGTGCCGGTTTAGGTGATCGGCGAGTGACCGCGGCCGCTGGTAAAGCGTCGTCAATTTTACCCTCGCGAAATTTGCAGAAGGAAGTTGCCCGGTCCCCAAGCAATTGCGGTTCAAGACCTGCCGGACGGCATTGTACGCCTCCGATGATCCGGATCAAACAAACGCCGAGGGCGCAAGTTCTCGTGATCCGGCCGAACCGTCACAAAACGGCCGCCAAAAATTAACCATTCGCCGCTCCACGAGGCCGCGCGGGAGGGCCTGATTCAGGATCGGGGCAATAGCTTTCCCTTTGACGATACTTGGAGAATCGGTGCCGGGAGGAAGGCTGGCCCCGGACAGGGGTGTCGGGGGATGGGGTGTCCGGGGCCACTGGCGCGATCGGGGGGTTGGTGGGGACCAACAACCCGTGGGCCAAGCGTTAAACTTGGCGGCTGCCTGCAATACCGCATAGCGCGGTTCCGCACGCCTCCATTCCTTAGTCGCAACAACTGTTATAAAGGTTCATTGTCGAGGCGCAGTTGATGAACTCCCGCATCGAGCAACAACCGGTTGTATTCATAATCGACGATGACGTCTCGCTATGCGAGGCGCTGGCAAGCTTGTTTCGATCGGTCGGCTTGCAGGCCCAGGTGTTCGGCTCGGCGCCGGACTTCCTGCAAAGCAAACTCCCGGACGGACCAAGTTGTCTCGTGCTCGACGTTAGGTTGCCGGGCTTGAGCGGACTCGACTTCCAGTCTGAGTTGGCCAAGGCCGACATTCAAATTCCAATCGTCTTCATGACCGGCCACGGCGACATCCCGATGACCGTGCGCGCCATGAAAGCCGGAGCCGTGGAATTTCTGCCGAAACCGTTCCGCGATCAGGACATGCTCGATGCCGTGCAAGCCGGCTTGGAACGCGATCGTGCCCGGCGCAGAAGCGCGAGCGACAATTCCAAGCTAAAAGCCAGTTTCGAATCACTGACACCGCGCGAACAGGAAATCATGGGGTTCGTCACGGCCGGCTTGATGAACAAACAGATCGCGGGCGAAATCGGTGTCAGCGAGATCACCGTGAAGGTTCATCGCGGCAATGTCATGCGAAAGATGGGCGCAAAATCACTCGCAGAACTTGTGCGCATGGCGGATGCACTCGGTGTGCGCCGAATGTGATGAATTTTTTCTCCTTATACCCAAGTATAGTTTCCCTGACCATTTCCGATACACCAGACTTGCCCAGGGACAATGGCGAATCTCAGCCGCGCTCGCTACTTCACGGACAACAAGGAATAAAGAATTGCTGAAGGCTCCCGTGATCAGCATAATCGATGATGATGAGTCGGTTCGTGAGGCGACCAAAGGCCTCATTCGATCTCTCGGTTACGACGCAGCTACTTTCGCATCTGCCGAGGAATATCTTCGATCCGATTGCGTTTCGGACTCCGCTTGTCTGATTACCGACTTGCACATGCCCGGCATGAGCGGTGCGGACTTGCAGGATCGCCTGATCGCCGACGGCAGGCGGATCCCGATGATTTTCATGACCGCATATTCCGAAGAAAAAGTACGCGTCCGTGTCTTGGACGCCGGCGCGTTCGGCTTTCTGCGCAAGCCATTCGACGACGAACATCTGATCGAATGCCTCGACAAGGCGCTCAAACGGATCGACGCAACCAAACAATAATAGTCGTTGGCGTTTGCCATTGCTGTTAGTTTCCTGTCTTTTTCTCGTTTTAGATTTTCGGCTGCTGAGTATGCGTCATGGTTTTGGTTAATGGCGCACAGCCCGCATCGCCGCTTTTAGCCTTTTCACGGCGGCTGCCTCCTATACCGACGTATAGGGTCGATCATCCCTTTTGATAGGAATCGCTTACCATCGCTCAATGGAATGTTTACCAACATACAATGGGGAGATTCGCTAAGGGATTCTACGCTCCCGGACAACAAGCAGATTACGCAACAGGGGTGTCAAACATGCGTACGAATCTGGCGAGCCTACGGGCGAGTTGCGCGCCCGGACATGTCAAGGGCGCGCGCAAAGAACGCACGGTTGTCCTTTCCAATACGTTGAGCAAACAACCGCGCTTCGGCACGCAGCAAAGCCTTGATGACGAACGGTTGCTCGAACGGATCGCCAAAGGCGATTCGCTTGCCATGCGTGCGATGTTCGCGCGGCACAATGTACGGGTCCACAGGTTCGTCCTGCGGCTCGTCCACGACGAAGCGCTGGCCCAGGACGTGGTCAACGACGTTTTCCTCGACGTCTGGCGCAATGCCGACCAATTCAAGGGCGAGACCAGTCAGGTTTCGACTTGGATCATGGCGATCGCCCGGTTCAAGGCGATTTCATCGCTGCGCCGGCGCCGGGACGAACAGCTTGACGATGCTCAAGCGATCACCATTCCTGATCTGGCCGATGATCCGGAGACCGCTATCCAGAAGAAAGATCGCGTCGCCATCCTGCGCAAGTGCATGAGCCATCTGTCAGGTGTTCATCGCGAAATCATCGAGCTTGCGTACTATCAGGAAAAATCGGTCAAGGAAGTCGCCGGCATGCTCGGCGTCCCTGAGAACACCGTCAAGACGCGCATGTTCCACGCGCGCAAGCGCATGTCGGAATTGCTGCACGAAGCCGGAATCAACCGGACTCAGTAGTGAAGATCGCGCCGGTGAAATGCTGCCGCGTTGTTGGCGCGGCGGCGGCAACACTCCGGCCGCTGCCGATTTTCGCAGCTGTCGGCGAGCGAGTGTCGCCAAGACGGCGCGGGCGCAGGCGGTCTCGACGCGGGCGACGCGACGGCCCATCGATCCGCCAGTCGTCAAACTGATAGACAAAATTCATCCATGGGTCGCCGGCGTATATCTGCGGCCACTGGTCTGCCGCCCGCATTGCAACGCACAACAAGCGCGGCGCTCACTTTATTGTTAACTCACTGTAGAACCTTGAGCAAAGAAGCGGCGACTAACACAGTAGAAAGACGGATTTGTTTGCAAGGATATCAGTTAGCGGAGACGTACCCATGGATAAGATCGTGGCTCGTCTGAACATCAGACACTTTCGCAAGCTGTTGACACAAGAGCTGGATCAAACAAAACAACAAACGATCCTTCGCCTCTTGGCCGAAGAAGAGGAGAAGCTGCGAGCGCTGTGGGATCGCGGTGGCGAGCGAAAGCTTCAAGTTTGCGGAGTTTGATATTCTGCCTGACTTCCATTGCGTTGCTTGCCCTCCCTGTCTCGACCGATTCAACCTCCAGCCGAAATTGATTTGGGTCCGCGCGCGTATCTGATCCTGTTTTGCGGCGCGGCTGAAGCCGGGTTCTCCCTAACCAAACCCTCCGTTTTCGTCCTTTTTCGCCCCCAAAATCCCCTACTGGCCGGATATTTATCACGCTATGCTGATCGATAGCGCGGCGAGTAGCGGCAAAAATGGCGCGCGAAGAGCTTGATACCGAAACACGGTTGGTGAACCTGCCGCCGACACCGCGGCAGCGCCATGCGGCGTTTGCCGTCGCCGCGCTGTTGCTTGTCGGATTTTTAGTTACGGCACCGCTGGCGAACCGGACGATGCCGAGGATCGGCGCGTTTTTGCCGGCGGTGGTGGCCGCGATTTCGGTCATCGACTTCATCACCTCGATCCTGTTGTTTGCACATTTCTCGATTTATCGATCGCGGGCGCTTCTGGCGCTGGCAAGCGGCTACCTCTTTACAGCGCTGATCGTCATTCCAAATGCGCTCACCTTTCCTGGAGCGTTTTCCCCGACCGGCCTTCTGGACGCCAGTCCGCAAAGCGCGGGCTGGCTCTATTTCTTCTGGCACACCGGTTTTGCTGCCGCGCTCCTGGTCTATGCCTCACTGAAGGGTCGGAAGGCGTCAAAGGATGACGTTGGAGCTTCGGCGGCTTTTGCCATCGGTTGGAGCGCCGCGATCGTCGCGCTTGTGGTATGCGGACTGACACTGCTGACGACCGCCGGGGCCAGCCTTCTGCCGCAACTGTTTACTGACGGAACACATTTCTCTCCGGCGGCGGATCATTTTTTCTTATTCATGTTCGTGGTTTGCGCCTTCGCGTTTTTCGCGGTGTGGTCGCGGCGGCGATCGGTGCTCGATTACTGGCTGATCATTGTCGCTCTGGCGCTGATCTGCGAGGTCGCCTTGTCGCTGGCCGGATCCGCGCGTTTCAGTCTCGGCTTCTATGCCAACCGCACCTTCTCGCTGATCACCTCGGCCACCATTCTGGTGCTTTTGCTTGCCGAGACGACCAAGCTATATGCGCGTCTAGCCCGCTCGAACATGATGCTGCAGCACGAGCGGAGCAACAGACTGATGAATATGGAAGCTATGGTTGCCTCGATTTCCCACGAAGTGCGTCAGCCGCTGACGAGCATCGTGGCAAACAGCAACACGGCGCGTCGGTTTCTTGGACGTCAGCCTCCGGACTTCAACGAAGTGCGATCGGCGTTGGATAGAATCGAGAGCAACAGCCATCGCGCCAGCCAGATATTCGACAGCTTTCGCGCCTTGTTCGGTCGAACGGGTCAGGGCGAGATGCCGATCGACGTGAACGAGATGGTTCTAGAGGTTTTGCAGATTATGCGCGGCGAGCTTAAAGACAACGAGATCGCGACTCGGATCGAGCTCATGCCCGAGCTGCCTCTGATCATGGGTCACAAAGGGCAATTGCAGGAGGTGCTCATCAATTTGATTCACAATGCCATCGAGGCGATGGGTGCAATCCAGGACGGCAACCGGATCCTGCAAGTCAAGACCACGCGGCACGGCGACGACGCAATCCTCCTGGCAGTGGAAGATTCCGGACCCGGCGTCGATCCGAAAAAGGCTGACAGTATATTTGATGCGTTCGTCTCGATGAAACCGCAAGGAACGGGATTGGGACTTGCCATCTGCCGCATGATCGTCGAGCGGCATGACGGGCAAATCTCGGCTTGTCCGGCCGAGCCGCAAGGCACCATATTTCGGGTCGTACTGCCCGTGCGCTGACCGGCACACGCGAATGAAAAAGGCCCCGACACAAACCGTCGGGGCCTCTCAATTTACAAAAACCGCAGCGTATCTCAGCGGCTATATGTCGGTATCGACTCTAGGAGTTGAAGACTTCGTTGACCCACCGCCCCGTTGTGGAATTGAATCGTCGTTGCGTCGGTCTTATTGAAGTCGCCTTCGT
>Ga0187820_1000173_pt1 | contig 13627 bp, 14 predicted proteins | sample NC_wetland_sal_i_19_FD_132409 | JGI IMG/M metagenome (GOLD analysis project Ga0187820, IMG submission 132409) | Wetland sediment microbial communities from Neuse River Estuary, North Carolina, USA - SO4_5 | ecosystem: Environmental > Aquatic > Freshwater > Wetlands > Sediment | place: USA: North... | reverse complement strand
CTGGTGGCGCGGATCACCGGCGATACGCTCGACAAGTCGCACCGTTTCACCGACTGGACGCGGCGGCCGCTCTCCGAAGCGCAGCTGCGCTACGCGATTTCCGACGTCACGCATCTGCGTCAAGTCTATCTGAAGCTCGTCGAGGATTTGTGCCAGCGCGGCCGCGCCGAATGGGTCGAGGACGAGATGCGCGTCTTGACTTCACCCGAGACCTATCGGCTCGAACCGGAGAATGCCTGGCAACGGCTGAAGACGCGGGTGCGCAAACCGAACGAACTTGCGGTGCTGATCGAAGTCGCCGCCTGGCGCGAGCGCGAAGCGCAGGCGCGCGACGTGCCGCGTTCGCGGGTGCTCAAGGACGAAGTCATCGCCGACATCGCGGTGCAGGCCCCGACCAGCGCCGAGAAGCTGACGCATCTGCGCTCGCTGCCGAAGGGCTTCGAGCGCTCGCGCTGGGGCGAGGCGATCGTTGCGGCGGTTGCACGCGGCTTGGCGCGCGATCCCAAGACCCTGCCACGCCCGGTGCGCATCCAATCCGCCGCCAATGGCGCGGCGGTGGTCGAACTCCTCAAAGTGCTGTTGCGGATGGTGTCCGAACGCCATCACGTCGCCGCCAAGGTCATCGCCACCGTCGACGATCTTGAGCGCATCGCCGCCGACGATGTCGCCGATGTGCCGGCGCTTACCGGCTGGCGGCGTGAACTATTCGGCGAAAAAGCGCTCGCGCTCAAGCACGGCAAGCTCTCGCTCGCCATTGAGAAAGGCCGGGTCGCGACGGTGGAACGTTAATAAGCGCGTGCTCATAAAAGCCCGAATGCGAAGTGCGGAATGTCCGCTTTTGCGCTGCCGCGTTGACCGGTTGAAATTAACCGCTTGTTAACCATGCGATCGCCTAATGAACTTGGGGTAAAAATCATCGGACACGTGGGTCCGCTCGGTCGAGGGTCTTCCCGGTCTGGCCCCAATGCGGAGCAAGCAAATGTTCGGAAAAAACAACTTAGTAGACAATCTTAGCCGTGATCTCTCTCGCGCACGGGACAAACGCGATACCCTTGCTTCCCATGTTACGACGCTCACCACGCAGATCGCCGAGTTGGAGGCCCGTCTTTCTGCAGAAAACGATCGGCGGGAGCGCGAGCGCGTTGCGGATGAGATCGAGGGGATCAAAGAGCGACTCAGAGACTTTTACCTGGCGTTTGCACATGCCATCGCCGGGATGCGCGACGCGAGTGAATCGGCGCGGGCAATCGTTCCCGAGGCTCCCGAACTTAATAAATTACTCATAGGGGTTGCCACTGAAGTCGCGAACGCAGTCGATACCCTGTTGGGCGACCTTGACCGACGAACAGAAGCATTGTGCCCCAGCCAGGCTGCGTTGCAACTGCCACAGTACCTCAATGGTTCTCCCGAGTTGCCGCAAAATAGTGATCGCGTACTTCGTATTCCAGAATGGCTGCCCCACAGGAAGTTGCCAAAGAAAGAATCATCTGAAGATCGGTGCAGCACAGCAGCGTGAACCCCTGAACAAAAAGGAAGTTCTGCGACTGGAGCAACTCCTAACTTAGCTAATTCAGGAAGATTCGAGTAAGACGGGGCGCATTGATACCATACTAACGCGATCACAGGGTGCAGGGATAGCGACGGCGAAGTTCGGCGGTGTATTCCTCATATTTGTGCTGTAACTTACTGACGGTGTCTGCATTCGATTGCATTAGCCTTGCTCGGCGGACGATCTCATTAGATGTGTTAATACGTGCGGCCAATTGGAGCCGCTGATAGATAAGCACTGACATCGCATTTGTGTTTTGAGCAATCGCACGCCACAACTCGTCATCGGTGAGATTTACGCACTGCATAGGATTCCTCAACGCACGCTGGGTACTCGCACCCCACCAATGATTGTGCGAGCGCAGCTAAAAACGGCTTAACGACGTTGAGGATCATTCGCCGCCCGAGGCACGTGGCGCATGGTAATGACTCGGATCTCATTCTGACTTAATTGGGTTAATTCGTCCGATGCGGATACAGAAATTAACAACTTGGTCGAGCAAGAAACCCCGAACTCGCTGACCCAAATCGACCAAAGATCAAAACAAAAGATCGAGACTGATGCCGAGCGAATACTATCCTCTATCGCTCGCCTGACTTCAACTTCAATCGGAGAACTCGAAGGGCTGACGTCCGAACTCCAGAAGCTAGATGAATTCCTGAAGTCAGAAACCGGGCGCGTGCAGCGTGAAATAGAGAGCGTGTTGGCCGGGATCAAAATTATAGTCGAAGCAATTACTCCGTGGAGACGGCCCTCACCAGCGTCCTCCGGGGCCACTCGGGCTACACCGGTTGGCGCAAGTAGCTATCCATCTGCGAGTGTCGGGAATGGGCGACGCGGTGGATGAGGTTGAGGGATAGACAACGTAGTATTCCCGGCGCGATATCGCCCGTGGATCGTAGAGCGCACAATTAGAACAAACAGGGCGCGATTTGTTGGGCAGCCGACAACGCTCTTTGCGTTACAACAACAACCGAGCGAACAAAGGGTGCTCTAGCGTGCGCTCCCTCACTTATCGTTTCCCTGCCGTACAGCTCCGCGCTTAACCGCTAGCGCGGGCAGATTTTTGATTTTGAGTCAGTGAAGTCGTCTCGAGTTCTGTTTCTCGAAATTGAAAGCCATCAGCCATCAGTAGGATTTGGTAACGCGCAGGATTATGCCACGGTAGTCCGCTTATTTTTTTCTCCAAGTTTCTAGCGCGCCTAGGGTTCTCAAACATACCGTTCCAAGGCCCCTGCAGCTAACAGCGATATTGCTTCCTCGTCGCCCCATTCGGCTGCGCGTATGAGCAACGCTGTGATCGATTCAGTCTCCCTCACTTTTTGTCGTTCCCTGAAGTCGCAAAATTTTTTTATCATCGCTGTCTGCTCAGCAAGCATGTGCAAAGCGATCAAAAACTCGTTCGCGTCCATATCCTTTATAAGTTTGTAGCCTTCCGGGAACCTATCATTGGTCATTAAATGAATGGCGCGCGCGACCAGGCAGGCGTTCTCAATGACGCTAAGCTTGAACTTGATCCTAAGCTTGCTGACCACTTCAACTGTCTGTTGGGGCGATTCCGTTTGAAGCACTCACTGGTGGACTGTCCAACGTGATTAATTTTCAGGACTAGCCGACTGCTCTCCGGCCTCGGCTGCCTCGACTGCCTCGGTAATTCGAGCCAAAGCAACCTTGGACAGATGAGCTACGAGTTCACGTAACTGCCTGTTTTCTTCTCGCAATTCCTCAATTTCATTCCGAGTTTTAATCTTGCGTTTCGGCAGCGCTTGAATGCGATGGCGAATAGATCGTTGGATATGCCCCATAAATCGATCTCCGGTTCGATTTAGAATCATCAAAGCGAATCGGCTACCTAAACTGTCAGTCGGATATGAGGCGCAAATATGGGACGCTGGAACCGGCCCTTTTATCGGCGCACCCTGTGTCTGCTATTTCGAAAAGCCGGCGCCGACGGTCATCCAATAGTCGTTGGCTGACCTTAGCGGCTCGATAAACAGCACCGTCGGGAAGATGAAGCGCGGCGGAAATGGCCTCAACCGCTACCGCGCAACCCGGCGCTGGAGCGACGCAAACATTTTTCCGAAAAGACCCGTCCGCCCAGTATCGGTGGCGGTCACGCTTAGGTCTTCATCGATGGGGTGGCCCTGGCCGTGTCCCATTCCTTCAAGGGCTTGCAATCCCAACAGCACGGTGACGAAGTCGTACGGTTCTGCGGCATTGTCCATGGCAGTGACACCCTCCGTTATGGCTCATCTGACTGTGGATGCGGGATGCCAGGCGTTGCGCCCCCTGCCTTCTCGACCCAATCAGCCAGGGCTATCCAAGTTTGCGCCATGTTAAGCGGCGCAATCTTGCGCCCGGGCTCGTCAAACTCTTGAGCGATCTCGAGGCAGTAGGCTGCGTACAGCCGGTAGCAGGCTATGACTTCGCGGGGAGACATCCCCCATCCCCAGTACGTCTTTTCACACAAGCCGCGACCACGGCAGTTTGTTCCTACGTCGCAAAAAAAATAGCTGGGACGTCCCAAGACCTCATGAGCGTTGCGCATACTTGGGCGAGGCAATCTCGGGCGGAGAGACGACAGCTTCGGGTGAACTGAACTCCGACACTCCCGGCACGTATGACATTTCTGCTACAGTCGACGATTATTTTCTAACGAGGGGCGACGCGCCATATTCCGGCCAAGCTCACCGCGCGTGCGCCAATTCATCGAACATCAGCTGCCCGCATCTGAACATCTGTTCTACGCAATTCGGCCGTGACGCTGAGTTTCGATGAGAGTCTGGGAAGGGGGATGGGCGGCCACTTGGCGGCTTGAATTTAGGTCCGGGTCGTCGGGGGCGCTCTCGGCAAATCCATGACGAGCTATGAGCGATGGCCCGATTACGTCGCATTAAAACCGACGTGGAAAGGAAACGTCGGTTGGCTGCTTTTAATCGCCGTGATCGTTAGCGCCAGCATTTTTGTTTTCGCTACAAAATGAGGAGCAAAACTGCGCGCGCGATGAGACGCGGCGCGTAGGAGGGCGGCGTGATGCGGGGCAAAAAATCGGCGGCGGAGAAGGCGGAGAAACTGGCGGCTCGACGGTTTGGAGAATTCGCGCGTTCGGTCAGACGAAACCTACGGCAGGCGCACCGGATACTAGAGCGGGCGGAACCAGCGGTTCGCCGATGTTACGAGAAAGCGGGCGTGGCGATACTGGACGCAAAAGCGTCTTCGGGAATGAGCCAGGAAGAGTTCGCGGCATGGCTTGCATCCTTCGGCCTCAGCCAGAACCGCCTTCTTCAGTGCCTCGAACTGGGACAGGCTGCGCTCGAGCATCGAAAGGCCGAGGCGGAAGAGCGAGAGGAACCTCTCAGAAGGATCGTGAAGGAAAAGCGGGATCAAATGAGCGCCGAAGGAACTCGTCGGGAAGAGGAACAGTGGGTACGACAGCGCGAAGAGTCAGGGCGGCGGCAGCAAGAGCTAACGTGATAGGAAGAAAACGAGACGCGACACAAGTTAACTAAGCCTCATCGACGTGAATATAAAACGCTAACACCCGAATCCTTGGTCACTATGTTGCATTTTAGATACGCACGAATAAAAAATTGTGCTGAAAGTTTGATTTTCGTGGCGGTCGCCCTCTCGCCTTCGTGCTGTCAAATCGTGATGGCCTCTTGCGGTATCAGTCAAGCGGGGTCGAGAGACCAATGTATTCCACCGAAAGTCCACCTCTCAACGATGAATATCCTGAACACGATGTTGACGCTTCCGATCTGGATGCCAAGCGCACTTCGCCCAATAAAGTTCATGGGCTGAGACCAGGTGCGTTTCCTCGCTCCCCAGGATTCAAGAACACACAGGTCGGGAACGATAGGCCATCGATTACCAGGCGAATAATTCGCGCTCTTGGCCGCTTTTCCGTTGCGGTTCTCATCGGCGTCGGTGCCACGCTTACTTGGCAGTCCTACGGTGGCGAGATGGTCAGGGCGTGGGCTCCATCGCTCGGCTGGTTGTTACCCGCCTCCCCATCTGTAGAATTGCAGGCGCAGCTTAAACCGGTGGCGCTTGATCTTGCCATCATGAAGCGCAGCGTAGAGCAGCTCGCTAGCAGTCAAGATCAACTCGCCCGCAAGCAAGACCAGATGACGCAGGCCTTCGCGACACTGCAGGCAGCCGAGCGGGACATCAATCAGAATATTTTAGCCTTGGCCCCGCTTGCACCGAAGGCAGGCCATGTCCCACCTCTCAAACCCCCGCAATCTGCAGCGCAGTAACCTGGGCGCTTTAACAGACGAGCGCGCGCGTTGTTTGCCTGCCATTGCCGTTGGTGTTTCGTCCGCCGAGGATAAACTAATCCTCACCCCATTAGCAGTACCGGCTCCCGGCCGATGAGGCGCGCCAGCGACCGCAGCCGGCTAAGCACGCGGTCGCCAGCCAGTGCGGCGAATTCATCCGGCAGCCGCAGCGCCAGACGATGGCGCTGGATTGCGAGCGGGGTTGCCTTGAGCACGCCGGGCATCGCCGCGGACACGACATAGGCGAGCCGAAGGGCGGCGCCGAGCACACGGGCGCGGTCAAGCAGCCGCGTCGAGACAAGTTCGCGCAGCCGCGGCGACAGCTCATCGTCCATCACCAGGCCGACATGGCGGAAGAACACTGCGAGCGCCAGATACGCCCTGCCCTGATGGTCGATGCCGGAAAAGCCGCCATGCGCGATGATGTTGAGCGATTGTTCGCCGCGGTAATCGGGATGGGCGCGCCAGCCGATATCGGCGAGGAGACACGCCGCGTGCCGCAGCCGGCGCTCCTCGGCGGTCTCATCGAGTCCTGAAGTGGCCATGAACCTGTCGGTCCATGCGATCAGCTCCTCGCCATGGCGCGGCGAGCGCGAGCGCAATTGATTGAGGTGCCGCGCCGCTTCGATCAGCGCGTCTTTTTCCTTTTCTTTGTTCTTGAGCAGCGAAAACAACAGACCTTCGCGAATGCCGAGCGCCGAGAACACCACCTGCCGCGGCTTGCCGACGCGCAAAATGTATTCGAGCACCAGCGCCGCATAAGGCAAAAGTGGACGCCGCGCGCTATTGACCACCTCGATATTGGAAAGCGTATCGACATCGACGCGATGCACGAGGCGGGCGAATTCCTGCGCCTCATCGGCGCGGATCGCATAACCGTGCATGACATGCAGCGGATAGCCGGTCTGCCACATGTGCAGCCGCGCGAGCGAACGCCAGGTGCCGCCGACCGCATAGAAGTTTCGATCCTCGCAGGCCTTGAGCACCGGCAATCCGCTGAGCGATTTCTTGACGAATTTATCGGCTTTCTTGAGCGACTTTGCCGAGATGTCGGCGAGCGCAAGACCACCGAGCGGGCGGGTCAGGCCGTGGCGCGCGCGCGTGCCGCGTACATCGACGAGTTCGAGCGAGCCGCCGCCGAGATCGCCGACCACGCCGTCGGCGCGATGCACGCCCGAAATCACGCCGAGCGCGGTGAGCTCAGCTTCGCGTCCGCCGGACAGAATCTCGATTTCAGCGTCGATGGTGCGCTCGGCGAGCTTGATGAACGGCGCGCCATTCTTGGCATCGCGGACCGCCGCCGTGGCGATGGCAAAGATTTCCTTGACCTTCATGGTTTCGCACAAAGCCCGAAAGCGCTTGAGCGTGGCGAGCGCGTGTTGAACCGCGTCGGCGGCAAGCAATCGCGTCGATTGCACTTCCCGGCCGAGGCCACACAGAGCTTTTTCGTTGAACAATTCGGTCGGGCTGCGCGTCAGCCCTTCATAAACGACAAGCCGTACCGAATTCGAACCGATGTCGACGACCGCAATCGGCGGCCCGTGGTCGAGGCGTCCTTTCGCACCCGCATTGGCATCGGAAGTGGCGCGCGGCATAAAATTCAATGAATCGAGGTTATTCGCGGCTATGCCTCACGGGACAGGCGAGGCCCTTTAAACAAATATTCCTGCCTGCCGATCGGCCCTGGCGGCCGCAACCTACGCGATTCGCCAACCCTTCACATGAACCTTCACATGCGTTCCGGCCGGTGCCGCAGGCGCGGGATCGAATCCTTGGGCGACTTGCCGCGGCCGGACAGGCTCGGATTGGTCATGAAATAAGTCGTGCAATTGAAGCTCTCCTCGCCCGGTCCCGGAACGATGCGCGAGGATGACCCGTCGCCGTGGAGCTGCCAGCTCTGCTGATTGTCCTTCAGATTCGCGACCATGATTTGATCGAGCACTTGCTCGTGCACGGTCGGGTTGAGAATCGGACACAGCACTTCGACCCGGCGGTCCAGATTGCGCGGCATCATATCGGCCGACGAAATGTAGACCGCGGCTTTCGCGTGCGGCAGCCCGTGTCCGGCGCCAAAGCCGTAGATGCGTCCGTGTTCGAGAAAGCGGCCGACGATCGATTTGACCCGGATGTTATCGGACAGTCCGGGGACGCCCGGGCGGAGGCAGCAGATGCCGCGCACAACGAGATCGACGGGCACGCCGGCGCTCGAGGCCTCATAGAGCGCGTCAATGATGTCAGGATCGACCAGCGAGTTCATCTTCATCCAGATCGCCGCCGGCCGGCCTGCCTTGGCATGCGCGATTTCCTCATCGATATGGTCGTGGATGCGCTTGCGCAGCGACAATGGCGAGACCGCCATGTGATCGAGCTCGGCGGGCTCGGCATAGCCGGTGACAAAATTGAACACGCGGCTGACGTCGCGGGCGGTGATCGGATCGCAGGTAAAGAATGACAGGTCGGTGTAGATGCGCGCGGTAACGGGGTGATAATTCCCGGTGCCGACATGCACGTAAGAAGCCAGCGAAGCGCCTTCGCGCCGGACCACCAGCGACAGTTTGGCGTGGGTTTTCAGTTCGATGAAGCCGAACACGACCTGCACGCCGGCGCGCTCGAGGTCGCGCGCCCAGCGAATGTTGGCCTCCTCGTCGAAGCGCGCCTTCAGTTCGACGAGTGCGGTCACCGATTTGCCGGCTTCGGCGGCTTCCGCCAGCGCCTTGATGATCGGTGAATCCGCCGAGGTGCGGTAAAGCGTCTGTTTGATGGCGACGACATCGGGGTCGCGCGCCGCCTGCTGCAGGAACTGCACCACCACGTCGAAAGATTCGAACGGATGGTGGATGACCATATCCTTCTGCCGGATGGCCGCGAAGCAATCGCCGCCGTGATCGCGGACGCGGCCGGGATAGCGCGGCGCGTAGGGCTCGAATTCCAGATCAGGGCGGTTGAGATTGGCGATCTGGCCCATCTCGTTGAGTGCAAGCACGCCGTCCACGGCGAACACGCTGTCGTCGGAAACTGCGAGCGCGCGCTGCACGAAGCGCCGCAATTCGACCGGCATAGTCGCCTCGATGTCGAGCCGGATCACCGAACCGCGCCGCCGCCGTTTGAGCGCGGTTTCGAACAGCCGCACCAAGTCTTCGGCTTCTTCGAGAATTTCGACTTCGGAGTCGCGGGTGACGCGGAACGCGCCGAGGCCTTTTACGGCGTAACCCGGGAACAGCTTGGCGATGAACAGGCTGGTGACGCCTTCGATCGAAATCAGCCGCGCTTCGCCGCCCTCGCCGGCTTCCGGCAACCGCACAAAGCGCTCGATCCGGTTGGGCATGCGAATGAGCGCGTTCATCGCCTTGCCGTCTTTGCCGCGGGCCAGCTGCAGCGCGACAGTAAAGCCGAGATTGGGAATGAACGGGAACGGATGCGCCGGATCGATGGCAAGCGGCGTCAGCAACGGAAAGACGTGAGCGAGAAAGTAGTCTTCGAGCCAGGCCTTCTCGGTGCGCGTCACGTCGGGACCGTCGACCAGAACAATGCCGGCCGCAGCCAGCTCCGCCCGCAACTCGCACCATTGCGCCTGCTGGTCTTGCACAAGCACCACCACGGCTTCGGCGATCCGAGCGAGCTGCTCGGCGGGAGTGAGCCCTTCCGGGCTCTTGGTGCTGATGCCTTCCCGCACCTGCGCGCCGAGACCGGCCACGCGCACCATGAAAAATTCATCGAGATTGTTTGCCGAGATCGCCAGGAACTTGAGCCGCTCGAACAGCGGATTTCTGCGGTTCGCCGATTCCTCGAGGACACGGCGATTAAAATCGAGCCAGGACAACTCGCGGTTGATGAAACGATCGGGGCTCGCGGCCAGATCGGAAGCCGGTTGGCGTAGCTGCGTCTCCTGCGGGCGCGGCATTTCGAGCCGCCGGGCGGCGACCGATTCCCGAGGTGAAACAGCAACTTGATTTGCTTCCGGCATTGCCGATCCGTGTTCGTCTAGAGCTAGATTGGCCACTTTCGTTACAATCCGATGAATGCCGCCGAGGAGCATAAGGCGGCCCTGCGAGCGGTTCCGTCAAGTCCGGCGCATTCGTCACGTCATCCGCTCAAAATCGGGGCCTCGGCACGATTGGGCAAGCCCAGCGCGCCGGTCCGGTCAGCTGCCGTCGCGGAAAAGTTCCGCCGCCAAAGCCCGGCTGGGGGGCCGCCCCCGCCGCAGCGCCTCTTCGTCCAGTGCGACCACCGCGGCACGGGCTGCCGCAAAGGAGCGCTCGATACGGCTCGCAAGGTAGCTGACGACGTTATCACCGAGGATAAGCTGGCGATCGGCGGCAAGTTTCAACATAACGCCGCGCAGCATGGCGTCGTCGGGCGCTTGCAACTGCGCGGTCGGCATCGCTCGCAGCCGGGAAACCACGTCCGGGGTCGATATGTGCCAAGCCGACGGCGCGCTACGCGTCGTGAAGAGCAGGAAAGCCTGCTCCTCACGCGCCAGGTTCATCAGGTGGAACAGCGCGCGTTCGTCGGTGGCCGCGCCGGCATCCTCGATCACGAGCGCGCCGGTCGCCAGCATCCCCGGGACATCAAATGCGTCGATCTTGTTGGCCGAAACGACGCGGGCGCCCGCAGCCGTCGCCCAGATCGTCGCCAAATGCGTCTTACCCGAACCCTCCGGTCCAATGAGCGCGACCGCGCGCGACGGCCAATCCGGCCACGAATCGATTAGCGCCAGCGCCGCCGCATTGCCGGGTCCGGGAAAAAAATCCTCGCGTGCGAAGCTTCCCGGATAATCGAGCGCAAGCGCAAGCTGGCGGGGGCGAGACAAAATCTTGCTCGAAGCCGGTGTCTGCGCAGACATTGCGCTATCGTCCCGAGGACATTATGGCGGCCGGTTGCCGCTATAGAGCGGACTGGCGAAGTAGCGCGCCAGCGCAAAACGGATGAGCACTCCGGAGCCCGCCGCCAAAGGCACCGCCAACAAGAGTCCGACAAACCCGAAAAGATAACCGAACGCGAATAGCGCGAAAATCAGCCAGACCGGGTGCAGTCCGACACTTTTGCCGACAAGCTTCGGCGCCAGCACATTGCCTTCGAGAAATTGGCCGACCAGAACGATGCCGGCGACGATCACGATGCGGGTCCAGTCCGGAGCAAATTGCGCCAAAGCGACGCCCAACGACAGGATAAGCGCGGTCAGTGAACCAACATAGGGAATGAAACTGATCAGGCCCGATATCACCCCGATCAACAGCCCGAAACTCAGGCCCGCAAGGGTGAGCCCAGTCGCATAATACGAGCCAAGGATCAGGCACACGCCACTTTGCCCGCGCACATAGGCGGCGATTGTCGCGTCTATTTCACGGCCGAGACGGCGGACGATTTCTCGCTGCGGCACCGGCACCAGCCGATCGATCGCGGCAACCATGCGATCCCAGTCGCAGATCAGGTAAAAAGCCACCACCGGCGTGATGATCAGAAGCGAGAAAATCGAAATCAGCGCCTGGCCCTTGACCCAAAGCGAGGCGAGCAACCCGGTCAGATATCCGACTGTCTGGTTCATCAGATCGCCGACGGATTTGTCGGCACCGGTCAGATTGTCGCCGATGATGCGCTTGATCCAGGGATGGCTCGGGTCGCTCACGAAGGCCTGCAGGCGGAGCGCGTAAGCCGGTGCGTTGTCGATGAAGGCGGACAATTGCCTCGCCAAAACCGGCGCGATCAGCAGGACCAAAAGCGCGAGCGCCACGACAAAGCCGCCAAGAATAAGAACTGCGGCCAACAGCCGGCCGACGCCGCGCTTGCTCAACTGATTGGCCAGCGGATCGAGCACATAGGCGATCGCCATGCCGAGCACGAACGGCAGGAGTATTGGACTGAGCAGCCAGAGCAGCGCGACAAAGACGGCGAGCGCCGCCACCCAGAATACGATGTTGCGCTCAAACCGCATGGCGCCTCAATGCCCGGCGCCGAACGAATTCATGTGCCGCACCCATTCGCGGAGATAGAAAGCGATCGAAAGCAGCGTCAACACCGCCACCGCCGCCATGGTCAGCCACGACACAAAGCCGAAGTCAAAACCGAAGGCGTGTTCGGCCAGGATCAAAATGGCAAGCAGGATCTGCGCCACCGTATTGGCTTTCGACACCAAGAGCGGCCGCACCGGCATTGGCCGACCGACAAGCCAAGCCAACAGAAAAGCGCTGACGATCATGATGTCGCGCGAGACGACAAGGATGACCAGAAAAATCGGCACCATGCCGACAATTCCCAGCGACACATAGATGGAGACGATCAGCGCTTTGTCGGCCAACGGATCGAGATAAGCGCCAAGCTCGCTCTTCATGTGGAAGCGCTTGGCGAGGAAGCCGTCTACGGCATCGCTGATCCCCGCGGCGAGAAACAACGCGAAGGCGATGCGCATCTCGCCCAGCGTGATCGCCCAGACCACGATGGGCACCAGCAAAATCCGTCCCAAGGTGATGAGATTTGGGATACTCAAGTCGCCCCCACCTGCCGTAACGCTTGCGCGACCCCCTCGCCGCGTCGCCCCTTTTTGCGAACCCGCGCCGGACTAGCGAATCTGCGGTTCCCGGCGATCGATCCGTGGGTCCCAATATAGCGGCGCCGGCGCGCTTGCACACCCGGCGATTCCGACGTAGGAGGCCCGCGACAGCCTGCAGTGCCGAGCTAGGTTCGGCGATCCGCATTGGTGATTTCGTGAAAGACGCTCGCTACGCGGCCGCCGGTGTCAACATCGATGCCGGCAACCGCATGGTGGACTTGATCAAACCACTGGTGCGCGCAACCGCGCGTTCCGGCGCCGGAGCCGAAATCGGCGGCTTTGGTGGGCTGTTCGATTTGAAAGCTGCCGGTTTTGTCGATCCGATTCTTGTCGCGGCGACCGACGGCGTCGGCACCAAGGTCAAGATTGCGATCGAGACCTCGTGTCATGACACGATCGGTATCGATTTGGTCGCGATGTCGGTCAACGATCTTGTGGTGCAGGGCGCAGAACCACTGTTCTTTCTCGATTATTTCGCGTGCGGAAAACTCGATCCCGCAATCGGCGCGGCGGTGGTCAAGGGCATTGCCGGGGCCTGCCGCGAAGCCGGATGCGCACTAATCGGCGGCGAAACCGCGGAAATGCCGGGAGTTTATCAGAGCGACGATTACGATCTCGCCGGATTTGCGGTCGGCGCGGTGGGGCGCAACGAAATCTTGCCGCGCACCGACATTTCCGCAGGCGACGTCGTCGTGGGACTGGCGGCGAGCGGGGTGCACTCCAACGGTTTTTCGCTAGTCCGAAAGATCGTGCGCGACGCCGGATTGACATGGGAGCGTCCCGCGCCGTTTGCGCCCACACAAAGTCTCGGCGAAGCATTGTTGACGCCGACGCGACTTTACGTGCGGTCCTGTCTCGCCGCGATCCGCGAGAGCAAAGCGGTGAAGGTGCTCGCGCATATTACCGGCGGCGGCTTTATCGAAAATATCCCGCGTGTGCTGTCGCCCGGGTTTGGCATTCGCGTAGCGCTCGAGCGCGTGCCGGTTTTGCCGGTGTTCAAATGGCTCGCCGCCACCGGACAGATCGCCGAGCATGAAATGCTGCGCACCTTTAATTGCGGGATCGGCATGGTGGCCGTACTCGATCGGGGCAAAGCGGATGCCGCCGTCGAATCTTTCGCCAAGCATGGCGAGAAAGTCGTTCGCCTCGGTGAAGTTGTGGCGGCGGAAGGCGGCAGAGCGATCAGTTTTAGCGGACATCTTGATCTCTCTTGGCCGCCGCGATGAGCAGAAAGCGCGTTGCCGTGCTGAT
>Ga0187820_1000172_pt1 | contig 13674 bp, 14 predicted proteins | sample NC_wetland_sal_i_19_FD_132409 | JGI IMG/M metagenome (GOLD analysis project Ga0187820, IMG submission 132409) | Wetland sediment microbial communities from Neuse River Estuary, North Carolina, USA - SO4_5 | ecosystem: Environmental > Aquatic > Freshwater > Wetlands > Sediment | place: USA: North... | reverse complement strand
TTCAGGCGGGTGCGACTTTATTTTTACGCACGCGGCTGACGGCGCTGCCGACGAAGAACGTGACGGCTGCGCCAATCAAGACGTACCACGTAAACGCGATGTCCGTATAGCGCCAAACGCAGAGGATGGTGGCCAGGCCGAGGAACATTCCGGCGAGAGCGCCGATGGCGGTGGCTTTGCGGTCCAGCGTGCCGAGAAGAAACAGGCCCAGGAGACTTCCGAAGGGTAGGGAAGCTACGGTTAAGCCTGCTTCGAGAAGCGGACCCCACTTGATGAAACCGAAGGCCATCAGGATGAGGCCCCAGACTAGCGTCATGCGGCGCGAGAGGCGGAGAAATTGGACGGAGTTGGCGGAGCGACCCCACAGCTGTGAAAAATCGAGGACGCTGCTCGCGGCGAGGGAATTGAGCGAGCCGCTGGCGTTGGACATGGCGACGGCGATGATGGAGGCGAGTAAGAGGCCGGCGAGGCCGGTGGGCATTTCGCGGACAAGAAATAGAGGAAGGATACGATCGGTGCGGTCTACGGGGGCGAGGAGAGGAGTGTGTTGCGCGAAGACGTAGAGCAAAACGCCGATCAGCAAAAAAATAGTGAATTGTATGAGGACGATGACGCCGCTCGTTAGGAGAGCGTTGCGGCTGTCGCTTTCGTTGCGCGCGGCCAGGAGCCTTTGGACGATGGTTTGGTCGGTGCCGTGGCTGGCCATGGTGAGGAATGCGCCGCCGATTAAACCGGACCAGAAAGTGTATTTTGTGGCGAGGTCGAAGGAGAAATCGAGGAATTGAAGTTTGTGGCCGGCGGCTGCGGCAACTTGCGCGACTTCGGTCCAGCCACCGGGGATGCGATGGAGCAAGATCCAGAAGGTGACCGCGCTACCGGTCAAATATAAAAGAAGCTGCGCGACGTCGGTCCAGATGACGGCTTTCATGCCGCCTTCGAAAGTGTAGAGAATGGTGAGGGCGATGACGATGACGATGGCGAGGTGCTCGGACGTGCCGAGGACGACGCTGACGACGAGCGCGATGGCGGAAACGCGGACGCCCTCGGCGATGGCGCGAGTGATGAGAAACGTGCTGGCGGCAACCGCGCGCATTTTTTCGCCGAAGCGTTTTTCGATGAGCGCGTAGGCGGTGAGGAACTGTCCGCGAAAATAGCCGGGGAGGAGAAGCAGGACGATGAGGACGCGGCCGATCAAATAGCCGATGACCAGTTGAATGAAGGTCATGTTCTCGGCATAGGCGATGGCGGGCGTGCCGATGATGGTGAGCGTGGAGGTTTCCGTAGCGACGATGGAAAGGGCGAGGGCCCACCAGGGAGCGGTTTTGCCGCCGAGAAAATAGTCGAGACTGACGGCTTCGCGATTTTCGCCGGCGACGTCTTTTTTGCGGCGGCGGAAGCGCATGCCAAGAGCGGTTACGGCGAGTAGATAGGCGATGACGATGGCGAGGTCGAGCGGGTGAATGCGCATTTGCGGATTGTTGCGGCGATCAGCTCCTGTTGCTCAGGCTTTCTCGATCAAAAAAGTGAACCGAGGATAGTGGCAGGTCTCACGCAGGTCAAGAAATCAGTGCGAAAGAAGAATGAGAGACTGGCAGTTTGGCCAGGGTAGCGACGTCTCGAGGGCAGGGCGCACGATTGCACACTTTAGTTGCCTCCGCGAATGCATTGGCTGCGATTCTCGCTTATGCTTTTTGGATGCGCTTTGTTTTGGGGTTTGACGGCGGTGGCACGAAGACCGATTGCGTCTTGATGGACGAGTCCGGGAAAATCCTGGCGAGAACGCAAGCGGGGCCTTCGAATCCGCTGCGCGTGGGATTTGGCGCGGCGATTTCCGCGATTCGTGAGGCGGCGCGGCAGGCTTTTGCGCAAGCGTCGATGGCAGGCGATTCACGCGCGGAGGCGATTTGCGCTGGTCTAGCAGGAACGGGACCGCCCGAATCCGCGGAAAAGATTCGCGCGCTTCTTGCGGCCGAATTTGCGGAATCGAAGGTGCAGGTTTGCACCGATCTCGATCTCGCGTTGGCAGCGACCGGCGACGGACCGGCGATTGTGTTGCTGGCGGGGACGGGTTCGTTTGCAGTGGGGCGGAATGCGGCGGGCGAAACGGCGCGCGCGGGTGGTTACGGTCCGCAAATCGGGGACGAGGGCAGCGCATACGACATTGGACGACGCGCCGTGTTGACGGCGATGCACGAAAACGACCGCACGGGCGGAGATTCGGTGCTTGGCCAAAGGCTGTTGCGCGAGGTGGGGTGCGCGGATTGGTCCGGGGTGAAGGCGCGAGCGCAGGCGGCTTCGGACGAAGTTTTTCCGCGCCTGTTTTCCGTGGTTGCGGCGCTGGCGGATTCGTACGAGTCTTCGGTGGGGCCTGCCGCCAAGTCTTCGGCGCAAGGCATCTTGCGGGCGGCTGCGTTTGACCTGGCGATGTTAACCGAGAATCTTGCGGAGCGGCTGAAATTGCGCGACACGAAATTCTTTCTGGCGAAGACTGGCGGAATGATGGGACGCAGCAAGTTTCTTGAGGCACAGATAGATGAACGGCTGCGGAATCTGTTTCCGATGGCGGAGCTTGGAGAGTTGCGCATGACTCCCGCGGAAGCGGCGGCGCGGCTGGCGTTGCGGCTGCTGGCTTCCGGCGAAAAGACGGACGGAAACCTGATTGGCGGGAATCCGGCGGGGGACTGAGATGGCAGGCGCGGGAAAAAATATGGAGCGCGCGCTGGCGGCGTCGGGCGATGAGCTGACGGCTTTGCTGCACCATGCCGATGCGGAGGTGCTGCTGGCGCTGCTCGATAATCCTGCACTCGAGGAGACGCAACTTTGCATTTTGCTGGAGCGCAAAAACCTGCCCGCGGAAATTCTGGAAGAGGTTGCACGGCGGAAGCCGCTGCTGAAAAATTATCGCGTCAAGAAGGCGCTGGCATTTCATCCACGGACGCCGAGGCTCGTCACGTTGCGGCTGCTGCGCGACCTCTACTTGATGGACGTCGTGCAGCTTACGCTTTTGCCCGGAATTCCCACCGAGTTGAAGATCAATGCCGAGGACCAGTTGATTGCGCGGCTGCCGCAACTGCCGCTGGGGCAGAAAATCACGCTGGCGCGGCGGGGGCCTGCGCGTTTGGCGGGAGCGCTGCTGGCGGAAGGGCACGCGCAAATCGTCGCGATTGTTTTGGACAATACTTTTCTAACGGAGGCGCAGGTGTTGAAGGTACTTTCGCGCGAGAAGCTGCCGCCGGTGGTCGTGTACACGATCGCGCGGCACCGCAAGTGGTCGATTACCTACAATGTGCGGCTGGCGCTGGTCCGGCATCCTCAGTCGCCGCTGGCTACCGTTCTCGGCTATCTGCCAGAGCTGACGGTTTCCGATTTGCGTGAGTTGGCTGCGCCGGGAATCGTTTCGGAAAGTCTGCGCAAGTATCTTGAGGCGGAGGTGCAGCGGCGGATTCAAAAAGGAGAGAAATCCGCGGGGAAAGACAACGCCTCTGACCCCACGGCTGCGTCCAATCAGAACTAAGCGGCATTATTTTGGCGGCGCAGAACCTCGAGCAGGTTGTTGCGTGGAAATGTCAGCGGCGGGCTGAGCCAAATTGCCGGGAACAAAACATCCAGCTCCGGCGTCGTATGGGAATGTTCGGAGCAGGCGTATGCTTAAGACGATCTAGCGGCGAGATCGACGCAGCGCCGCACCTTGGGATTGGGATCCTTGGCAGGGGGGCTCACCAGGTCGATGGGCAGTGGGGACCATTTTTCCCGGCGTTCGGAACGCCGCTGGGCACCGCGGTATTCATTTCGCGCCAACCTCGATATCGAGTGGGGCTCGGCAGTGCTACGCGCCAGCACGCGCGATATCAGCTCAAACGGGATGTTCATCGAATCGGCGGATCCGTTGTGGATCGGCGCGGGGTTTACGGCGCATTTGGTGCTGGACAGGCCGGTCAAGGTGAATTGCTCGGTAAAGCGGATCGAACCGGGGCTGGGCATGGGCGTGTCCGTGACGCTAGCCGAAGCGCAGCACGAACAGTGCTATCAAGATCTTCTTGCGTCCCTTTCCGAGACAGGTTCGTAGGCTCGTCTTATACTATGCTTGCCGCGGCGCGGTTTTGTGCGCGCGCGGAGCATGGCATGAGATTGCTTATGACACTAAACTTGGGAAAGCTCTTCGAGGAGAACGGCAGAGCGTTGAGAAAGGCGTTTGAGCCGGCATGACCAGATGCCTTGATTGCGGCTCACCGCGAACCGCGGACCAGTGTTCCGCTTGCGGGTTGACATCCAATGCCGCGGAACTGCTGTTCCGGCGGCGGCTCGTGGCGCGGACCGCATTTTTTCTGGTTGGCTCGCTTGCGTTTCCCTACGTGAGCCAGATTTATCCCCCACTGGATTTGGATTTGATGCTGGTGTTTTTCGGCTTGCTGTTTTTTTTGGCGCTGACCCTCGCAGTGATTCTCGAGAGCCGCGCGCGACAGCACAAGGAGATTGAGGTGCTCAAGCGCATCTACGCAGGATTCATTCCGCTGCCCTGGATTCTCGCAGCAACGCTGTTTGTGAATGGGCGGCTCGATTCGCAGAAGCAGCTGGAGTACTACCCGACCGTCGTGGTGAGCAAATTCAATATGAAGGGAATTGTGCGCGGGAGCCGGCGATTGCTGGTGCGTTCGTGGCGGCCGGGACAGAAAGTGGAGCGGCTGGCGGTGGATGCGGACGATTTTGACCGGTTTCAGGATGGGGATACGGTTACGGTGGCGGCGGAGCCGGGAGCGCTGGGGATTCCGTGGTATTACGGGGTGTACCGGCGATGAGCTTGGGATAGGAGCAACGGAGAAGAGCACAGGCTGAAGCCTGTGCCACCATTCAAGTGAGGATCAGTAGGCGATTTTGCCGTTGGGCTTTAGCGGCAATTCAATCTCGAGGAAGTGGCCCGTCTTGCCAAAACGAAATCGGATGGTTTCGACAAGGCCGGCGTCGCGTTCTTTCCACTCGGAAGTTTCGATCGGATCGCTTGGCAAGTCGGAGAGGGACCATTCGACGCGGTCGCCCTGCGCTTTTACGGTTTGCGGATCGACGTCATAGACTTCCTGCTCTTTCCTGTCAAGCAGCAGATAACGCTTCCAGAGTTTGATAAGCAGGACCTCGTGCTTCTCCGCGTGATAGATGTTCCAGGTTTGCGGCGCCTTATCATTGAAGCGCACGATCGCGAATTGCAGGGGTTTCCACACAAGCTTTTTCTCTTGAGGCGGTGCCTGCGGAAGGATCGAGAAGAAAATCAAAGCTGAAACAATGGCTGTCTGCATGCTTTGAATCAATTGGGAACTTCGCTGAAGGATTTGTCGAGTAGGCGGATGGCTTCGTCGACATCGGGCTTGGTGGTGTTGAGCATGGGAGCGAGGCGGAGGACGTTGCCCATAAGACCGCCCTTGCCGATGAGGAGGCCGTTGTCGCGGGCGCGCTCCATGACTTGCGTGGTTTGCACTGGCGCTGGCTCTTTGGTTTTGCGGTCTTTCACCAGTTCGAGAGCTTGCATAAGGCCCATGCCGCGGACGTCGCCGATGAGCGGATATTTTTGCTGGAGTTCTTCGAGCTTGGCACGGAAATAATTGCCAACCGTGTGAGCGTTCTCACGCAAATCCTCTTCTTCGATTAGTTCGATGGTGGCGCGAGCGGCGGCGCAAGTGACAGGGTTGCCGCCGAAGGTGGCAATGTTCAAGCCCTGAAAGCCGGCGGCAATTTCGGGGGTGGTGACCGTGAGACCGACGGGGACGCCATTGGCCATGCCTTTTGCGCTGGTGATGATGTCCGGTGTGACTTCCCACTGCTCGATGCCGAACCATTTTTTGCCGGTGCGGCCCCAGCCGGTTTGCACTTCGTCAGAGATGAAGAGGCCGCCATATTTTTTCACGATATTGAAAACGATTTTGAAATATTCCTTGGGCGGAGTGATGAAGCCGCCGACGCCTTGGATGGGTTCGGCGATGAAGGCGGCGATGCTGCCGCTCGTGCCGGTCTGGATGAGATTTTCTACATCGCCGGCGCAGGCCACTTCGCATTCGGGATATTTTAGGTGCAGCGGGCAGCGGTAGCAGTAAGGATTAATCGCGTGCGCGATTCCTACGCTGATGACGGCAGCTTTGCGATAGGGCGCATGCGCGGTGACGGATTTCATCAGTGAAGAACCGCCGGAATAGGCGTGGCGGAGGGCGACGACATCGTAGCTGCCTGTGGCCATGCGTGCGATCAGAATGGCGGCTTCGTCGGCTTCGCTGCCGGAGCTGGTGAAGAAACTCGATTGAAGATTCCCCGGCGTGATTTGTGCGATTTTTTCTGCGAGCGCGACGATTTGCTCGTTGGGATAAAGGGTGGATAGGTGCTGCAGCTTGTTGACCTGGGCGTTGATTTTGCTCGTGACTTTGGGATTGCAGTGGCCCACAGAGACGGTCAGGATGCCTCCGAAAAAGTCCAGATATTTGCGGCCTTCGATGTCCCAGACGTGCTGCATTTCGGCGTGGTCGGCGACGAGCGGGTGCTGGTAGTAATTTGTGACGGACGGCCAGATGTATTTTTTGTGCTTGGCGACGATTTCTTGGCTGCGCGACATTGCCGGTTGAACGGGCTTTGCGGGCGTGGTCATGGGCGCTTCCTCAAGGGCGTGCTGGGTGCGCTTTGAGTTTACGACGCACAAGGACACGCGGCAAGCAGCGGGCGCAAGTGAGTAGCGTATTGCGACTTGAAAAATCCGCGCGCCTTCATTTTCGCAAAATCAAGAGAGAGCGGTTATCTCGTTCAAATTGAGAAAGGAGAATCGCATTCGCACTGATAATGCGAACGGCGGTGCTAGTGGGATAGTCGCAATTCTCGAGCAGTATCACTTTGGGCGGCGGGCCATAGGAATTGGCCATGGTGACGAAATCAGTATCGGCGGTGATGATGGCAAAGCCGTGCTGCTTTGCATAGTCCCAGATTTGATGGTCAGTTGTGCCGCTGGTCAAGTCGACCTGCGAGACGTGAGCCGAGCCCGGAAAGAGCTCACGAATCGCATCCACCAATCGCCGGGAAAGGTTTTCATCGAATAGGAGCTTTATTCAGGCTAACGAGGAACGGTGCTGTCTTTTAAGTTGGAAGCCCACTGAAGGGCGGCGAGAATGTCTTCTTCGGTAAGTTCGGGATAGTCGCAGATGATCTGCGCGTGTGATGCGCCCGTTCCTAGCCACTTTAGAATGTCCCAAACAGTGATTCGCAGGTCGCGAATGCAGGGCTGGCCGGAGCGTAGGCCGGGCGTTAAGGTAATCCTTGAAAGCAGACTGTCCACAGCTTCGTCTCCTTGACTCTCCATTATGGCATGGGCGATGAGCGGAGACGAGAATGTGATCCGAAATCTTGCCAACTTACCAAGACTTAACGTAGAGACCCAGCGTTGCATCAAAGGCAAGGAGTTTTGTAGGGGAAAGCGCGTTGACGCGAGGAGATGAACAATGGCGAAGATGAGGGCAGCGGTGGTTACGAAAACGGGCGGAAATATTGAGATTCAGGAGCGGGAGATTCCGAAGCCGGGATTTGGCGAGGTACGGATCAAGGTACAAGCCTGCGGGATTTGTTTCAGCGACCATCTCGTGAAGGATGGGCTGTGGCCTGGAATCGTGTATCCGCGCGTGGCGGGGCATGAAGTTGCGGGCGTGGTGGATGAAGTGGGCGCCGGAGTGACGGAATGGAAGAAAGGCGATCGCGTGGGAGTTGGTTGGCACGGAGGACACGATTTTGTATGCGAGTCGTGCCGGCGGGGCGACTTTATTACGTGCAAGAATCAAGCGATCACGGGCATTACGCGAGACGGGGGATATCAGGAATACATGCTCGCGAGGCATGAAGCAGTGGCACGAATTCCGGACGATCTGGATGCCGCGGAAGCCGGGCCCTTGCTGTGCGCTGGCGTGACAACGTTTAATTCGCTGCGGCATAGCGGAGCGAGAATGGGCGACCTGGTAGGTGTACAGGGAATTGGCGGATTGGGGCATCTGGGAATTCAGTATGCGGCAAAGGCCGGGTATCGCGTGGCGGCCATGGGGCGCGGGCCGGAGAACGCGGCGTTAGCCAAGAAACTGGGAGCGTCCGTTTACATTGATTCGACTGCGTCAAATCCTGCGGACGAACTTGCAAAGATGGGTGGCGCAAAGGTGATTCTAGCGACGGCGCCGAATGCCAAGTCGATCGCGGCGTTGATCGGCGGGCTCGGGGTAGGCGGAAAATTATTGGTAGTGGGCGCGCCATTCGAGCCGATGGAAGTGTCGGCGATAGCGCTGCTTTCGGCGCGGCGAGATATTCAGGGATGGCCGAGCGGGTCGGCGATGGATTCGGAGGATACACTGCGATTTTCGTCGCAGTCGGGCGTGCGGGCGATGATCGAAAAGTATCCGCTGGAGAAGGCGAACGAGGCGTTCGCGCGAATGATGAGCGGGAAAGCGGAGTTTCGCGTGGTGTTGACGATGTAGGGAGATTGACCCGAGCGCAGGCGCAGGAGTTCGCAACGCGACAGCCGGGATAAGCAGAATGATGATTCGGGCGGCAACCGCAAACGACAACGATGCGATTTGGAGAATCCTCGAGCCCGTGATTCGGGGCGGGGATACTTATACCTTGCCCGCGGATCTGAACCGCGAGGACGGGCTTGCGTACTGGCGCTCGCCGGGACACGAGGTGTTCGTCGCGGAAGAGAACGGCGAGATTCTCGGAACGTATTATTTGCGGGCGAACCAGCGGGGCGGGGGAGCGCACGTTTCGAATTGCGGGTACATGACCGCGCCGTGGGCGAACGGGCGCGGCGTAGCGCGGGCTATGTGCCAGCATTCGCTGGATTGGGCCAAGGCCCGCGGGTTTCGCGCGATGCAGTTCAATTTCGGGGTGAGCAGCAACGAGCGCGCGGTACGGCTGTGGCAGAGCACGGGATTTGAAATTGTGGGGCGGCTTCCGGGAGCGTTCCTGCATCCCGCGCTAGGCGCCGTGGATGCGCTGGTGATGTACCGGGATTTGTAGAGCGAGCCGCAGAAACGAGTAGGGACTGTATGCAGAAGGGGCAGCGAAGGCTTTCATGCCGCGCGTGGCGTGACATGCGTATAATGTCGCGGCATGAGTTCAGAGACATCCTACCTTAGGCGAATTTTCCGGGCGCTGGCGCGCGTCTTTCCACGGTGCAGCATGGTCTCGCAGGCCATTGCGTTCAACCTGTTTCTGGCGTTTTTTCCGACACTGCTGATTGCAGTTGGGTTCGCAACGAGCCGCATTGGCGGGCGAACGAGCCTGCTCGATTTGATCCAGGATCTCACGGAGTTTTTGCCCCCGGGAAGCCAGGGCATTGTCTCCGAGTTTTTGGTCAAGCGCGGGCCGGAAGCGTGGAAAGTGGCGCTGATTGGCTGGGCGGGAACGCTTCTGGCGGGCTCGCAAGTGATGCGGCTGCTGATGGAAGGGATTCATCGAATTTACGGAGACAAAGAACAGCCAGGATTCTTGCACCGGCAGCTTCGTGGATTGTTATTGTTGGTGGTGACGATTGCGCCCCTGCTGGCGGCAGCGATTTTGGGCGTTCTAGGGCGCCCGCTGCGGCATTGGCTGGCGAACGAAGTGGGCACACATCAGCGAACGGAGGGCTGGTGGGCCATTTTTTTCCCCGCAACGGCGATCGTGCTGGCGATGCTCGCCCTAACAGTGATCTACCGGGTAGCGCGTCCAGGAGGGGATACCTTGCGAAACGTTCTGCCGGGAGCGATGGTGGCGACGTCGCTCTGGTGGCTGGTGAACGTGATATTCGGGATTTATGTGCGGCGCGTGCCGTACAGCGTGGTTTACGGGGGATTGGCGGCGGTGATTGGATTGATGATTTGGATGGAGCTTTCCGCGGTAATTGTTTTCCTGGGAGCGGCGTGGAACGCGGAGCTTGCAGAGAACCGCCGGGGCGCGGCATAAGACATGGAGAACGGATGAACAATATGACCGAGCGGCTGGTTCGCGTGGAGTGCTATTCGGGGCATAAAGCGGAAGAGCGGCCCGCGCGCATCACGTTTGAAACGCAAACCTTGGAGATTGTGGAAGTGGAAGACCGTTGGTACTCGCCGGGAGCGACGTACTTTCGAGTGCTTGCCGCGAATGGAGACCGCTATGTCTTGCGGCACGATGACGCGCAAGATGTATGGAGCCTTACGGCGTTCCGGGCGGCGGGCAAACGCGTTGACACAAAAATTAACCAGAGCGTATAGTCATTTCGCGAGTGTGGTACTTGGGTTCCCCCCGTAGTGCCGGCTGCCCACTGAGCCGGCGGTGCCTGCGGACACGGATCAGAGAAGGAAAGGGATGTCCTACCTACTGAAGTTCCCGTTGTCGCGGCTCTCTGGGTGTGTTTTTTTGCTTCTGCTGCTGGCGTGCGTGGTTACGCCGATTCGGGGACAAACGCCAACATCGCCTGCCGCCCCCGCAACGACTCCTGTTACGACTCCTGTGCCCCAGACGCCTGCAGAACCGGCGAAGCCGCAAGCGTCTAATCCCCCGAATGACAACGCAGAACTATCGAGCCACGATACGGCTCCGACGTTTAAAGTTCGGGTCAACCTTGTTCTGGTGAGGGTAGTGGTTCGCGATCAAGAGGGCCACGTCGTGCCGAATCTGCACAAGGAAGACTTTCAGCTTTTTGACAACCGCAAGCCACAGACGATCTCGACCTTCAGCGTGGAGACGCCCGAATCGCACTTGGTCCCCGCGACGGCATCGCTCGAACCCGGAGCGCCTCCCAATCCAGTTGCAGCTGCCGCCGTCGCCTCTTTGCCGCAGCGGTTTATCTCCTTGGTTTTTGACGATGAGCACCTCTCGATGTCGGACGCCATGTTCGTCCGGAACGCATCAAATAAATTTCTTGATTCGCTGGCGGCTTCCGACCGCGTGGGCATCTATTCGACCTCCGGGCAATTTACGGTGGAGTTTACCAGTGATCACGAGCAGTTGCGGAAAGCGCTGCTAAAAATCCAACCGCATTCACCCACCGCGGGAACGCATGATTGTCCGGACGTCAGCTACTACCAAGCGGACCTGATTCAAAACAAGAGCGACACGCAGGCGCTGGCGATTGCGACGGAAGATGCGGTGCAGTGCGCCTTCCAAGGGGATGAATCGCAAAGGACGGCTGCGCAAGGGATGGCGCAAGCGATGGCTGGGATCGTCGTGGGCCGGGAGGATTCGGTGACGGAATTTGCTTACCGGCACATGGAAGACGTCATGCGGCGGCTGGCGTCGATGCCGGGGCAGCGGATTATGGTCTTCGTTTCGCCGGGATTTATTCTGACTACGCTGCAGTTGGAGTCCAGCGATTTAGTGGACCGCGCAACCAAGTCAAATATCGTGATTAACACGATCGATGCGCGGGGGTTGTACACGCCGGATATGGGAGACATCGGCGAAGCCTACAGGGATCCGCCTAACATCGCGGGATTCAAGGATTCGTACCGAGTGGCCGCTCAATTGGCGCAGGAAGACATCCTGGCGCAGCTTGCGGACGGGACGGGCGGAACTTTTTTTCATAACCGAAACGATGTGGACGAGGGTTTGCGGGAGGCGGGAGCTGCGCCGGCCATCACGTATCTTTTGGGATTTTCGCCGCAGAATCTGAAACTGAACGGGAGCCTGCACACTTTGAAAGTTTCCTTCTCGCGCAAGACCAACTATAAAATCCAGGCGCGGCACGGATATTTCGCGCCGCGGCACATCACCGATCCGGCGGAAGAAGCGAAGCAAGAGATTCAGGAAGCGCTATTTTCGCAGGATGAGATCCGGGACCTGCCGGTGGATTTGCACACACAGTTTTTCAAGACCACTACCGACCAGGCGCGCCTGGCGGTGCTAACGCACGTCGATATCACAGGCGTGCACTTCCGGAAGGCCGACGGACGCACCCGGGACGACCTGACGGTGGCGACGGCGATCTTCGATGAAAATGGAAATTTCGTGATTGGCGGCGAGAAAATCATCGAGATGAAGCTTTTGGACCCGACGTACGACCGGCTGATGCGGTCGGGCCTCAATTTGAAGACGAGTTTCGAGGTGAAGCCCGGGAGTTATCTGGTGAGGCAGGTCGTGCGCGACTCAGAGGGAGCGCAACTTGCGGCGCGCAACGGCGCCGTTGTGATACCGAATTGATGGGGGGAGCAAATGAATACGAAAAAGAACCGCGTGCGGAGAACTTGGGGCTGGGTGGCCGCGTTCACAGCGGCGTCATCGTGCTTATTTCTGGTGCAACTTGCAGGGCAGACGCCTGCGGCACAGGCGCCGGCTCAGGCACCGGCACCTGCAGCTGAGGCTGTCCAGGCGCCTGGCGCGGTAATCAAGGCGGAATCGCGGCTGGTCCTGGTGGACGCGGTAGTGACCGACAAGAAGGGGGACTATGTCCACGACCTGAAGCAGAACGATTTCAAGGTGTATGAAGACAACAAGGAACAAACCGTGGCGAGTTTTTCATTTGGCGCGGATACCGCCATTCAGGCGCAGGGACAGAAGAGGTACATGATCCTATTCTTCGATAACTCGACGATGGCCGCGCCGGATCAGATTCAGGCAAGGGCCGCGGCGAAAAAATTCATCGAAAATAATGCGGGACCGGACAAACTGATGGCAGTGGTGGATTTCGGCGGTACGTTGCGCATCGTCCAGAATTTTACCGCGAACGCGAACCTGCTGCAGGCGGCGGTGAGCGGAGTGAAGAGTTCGTCCGTCGATCCTAACGCGCAGGCGCCCGTCGAGGTAGCCTCGGCTGGGTTGTCTCCGACGTCTGGCTCGACGGGATTCTCTTCGCCATTTTCCTCGATGAACAACGCGGAAGCGGATTTTGGGGCGCGGAGCATGCTGCTGTCATTGCGCAGTCTGGCGAAGAATCTGCGCGGAGTGCCGGGTCGCAAGATGGTGGTCCTCTTTTCCGCGGGATTTCCGCTGACCAACGAGAGCGAGTCCGAGCTGACGGCAACGATCGACGCCTGCAACAAAGCCAATGTGGCGATCTATGCGCTGGATGTCCGCGGCCTGCTGGCCACGCCGCCGGTGGGCATGGGCAGTTCGAGGTTGCAAACTCCCAATGACACAAGCCGTGCGGTTGCAGAGGCGTCCGCGAAGGAAAATGTCTATGACGGGCCCAGAATCGTCCACGCGTCGTATTCCGAAGCACTACTTGAACCGCAACGCCCGGGTGGAGGCGGCGGAGTTGGGGGTGGTGGCACCGGAGGCGGAGGAGGACGCCCAGGCGGCGGCACCGGGAGCACTGGCGGAACCGGCGGCACGGGAGGAACCGGAGGAAAGGGAGGTACGGGCGGAACGGGAGGCACCGGAGGGACGGGTGGCAGAGGCGGCACCGGCGGAACCGGTGGGGGAACGACAGGACGGTCCGGAGGAGGCTACGCGAACCCCAATACCAATAATCCGAATTCCGTTTATACGCAGCCGAGGACTATCGTTCCGCAATTCCCACCTTCGGCGACGACGAATCAACAGATTCTCGCGGCCCTTGCGGAGGGCACCGGCGGATTCACGATTTTCAACACCAACGACTTGCTGGGTGGCCTCGAGAAGATCGGAAGCGAAGCGAACGAATTTTACATTCTGGGCTACGTGCCGCCGGAAACTGCCGAGGGAAGCTGCCATACGTTGAAGGTGAAAATGGAG